>Peterbilt_p2__coassemble_4011_pt1 | contig 5394 bp, 5 predicted proteins | sample Peterbilt_p2__metabat2_high_PE_024 | metagenome-assembled genome bin Peterbilt_p2 | reverse complement strand
CGGTTTGCAGTTACTACGTATTCGTCCAGAGCAAAGGATTGGATTTCTTCTTTTTGAGTTTTTTCTTCAGCTGCATAACCAAGAGAGGCAAAGCCTGCGCACATTACAGAAAGAATGCAAGCAGTTGCAAGTTTTTTGTTTACAAATTTCATTCAGACACACTCCTTATGTTTTTTACCTGTGTTTTTCTTCCAGACCATGATTTATGCAATAAAAAAGGACTGCTACAGCTGCAGTCCATGCCATATCCGAGAAAGCTGGTGCACCTGTATAATAACGCAAGTAGCCCTACCTACTGCATCCGTCATACAGCTCATACACGCAAGCCTACGGAAGTCCTTATCAACAGCGCCCTGACTTAGTTCATTGCACCCTTGTCCCTTTGCTAGAGGATTATGACAAGCTTGCTCCCATCACAGTTGCGGTACAGTTTTGGATTCGCACCAAATTCCCTATTGATAATTATTTTCAATATTTTTAAGATATATCACCCAACTTTAATAGTAATATATCTCATTACGTTATGTGTTATTATAGCATCTTATCCACCTTCAATGCAAGAGCTATTTTTATTATTTTCACTCTAATTATTGAATCATTATCAATAATTATTTCTATTTGTTTTATATTCTATTTGTGATTTAATCAATAATAAAACCCCTATAGATGCTTCTACAGGGGTTATTGTGAAAATCATGCATATTATAAGTGCTTTATTAAGGCCTTAAATCATTGCAAGCTAGCTTATTCTGTTATGATAATTTATTATAATTATCCTTGAAATCTAATGCAAAGTTATTATTGATTACAATGCATTCTACACACTGATTACCTATAGCAATCAACTATACCAATGTATATCCGCCAAATAGCGTATTATTCTGCCGTGAATTCTACTATATGTTCACCGCAATAACAATACGTCTGTCCTATTACATCAGGTTTTATTTCTTCACCTCTGAGGCGTATGCAGGCGCTGGCTTAAATGTTTCAGCCAAGCCTATTAAAAGATTATCAAAGGCGTCGTTATTTTTAGAAGAAATATGGCACACAATTACATCACGATCATATTGCTTCAGTGTTTCTGGTGCTACAGCTTTACCATCCTTGCAAATTATGCACACCGGATTTTTTTTGCCCTCCGTTGCGGAAGACACCTTTATAACCTTGTTGCAAATAACGGTGCCATCGGCTACATCGCTAATAATTTCTTCAGTAAAATCCTCTACGGCATAATTAGTCTTAACGTAGTTCACTGCAGAAAATACCACCGCTATACCAAGAACAAATGTCAAAATAGTCTTCTTCATAATCGTCGTCCCTTTCATAAATAATGCAAGCATTATATTTACTCTCTTTATTAATATTAACAGTCCAAGATTAACGCAAGCTTAAACCAATGTAAAATCTATGTAAAGCATCGGTATTTCATATCCTGTAGCGTTTAATTATAATCTGCCATCAATATTCAGCACATTTCTTAAAAATAGTTCTTCCACCTATTTTTAATGCTAAAAGCTTAAGCATTACCACTTGCAAGATTAATTCTTATTTGTGTACTTATTTCTATTTATTTTATTACTGTTCTTGATTGATTATACTATATAAATTCTTCTAACACAACTTATTATTTTCTATGTTTTTTTACTAATTTAGCAAATTTACTATATCAAATCACTTAAATTCATTATACAAAATTTGTAACAAAGCTTTTTGACAAATAAAAAATCCCCTACAGATTTCTCTGCAGGGGATTTGATGGAGGCGCCTCAAGTACGCCTTATTTCATTTTATTGGCAGATTACATCATGCCAGGCATGCCGCCCATAGGAGGCATAGCAGGAGCAGCAGCTTCCGGAGCCGGTTTATCAGCTACAATGGATTCAGTGGTCAGAACCAGTGCTGCGATGCTTGCTGCGTTTTGCAGTGCGCTTCTGGTAACCTTAGTCGGGTCAACGATGCCTTCTGCAATCATATCAACATATTTTTCAGTCAGTGCGTTGAAGCCTACACCCTTGCGGCTGCGTTTGATGGTGTCAACGATAACAGCGCCTTCCAGACCAGCATTGTAAGCGATTTGACGAACAGGCTCTTCGATAGCACGTTTAACGATTTCTACGCCAGTTTTTTCGTCGCCAACAGCTTTGATTTTAGCCAGAGCAGGTTGTACTTGCAGCAGTGCAGTACCGCCACCAGCTACAATACCTTCTGCAACAGCAGCACGAGTTGCGTTGAGAGCGTCTTCAATGCGCAGTTTCTTTTCTTTCAGCTCAACCTCGGTAGCAGCACCAACTTTGATTACAGCTACGCCGCCAGCCAGTTTAGCCAAACGCTCTTGCAGTTTTTCTTTATCGAATTCGGAAGTGGTTTCCGGAATTTGTGCACGGATTTGAGCAACACGAGCAGCGATTACGTCTTTGTCGCCTTGGCCATCAACGATGGTGGTCATTTCTTTAGTTACACGAACTTGACCAGCTTGGCCCAGGTCAGCAACGGTTGCGCTGTCCAGCTTACGGCCAACTTCTTCGCTGATTACGGTAGCACCGGTCAGGATAGCGATGTCTTGCAGCATTGCTTTACGACGGTCACCAAAGCCAGGAGCTTTAACAGCTACAGCCTTGAAGGTACCACGCAGCTTGTTAACAACCAGGGTTGCCAGTGCTTCGCCTTCAATATCTTCAGCAATAATCAACAGCTCACGACCAGCTTGTACTACTTTTTCCAGTACAGGCATAATGTCTTGAATCATGGTGATTTTTCTATCGGTAATGAATACCATGGGGTTATTCATAACAGCTTCCATTTTTTCAGCGTCAGTAGCCATGTAGGGGGAGATGTAGCCACGGTCAAATTGCATACCTTCTACAGTTTCCAGGCAGGTTTCCATGGTTTTGGATTCTTCAACAGTGATAACGCCGTCATCGCCAACCTTTTCCATAGCGTCTGCAATCAGGTTGCCAATTTCTTCGTCAGCAGCGGAGATGGACGCAACTTGTGCTTTAGCAGCCTTGGTTTCAACCTTTTGAGAAACTGCTTGCAGCTCTTCAACCAAAACATCTACTGCTTTTTTGATGCCTTTTTTCAGAACCATGGGGTTAGCGCCAGCAGCTACGTTACGCATACCTTCGTTAATCATAGCTTGAGCCAGAACGGTTGCAGTGGTGGTGCCATCGCCAGCAACATCGTTGGTTTTGATGGAAACCTCTTTAACCAGTTGAGCACCCATGTTTTCAAAGGGATCTTCCAGCTCGATGTCACGAGCAATGGTTACACCGTCGTTGGTGATGGTGGGAGCACCATATTTCTTTTCTAATACTACGTTACGGCCTTTAGGACCAAGGGTTACTTTTACAGCATCAGCCAGTGCGTTTACGCCACGCTCCAGGCTACGACGAGCTTCTTCGTTGAACAGGATTTGTTTAGCCATTTTATATCGCTCCTTATATCAGTTAAATTTAATATATCAGTTGCTGCCTTAGCAGCAGTCAGCTTGCTAAATTATTTTTCGATTACAGCCAGCAGGTCACGTTCGCTCAGAATCAGATAATCCTTGCCATCGTGTTTAACCTCAGCGCCACAATATTTAGCGAAAATTACTTCATCGCCAACTTTTACTTCCGGTTGAACCAGAACGCCATTTTCATATTTGCCACGGCCAACAGCTACAACCAAGCCTTGTACCGGTTTTTCTTTAGATGCAGTATCAGGCAGATAAATGCCAAATTCAGTTTTTTCTTCTTTAATAACGGGTTCTACTACTACGTGGTCAGCTAACGGTTTCAACATTATGAAAACCCCTTTCTTATGTATAAAATGTGAGAGCAAACAATATTGTTAGCACTCTTTATATCCGAGTGCTAATTACAATTCTTATTATATCCATATTCCAGAAAAATGCAATACCTTTGACCATATATTTTACAAATTTTTCTTAAATTTTCATAACGAACGGCAAAATTACAGTCACGAAGGTAAATTTTGCTATCTTGAATGCCATTTTTGAACCTGTGAATGGCAAAATTGCACTATCGAATGCCATTTTTACGCTTCTCAAAATTGCTTTAAAGAGTTAAAAGTCAAATAAACAAAGCTCTAAAACTATCATTTACTGTACTTTAAATGCAAAACAGGCCTCCAAATCTATAAAAAATATATCAATTTGTAATAATAGGCATGGAAATAAGGAGATTTATAAGCAAAATTTAGAAAAGTAGTCAAAAAAGTATTGTTTATGCTGCACCTAAAAAAACAATAGGATTTTTTTCAAGTTAGCGTTCAAATATATAACATCATTTCTACTGGTAATAATAAGGTCGTTTAATTACAAAAACTGTTCAAACACAAATCATTGCTTGAATTATCTAAGTGCTATATAATTATGGTATGCCAATATATCATAGAAAGGAGATAAAATATGTGCACTAACAAACACTACTACTGCATGTTCAATAATATTACAGTTACATCTAGTGATGTTATTGAGGAACAATATAAAGAATATATTTGTATAAGGTTTGAGCGACCCAATGACAATGGCTTTGACTTTGCTGAAATCATCATGCCTGACAAAACAATCATCAAATCCTATGGTTTCTCAGAAGAAGAACTATTTTGGATTGAATCCTTTGCTAATGATAATTTGTTATTGATATGGGAAATGGCAAAGGGGGAATCCAAAATTGCCTAAAATATTAGCAGCATTTTTAGGATATGTATTCTACTTTTGGGCAAATGAAACCAACGAACCAATACACATCCATGTTTCTAAAGGAAAACAAACAATAAACGCAACAAAATTTTGGATTACAAGCTCTGGAGTGGAATTAGCCAACAATAACAGCCAAATTCCAGATAGAGAAATACGACAAATCACCAAATACCTAACTATGAACAGAGAAAGAATTATTGCTCAGTGGATTAGTATATTTGGATATGGTGAAGTAAAGAAATAATCAATCTGACAGAATCCTTGCAAAAGGGTTCTGTCTTTTTTATGCCTAAAAAACTCAAAAGCAGCCTGCGTAGTGCAGACTGCTTTAAACTAGTTAATACATCATGTTAGTAACCATAGCATAATAGAATTTAACTTTCTTACAGCTCCTGTGCCAGCTTTTCTACTTCAGCGTAAGTTAAGCCAGTCACCTCAGCAACATCCTCAATAGAGTTTTTCTTAAGAAGTAGTGCCTTGGCAATTTGAATGCTTTTCTTTCGTGCGCCAGAAGCTTCACCTTCTTTTATCCCTTCTTTAATACCTTCTTTAATACCTTCTTTAATGCCTTCTTTTATACCCTGTTCTTTACCAAATCTAATCAGTTTTTCGCTCAATTCACACATAAGACTACCTCTTCTCTGCAGCCTTGATGATACTTTCAGCAAGGGCTTTGAGAGTAATAC
>Peterbilt_p2__coassemble_638_pt1 | contig 23510 bp, 19 predicted proteins | sample Peterbilt_p2__metabat2_high_PE_024 | metagenome-assembled genome bin Peterbilt_p2 | reverse complement strand
GGCAAACAGCCTTTGCACCTCTTCTACATAACGACTAGCACCGTTTTCATCATCTTCAAACCAGGTCAGCACCAGCCCCTGCTCCGCAGCTGCCACCGCAGAAGCAAAAAAGTAGGCATCCTCAGCGTAAGCAGCTGCTGTGTTGGGCATTTCAATACCAAGGCTCATCAGCTCACCACGCTCTTGGTCACTATAGACCTTATTATCACGCCGCTTATAGGTTTTTCCTAAAAGCTCACGCTCATTATCATCATAAAGCCAGCTTTCTGTCTTGCCACTAGGAAATTCACCCTCACGCATTCCTAACATAAAAACATAGTCACGCTTTAATCCCTGCAAATTAATGGCCTCCGTTACCAGCACGCCATCCTGACGACCATCTGCCAAGGTAATCTGCACGCCCTTAACCGCTTCGTTAAAAAGCTGGCGCCATTCCTGCAAGCTGCAAACAAGCCCTCTTTTTTCGCAGGTTGCATAATCACCTGCCAAAGCTGTTAAGGCCTCCACCAGCTTTTTCTTAGCTAAAAGCATTTCCTGCAGCTGTTCAATAGTAATGCAGCAGCTACATTTATTTTTAACGCTGTCCTTATACATACGGCCAAAATATTGGTCCAGCTGTAATCCCTTTAACAGCTCCAAAATAGCTTCAACGTATTTTTCCAGCTCTGCCTTAAACGGAACGCTGGTGATAAATTCGTTAATAAGCTCCAGCTTAGCATCCTCAGGATAATTACCCTGCTCCTGCTCAAATTTAATGCGATCTCTAATTTCAGCAGGACTATTAAAATATTTCTCCTGCTGCAGCTTAGTAATCTTTTCACCATCTATAGTAAAGATAAGGCGTCCAATGGCAGACTCTAGCAGCTTAAAATAAGCCTGTGCTCCCTGATAGCTGTTTTCTACAGACTGCAAAAGCAGCTGCACAAAGCTAGTAATCGGCTCGCTGCCAAGCTCCGCTGTTTTGGGCAAACTAATAGGCAGTCCATATTCGTCTGCTAAAGCACGCAAGCCTGTATAATTGGCAAAGTCACGCACAACAAGAACAATATCATCTGCAGCAGTCCTCGCCCTTTCTGCGCCAAAAAGAGTGCTTTTGCCCTGCAGTAAGCGCTTAACCTGAGTAAGTACCCAACGCATTTCCTCATCACGACTGCGAAAGCTGAATGTATGTACCTGCTCCGTCTGTGTTCTAGACTGAATTGGTACATCATTATATAAATTTTTACGCAAATGCTCACTCATAGCAGAAGCAGCCTGTCCACACTCTAAACGCTGCTCCACGCCTAAATAGCCTACAAAGGTAGCATAGGCTGCATCCACCGCTCTAAAAATGCTATCACGATTCTTTTCATAGGTAATACCAATCTTAAGCTGGCAATGCTGCCCCAAGGCATGAACAAAGCTATGCTTTAAAACATCCAGTGTATAAAAATCGCTCAAATATACATGAGACCAGGGAATAAAGGGATTTTCACGCTCCAAAACCTCTAAGGCCAGCTTAAATTTACCCTCCAGATCGTACCATTTGTGCTTATCGAGTTCAGCACAATATTCATCGTATAAAAGAGTTATTTCCCTATCCTTCATGCCTAAGGAATCCTGCCTGTCCCACGCCTCCATAGCAAAATCCAACTCCTCAGCAGTAGCACCGCTGCGAGAAAGTTGACCAATTAAAGAGGTTACTGAAGAAACAAAGCCTCTTTTCTCCGCCAGCTTAGCAAAATGCACCAGCCTGCCCTGATTCAAAAGCCTTTTTATAATACTCTGTACAATAATCTCCTGAGTACGACGGTTAATTTCCTTATACTCCATATAACCATTACGATTAAGCAGCTTGGCAGCCATTTCATCAAGGCCCAGGCTTTTTATTCCATGCTGACGCAAAACCTGCTCCTTTAGCTTGCCATTAGGTACAACAAGAACACCCTTAGGCAAATGCTTAAGCTCTTCGCAAAAAATATCTCTAGCAGCCTCACCTAAAGGCGCACAATAAAAATTACTCATCACAAGCCTCCTACAACCCACTACATATTATCATACCAGGAGCTTTTTACACGCACCCATTTATCACCAAAGGACTTGTCACGTACTCTAAGCCATTGCCCCTCGTCAACTGGATAAACCTTACTTTTAGGAACATCTAGATGGATGTTGTAGTTATCCTCTGTTTGCGCCATTATGGTTACTAAATCGTCTGCCTCATTAATGCTGATAAATTTAAAAAAGCTGCCCTGCTTTAACCTATAAGCAGCACCATTATTGGCATCAACAGTAATATCCTCGTTGATGTAAACCATAGTTGGAGCACCATACTTAACCTTTTCCAGCACAATAGCATCTATATTTTTAGGAATAATCCTGCGGTCAGCATAGGCAGTGGGCGCTTCATACAGGGCCGTGCCAGATTTTACTTTCATTATCTCAGCATTTTTAGCACCTATTATATTACCTAATAAGGCGCCTACTACAAATAAAACTACAGCCAAAGCAATTGTAATTGTTCTATTCATCTTCAGTCACCTCATTTCACAGCACGCACATCTACTGCTTCATTATACACATAGCCCTCTTGACCGCTTTCTGTTCGCACCTTAACCCAACCTCTGATATAGGGCATTTTTACCTCGTTGGTACTAAGAGTAATATTATGAATTTTGCCATCTACATTAACATTGGCATCATATTCACCAGTAGAGCCATTGTAGCCTAAAATATTAACCTCTGTTCCCTCTGGAATAATAAAGGATTTAGAAAACAAGCGGGAAATTTTAATATCAAAGCGTGTAAAGCCTACATTTTCCTTGGTGTCAAGACTTGGCACCAGTGCCAAATATTCCACCCTCATAGTTTTATTCAGCTTAGCTATAACATTGCCTGTCACATTGGATGGCTGGTCATATACATCAACATCATTATAAAGAATTTGGCTAAGATATTTTACCCGTTCCAATTTAGTAGTCTGCAAATTTTTAGTTACAGACGCTACATCAAAGGAGGTAAAGCGTTCTCCACCTGGTGCAGCAATAAATCTGCCATAAATAAAGCCTGCTAACAAGCCTGCAACTAATCCCAGCGCCAAGAGCCTGTAACCACTGTTCTTGCTAGTAACACCGCTTTTGCTCTTCTGACTATTACCACTAACATCAGCAATAATTTCCGCATCGTCTATACTTTCATTTTTAAGAAAATCCTTCAGCTTGCTGCTATAGGACCTGCTGCCCTGCTGCTTATTTTTGCCAAATAGCTTCATAACAGTTACCCCCTTAAAGCTTATCCTTCTTGCCCAAGGCTAAGGCTACGCCTGCATTAACCTAAGTATTACTACTATTATATTAAGCATCAGTAGTAATGTAAAGTATGCAGTATTTCCTACTGTCTTCTCCTTTCGCACACTCTTTCCAAAAAATATGCTGTTATAAACTCTCTGTCATTGCCTAACGACAATTCCTCTAGGCCCAAGCTACCTTCTCTTAGTCTGTTTCCAATTCATCTTGTTTCCCAAAAAAAGAAAAGCTTAAGTGCAATCGAATGGAAGGCTCCCCTTTTAAGGGGAGCTGTCAGCGTAGCTGACTGAGAGGTGAAACGCAATTTAATGGTATTCTAACATTTACCGCTCCCTTCGCACACTCTTTAAAAAATATGCAAAAAAAGAGCTGCGGTACAGCAATAGCCATACCACAGCCCTTTAACGCTCCGCAGAGCAGCTTTATTTAATTATTGTACAATAAGGCTTAAATCGCCAACTGCATGGGTTACGTCCTTAACAGCAGAAAGCAGTGCCAGACGGTTATTTTTAACACGAACGTCTTCGTCCATAACCATAACGTTTTCAAAGAATTCGTTAATAGGAGCAACCAGCTTAACAGCCTCAGCTAAAACGCCAGCGTAGTCATAACGCACCTCAAGGGTGAGAATTTCCTTGCTTGCAGCCAATACAGCTTCATGAAGAGCACTTTCAGCAGGATTTGCAAACAAACCAGTGTTGATAGCGGTTTCCTCTTCAATTTTCTTGCACAGATTGGATACACGGGTAGCAGCCTGAATCAGTGCAGGAGCTTCCTCAGAAGCAACAAAGGCGTTAAGAGCCAGTGCGCGTTTATAAAGGTCAGCAACGTCGTCATTACGCTCCTCGGACAGAACTGCATCTACAACGTCATAACGAATACCTTGGTCGATAAGCATATTCTTCAGACGCATACGGATGAACTCGCAGATTTGTTTAACCAGTGCGCCAGCCTTATCAGTAGGAATATTCAGCAGATACATCATACCGCCAACCATTTTGTACAGAGACATGTGGTAGTCAGCATCAATGATGATGTTAATAACGCCCAGTGCCTGACGACGCAGTGCATAGGGGTCCTGAGAACCGGTAGGAGCCATGCCACGGCTAAAGGTTGCACAGATGTTGTCCAGCTTATCAGCAATGCCTACAATGCGGCCAATATGGGAAGCAGGCAGAGCATCACCGGCAAAACGAGGCAGATAGTGCTCAAAAATACCATTAGCAACCTCAGGAGCTTCGCCAGCCAGCTTAGCATATTCGCGGCCCATTACGCCCTGCAGCTCGGTAAATTCAACAACCATGCCTGCAACCAGGTCAGTTTTAGCCAAGAGAGCAGTGCGCTCTAGCTTATCCTTATCAACCTTGCAGTTTAAACCAAAGGCAATCATGTTAGCAGCCTGAACCAAACGTTGGCTCTTATCATTCATGTTACCCAAGCCCTCTTGGAAGGAAACGGTTTTCAGTTTTTCAAGACGTTCCTCTTGGCTAACCTTCAGGTCTTCGTTAAAGAAGAATTCAGCATCGCTCAGACGTGCACGCAGTACGCGCTCGTTACCATGAGCAACAACCTCAATATGCTCAGCGCCGCCGTTACGAACGGTGATGAAGCGGTTCAGTAAGGTGCCATCCTCAGCCAGCACGGGGAAATAACGTTGATGCTCACGCATAGGAGTGATTACGCATTCCTTAGGCAGAGCCAGATATTTTTCTTCAAAGGTACCGCACAGTGCAGTAGGCCATTCAACCAGATAGTTAACCTCTTCCAGCAGGTCCTCGTTGATTTCCGCATGACCGCCAACAGAAGCACCCATATCAGTTACTTGCTTGCGAATCAGCTCACGACGAGCGTCTTGGTCAACCATAACAAAGTTTTCCCTCAGCACCTTTTCATAAGCATCAGCATTAGGAATTTCTACTGCGCTATAGGTTTTCATAACTGCAGAAGCAACAGTGTTTTTAACCTTGGTTGCAGCCTTGCCAAGCAGGCTCTTAGCTGCATCTACAACGGAATCAAGGCTATCAATTTCATTTTCCTTAGCAGCGTCCTTTACAGAAGGATGCAGGAAACGATGGCCACGAGAATATTTACCAGATTTAACGCCAGTAATTTCTACAGGAACTACCTTGTCGCCAAAAAGGGCTACCATCCAACGGATAGGACGTACAAAACGGAATTCATGGTCGGACCAACGCATGGTTTTCGGGAAGCTCATAGAGGTGAGGATATCCAGCAGCAGCTCAGGCAGCAGCTTTTCAACAGGTTCACCAGCCAGATGCTTAATTGCATATACATAGTTATCACGAACAACAAGGTCTTCAACCTCAACGCCTTGACCACGAGCAAAGCCTTGAGCAGCACGGGTTGCTTCGCCATCCTTAAATGCGATTTGTGCAGAAGGACCCTTAGCCTCTACAACAGTATCAGCCTGGGACTCAGCAACGCCATCAGCAATAAAGGTCATACGACGAGGAGTACCCAGTACGCGCACGCCTTCAAAGGGAATGCGCAGCTCAGTCATTTTCTTTTCAGCCAAATCCTTCAATTGTGCCAAAATATTAGGCATAAACTTTGCAGGAATTTCTTCAGTACCAATTTCAAACAGTAACTTTTCCATTATTTTACCTCCCCTTTCTTGCACAGCGGGAAGCCCATTTCTTCACGTTGTTTTACGTAAGCAGCTGCGCACAAACGTGCCATTGCACGTACACGGCCAATATAAGCAGTACGCTCGCTTACGCTGATTGCGCCACGGGAATCCAGCAGGTTAAAGGTATGAGAGCATTTCAGAACGTAGTCATAGGCAGGACGGATATAGCCCAGCTCGATTACGCGCTTAGCCTCTGCTTCATATTTGTTGAACAGGTCAAAAAGCAGTGCGGTATCAGCAATTTGGAAGTTATAGTAGGATTGCTCAACCTCGTTAGTGTGGAATACATCACCATAGGTTACATCGCCAACCCATTTAATATCATATACGTTTTCTACGCCTTGGATATACATAGCCAAACGCTCCAAGCCATAGGTAATTTCTACGGTTACAGGCTTAACATCAATGCTACCAACCTGTTGGAAATAGGTAAACTGGGTGATTTCCATACCATCCAGCCAAACCTCCCAGCCCAGGCCCCATGCGCCCAAGGTAGGAGATTCCCAGTTATCCTCTACAAAGCGAATATCATGCTCCTCTTGGCGAATGCCCAGCTCTTCAAGGCTTTGCAGATACAGCTCTTGAATGTTTTCCGGAGAAGGTTTAACGATTACTTGGAATTGATGATGCTGGAACAGACGGTTAGGGTTGTCACCATAACGACCGTCAGCAGGACGACGAGAGGGCTCTACATAAGCCACACGCCAGGGTTCAGGTCCTAATACACGCAGGAAGGTGTTGGGGTTCATAGTTCCTGCACCTTTTTCTACGTCGTAGGGCTGTGCCATAATGCAATTTTGCTCAGCCCAAAACTTTTGCAGTTTTAAGATGATTGTTTGAAAATCCATTTTCTGCCTCCTATATTTCTGTTACAAAGACGTCTGCCATGCTGCTTGGTAAAACCAAGGTAAACAAAAAAGCACCTGCGTCCCGTAACTTTAAAGTTACAGGGACGGAGATGCTATAGCTCCGCGGTTCCACCCTGCTTGACTGCAATATACAGTCCGCCTCAATACAATGTTAAATTACAGCTCCAAAGCGCCTTCACCTGCTCTTGCCGGCTTACACCCTCCCGGCTCGCTTAGCTTGCAGGCTACTCCTCTTCTTCATAGCTTAGCTTATAGTATATATTTTTTAGATAAGCTTGTCAATTAGCTACCAAAAATTTTACTACATATTCAGCTGCTTTAAAAAGTCCATACTATTCAGTGGTTTATCCGTTTGAAAATAAATATAACGCAGCAGCATTTTTTCCATTTCCATTAATGCGCCACCACGTACAGAAAAATGAGCCGGACTTTGCATATCCATGGACGCCAGATTACGCCACAGCTCTCTAGCGGCGCTGCTGGCAAGCTCTAAGCCGTCACCGCTCAAGCTACGCCTGCATTCCGTACAAATAGCACCGCCCTGCAGTGGACTAAAGCTGCAATCCTCATGGTCTTCAACCTCGCGGCCACAGCTCATGCACTGGTCTATTTGCGGCGCAATGCCTACCAGCTCCAGCAGCTTAACAGTAAAGGACAGCATCACAATACGCGGGTTACGCTCCATTAATAGAGCAAAGGTGTCCAAAAGCAGCTCATACAGCTGCTCCTGAGGCTGCCTATCCTCTGTAAATAGCGCCGTCAGCTCGGCAGCAACTGCACCATAGGCCATTTGCTGCATATTCATAGCCTTAGGCATGGTGCACAGCTCACAGCTCCGTAGCTTGTCTATTCTTTGCCCCTGCTGCACATCCACATTAATGCGTGAAAACGGCTGCAGCAGGCGACCATTAACATTTTTAGGATAGCGAGCTCCATAAGCTATAAAGCGCAGCTTTCCATGATTTTTAGTAAAACAAATAACATATTTGTCAGCAGTCTGCCAGTTTTTTACGTGTAAAATAATGGCCTCGTCCTGCAAAACAGAGCTATCCATATTAATCGTCCTCAGCCTCTTCTTCCTCTTGCTTCTGCTTTTTAGGCAAGGGCGTAGCCAAGACACGCATTACACGAAAGCCCTCGGCCTCCAAAATCTTAAAGGAATAGCCATAGCTTTCCACCACAGCATCCTTTTCAGGCTTACAGCCTAAAAGACCAAAAACATAACCGCCAATGGTGTCCTCCTCAGGATCATCCAGCTCGATATCCAGCTCCTCTGCCACATCATCAAGCAGCACCATACCGTCAAACTCAAAGGCTCCGTTAGGAAGAGCCACAATATCCTCAGGCTCGGCAGCCTCATGCTCATCCTGAATATCGCCCACTATTTCCTCAACAATGTCCTCAATGGTAATCAGGCCTGCTGTACCGCCGTACTCATCAGCCACCAGCACCATTTGCACATGCTTTTGCTGCATCATGGTCAAAGCGCGGGAAATAGGCATAGCCTCAGGCACAACAACCATGGGGCGCATAATACGACGCAGGTCAAAATCCGTACTGCCAGCCTTAATCGCCAGCATATCGCGCACGCTCACCAAACCAATAACATTGTCCTTTTCCTCTACGCACAAGGGATAGCGTGTATGACGACTACTGCGTACTGCAGCTAAATTGTCAGCCAAGCTATCGTCAGTAAACAGGCACACCATGTCCTGGCGGGGAATCATAATTTCCCTGGCCACCCTGTCGCCAAAGTCAAATACATTATCAATCATGCGACTTTCTAAATGGTCAATCTTGCCCCTTTGCTCGCTGGCGCTGACAATAGCACGCAGCTCCTCCTCACTTTTAGACAAATCCTCCTCATGACGCTTCAGGCCTAAAATACGCTGAATAAATCGAGAGGTTTTACTAGAAATCATAACAAAGGGATAGAGCAGATAGTTAAAGAAAATGAGAGGATAAATGGTGGACATTACTGCCCTCTCTACATTGCTTACTGCAATAGCACGTGGTACAAGCTCACCTAAAATTACTTGCAGCAGCACCACTAGCAAAATAGACAAAGGCCATGCCAAAACAGGCTCTAACTGTCCGCCATAGGCAAATAGGCTTACCAGCAAGTGACCGCTAATAATACCAAAAAGCACCGTAGAGGTGGTAATACCAAGCTGAATAGCACTAACATAAGTTTCGTGCTTATCCAACACCCGCAGCACCAAATCAGCCTTAGAATTGCCCTGCTCAGACAACTCCTGTAGGCGCCATTTACGTGCTCTAACTAAACCAAATTCTGCAATTACAAAAAAGCCGTTTAATAAAACTACAAGCACCGCTACTAGAAGCTCAATAATGGTACTCATAGCAGGTCCGCTGTCTATAAGTCATCACTCCTAAAAATAAATCATTGTTAATGCCGCCCCTGCACAATAAAGGCTGCCCTTATATTTAATGGTTCTACAAATATACATCAATAGTTAAAAGCGTAACAGTAATATGCATATTAATCAAATCATCAGCAATTTTGTCAATTATTCGCGATAGCCAAATTGCTTCAAGGCCTTGTCCTGATTACGCCAATCAGGCTTAACCTTAACCCACAAATCAAGGAACACCTTGCAATACAGCAGGTTTTCAATATCCTTACGTGCCTGTTGGCCAATCTTTTTCAGCAGGCTGCCCTTGGCACCAATGACAATGCCCTTTTGAGACTCGCGCTCAACAAAGATTGTTGCACGAATATACACATTCTCTTCATCGCGCTCCTTAAACTCTTCAATCTCCACTGCAATGGAATGAGGAATTTCGTCTCTAGTGGAGCGCAGCACCTTTTCACGAATCATTTCGGCAGCAATAACACGCTCAGGCTGATCAGTAATCATATCCTCGGGGAAGTAGGCAGGACCTTCCGGTAAACGCTTAGTAATCTCCTCTACCAAGCCAGGGAATTCGCCATCGTTAAGCGCAGAAACAGGTACAATAGCAGCAAATTTATACTGCTTACTATACTCTTCCATAATTTTAAACAGCTTAGACTTATCAGCCAGCTTATCAATTTTATTTACTACTAAAATTACAGGGGTTTTAATCTTACGCAGCAGCTCCAAAATATAATCCTCGCCTGCGCCGCGCTTTTCCGTTGCATCTACAATAAACAGAACAACGTCAACCTCCTGCAATGTTCCCTCTGCAGTACGCACCATGTACTCGCCCAGCTTGTGATGTGGCTTATGAATACCAGGAGTATCCAAAAACATAATTTGCGCATCATCAGTATTCATAATACACATAATCTTATTACGTGTAGTCTGAGGACGGTCAGACATAATAGCAATTTTTTCGCCAATCAAACTATTAGTCAAGGTAGACTTGCCCACATTAGGACGGCCAACCATGGCCACAAAACCAGCATGATGTTTTTTATTGTTATCTATCATAATCATCTCCTATATTTTTATTAATGTTCTAGTTTGCTTAGTTTTTACCTCTCAGTCATCTCACTTCGTTCGCTGACAGCTCCCCTTAAAAGGGGAGCCTTACGTTCAAATGCACTTTAGCCTCTCCCTTTAAGGAGAGGTGGCAATGCCTTTAGGCGTTGACGGAGAGGTGAATTGAGACGGCGGTCTGGACCGTCCTTACCTGCTATTGCAGAAAAATTTCTCCTTAGCGCAGAGCAAATTAATTGCTGATAAAAGTACGATTACAGCTCAAATCCATAAGGAAGTATCTCCTCCAGCGTCATTTCCTTAACATCGCCTTTAAGATTAGCCAAAAGAATGCGGTTGATTTTAAACTCACTCATTACCTGTCTGCAAGCACCGCAGGGAGATACAGGTCCAGAGGTATCTGCTACTACACAGATTTCTGCTAAATGACGTTCGCCTGCACACACAGCAGCAAAGATAGCGTTACGCTCAGCGCAAACCGTTAAGCCATAGGACCCGTTTTCTATGTTACAGCCCTGATAAATTTTACCATCAGCAGTGCGCACAGCCGCTCCTACAGCAAAATTTGAATACGGAGAATAAGAGTTCTCCCTCGCCTTTACAGCAGCGTTATAAAGCTCAAAATCACGCTCATTTAGCATAAAATAACCCTCTTTCTATAACTGCTTCAATAATGCAGCCACAAAGCCTAGCATAGCATTTTTCAGACATAATCTACTTTAATGCTATAACAAAAACTAACTACACAGCAAATACAAAGCCGACGTCATTAAGGCCTTATTTATCAAAATTTTCCTCTGCTAAGTCAATGGCACGCAGCGCCTCTTCTTCCTTAGCACGCATAATAACCTTATCTTCTTCAACCATATGGTCATAGCCCAAAAGATGAAGCAAGCCATGAACTGCCAAATAAACAATCTCACGCTCCAGACCATGTCCAAACTCCTCGCCCTGGCGCTGAGCTGTCTCAGCAGAAATAATAATATCACCTAAAAGATGCTCTTCTGAACCGCCAATAAGCTCCGGCTCGTCGCTATCCTCTGCATCCTCATCTAAAGCAAAGCTTAAAACATCCGTAGGACGGTCCACATTGCGATACTCCCTATTGAGCTGATGAATCTCCTCATCATCCACAATAGTAATATCAACCTCAGTGGACTCGGATAAATCATGAAGCTTAGCTACTGCATTAAGACCTGCACGCAGACGCTCCTCCAGATACTCAGTAATCTCAATTTTATCCTGATCATTTTCTAGATAAATAATCATTTATTCCTCTCTCCTTCTAAAGGTATTTTCACCCTTATGCTCGTGCTTTTCAAAGGCTTCATAGGCCTTGATAATAGCGCCTACAATTTCATGACGCACAACATCCTGCTGCTTAAAGCTGACAATACCAATTCCAGGCACGTCCTGCAAAATACGGGCTGCATCCTTTAAACCGCTCATTTTGCCGTTTGGCAAATCTATTTGGGTAATATCGCCAGTAATAACCATCTTGCTGTTAAAACCAAAGCGAGTTAAAAACATCTTCATTTGCTCTTGGGTAGTATTTTGAGCCTCGTCCAGAATGATGAAGGCATCATTTAAGGTACGTCCACGCATATAGGCCAAGGGTGCCACCTCGATTACACCCTTAGTCAGATACTTTTGGAAGGTATCGCTGCCAAGCATATCATACAGGCCATCATACAAAGGACGCAAATAGGGGTCAACCTTATCCTGCATATCACCAGGCAAAAAGCCCAGCTTTTCGCCTGCCTCCACAGCGGGACGAGTGAGGATAATACGCTCCACCTCTTTTTTCTTTAAGGCACACACCGCCAGCGCCACTGCCAAATAGGTTTTACCAGTGCCTGCAGGTCCAATACCCAACGTTACATGATTTTTACGGATAGTATCTACATAATGCCATTGGCCAAGAGTTTTTGCCTTTACCTGACGACCGCGATTAGTAGTAATAATGGTGTCTGCATACATTCTATGCAGGCTGTCCGCCTTATGCTCTCTTACCATATATATGCTGTAGCGTACATCGTGAGCAGTAAGTGGTAACCCCTGACGATAAAGGAACAGCAGCTCTTCAAACAGCTGACTCAAAAGCTGCACCTCATCCTCCTCACCGCTCATGGTAATCATATTGCCACGTGCAACAATGGTGCAATCTGCAAAGGCCGTGCGAACAATACGCATAAACTCATCATTACGTCCGCAAATGCCAACCATCTCCTGCTGGTCAAAGGTTTCTAAAACTTTTTCCAAAGCCAAGCTAGTACCTCCTCAAAATCCTTTATCTTTCTTCAATAGTAACTTTATTAATAACAACGGGAACTAAGGGCTTATCACGGAAATCTGTTTCCATCTTGCCTATTTTATACACCACATCCATACCCTTGGTAACCTTGCCAAAAACTGCATGTTTACCGTCAAGCCAGGAACAGGGAGCAAGTGTAATAAAGAACTGACTGCCACCGGTATTGGGACCAGCATTAGCCATGGACAGTACACCAGGACCATCATGAAGCAACTTGCTGCTAAACTCGTCCTTAATCTTGTAGCCAGGACCACCAGTGCCATCACCCTTAGGACAACCACCCTGAATCATAAATTTGTCAATAACACGATGAAAGGTTAAGCCATTATAAAAACCATCCTTAGCCAGCTTAATAAAATTGGCGCTGGTCTGAGGTGCATAATCTGTTGCCAGCTTAATCTCAAAGCTGCCCATATTAGTATCAAATACCGCTGTTGCAGGCTTTGCATCTGCAGCAGGACCTGCATCATTATTTTGACCACAGGCAGTCATACCAAAAAGAGATAATAATAGCATACATACCAAAAGTATTTTTTTCATTGAACTTCCTCCATAATTTACAACACCATAAAGCTATAGGCATATCTAGCCTACACTCTGTCATTATATATTATACAACCTGTAGACTGCTTACGCAAACACTGGTGCTGCTTTTAAGAAAAATGTATGTAAAGAATTATTCTTTCCAAAGCTTACCTATGCCATTTATACAGTATGCCCTAAAACACGCTTTCCTAGCTTTAATTTTTCATTTTTGAAAGCTAAAATGCAAAAAAAAATTTATGCAAACAGCACTTCCGTTTGCAATAAAAAAGCACGCCTCTACCACAATTGCCACCATGGTAGAAAACGTGCCAAAAACATAATCCAACTCTGATTTTTATATGAAAAGCCTAAGCTTTAGCTGTTACAAATGCTGTGCTACATCCTTACGCAGCAGCAGATAAGCAGGCACAAGGCTGCACACCGCTCCACAGAACAGCACAGCCAAAATCAGCTGCAGCTCTGCCTGAGGTACACCTGCAGTCAAGTACAGTCCTGTATGCTGCTGCAAAAGTGTACTCAGCCCCGCAAAAAGTTCATGGCCAACTGCCACGCCAACCATGCAGCCAACGCCTACCAGCGTCAGCCCCAGCTTAAAGTACAGGTGCATAATATCACCCCTGCCAGCTCCAAGAGCACGCATAATAGCCTGATCTCTGCGGCTGCTAGTAATAAACCAATACAAGGAGCTGCCTACTATCAAAAGTGCCAGCGCCATAATAATCATAGAAAAGCTATTCAGCAGCTTCTCCATATCGCCCATAATGGAAAACAGCTCAATAACAGTTTTAGACGGAAAAATCAGCTGCACATCAGTACTTTTGCTATAGCCATTGGCCAGTACCATAGACTGAGCATAGCCCTTAGGAACAATCACAACTGCTGTCACCTCTTCATGAACCTTATCCGCATGTCCGTGCATATTCCAAATACTAGACAATGGCACCAAAATACTGCCATCATAAGGACCATGAGCAGGCTTTAAAATACCTACAACAGTAAATTTCTGCTGGTCATGAGCCTTGGCAGCCACGTTATGCACCACGCCATGCACGCTGGCAAAGCTATCGCCAAGCTGCAAACCTGTTTTAGCAGCCACCTCCGCACCAATAACAGCCTCATAATTATTTTCAAAGCCCCTGCCACGCTCCAGCTCCAGCCAAGGACCACTGCTTTTTTCAACGCCCCGCAGCTGCAGCAGCTCCTGCTCCGTACCCACAAGACGATAGCCCCTATAATTATCACCATAGCCCAATGGTACGGCCTGCGCCACATAGGGACTGCGCCTAAGCTCCAGCACCTTGTCATAAGAAAAATTACCAATAGGCTGGTCCTTCAAAAACACCGTATTCAAAACCAGCTGATTGGGACTGCCCTTAGCACCCATCAGCATAGGAAAAGGCCGGGATGCCTGCACCATGGCTCCGTGCAAGCCATTCGCCAAAAGTAGCACATTAACAGCCGCGGCAATGCTAAGAGCCATAACTATTACAGCCAATAAATTTTGCAGAGGACGGCTAAAGAGCAATCTCTTAATTAAAGTATATTCATGCACCAGCCTCACCCTCTCGTATATTATAGCGCCTGCTAAACTGTGCCTTAACGGCCTCGTCATGGGTGCTTAAAATAAGAGCCACACCCTCCTGCTGACACAGCTCACGCAATGTTTGCAGCACAATCTGGCTATTCTTCACATCAAGACTGGCCGTAGGCTCGTCTGCTAAAAGCAGAGCAGGACGGTTCACCAAGGCACGTACCACAGCCACTCTTTGCTGCTCGCCTAGGCTTAAGCAGCAGGGAAAATCCTTTGCCCTATCTGCCAGTCCCACTAAATCTAGCAGCTGATAAACCCTTACCTGCAAATTGTCGCACTCAATGCCGTTCCAGTAGGAAGCCAGCATAATGTTTTCCTCCACAGTAAGGGCCTCTAGCAAATTTAAACGCTGAAAAATATAGCCAATGTTATAGGACCGCCACAAGTCCCACTCCTTATTAGTTAATGAGCACAAATCTATACCATCAAACAAAAGCTGACCCTTATCAGGACGCAGCAGCCCTGCAATCATGTGTAAAAGAGTAGTTTTGCCACTACCGCTAGGTCCCTCTAAAACCAACAGCTCGCCCCTATCCAGCTGCAGTCTTGGTACAAATATTTCTGCCGTAACCTGACCCTGAGGACCAACAAAGCGTTTTTCCAAATCACGTATCTCTAGCAGCATCTATATAGCCTCCAGCTTCTCTGAGGAAATACGCACCAAACTTACAAAGCCGGTTTCTGCATCCACCTCTGTCCCCAGCTCTAAAATACCTGTCACCCTAATAGGACTATCAAAGGGCAGTGCCTTGACTGGCTCGCTCAGCTTAACCACTACAATATCTGACGGCCAATCAGCATCACTGGAGCAAAAGGGACAAATGGACATAGGCTCTTTGGTAAGCACAAAAAAATTAATAGTAGGCGTCAAAGGCGGAGCCATAAAGCCAGTCATAGCCACCCTTTTACCCTCTGCAACCTTTAGCTTTTGCGAAAGCACAATACCTCTAGACGAAGCAGATTCATACATCTCATCAAAGCCAATAGTAACAGCATCCTCAAACCACCACGCCTGTGCACTACTGCATGCCGAAAGGAACGGCCCATTCTCATAAGCCGTTCCCCTCATGCCAACTGCAGTAACAAGCGGCAGTGCCAGCAGTACAAGGACAATTCCTAAAATCCTACCCAGCACCCTCATCACTACTTTACATTTTTATTGCCGTCCAGGCCCAGTGCACGCACCATACCGAAGAACACCTCAGTATTATCCATTACACCATTAAAGTACTCTGCGCCAGGACCTTGAGCGTTCAGCAGAATATCGTCAGCAGAATGCACCTCCTGAGAATCTGCAGCCGGAATATTGCCAGGAGCAAACTCGCCCTTAATTGCAGGGTTAGCAATAGCCTTATCACCAGCCATAATTGCAGGATCAGTAGGAATCTGTTTAAAACGATAATCTATATTAGTATCAGGATGGTTAGCAAACTGCACAGCCAAGGTCACAGTCGGATCCGGATTATCGGGATAACCATCGCCATCCTTATCCTCAAAGGTAGGCCATTTAGCATCCGCATAGGTACGCACTGCTTCACGACCGGTTTTGCCGTCCAGCTCGTGATAAGTACCAGTAATGCTTGCACCATGAGCATGGTCAGCCACTACGATAATCAAGGTATCAGGATGCTTTTTAGCAAACTCCTGCGCAAGACCTACAGCCTTATCCATCTCAATATTGTCATATGCAGCACGCTGCCAATCCAAAACGTGCAGCTGCTTATCAACACAAGCACCCTCAACCATCAGGAAGAAGCCGTTTTCTTTTTTGCTCAAAGCCTTAATAGCTCTATCGGTCATCTCCACCAGGCCAGGCTGATCTCTAAAGCTGCCTAAAACCTTAGGATTCTTCAGCATCTCTCGGTCTACATACACATTCATGTTATTCAGATGGTACAGGCCTAAAAGCTTATCCTCAGATTCAGGAATAGCCTTCAGCTCAGTTTTGCTGCCTGAGAAGCTATAGCCCAAATCCTCAAAGCCCTTAATTACATCCACATTATCCTTACGCTTAGAGCCAGCAATCTCCATAGGCAGGAAATGTCTTGCACCACCACCCATAATTACATCAGGACGATGATAATCAGCCAGCATATCCTGAGCAATATGGTTTTGCTCCGCACGTCTGCGAGTGTGGGACAGCATAGCTGCAGGAGTAGCGTCAGTAATATTAGCAGTAGAAACAATACCAGTTGCCATACCGCGTGTACGCTTAGCCAGCTCAATAATGTTTTCTACCTTAGGGTCATCAAAGGGGTCTGCAGTGCAGTCCTCATAAACACCCATGGCATTAACCACACTCTTATGACCAGTAGCGTAAGCAGAAGCACTATTAGCAGAGTCTGTTACTAAAGAATCATAGCCAGAGGTGGTAATCAGCGCCATATTGGACATCTTTTCCATATTCAGAAGGTCGTTGTAACGGCCCTCGGTAATACCCTTGGACATAATGCGGGCAATCTCTCTAGCCTGCAAGCTCATACCGTCACCAACAAAAAGGATAACGTTCTTAGCACGCTTTTTAGCCTTCTCGTTAGTGACTTTATAGTAAACGCTGCGCTTAGCGCCGTCGTCATTTACTTCAATCTTAATATCGCCAGCCTTAGGAAAGCTAACGTCATTTATACGATAAACTGCAGTCTTGCCAACCATGGACTTAACTGCATCCTTACCAAAATAAGCAGCTGCATCCTTGCCGTTAATAGTAACCTGCATATCCGGCTCATCAGCATTATTAACCTCTACAGAAAAGTCAAAGCGTTGACCTTGAACAAATTTTGCATTATCAATAGGCAAAACCTTAATAGTTTGCGGCTGAGGTGCGGTGTAGCCTGCGGCCTCGGCTGCGGTACCATAAAAACCAGCAGCAGTACAGGACATACCTAAAACAGCTGCTAAAATAGCCTTTTTGTTGCAATGGAGAAAGCTCATCTTCATTTCCTTCCTTTCATCAAGCTTTTTACAAGCTCTAACCATATTGTAAAGGCTCAATGTTAAGGAAATATCATGGAAATGTAAAAAATGAGAGAGATTTGAAGAAGCCATGTTTAAGCAAATCTTATTAGGATGTTAGACTAAACTTGTTCAGGATTTAGGTGAACTATTCGGAAATTCCGAAGTGTTCAAAATACAAAAACGCCACCAACCTAAAGGAGTGAATAAACTCCCAAAGGATGGTGGCGCATTTTAAGTGACGAAAAATACTATATACTATCTTTCATTTATTCATTACAAGCTTCTGTAACATGCCTGCTTATACTAGGGGGAACCAGGTTTGAAACTTGACATTTCCTATATAAACATATAGAATAATACACAAGAAAGGTCGGTTGTGGAAAGTCGGCCTTCCCCGTGAATTTGAATTTAGAAGGAAGCCGCTTACCATTAAGCGGTTTTTTTCATTTTTACGCTAATTGCGCTTATTTGAAATAATGAGTACTACTAATGTAGCGAACCCAATCATTAAAGAAAGAGCTTCATATACAGTCATAGCCTCACCCCCACTCTCTAGGGAGTAGGAAAACCGACACCGACGCAATTCTTGTGTACAGATATTATAGCACAAGAAAATACGTTCAACAACATAAACATTTCTTTAGTCTCTATTTGAAAATGTCCTAAAAGCTTCCAAACAATTACATAAGCTCACAATGTCAATGCACCGGATACACAAAAACACCATCTGCCTTAAGGAGAACACCGCTCCCAAGGGTAGATGGTGTTTTTAGTTGTGTGGGAAATAGTGGAGCTTGTTCAGAATCTGGCTGAACTATTCGGAAATTCCGAAGTGTTCAAAGTACAAAAAACGCCACCACCCAAAAGGGGTGAGTAAAAAAATTAAAGTAGTCAATCTTATTTGCTATGCTCCATTATAAGCTTAGCCATCTCCATTATTTCCTTGCTATTTTTACTTTCTGACAATTGCATCAAATGCTTAACATCATACAAAATACCATGAACAGTTTCATATTCTTTACAAGTCTTTTTCCAATCAGCAGTAGCTTTGCCAATATGCTTACGTACAGCTGCTTTCCAATACTTAGCCTGCGAATCAAAAGGCATTATAAAAGCGTTATACACCTTCATATTTTTTCCATGTATTATCTTAAACTTATCATCATAATCAATAAATTCACCATAAGTAATCTGCTTGTTGATAGAGCTTGTTTCTGGTAAATGTGCAGCCTTTTTTGTTAAACCATACTTATAATATTTTGCATCAAGTATGTAAACATCATTATCGTAAACCATAATGGTATCAGGCTCAAGATATGAATTTTCGTAATTGGTGCCATCTAATAAATTCCATTCCGTTTTTGGAAAATAGAAGGATTTATTTTTTTCACCAAAAACCTTATCAATCATGCACTCCCAAACGTACTCAAAGCGAGAAGTACCAAAGCTAAAATTAAGGCTTTCCAAGCCATTATCAGGTTCTTGGTTAACAATTTTCAGAAGGCTAGAAAAGAGCATTTTATCCCTATCATTAAATGTTTTACTTAGCTTATTAAGCAAGATACTACTAAACCACTCACGATTAAAAGCAATAGTAGGCTTTGCAGGAATAAATTCTGTAAATAGCCAACCTATAACTTTATAACTCCTATAAACACAGTATTGGTGAATCAGAGTAATCAAGTCATTTTCATTGATAGTCGTCCTCTTTGTAAGGAAAGACAAATAGTATACATCATTTTCCTGAATAACAGGTTTCACACTTTTTATTGTCCTATTCCAGTTGATTTTACCTTTTTTGGAATGACTATACTCAACAAAGTACTCTTTATAATAGCCTCTAGTTAAAAAATCCCTAATTACGTATAGATACGATGATAATGGTACATCAGTCTTGTTTTCAGATTCTAAGAACAAATCACCAACAGACTCTTCTCTTTCCGTATTGTTAGCCAATACAGAAAACAACAGTAATATATCATTACGTAAGCCATCTTCATCATCTTCACAATGGAAACCCAAAGGAAAATGAATCTCATAATTGTTGTTAGTACATTGTAAACCAACAAAGACATCAGAATCAAAATTAGTATTAATTTTGCAATGGTCCTTTAACAATTACAATCACCTCAACAAATTAACGTTAAACATTCTCACCAGTTTCATCAGAAATTTCATCTACGGAATCACTTGCAGGCTCAACAACAGCTTTGCTTTCATTCAACATTCGTTCATATACAGTACTTTGCAATACCGCCTCCAAACCACCATTATTAAAAGCATTGAACATTGAAGGCAAGCTGAACAAATCGGCATTAAAGAGTCTTTTTCTATCCAGCTTAACAGCATCGTCCCAAAGATACTTCAATACCTTTTCTGCAAAACCTTTTTTATCCTCCAAGTCCTTACCAATAGCAAAGTAAGCACCCAAGCCTTTATCCTCTGTACTCCCCATATTAAAGCTATTACGACTGATAATATCGTTTACAGTTTCCGCGAAGGCTTTCCAAGTTATATTGCTACCAACAATCTTAGTGTCAGCATGAGCACCTTCAAACACATTAGGAATATACTCCATCTCCCAACGTCTTTGGAACGCCGTATCTAATGTAAATACGTTTTGGTCAGATGTATTCATTGTGGCGATAATAGAAAGGTTAGAAGGAAGATATATAAGCTTATTCTTATTACCAAAAACTTCATTAGCTATGTCCGTATTGTTAATACCATATTTGCTACGACCAAAAATAGGACTGGTCACATCTTCTTCGCGGTCTAACAGTTGAAAAATCTCACCAAAAATAGCAGGAGCATTACCTCTATTCAGCTCTTCTATTACCAAAACGCAATTTTCCGTAGGATTCTCATATGCAATCTTAAGAATCTTAGTAAAAGGACCAGGAGTAAACATGTAACGCAGCTTCTCTGTATTATCTGCCTCATCCAACTCCAAAATAGGCAAAATTTGTCCTACAAAATCAGAATAAGTATAATCTGGATGGAAAACAACTCTACGCATATACTGATTATCACTCAAATTGTCTTTGCAGAACTTGTCTACAGTGTAGCTTTTACCGCTTCCGGGGACGCCATAATACAGAACGTTAGTACCTCCAGTTTTTGGTTCAGATGAAGTAGCGTTTTCCGCTCCTTGTTCTTCATCATCATTTTCCATCTCAGAATCTGAATACTCTGGTCCTACTACCTTTGTTGCTGATAAACGTAAATATTGTTCTACACGCTTTTGATATTCGCTTAGGGGATATTCATCACTATATTTTGATGAAACACCACCTTTACCATAATCAAGATATGGATTCATATCATCCATCAATAAAGATTTTAATATACGTAATGAACCTTTTGCTTCTTCATCACCACTAATATCTACTATACCATTTGTGCTTAATATCTTTTTATAAATACTATTTTGATTGAAAATAATATTATAACTTCCATCAACTAATTTAAAAAGTGCACCCTCAGAAATTACTGTCAACAATCTTAGTAAATTAACTTCATATTGTGCAATCATAGGAAGGTCACAACCTATCCAGCGTAATAGAACATGCATATAGCGGTAATAATCTCTCTCAATCAAACAATGAATAATATCCATATTGCTTGTAAAACAAAGAACTTTAGGATATCTAATACCTCCAGTACGCTCCTTGCTGGCTGGCAAACTACTATCAACAAAATCAACCTTAGCTATCTTCCAAACAAGTTCAAACGCAACTATTAATGCTTCTAATTGAGATTTAAATATCTGATTATCATTAATTGTGTTCTTTAATTCGTCCGTTTTTATTTTTAAATCTGTACAATACTTCGATAGTGAATCTAAAACTAATTCTTCGACATCATTTGCTAATACTATTTTATTTTCTAGTTGCTTAGAATAAGCCAATTTTGCAGGCCTATTACAACATTCCCATAAAAGTATAAGCAAAGCTATTGTACTCTTAACGTGTGGCAAAGATGACTTTATTCCTAACTTCAAATCTAATTCTTCGTAAGATTGTATGTTATCTGGTCTATTCATACTATCGCTCCTTATCAATATCGTTCATAATAACATTAGCAATTGCTTCTGCCAAAATAGGAGGCACAGCATTTCCAACCTGTTTCATCTGGGAACCTTTATTGCCAATAAACTCAAACCAATCTGGAAAGGATTGTATTCTTGCTGCTTCTCGAACAGTAATCGCCCTATTCAGAAATGGATGCGTAAATTTACCAGAAGACGGTGTATCAAATCTTGTTGTAATAGTAACAGAAATTTCATCTTTTCTCATCCGAGTCCATGTTCCACTATAAATAGATTTAGTTATATGTTCTTCTGGTAATACTTCTTTGCCAGCATTAGGTGGTATCATAGCTAATCGCTCAAGTGCCAATTTTGAATGTTTAGTAGCTACATGATTGTACAATATTTTAGAACCTTTACGTAACTTATCCTGATAATCACTTCTAGGACTATTAACATAGTCTTGTTTATTCGATCCTTCACCAGAAGCTAAATAAGCTAAATCACTTATTGCATCCCAGATAGTCACCTTTTCACTTATAGGTGTTGGTAATTGGGGTGCATTTCCATTTAATTTTCCAATTATAATAGCTCTTCTACGATTTTGTGGCACACCATAATCCGCAGCATTTAAAACACCATGTTCTAATGAATATCCTATTACATTGAACAATTCTTCAATTTCTTTAAAAAAATACCCATTTTCAGCTGTTAATAAATTAGGTACATTCTCCATAACAAAATAACGAGGTTTTACCAACTTAACAACAGAAAAGTAATATTTAAATAAGAAATTTCTTTCATCATTTATTGTTTTTCTTTGACCTTTTTGAGAAAACCCTTGACATGGCGGACCACCTATAACAACATCTATTTTACCAATATATCTGCCGAAAATTTCTTCTAAATCTAATTTTGTTATATCACCAACTATCATTTTAGTGTTCTTATGATTTAACTTGTAGGCATCTGCTATTGATTCATCGTATTCATTAGCAACAACAACATCAAAACCGCTGTTTTCAAAACCTAACGACAAGCCACCAACACCTGCAAACAAATCGATTACTTTAGGTCTCATTATTACATTCCTCAATTCTTTCTCTTGCTATTTTGTAGTATTCTGTATCTAACTCAACACCAATAAAATTACGCTTACATATCTTTGATACTACACCAGTTGTACCACTCCCCATAAAAGGATCCAAAATCCAATCATTTTCATTTGAAAGCAAATCTACGAAATGCTTAATTAAGTTTTCCGGCTTTTGAGTGGGATGTTTTCCAAACTTACGTTCACCGATAGGTGTAACAGCAGTTTCTACAAAATCATGGAACATCTTACCATTATTGTTAAATGTACCAGTACGTTTTTTATATACAAAATAAATCCAAGCTTCGGTAGAATTAACAAAATGTAAATTCATGTTTCTTGGCATAGGATTGGTTTTATGCCAGATTCCTGTTGTCTTATAATAAAATCCATGTTTTTCAGCCAATCTTATTATAGTTTCAACCTTTATGATAGACATAAAAACTATCATTGACCCGCCTTTCTTCATCACTCTAGCTGATTGTTCAAAAAAAATATCCATTGATTCTTGCCATTCAGAAAATTCCATATCATCCCATCCCGCAGAACCAAAGAAATTTTCCCTCATTTTGCTAAGATTGGTATCTCTATTTTTCATAAAATTTCCTAGATTATATGGTGGATCAGTAATTATTAAATCTATTTTTTCATTGTCAATCGTCTTCATTGTATCTATACAGTTATTATTATATAAATAAATATTCGTCACTTATAATCTCTCCATTGCTATAT
>Peterbilt_p2__coassemble_171_pt1 | contig 70898 bp, 60 predicted proteins | sample Peterbilt_p2__metabat2_high_PE_024 | metagenome-assembled genome bin Peterbilt_p2 | reverse complement strand
GATTATAGGTGCAAATATGAAGAGACGGAGTTTTTAAGCCGCAGACTTGATAAGAAATAGTTGTGACTTTAACTTAACCGTTTAGTTGTATGTAACATAGGAGGGTTTTATGGATAATGTATATATTTTAGGTGGACTGCGTAGCTTTGTTGGCGTTGTAAATGGTATGTATCGTCATATTCCTGCAGAAAAGCTGGGGGCAGCGGTTTTGTGTCAGCTTTTAGAAAAATATCCTGTAAAGCCTGATTATATTATTGGTGGTAATGGCGTTGGTGCAGGTGGCAATATTACTAGGCTGCTGGCTTTGGAGGCTAGTTTGGACCAAGCTGTTCCAGCCTTTAGCATTGATGTGCAATGTGGCAGTGGTTTGGAAAGCATTGCTACTGCTGCTGCTAAAATTGCTTGTGGTGATGCTGATGTAATAATTGCAGGAGGCTTTGAAAGCAGCTCCACTCAGCCTAGACGTGGTTATAATCCTAATCATCCTGATTATGCAGGTGATGGTTGGTATAGCGTAGCTAAGTTTATGCCGAATATCCATCGTGAAACAGTAATGCTGGAGGGAGCTGAGGAGGCTGCTGTGCGTGAGCAGATTACTAAGGCTGAAATGGATGAATGGGTGTTGCGTAGTCATAGATTGGCAGCAGAAGCAGCACAGCAGGGACTGCTGCAAAATATAATTGCTCCTGTATTTGGTGCTGTAAAGGATGAAGGAATTAGACCGCGGATGAGCCAAAGGCTTTTAGACCGTATGCCTAAAGTTCTAGAAGGAGGCAATTTTATTACTGCAGCTAATTCCTGCCTTATTAATGATGGTGCAGCTTTTGTAGTGCTTTGCTCTGAAAAATATCTTCAGGAGCATGGTTTGAATGCACAGTTTAAGGTGCGTGCCTCCGCAGCAAGTGGTGGGGACCCATTGGTTAGCCCACGCACCGCTATTACAGCGTTGGAAAAGCTGCTGGCTAGAAATGGACTGACCGAGGAAGATATTGACGGCTTTGAGCTTAACGAAGCCTTTGCAGTAATAGATGTTATGTTTGCACGTACATTTAAAAATAGTCTTGATAAATATAATGTATTTGGTGGCGCACTTGCTTATGGTCATCCCTATGGAGCATCTGGTTGCATCATTACTTTGCATCTTATGGAATCCTTAAAACGAAGCGGCGGACGTCTTGGCTGTGCTAGCGTAGCAGCTGCAGGCGGTGTAGGAACTGCGTTATTAATAGAGAGAGTTGAAGTATAGAAGTGCTGTAGCTGGTTGACTAAGTGTTAATAATGCTTTGCTTGCTTAAGATTGTGCACGTAAGCACAGCTGCTTTATACTCTAAAGAATTTGTGCTACAAGAATTAAGACTGCTGTTAAAAATATAATAAGACAAATACAGCGGGAAAGGATATTATCATGGACTATTTGGAGTTATTACAGAGCAAGTATCAGAACAAGGCAGCTCTGATAACGGACGAAAAAACATATACCTATGGTCAGCTCGTTGCAGCATCTAAGGCAAGACGTGAACAGATTGACTATACGGAAAATGTTCATTTTATATATGCGGATAAGATTGCAGAGCAGCTGCTGCAGTTTGTGGCCTATAGTGGAACCAAAGTGGTGCCTGTTATTGCAACAGAGTCCAGCAAAGGACAATGCTTTGATCTGAGTGATATTCCGCAGACTGCCTGTATGGGAGTTATGACCAGTGGTAGCACTGGTAAAAGTAAGCTGCTGTGGCGAAGCTATCACAGCTGGGCGGATTTCTTTCCAGAGCAGAATAGAGTTTTTGCTATAGATGAAGCTACGATTATGTTTTGTCAAGGTAGTTTGGCCTTTACAGGTAATCTTAATATGTATATGGGTGCTTTAGCGGCAGGAGCAACACTGGTTGTTACAGAAAAATTTCGTCCTAAGCATTGGCTAAAGCTGATTGAGGAGCATAATGTTAACGCTATATATCTTATTCCTTCTAAGCTGCTGCTGCTGCATAAGTGTATGGAGCAAGCTAATATGAAGATTAAAACTATTGTTAGCGGCTCGCAGTCCATGGGTAGAGAAGAGGCGGATAAGCTTAAGAAAAGCTTTCCTAATGGAGAGCTGACTCTGTACTATGGCGCCAGTGAGCTAAACTACATTACCTATATTAAGGGACAGGATATGACTGATGATAAGACGGATATTGGCTTGCCTTTTAAAAATGTAGGCGTAAGCATTAAAAATGAAGAAATTTTTATAGACACTCCTTATCATGTAGAGAATATAGAAATACCATTTTCCTTAAAGGATAGGGGAATGCTTGATAAAAATGGTCATCTGCATTTTTTAGGGCGCACTGATGATATAGTCAGCGTTAATGGTATTAAGGTTGCAACAACTAAGGTAGAGGCAGCGTTGATGGCGCTGCAGGAAATAATGGAGGTTAAATGCCTTGTTTTCCATAAGGATGATGCAGATATTTTGACGGCCTTTATTGGTGGAGCCGAAAAAATAAGTCGTCAGCTTTTGGTTGAAAAGCTACGAGCTGCAGAGCTGACGGATTATGAAATTCCTAAGCAATATGTTTTTATGCCTAGCCTGCCTAAGAATGAAAGTGGTAAAATAGATAAAAAGGCATTGCAAAATTATACTTTTTAAATAGTGAAAACATTTATAAAGTTATACCCAGTATTAAACTGCTTTGATGCTATAGGTTGCTTTAATGGTGCTATGTAATGTGTTTAAAATCTAAATAGCTTTTTGAGAATATGAATGTGGATAGGAGAATTGCTATTATGAAAACCTTTTGCTTTGATGGTCCTTTAGGTAATATAGAGTGCCTGGTAGAGCCAAACCGCAGTAAAAGCAAGGCTGCAGTTATTATGTCTCATGGCTTTAGGGGAAGCAGGGAAAGTGGTGGCAGGGCTGCAGGCTTAGCATATATGTTTGCAGAGCACGCTGACGTAGTACGTTATAATTTTACGGGTACGCAAATTATGTCCAAGCAGGTTGCGGAGTTGGAATCAGTGGTGGCGGAGGTGCGCAGGCTGGCGCCGGAAAGTGAAATATACCTTTTTGGACGTAGTTTGGGTGGAGCTGCATCCATCATTGCAGCATCTAAGGATAAAAAGATTAAGGGACTTGTATTGTGGGCAACTCCCAATAGTATTGAAGAAACCTTTAGACATGTGATGCCGCCAGAGTTTTTTGAGCGTTTACAAAATGGAATGGATATAGAATTTGATGACGAGCGTGGTCATTGCGTGCTTGGGCCAGACTTTTTGACTGATGGCATTAGCTATGATTTGTCTGCACTGCTTAGTGCGTGGGATAAGCGTCCTGTGCTTTTGCTGCACTGCGAGGCGGATAATGTTGTAGTAGTGGAGCAGGCTAAACGTAATGCAGAAATACTTGGTAGCAAGGGCGAGCTACACCTATTTCCCAACGGCGACCATGCCTTTACGGAGCATAGTGATGCTGCAGGAGCCTTAATTACAGACTGGCTTGGAAGACAAATTAATAAGTAAATTGAGGGCGTGGCTATGCTACGCTCTTTTGTTTGCTCTAAAACGCATTAATTGCTAAATCAATATAAGTAAACATATCTTGAGAATGCTCATACTTAACAATAGCCTTAATGTATTTGGCTTCCAACATAGATTATCTAAAAATTAGCATATTCATAAATGCTGTAATTTGTTATATAAATTTATAGCTTCAATAAAAGGTGTATTAATTTTCAGCTAGGTGGTGCAATCATAGTTTTATACTGCTGTTGAAGTTCGTACTGTTGCGTTAAATAATGAAGCATTGATTTGCAAACCTTACTTTGCTGAATACTATGAGCCGTGATATAATCTATTGTTAGAGAATAAGAGTAAGGAGTGTGTACTTTAATGAAAGCAAATATTCCTGTTAAAAAGGGCGATTGTGTTGAAATAAATATTACTGGCTTAGGCAGCAGTGGCGAGGGCGTAGGCAAATACGAAGGCTTTACCGTATTTGTACAAGGAGCTTTGCCGCAGGAAACCGTTAAGGCGGAAATTACCTTGGTAAAAAAAAGCTATAGCGTGGGCAAGTTGCAGGAGATTGTGGTAAAATCTCTTGAGCGTGTGGAGCCTGTTTGTCCCATTTATGCGGAATGTGGTGGTTGTCAGCTGCAGCATTTAAGCTATCAGGGACAACTGGATATGAAGCGTGAGCAGGTGCAGGCTGCACTGACTCGAATCGGTCATTTGGACATTGAGGCTCAGCCTGTAATTGGCTGTGCTAATCCGTGGAATTATCGTAATAAAATGCAGTTCCCTGCTGCTATAAATGCAGAAGGCGTGCTGAATATTGGCTGCTATGCTGCCTCTACACATAGCGTTATTAATGCCGATGGCTGCATGATTCAAAAAGACGCTAATAATCAGGTGCTGCTGACTGTGCGTAAATGGATGCAACGCTTTGGTATTACTGCCTATGATGAAAAGACTGGCAAGGGCTTAGTGCGTCACGTGATGGCAAGAGTAGGTGTGCACAGTGGTCAGGTTATGGCGGTGCTCATTACCTCTGCTTATGACATTCCTCATCGCAAGGAGCTTATTGAATGGCTGAAGAAGTATGTTCCTGGTCTTGTAAGCGTGGTGCAAAATATCAATAAAAAGCCTACAAATATTATTATGGGTAACAAAACCCGTGTAATTTATGGCAGTTCCACTATTAAGGATAGCTTAGGTGCGCTCAGCTTTAACGTATCAGCTCAATCCTTCTTCCAGGTAAACAGTGAGCAGGCAGAGAAGCTGTACAATAAGGCCTTGGAGTTTGCCGCTTTAAACGGCAATGAAACCGTAGTAGACGTATACTGTGGCACTGGCACAATCTCTTTGTTTATGGCTAAGCATGCTAAAAAGGTGTATGGTATTGAAATCGTTGCACCTGCTATTGAGGATGCCAAAAAGAATGCTATGGACAACGGCTGTGATAATGCAGAGTTTTTGTTGGGCGACGCCTCTGTAGAGCTGCCTAAGCTGTTGGAAGGTGGCGTACAGCCTGATGTAGTGCTGGTTGACCCGCCTCGTGCAGGCTGCGAGGAAAAGGTGTTGGCAGCAATTGCAGGTGTGGCACCAGAGCGCATTGTCTATGTGTCCTGTAATCCTGCATCTTTGGCACGTGACTTAGCATTCTTGGAAGAACACGGCTACAAAACCGCAGTGGTACAGCCTGTTGATATGTTCCCTGCGACCAGCCATGTGGAGAATGTGGTGCTGCTGACAAGAAGCTAAGCGACGTAATTAGTAGATTTAAATTTAAGAAGCAGACTTTGGGTAAAAGCTCAGAGTCTGCTTTTTTATTTAATGAATAGTATGAATGTAGTATATATCATAACGTAGACGGCCTTTATTCTCTGAAAAGCTTTGGACAAACAAAACTAAGCTGATCAATGTGGTTTATAGTGAGATTTCACAAATGGTGATGACTGGTTCAGCACCAGATAAAGCCATCAAGAATATTGTTAAGACTATGGAAACGAGTAAAAGCAATGCTACACGCTTAGTTATGACTGAGCAGGCGTATTTTACTACGTTGGCGCAGAAGGATTGCTTCCAAGAACTGTATGTAGAAGAATTCGAAGTTGTCGGAACCCTTGACGGCATCACCTGTACCAAATGTGGAAGCAGGGACGGTGAACACTATCCGCTCAAATATATGGAAAGTGGTGTCAATGCTCCACCGTTTCATCCTTACTGTAGATGTACTACTTGTCCTTATTTTGATGATATGGACGGGTACAGGGCGAGTAGGAACGAAGAAGGACGAACGGTTTATAAAGTGCCTGCGAACATGACATATTGAAGCACTTGCACCAAGATGGTTATGTTGAGGGTTTGCATATTGTACAAACGTTGGGTGATGGCGATGGTGTTAGGTTTGAACCTGATTTTATGATTACACCTAAAGGAATTGAATATTTAGATGATAATACTACCATGGCGAAGGCTAAGGATTTCGTTATAAAGATGAACTGTATTGCGCCTTGGTTTACTTAAGCATTTTGCAATTTTTTGCAAAGTGCTTTTTTATTGCAATTTTTGAGGTGAATATGTATAGAAAAACTGAAGTGATTGCACAACTGAATAAATTCGCAGAATATTCATGTGCTCAGAACCCAAAGCACGCCAGCAGTTACAAATCGCTTATGGTTCCTCTAATCAGTGCGGTAGAAAACTACTACAGTGCAGATAGGAGCGCATACAAAGCACCGTTAAACGAGCTTCAGCGTTTTGACTGCATTCTTTCTGACTACTCAGTCAATTAATATAAAACTCATATTTTTGACCATTATTTTTGTAACAGACCTGTGAATTATAGAAGTAAATGTTACGAAAATATGAAGCTTAAGTGATGAATTAGAATAAATAATGTAAAATAAATGTGATTGAAAATTTACGCATATAATTATTTCAATATCAATGAAAGAGTATTTGATTATTAATAAAGAAAATACATAATTAAAGCTAATAATAATATAAAAAGAACTTATGAAATGATGAATTTATAAATTTTCAATTAAAATAATCCTGTGCTAGAATTCAAGCATAAGCTAAACAAATGTTAGTGATGCAGAGGATTGCTTATATGGTTGAGGAAACAAGGCAACTCATTACTATATTGAGAGCGGTTTCTGCATAGCTTCCACAATAGCTTATATGTGTTTTCTTAAAGGAGGAAATAATTATGAAGAAATCTTTAGTACTCGCAATGGCAATGGCACTTGGCGTAACTGCTTCCGCATATGCAGCAAATCCCTTTTCTGATGTTCCTGCTGGTCACTGGGCTTACGATTCTGTAAACCAACTGGCTGCAGAAGGCGTTATTGACGGCTTCCCCGATGGCACCTATGGTGGTGACAAGCTGATGACTCGTTACGAAATGGCACAAATCGTAGCTAAGGCTATGGCAAAGGGTGCTGATGTTGATAAGCTGGCTGCAGAATTTTCTGAAGAGCTGGATTCCTTGGGTGTGCGTGTAGCAAACCTGGAGAAAAAATCTGATAATGTAAAGGTTACCGGTGAGGTTCGTTATCGTTATTCCGATAGCGATTACTCTGGTTATGAAAATGATCTGCGTACTCGTTTGTGGGTAAATGGACAAATCAATGATGACTGGTCTGCAACTGGTATGCTGGAAAATACCCAGGATTTTTCCGATAATGCAGGCAATGAAAAGACTGAGTTCCAACGTGCTTATGTAGAAGGTAAGGTTGGCGGTTTGGATTTAACTGCAGGTCGTTACAATGCACTGTTTGGTGATGGTAATGTATATGATGCACGTGTAGATGGTGCAGAGGTTTCCTATGGTGACAAGGTTCAGCTGAAAGGTTTTGTTGGCAAGGCAACTGATGCTGATACTAAGGTTATTGGCAATGATGTAACTGGCTCCTATGGCAACTTTGCAGGTGGTGAACTGAAGGCTAAAATGGGTGATAACGCTGCTGTAAAGGGTGGCTATGTAAACTTTAAGGATATGTACCAAAATGATGGTCCTGACCTGCATATGGACAACGCTATTTGGTATGCTGGCGCTGATTTCTCCTTTGGTGATTTTGGTGTAAACGGCATGTACCTGAAGGGTGATGCAAGCAATGAAAACTTTACTGCAGGTACCGATGACGATGGCTACACTGTAGGCGTATCCTTTAAGGGTGCAGAGGCTGCAGAAGTAGGCTCTTATGGTCTGTGGGCTAACTACTATGACCAAGGCGGTCAAACCTATGTAGCTCATACCACTGATGCTAATACCTTCAATAATGAAGGCTTCAAGGGCTATGGCGTTGGTGCTAAATACACCTTTGCTAAGAACATGGTAGGCGGCGTAGCATACTATGACACTGAAAGTAAAATGGACAGCTCCAAGACTGATAAAACTATCTGGGCTGACATGACCTTTAGCTTCTAAAAATAAGTTCCTACATTGATGTAAAACTTCATAACTGAATAAAAGCAGAAATCCGCTCCATTATTGGGGCGGATTTTTGTATTTAGAAGAGGATAAATAAGCTTTGTATAGAATTTAGATGGTGTAGACATAATGAAAAAATCTGGAGGATTTTGCAATGAAGGGCTATGATACATCTAAAGTCACTATGCTAATTAGAGACGCTTTTAATAATATTGTAGATAATGAACAGGGTTCTATGGAGCTGCAGAGGAAAAATGGCGACTACATAGTTGCTCAGTATGAGAAATGGCTGGATGAGCTGGTAATTTTTAACGAGCATTTTATGCTTCATCCTGATGAAAAGGCTGGCACTGAGCTAGCTGTTTTATATGCTTATTTTACTTATGCTTGTGCTGCCAATGGCTGCTTACAAAATGGCTATGTTTTGTATATGCTGGGCTCTGATATTGTAGAGAAATATGGCAACAATAGGGAGCAAAGCACATTTTGTAATGCAGGCGCTTTTTGTGCTCAGCACTTTTCTACTACACCTCAATCCTTTGATGAATATTTTTTAGCATTGATGAAGGAGGGGGCACGCAAATATATTCTTTATCTTGGCAATATGGTGGATGAAAGCTGCAAGATAGAACAGGAGTATGCATGTACTATCAATGTCACTGTATTAGAGCTTCTAAGAAGAGCTAAGATTTTTGAAGCCTATGTAACAACAGAGAATATGACAAGATATGCTGCAGAATTTTATCCTTATGTAGCAGATATTTATGTAGCGCTTTCTAATATTTCCTATGGTGCTTTTGGCTTTACAGACTATTGCAAGGCTTGCCTGGACAAGGCTATAAAATATGCTAAGCTGTCCGATAACGTTCAAATGCAGCGGGCTGTTGAAGGACATGCTGCTTATTTGGCAGATATGGCTAAGGTTTCTATTAATGATAAAGCTATAAAGTCACCTGAGGAGTTTATGCTTATTTGTTATCAGCAGTTTAGAGAAATAGCTGTAAAGCATGGCTTAGTTGATAAGGAGATGTCTGAGATAAAGCTGCAGGAGCTTGGCAAAAAACAGGCTTTAAAAATTTTGCAGGACAAGCAGCTGGCAAAGGAGGCTGGTGACGACCTTGCTTTTTATTATCTTTCTGTGCTGATTGGTTGTTTGCAGTCTGGTATTGCTGTTGGGGTAAGGAATGAAGCAGATGCAAAAGTACTTAATAGCTATGTAGATATGCTAGCAGATAAGAATTATCGCTTAAACGAGGCTGCTCCTTTGCTTGCAGGCAGGCTTAAAATTAGTGCACAGGCATTTCAAAGCTTATCCTTAGAGCTTTTTGCTAAATGGAAGCAGCTGCATAAACCATATTTGGAGCTGAAGGACCATCGTATGCATACATTATGCTCTATGGCAGCAGCATTTTTGCTCGGCGTTGAGATAATGAGAAAGAAGTAGAGAATAACAATATCGTTGATATTTTTCGAAAGAAAAAGAAGGAAAATTGAATTGCGTGTAGAATAGGAAATAGGATATAGTATGTGTATAGGGAGGTTATGAAATTGACAGAGAATAAATTCAAACGCGTTATTTTGAAACTGAGTGGCGAGGCTATGGCCGGCGAAAAGGGTTTTGGCATTGATCCTGACGTTGTCTACGCTTTCGCTAAGCAAATTAAGGACGTTGTAGAGACCGGTGTTGAGGTGGCTATCGTTAATGGCGGTGGCAACTTCTGGCGTGGCTTAAGCGGCTCCAACAAGGGTATGGACCGTGCTACTGCTGACTATATGGGCATGCTGGCAACTGTAATTAACTCTCTGGCTTTGCAGGATGCTTTAGAGAACCTGGGGGTTCCCACCCGCGTGCAAACCGCTATTGAAATGCGTCAGATTGCTGAGCCGTACATCCGTCGTCGTGCAATCCGTCACATGGAGAAGGCTAGAGTAGTAATCTTTGCTGCTGGTACCGGCAATCCGTATTTCTCCACTGATACAACTGCTGCGCTGCGTGCTGCTGAAATTGAAGCTGACGCTATCCTGATGGCTAAAAAAGGCGTTGACGGCGTATATGACAGCGATCCTGCTAAAAATCCTGATGCTAAGAAGTTTGAAGAGCTGGCTTACATCGAGGTTATCCAACGTCAGCTGAGCGTAATGGACTCCACTGCAATCAGCCTGTGCATGGATAATAACATTCCTATCGTAGTATTTAATATTGATGAACCGGGTAACATTCTCCGTGCTGCTGCCGGCGAAAAGATTGGTACCCTGGTAGGAGGTATGAAATAATGGCAACTGTTCAAGAAATTATTACCACTATGGAAGGTAAAATGCACAAATCCGTTGACGCACTGCGCGTTGACCTGTCTAGCGTTCGTGCTGGTCGTGCAACTCCGGCTTTGCTGGATAAGGTTATGGTAGACTACTATGGTACTCCCACCCCTGTTAACCAAGTAGCTAGTGTAAACGTTCCCGAGCCTCGTATGATCGTAATTCAACCTTGGGAAAAACCTATGCTGAAGGCTATTGAAAAGGCTATTCAAATGTCCGATTTGGGCTTGAACCCTAATAGCGATGGCGTTTGCATTCGTCTGAACCTGCCTCAGCTGACCGAAGAGCGTCGTAAAGACCTGGTTAAGGTTGTTCACAAGAAAGCTGAAGAATATCGTGTTGTATGCCGCAACCTGCGTCGTGATGCTAATGATGCTATTAAAAAAGCAGAAAAAGCCAAAGAAATCACTGAGGACGAGTCCAAGAAGGGCGTAGAGCAAGTTCAAAAAATCATCGACAAGGTGATGAAGGAAGTTGACACCGTTGCTGCTAATAAAGAAAAAGAAGTAATGGAAGTATAATGGCTCCGGATGTTTTAGCACTGCCATTAGCTGAGGCTGCAAGACGTTTAGAGGCAGCAGGCTTTTCCTATGAGGTAGAGGTGCTGCTTCCACCTCGCGACAGTGAGGAAGACTTTGCTGAGGCAGAGGTACGTAAATATGTAGTTAGACAGCGAAAGCTGTCTGATGATAAATTAGTTCTTACCATTGTGTATAGGCAGTGAAAGGAGGTGCTCCTAAATGGCATTGAAAATTGATAAAGAAACCTGCGTTGGCTGCGGTACCTGTGCTGCAACCTGCCCCGTAGGTGCAATTTCTGAAGTTGACGGCAAATACGAAATCGGTGAAGATTGCGTAGAATGCGGCGCTTGCGCAGCTAGCTGCCCGGTTGGCGCTATTGAATAATAGTCAGACCAGATAGAAATAATTGTTAAGGCGGCCTCCATTTTGGGGGCCTGCCTATTATTTATTTTTTGAGTTTTTCTTTATTTTCGTTTTTGGCGGAAAAATAACCTGCGAAAGGCTGGAATATTATGTTTAAAGGCCTGTTTCAATCAAAAAGAAAAGTAAAAAGCAATGTAGAAATAGATACTAATGGTTTAGATATGAACAATATCCCTCAGCATATTGCTATCATTATGGATGGCAACGGCCGTTGGGCTAAGGCTCAGGGAAAGGTGCGCACCTTTGGCCATCAGGCTGGTGCAGAAACATTGAAAACAATCGTCAGGGCTGCGGATAAGCTGGGCGTTAAGGTAATCAGCGCTTATGCCTTTTCTACAGAAAACTGGAAACGTCCCGTAACAGAGGTTAACTTTATTATGGAGCTTTTAAGCCGCTACCTGACTAATGAGATAGAAGAATTTAATGAAAATAATGTACAGGTACGCTTTATCGGTTCCCGTGATGGCTTACCTGAGATTGTTAAGCAGAAGATGGACCATGCAATTGAGGAGACTCGCAATAATACTGGTATCATTCTGAATTTAGCAATCAACTACGGCGGTCAGGCAGAAATATTGCATGCTGTTAAGACAATTGCTGCGGAAGCAGCTGCAGGTACTTTAAGGGTTGAGGATATCAATAACAGCGTGTTTGAGGACCATTTATATACCACTGGTCTGCCCGCACCTGATTTACTTATCCGTCCTGGTGGAGACTTGCGTATTAGTAATTTCCTATTATGGCAAATTGCTTATGCAGAAATTTGGACCACCAAAACCTTTTGGCCTGACTTTACTCCGGACCATTTGGTAGATGCTATTTTAGCTTATCAAGGACGAGAACGTCGTTTTGGCGGTCTTATTGAGAAAAAATAAAAGTAGGTGCTATTTCTAAAATGTTAACTCGTATTATTACCGGTGTTATCGGTATTGCTGCAGCAGTGGCAATCATTACTAAGGGTGGTTGGGTTTTTGCTCTGGCCGTACTGCTGCTATCCGCTGTGGGCTGGCATGAATATCACAATATGGCTGCCAGCAAGGGGCTTAATGTGTACTATCTTACCTCTGGCTTAGGTGCATTTTTGCTAACTGCAATTCCTGCAGGTGGCTATTATGTAGAGATGGAGGAGCTGTACATTATGGCCTTTTTGACCATGTTTACGGCGCTGTTCTTTATCTTTAACACTCTTGAGGGCTTGTACCGTCATTGTAACTGTGGCGATAATAATTGGGCAGGCAATACTGCAGCCTCCATCTGGGGTATGATTTATTGTGGCTTGCTTTTTGGTCACGTTATTTTATTACGTGCTTTTGACTATGGTCCTCATATTGACTTAGGCTTTCGTGTATTTGAATACGGCGAAATCTGCCTATGGATTGTTCTTTTAGGTACTTGGGCTAGTGATACCTTTGCCTATTTCTTTGGCCGTGCCTTTGGCAAGAATCCCTTCTGCAGCGTAAGTCCTAAAAAATCTTTTGAGGGTGCCTGTGCAGGCTTTGTGGGCTGCTTTATCGTAGTTATGTCTCTGTGCATTGTTACCCTGGGCGTGCCTCTGTGGCAGGCTGTTGTGCTGGCCTTGGGCGTTGCCTTCTTTGCACCTTTAGGCGATTTGATTGAGTCCATTGTTAAGCGCTCCTTTGATATTAAGGATTCCGGCAATATTTTCCCTGGCCATGGTGGTGTGCTGGACCGCTTTGACAGCTTGCTCTTTACTGCGCCTGTTACCTATTATTTACTGATGATTATGACTGCCTTTGAATAAGATGCAGTGTATTGGTGATTGATTATGAAGCATATTTCCTTAATGGGCTCCACTGGCTCCATTGGTAAGCAAACCCTGGAGGTGGCAGCTGCTAACTCTGATAAGCTGAAGATTAGAGTATTGGTTGCCCATAAAAGCGATGAAATTTTAGAGCAGCAGATTCGTCAATTTGAACCTGATTTTGCGGTTTTGACTGATAAAGAGGCGGCTGCTCGTTTATCTGCCCGTTATAATGGCAAAACTGAAATTCTTTCCGGTGAGGAAGGTCTTTTGGCTGCTGCAACCTATAGCGAGGTAGATACTGTTTTGGCATCCATGGTTGGCTACGCAGGCCTGCGTCCTACTATGGCGGCTATTAAATGTGGCAAAAATATTGCCCTAGCTAATAAAGAAACACTGGTTGCAGGTGGCAGCCTGGTTATGAAGGCTGTAGCGGAGCATGGCGTAAGCCTTACTCCTGTAGACAGTGAGCATAGTGCTATTTTCCAGTCTCTTAGAGGTGGTGCGGATAAAGAGGTAAAGCGTCTTATTATTACTGCCTCTGGCGGCCCCTTTCGTGGACGTAAGCGCAGTGAGCTAGAAAATGTTACCTTGGAGCAATGCCTGAACCATCCAAACTGGAGCATGGGCCGCAAGGTAACCCTTGATTCGTCCACCTTGGCCAATAAGGGCTTAGAGGTTATAGAGGCACACTGGCTTTTTAATATGCCTTATGACAAGATTGATGTTGTTGTACATCCTCAAAGTATTGTACACAGCCTGGTAGAATTTTGTGATGGCAGCGTAATTGCTCAATTAGGCGAGCCTGATATGCGCTTGCCAATTCAATATGCGTTGTCCTGGCCAGAGCGCTTTGATTATAGCTTTGAGCAGCTTGACTTAGTGCGTGCAGCAAGCTTGACCTTTGAGGCACCTGATTTGGAGGCTTTCCCGTCTTTGAAGATTGCTATGGATTGTGGCAGGGCAGGCGGTACTCTTCCTTGTGCCTTTAATGCAGCCAATGAGGAGGCGGTAAATGCTTTCTTTGACGGTAAAATCAAATATCTGGATATTCCCTATATTACAGCTAAGACTACAGAGCTGTGTAAAAACGTGGCACAGCCTGAGATTGAAGATATTGAGGCTGCTGATGCGGAAGCACGCCGTATTGCAGACGAGATTATTAGCAAGTTATAACAATTAAAAAGGAGGCTTGGCCGAATGCTGACGATTTTAGCAGCTATTTTTGTTTTTGGTGTTCTGGTTACTGTACATGAGCTTGGACATTTTATTGCGGCTAAGCTTTGTAAAATGCGCGTTGAGGAGTTTGCAATTGGTTTTGGCCCGGTAATCTTCCAAACTAAGGATGGCGATACAGAGTATAGTCTGCGTGCCATTCCTTTGGGCGGCTATAATAAGATTTCAGGTATGGACCCTGATGATCCTGTAGATGAGAATGGCTTTAATAGTAAGTCTATTCCTGCCCGTATGTTTGTAATTTTGGCAGGTGCTTTGATGAACTTTATCCTGCCAGTACTGCTGTTTAGTGGTATCTTCTTTGTAGAGGGTATGCCTAAGGTAGTGGATAAGCCTGTTTTAGGCACTGTTGTAGAGGAGATGGCAGCTGATAGAGCTGGCCTTAAGGTGGGCGATACCATTGTTGCCATTAATGGTAAGGAAATGCATACCTGGAATGAGGTTGTAACCACTCTGCGTGAAAACGGTACTAAAGAGGTTGCTGTTACAGCGTTGTGTAATGGCGAAGAAAAGACTTTAACTATGATGCCTGAATATGATAAGGAGCTGAAGCGCCCCTTAATAGGTATTTCTCCTAAGGTGGATATGGTCAGAGCGGGATTTTTTGAATCCTTTGAGCTAGGCTTTAAATATACAGGTATGCTGATTGTAAGCATGGTTGATGGCCTGCAAAAGATTGTTACTGGCAAGATGGCTGCTGATGTGGCAGGTCCTATAGGCGTGGCACAGATGGCAGGACAGGTTGCAGAGCAGGGCGTACTGCCTTTGATTAACTTTGTAGCCTTTTTGAGCATTAACCTGGGTGTAATCAATCTACTGCCTCTTCCAGCACTGGATGGCGGCCACTTCATTTTGTTGACCTTGGAGGCACTGCGTGGTAAGCCCTTAGGCCCTAAGGCTATGAACAATATTCAAATGGTTGGTATTTGCCTTATCCTGGCACTTACTATCTTTTCAACCTTTAAGGATATTACACGTTAAGAGGTGAAATAAAAGATGGAACGTAGAAAAACTCGTCAGCTGGATGTTGGCGGTGTTGCGATTGGCAGCAATGCTCCTATTGCCGTTCAGTCCATGACTAATACCCACACTGATGATGTGGAGGCTACTTTAGCACAGATTCGTCGTTTGGCAGATGCAGGCTGTGATATTATTCGCTGCGCTGTTCCTGACGCTGCTGCTGCTGAAGGCTTAAAGACTATCTGTAAGGAAAGCCCTATTCCTGTTATTGCGGATATTCACTTCGATTATAAGCTGGCCTTGGCCGCTTTGGAGGCAGGCGTACATGGTTTGCGTCTTAACCCTGGCAATATTGGTGGTCCTGATAAGGTTGCTGTCGTTGTTGAGGAAGCAAAAAAGCGCAATGTTCCTATTCGCATAGGTGTTAATGCAGGCAGTTTGCCAAAGGACCTGCTGGAAAAGTATGGTCACCCTACTGCTGAGGCATTAGTAGAGGCTGCATGGCGTCATATTCATATCCTTGAGGAAATGGATTATCGTAATATCAAGATTTCTTTAAAGGCACATGATGTGCCCTTGACCTTAGCTGCCTATAGATTAATGGCGTCCCAATGTGATTATCCGCTGCATGTGGGTATTACTGAGGCGGGCACTGTTAACAGTGGTATAATAAAATCTGCTGTAGGTATTGGTGCACTTTTAGCTGAAGGTATTGGCGATACTATTCGTGTTAGCTTAACTGGTGATCCTGTAAATGAGGTTAAGGTGGCTTATGATATCCTTAAGGCTTTGGGACTGCGTCAGCATGGTCCCACACTTATTTCCTGTCCCACCTGCGGCCGTACCCGTATTAATCTGGAGAAGCTGGCTTTAGAGGTGGAGCGTCGCCTAGAGAGTGTTACTGAGCCTATTACAGTTGCAGTTATGGGCTGCGTAGTAAACGGACCAGGCGAGGCTAGAGAGGCAGATGTAGGCATTGCAGGAGGTATTGGCGAGGGTCTTATCTTCCGCAAGGGCGAGATTCTGCGCAAGGTTCCTGAGGATAAAATTGTAGATGAGTTATTTGAAGAAATTAACCATATATTAATGGAGAGGAAGGTTAAATAAATGAGAGTTTCTAAAATGTATTCCCCCACTCTGCGTGAGGTTCCGGCAGAGGCTGAGGTAGTAAGCCATCAATTACTGCTGCGTGCAGGCTTTATGCGTAAATCCACTGGTGGTATGTACAGCTACCTGCCTCTGGCTTGGCGCGTACTGAAGAAGATTGAAAACATTGTTCGTGAGGAAATGGACGCTTCTGGCGCACAGGAAATCATGATGCCCATTATGCAGCCTGCTGAAATTTGGCAGGAGAGCGGTCGTTGGGGCGCTTACGGTGCTGAGATGATCCGTGTTAAGGACCGTCATAACCGTGAATACTGCCTTGGTCCTACCCATGAAGAAATGGTTACTACCTTGGTTAAGAGTGATGTACGCTCTTATCGTCAGCTGCCTTTGAACCTGTACCAAATTCAAGATAAATTCCGTGACGAGCGTCGTCCTCGCTTTGGCCTGATGCGTAGCCGTGACTTTATCATGAAGGATGGTTATTCCTTTGACCGTGATGAAGCTGGCTTGGATGTTTCCTACAAAACTATGTATGATGCTTATACCCGTATCTTCACTCGCTGCGGTCTGAACTTCCGCCCTGTAGAAGCAGACAGTGGTGCTATTGGTGGCAGCGGTAGCCATGAATTTATGGTTATTGCTGAAAGTGGCGAAGCTGAAATCGTATATTGCAGCGAATGCGATTACGCTGCTAACGTAGAAAAGGCAGAGCTCCATGTTATTGAAGCTCCGGCTGAGGACGCTAAAGAACTGGCAGAGATAGAAACTCCTAACTGCAAAACTATTGCAGATGTTTGTGCCTTCCTGAATATGCCTATGGATAAATCTGTTAAGGCTGTTGCTTTTAACAGCGAAAAAGGCCTGGTTCTTTGCTTTGTTCGTGGTGACCACGAAGTAAACGAAGTTAAAGTAGTCAACACTATTGGTGTTAACGAAGTTGAAATGGCTGATGAAAGCCTGTTGGTTGAAGCTGGTACCTGCGGCGGCTATATGGGTCCTGTTGGCATTGATCCTGAAAAGACCATCGTTATAGTTGACAGCACCGTTATGAAAATGCACAACTTCTGCTGTGGTGCTAACAAAGAAGGCTTCCATCTGGTTAACGTAAATCCTGGTCGCGACTTTACTCCTACCTATGTTGCTGATATCCGCCTGATTCAAGAGGGCGACCCCTGCCCCCACTGCGGTGGTAAGGTAGCTAAGGCTCGTGGTATTGAGGTTGGCCAAGTATTTAAGCTGTTCACCAAATACAGCGAAGCTATGAAATGCACCTTCCTGGATGAAAATGGTAAGGAAAGACCTATGGTTATGGGCTGCTATGGCGTAGGCGTAAGCCGTACTATGGCTGCAGCTATCGAGCAAAACAATGATAAGGACGGTATGATCTGGCCTGTATCCATTGCTCCCTACGAAGTTTTAGTTGTTCCTGTTAACACTAAGGACGAAGAATCTACTGCTAAAGCAGAAGAGATTTATGCTAACCTGTGCAAGGCTGGCGTTGAAACCGTAATTGACGACCGTAACGATCGCCCCGGCGTTAAATTTAAAGACGCAGATTTAATTGGCTATCCTCTGCGTGTTGTATGTGGTCCTAAGACTATTAAAGAAGGTCAGATTGAGGTTAAGGTTCGTAGAACTGGCGAAGTAGTAATGCTGCCCTTGGACAGCGACTATGTAGCAACTATTAAGGAGATGCTGACCAAGCTGTAAAAGAAATTTGCTATGTAAGGTGGGATAATCGTGGATACCTCATGGATGCACAGTAAAGAAGTAATGATGGTGCTGCGTCTAATTGTGGCTGCAATTTTAGGCGGTATTGTGGGCATGGAGCGTGGCAGCGGTGATAGACCGGCTGGCTTTCGTACACACATACTTGTTTGCGTAGGCTCTGCTTTATTTATGCTGGTGTCAATGTATGGCTTAGACGATGTTTATGGTGCTGCCAATTCTCCCACTGAGGATTTTGGTCAAAGACGTGACTCTACACGTATTGCGGCACAGGTTGTTAGTGGTATTGGCTTTTTAGGTGCAGGCACCATTCTGCACGAGGGCCTTACTATCAAGGGCTTGACTACTGCTGCCAGTTTGTGGATTGTATCGGCTATTGGTCTTGCAGTAGGCAGCGGTATGTATTTTTTAAGTACTGTGGCAACTGCTATTACTATGCTAACTCTTGTTACATTTCATAGCTGGGAAAAGCGTTTTGCTGGAACAAAACGTAGTGACCGTCGTTTTGTAAGAGTTATAGCTAAAAATAGACCACGGGTTATTACTGATATAACAAGCTTTTTGTCAGCTAATGGTATTCAGGTTAAATCCATGAATGTTAAAAGTGACAAGGAAAGTGGTCAGCTGAGCTTGGAGCTTTATCTTAAAATAGAAAAGGGCATTGAGCCTGCTGAGCTTGTAAGTAAGCTGCAGGAGATTGATGGTGTCATTGGTCTGGAAAATGCCAAATAGCTTAATTATATAATTTATTACTTAATTATGGGGACGCAGCTGGTTTCAGTCTGCGTCCTTGTAGGTATTATGTATTTTGAAAGGATATCAACATGCAAGCTAGATATTGCATTGTGCCGGATAAGGATATGGCGCATAGGTTTCTAGCAGACGAGAGCTTTTCCTACGTGGAAAAGGCTCAGCTGCAGCTGATACAAATTACCCAAATTTGTATTGACGAGGTATCCAACGAGTGGGAGGTTCATTTTGAAAGCGCTGCTCGCTTCCAGCCAGGCTTGCTTCCTAAAATAGCCGCCAAGATGAAAAATGTCTTTTCATTAAATAATATAGACCTTATTTGTGATGGTGATGGCAGTAAATGTGATTTGTCAGCTAATGCTTCCGATAATTATGCAGAGCAGTTTGTGGCTACAGATTGTAGCGGTGTGCCATTGCCTGACGATATTCCTCTGCCACCAGAGCCTATAGATATGGAGATTGGTGCTACAGAGCCGCCAATTCCTAGCTGTGTGTCCTTAGAGAATAATGATTTTGAAGAGGCTTATCGTAATCTGTACGGCAACAAAAAGGGGAGTGACCTTTTGTGGGGGCGCAAGATTACAGGCAAGGTGCGTCCTATTGACAGTATTGTTGAAGAGGAAAGACGAATTGTTATCGAGGGCGAGTTTGTCAAGATTATGGATAAGGACAGTAATTTGACTGCTTTTAATGAGCGTGAGCTACGCTCTGGTGCTATTATGCTGATGTTTGGCATTAGTGATGGTAGTAATGGCATTTATGTTAAGCTGCGCTTTGACGATAGAGATGGCAAGGACCCCCGCAAGGATTGCAATGAGTTTAAGGGACTCTTTAAGCCTGGCATGCGACTGCGTATTCAGGGCGATGTGGAGCCTGATAAATTTGAGTTTGATGAATTTGTAATGCGTCCATATGGCATTATGAAAGCTGATGCTGCAGAAGAGGAGCGCACTGATAAGGCAGAGGTGAAGCGCGTAGAGCTGCATTGCCATACTAAGATGAGTAAGATGGATGGTCTTACTCCTATGGAGGAACTAGTTAAGCAGGCTATTAAATGGGGGCATAAGGCTCTGGCAATTACTGACCATGGTGTTGTACAGGCCTTTCCCTTCTGCTTTGATGCAGCAGAGGGCAGTGATTTAAAGCTAATATTTGGTATGGAGGGGTATCTGATCAGTGACAGCCGTTTTAAGGATGACATTGAGCAGGAGATTGGTGATCAATCTAAGCCCAATCGTGCTCCCAAAATCAAGAGCAACCATATTATTATTTTGGCACAAAATGAAACTGGTTTGCGTAACCTCTACAAGCTGGTTACCATCAGCCATATGCGTTATCTCAATAAGCGTCCTTTGTTACCCCGTAAGGTAATAGAGGAGCACCGTGCAGGACTATTATTAGGCTCTGCCTGCGAGGCAGGTGAGCTGTTCCGTGCCATGCTGGCAGGAGCTAGTGACAAGGAGCTGGAGCAAATTGCGTCTTTCTATGATTATTTGGAAATTCAGCCTGTTGGTAATAATATGTTCCTGGTTCGTGAGCAGGGTTATACTGTTGAGCAGCTTAAGGAGTTTAATAAGCGTATTTATGAGCTTGGCAAACGCCTAGGTAAGCTGACCGTTGCTACCTGTGACGTCCATTTCCTCAATCCTGAGGATGCTAAGCTGCGTGCAATTCTGCAAGGTGTACAAAATTATAAGGATGCTGATAATCAGCCGCCTTTGTATCTGCGTACTACTGAGGAAATGCTGGCAGAATTTGATTATCTTGGTGAAGACGTGGCCTATGAGGTTTGCGTTACCAATACAAATAAAATTGCGGACATGATTGATAAAATCAAGCCCGTACCTGATCGTGATCAGCTGTATTCTCCCTTTATTCCTGGTGCCGAAGAGGCTGTACGTGATTTGTCCTATGACATGGCGCACAAATGGTACGGTGATAAGCTGCCACAAATTGTTGAGGACCGCTTGAAGATGGAGCTGGACGCTATTATAGGTCATGGCTTCTCCGTATTGTACTATATTGCTCATAAGCTAGTTAAGCACTCTTTGGACAGAGGCTATCTGGTAGGCTCTCGTGGTTCCGTAGGCTCGTCCTTTGTTGCAACTATGCTAGAGATTACGGAGGTTAACGCCTTAAAGCCTCACTATCGTTGTCCTGAATGTCGTCATAGTGAGTTTTTCTACAATAACGAGGTTGATTCTGGCTTTGACTTGCCTGTTAAGGATTGCCCCGTGTGTGGTGCACGCATGCTGCGTGATGGCCATGACATACCGTTTGCTGTATTCTTAGGCTTCCATGGCGATAAGGTTCCTGATATCGATCTTAACTTCTCTGGTGGCATTGATCCTGATGACCCTAGCGCTATGTCCGACCAATCTGTAGCTCATAAGTACACAGAGGAGCTGTTTGGTCGCGATAATGTATGTCGTGCAGGTACTATTTCTACTGTTGCTAATAAAACTGCAGTAGGCTATATTCGTAAATATTACGAGGATAGAGGACTGCACGTTCATCCTGCTCATACGGCGGCGCTAATGCAGGGCTTGGCAGGAATTAAACGTACCACAGGTCAGCATCCTGGTGGTATCATGGTTGTACCTCGTAATATGGATATTCATTATATTACTCCTATGAACCGTCCTGCAGATGATAAGGATGCAGATACTGTTACTACTCACTACGATTATCACAGCATTAATGACCGCCTGGTTAAGCTGGATATTCTGGGTCACGATGATCCTATGGTTTTAAAAATGCTGGAAAAATATATGCAGGAGCATGTTGATCCTAACTTTGATCCTAAGCGTATACCTGTAGGAGATGAGGAAACCATGCGTATCTTCCAAGACACGTCTTCCTTAGGAGTAACGCCTGATCAGATTAATAGTGAGGTAGGTACCTTTGGTATTCCTGAGTGTGGTACAAACTTTGTACGTCAGATGATTAAGGACGTACAGCCGAAAAACTTTAGTGAGGTTGTACGTGTATCCGGCTATTCACATGGTACTGATGTATGGCTGAATAATGCACAGGATTTAATTAAAGAGGGTAAGCCTGTAAAGGAAACCATTTCTACCCGCGACGATATAATGACCAATCTTATTGCTAAAGGCGTTGACCCCAGTTTGGCGTTTAAGACTATGGAGTATGTGCGTAAGGGCAAGGCTGCTAAAAAAGGCTTAGAGCCTAAGATGCGTGAGGCTATGCAGGCTGCCAATATTCCAGAATGGTATATGACATCCTGTGAAAGAGTGCAGTATCTGTTTCCTAAGGCCCATGCTGTAGCATATGTACTTATGGCATACCGTATTGCCTATTGTAAGGTGCATTATCCTAAGGAATTTTATGCTGCCTACTTTACAGTAAGGGCTAAGGACTTTGATTATACACATGTTTCTAAGGGGTTGACCTATGTAAAGAACTTTATCAAGAGTGTTTATCAACAGGGTTTCAAGGCCAGCAATCTGGATAAGTCTACTGTAACTTATTTGGAGCTAGTAAACGAGATGATGGAGCGTGGCTTTTGCTTTGATAAAATGGATATATATGAGTCCGATCCTATTAAGTTTAAAGTTACTGAAAAAGGCTTGCGTCCGCCTCTTGCAGCTCTTAGTGGTGTAGGTGAAAGTGCGGCTAAGGCCATTGCTGCTGCCAGAGATAAGAACAACCCCTTCATTTCCCAAGAGGACTTGCGTATGCGTTCCGGTATAGGTAAGGGTGTAATAGAAAAGCTAGCAGAAATGGGTGCCCTAGGAGATTTACCTGAGAAAAATCAAATCGAGCTTTTCTAACGATATTTCCCGAGAAATATTGTGAAATACCCAAACGCTTATTGTTTGAGTAATATGGAAAAGACTTGGACTGCGCTGCAAAAGCATATAAATACTAATAAACAATGTTGAAATAGGAAGCTGTCTGATTGGATGGCTTCCTATTTTTATAAGTATGAAAGCACTCAATTAATTGAACACTTTTGATAAAATGAGGTGAAATGCTCAAAATATTGCGCACTTTTTGCTATAATAGTATTAAAATATTCTTGATTTGCTATTGGCTGAGGAGTGAAAAAATGATTAGAGAAATCGTACATGATGAAAATTTTTTAGCACAAAAAAGTGATGCCGCAACCTTTATGGATATGCATGTGGCGCAGGATTTGTTAGATACACTTAATGCTTATTCTGATCGCTGTGTAGGCTTGGCGGCTAACATGATTGGTGTGCGTAAACGTATTATTGCTATCAATTTAGGACCTGTAAACGTGGCAATGTTCAATCCTGTTATTGTGAAAAAATCTGGCAAATACGTTACTGAAGAAGGTTGCCTGTCATTGGAAGGTGAGCGCATGACAACACGTTTTCAAAAGATTGTAGTAGAGTATCAGGATATGAGCTTTAAAAAGCAGCGTCAAACCTTTACGGATTTTCCTGCACAGATTATTCAGCACGAAATAGACCATTGTGATGGCATAATCATTTAAGGTCAAAGGTTCTAGGTTTGCTTTATTTTATTTTTTGGGTAATATTACTTGGTGCTTTTATGAAATTTATGTTATGACTTAATGCAATGAACAGGGGGCTAGATCTGTTCGTTACTTAACTAAATTTGCTAGGAGGCAAGTTTAGGCAGGCTTATAAGGATTAAGGCTACTGCTGGTTGTAGCCTTTTTCTTTTCTAGGCTTTTTGTTCCAATCTGTACAAAATATATGAAAAATTTCTTGTATCTTGACAAAAGTTGTGATATAATACTTCAGGTGTAAAAATACACACGCAGAGGAATTTGTCCACTGTCTGTACTAGCCGTGCAGTAAGGACTTAAGCCGAACTCTGCGGAGGAAAAAACAGGAGGAATTCAAAAATGGCTATTATTTCTATGAAACAATTACTTGAAGCTGGTGTACATTTTGGTCACCAAACCCGTCGTTGGAACCCTAAAATGGCTCCTTACATCTTCACCGAGCGTAACGGTATCTACATCATCGACCTGCAAAAAACCGTTAAAAAGGTTGACGAAGCTTACAACTTCATCCGTGAGGTTGCTGCTTCCGGCGAAAGCATTCTGTTCGTAGGCACCAAAAAACAAGCTCAAGAAGCTATGAAAGAAGAAGCTACCCGCTGCAACATGTTCTTCGTTAACGAGCGTTGGCTGGGCGGCATGCTGACCAACTTCAAAACCATCCAAACCCGTATCGCACGTCTGCGTAAACTGGAAGCTATGGAAGCTGACGGTACTTTCGACGTACTGCCCAAGAAAGAAGTTATCAACCTGCGTCATGAAATGGAAAAACTGACCAAATATCTGGGCGGCATCAAAGACATGAAAAAACTGCCGGGCGCTATGTTCATCGTTGACCCCCGCAAAGAACACATCGCTGTTCTGGAAGCTCACAAACTGAACATTCCTATCGTTGCTACCGTTGACACCAACTGCGATCCTGACGAAATCGATCATGTAATTCCTGCAAACGATGACGCTATCCGCGCTGTAAAACTGCTGACCGCTAAAATGGCTGACGCAGTTCTGGAAGGCCGTCAAGGTATGCAAACTGAAGAAGCTGCTGAAGAAGTTGCTGACGCTGAATAATTTATAAAAAAGTATAATTAGGAGGAAGAACTAATGGCTATTACTGCTGCTATGGTTAAAGAACTGCGCGAAACTACTGGCGCAGGTATGATGGACTGCAAAAAAGCTCTGACCGCTTGCGAGGGCGATATGGAGAAGGCTATCGACTTCCTGCGTGAAAAAGGCCTGTCTACCGCTAAGAAAAAAGCTGGCCGTATTGCTGCTGAAGGTGTTGTTGCTTCTTATATCAGCGACGATGCTAAAGTTGGCGTAATCGTAGAAGTTAACTGCGAGACTGACTTCGTAGCTAAAACTGATAATTTCAAAGAACTGGTTAGCGCTATTGCTGCTCACGTTGCAACCGCTAATCCGGCTGACATGGACGCTCTGCTGGCTTCCAGCATGGGTGAACAAACCGTTGGTGAACTGGTAACCGCTAGCATCGCTAAAATCGGTGAAAACATCTCCCTGCGTCGCTTCGCTCGTTACGAAGTAACCGAAGGTCTGGTTTCCGCTTACATTCATGGCGGCGGCAAAATCGGCGTTCTGGTAAAACTGACCGCTGGTGATGCTGAACTGGGCAAGGACATTGCTATGCAAGTTGCTGCTGCTAAACCGTCCTACCTGAACCGTGATCAAGTTCCGACTGCTGAACTGGAGCACGAGAAAGAAGTTCTGTCCGAACAAGCTCGTCAAGAAGGCAAACCGGAAAACATCATCGAGAAGATGGTTATCGGCCGTATCAACAAATACTACAAAGAAGTATGCCTGGTTGACCAAGAATTCGTTAAGGATCCTGACCTGACCATCGCTAAACTTCTGAAAAACCACAATGCTGACGTAGTTGAATTCGCACGTTTCCAAATGGGCGAAGGCATCGAAAAGAAACAAGAAGACTTCGCTGCAGAAGTTATGTCTCAAATCGGCAAATAATTAGCTTAACGCTTACATCAAGGCGCATCGAAAGATGCGCCTTTTTTGTATTCTAATTTAGTTTTTACGACTCTTGTTATAAAAAGGGAAATCCTCAAAGAATAGCATTGGAGATTGTTAATAAGTATATTCTATTTAAGCTTCATTTTGGCAATAAATATTTAGATAAAAGGACTATGCTTATAAGTGCGGAAGAATATGGTTACAGCTTTTTATGATTTGCAGATATATTGCCAAATTATATGTGTTGTATATGCTATAATGTATTTATTGTAAAGGGGGATTTTAGAATGGGAAAGAAAAGGAATGAAGAAGAATATATAGGCCGAGAAAACGGAAAAGATATTTTTCGTAATGAATATGGAGACTATGTAAGGTTTGTCAGTACAGAAGAGAAAGATATGGAAAGCTCTATACTTGATGGGATAGATACGAACGAAGATATTGAAGGCATGCTAAAGACCTTAGAGGAAGATTGGAAATCTATAGAAGCAAGGGTTAAGGCTTTGGAGAAGGAAAATACTGTCCTTGCTAAAAAGTTAGCTAATAAAGAAAAAGAGTTGATGTATTTTACAGATAATAATGTTACTGTAAAGAAATTCAAGGTACTGGAAAATGTTAAAGCAAAGCTGGAAAAGCAAGTAGAAGAATTAAAAAAAGAAAATAAAATACTGTCCATGAAACGTAAGGCTAGTGCTGCCTTTGAACGAGAAAATGAGCTATTACAGGAAATAGACCTTTTGAAAGAAAATAATACTATGCTGCAGGATTATCTAGAGCATTCTATAGATGAAACAGATAGTCTGCGTAATGAGCTACATCTGCTTAGAGATGGCTATAAAAGGCTGTATAAAGCTAAGACGGAGCACGCTGCAGAGTATAAAAATATTTTGGAGTGGATTGAGCTATTGCCACGGGAAGCAGATAAGCTGAACAGCTTTGTTAAACGTAAAGGAATGGCTAGTATATTGGAACAGGAAAGCTTTAAGAATATTAAGGATTGGATAGAATTTTTGCAGCATGAGGCAGACAAGCTGCGCGAAGAGGATGTTGAGCTGTCAGAGGAAAGAGACCAGCTTGCTGAAACACAATGTACTCCGAAACGACTAGAAAAGCTGATGCGGAGCAAAAAAATTCTCGTCATGGGTGGTCATGTTAATTGGCAAAACCGTATTAAGGAAGTATATCCAAAGCTAATCTACTTAGATTCTGATAATGTAAACTTTGATGTAAGCGTTCTCAAAAATGCTGACTATATTTTCTTTAATACACTGCACTGTTCACATACACTTTACTTCAAGGTTAAGGAAAACATTAGCGTAGGTAGGGATAAACAAGAGGGCAAAGAGAAGCTAGTCTATATTAACAATAATAATGTGGATGTATTCACACAGGTGTTAATGGAGAAAATGCTAGAATCTGAATAGCATTGAAGCTTTTTATTGTTCCTGTTACGAAATAGGGGGTAGAAATGTGCAGAAATCAAAGTTAAAAACAGCTTTACAAATATCAAAATAAATCAATTATATCTATAAATACAACGCTAAACTAAACACTAAATAGCACACAATAAAAAGCAGGATTTTTACACTTTGTGTAGAATATCTATTATTGGAAATTATTGACAGGTGCGGCAACTGAGGTTGCTGCTGAAAAGGGAATACCGGTGCGAATCCGGAGCAGTCCCGCTACTGTAAGTGGAGCCTAAGCAATTATGTCACTGCCGCAAGGTGGGAAGGCGCTGTGGGCGATGAAGCTAAGCCAGGAGACCTGCCTGTTACGAAGCTTATAGCCTACGGGAGATAGGTTAGCTTTCGTGTGTGTAAATATGGAATTTTTATAACCTCCCGCTGGTAGTGGGAGGTTTTTTGCATAATTCCTGTAATAAAGAAGAGAAAGGGGTATTAAATAATGAAAGGTAAACTTATTATGGTTACCGGCGGTGCTCGTAGCGGCAAAAGCGAGTTTGCTGAGCGTTTTGTACTGCATTTTTCTCCCAAATGTGATTATATTGCAACAGCAGAAATATTAGATGACGAAATGGCGGAACGTGTGCGCCTGCATCAGGAGCGCCGTATGAATGGTCGTTGGGTAAATCATGAAGCACCCTATGAAGCAGAAAAAACCTTTGCCAATTTAGGTGAAGAAACAGAGGCTGTTTTGTTTGACTGTTTGACTGTGTACATGTGCAATATGCTTTACGGCAAAAACGCTCCTGAAGGTAGCTGGCCTGAGCGCTGTGAAGCTGTATTAAAAGAAATTGACAAGGTAGTAGAGGCTGCTGCGGCCTGTGGTAAATTGGTTGTATTTGTAACTAATGAGGTTGGTGACGGCATTGTTCCTGACAACCTTATGGCCCGCGAATATCGTGATTTGGCTGGTTGGGTCAATCAAAGAGTTGCCGCAGCCTGCGACAAGGTATTTATGTGCATTGCCGGTAATGCAGTGGATGTAAAAAAATTAGCCTTTAAGTTTGATGAAGAGCTAGACTAAACTAGCAAAAGAGAATAGGAGACCGTAATGGAAGAAATTAAAATTCCCGCACTTTCTGAAGAAATGGCGGCAAAGGTACGTGCAGGCTTTGCACAAATGGATAAACCTGGTAAGGATTTAGGTAAATTAGAAGAAATGGTAGTCAGTCTGGCTGCTATGAATGGCCAAGAGGTTCCGCAGGCTATTAAACCAGTTATGCTTTTAATGTGTGGTGACCATGGCATTGCTAAATATGGTGTTAGTGCTTACCCACAGGAGGTAACCCTCCAAATGATTAACGGCTATATGCGTGGTACTGCTGCTGCTACAGTATTGGCCCGTCATGCCGGTGCTGATGTAAAGGTAGTAGATGTTGGCACTGCCTTTGATTTAAAGCATATGGAAACTGTTTATCAAAAGAAGGTTGCTTGGGGTACAGAAGACTTTACCCAAGGTCCTGCAATGACTGTAGAGCAGGCAGAGGCTGCTCTGCAGGTTGGTATTGAGATGGCAGAAAAGTGCATTGAGGAAGGCTACAATCTGCTTTATACTGGAGAAATGGGTATTGGTAACACTACCTCTACCGCTGCAATTGCCAGCGCTTATCTGGGCATTGATCCGCAGCTGACCGTTGGCCGTGGCAGCGGCATTAACGATGAACGTATGAAAATTAAACGTCAGGTAGTAATTGACGGCTTGGCAGTAAATAAGCCTGAGCTGGGCAATGCTATGGACGTATTGTGTAAGGTTGGTGGCTATGACCATGCAGGTCTGGCTGGTGCTATTTTAGGTGCTGCTAAGCATCGCGTTCCTATTATGATTGACGGTGTAAACGCTACTGCAGCTGCTCTTATTGCCTATGGTATTAACCCTGCTTGCCGTGACTATATGCTGTGCAGCCATTTAAGCAGCGATATTTCCCATCGCAAGGTATTGGAGCTGCTGCAACTGTCTCCTATTGTAGATGCAGGTATGCGTTTAGGTGAAGGCACTGGTGCCAGCCTGGCAATCGTTGTGCTGCGTGCTGCATTGGATATGTATAACAAGCTAAGCAGGTGATTAGATGCGTGATTTTATAACCTGCCTGGAATTTTTGACACGTATCCGTTTTTCGAATAGAACGGACTGGCGTGACGATGATTTTAGCCGTAGTGTACCCTATTTTCCTTTAGTTGGTTTAGTAATGGGTATTTTTATGGGTGTAGTAAATTATGGCCTGGTTTATCTTAATACACCCTCGTTAATGCGTGGTGTAATGCTGGTGCTAGCTGAGCTGCTGATTATTGGTGCCTTGATGTATGATGGCTTTATGGACACCTCTGATGGTGTTTTTAGCGCCCGTAACCGTGAGCGTATGCTGGAAATTATGAAGGACAGCCACGTAGGCTCTAACGCCGTAATTGCTTTGGTATGCTTAGTGCTGCTAAAGGTAGCAGCGTACACCACCATTGCTCCTCACAAGCTGACATTGGCGCTTGTAGCGATGTATGTTGCAACACGCACCTTTATGGTTACCTATATAGTTAATTATCCCTATGCTCGTAAAACAGGCATTGGTCACATGTTTAAGGCCTATGCAAAGCCTGCCTATACATATATTGCCTTTGCTATTTGCATTGGTTTGGTATATGCCTGCGGCTTGCCCTGTCTTTATACTGCAGTTGGTACTTTTATTATCTGCCAGTTTATTGCTCGCTTTTTAAGCGGACAGCTGGGTGGACTTACTGGTGATACATATGGCTTTTTGACTGAATGTGGCGTGGTAGTATATTTAATGTTAGCAGTTTATCTGCTTCGTTAAGCTCATGAAGTAAAGAATTGGAGAATTATAATGCATATTGATGAAATAATTGAAAAGATTGTCCCTACTGATAAGGATTGCCAGCAAAAGGCTCAGGACCGCTTTGATGCTCTGATTAAGCCTCTTGGCTCATTAGCACAGCTAGAGACCATGACCTCTCGCTATGCAGCTATTTTAGGCAAATATAAGAAAGAAGACATTGACTATCCTAAGCGTAGCCTTTTTGTTTGGTGCGATGCGGCTCATGGTGAGCAGGCAGCTAAAATTATGCGTGGTCAATGGCCTGTGGTTCTGCTTGCAGCAGAAACAAATGCTAAGGTTGAGGCCTTTTTAGTGACTGCTATGGATGAAGAAGAGGCACTGGAGGAAGGTGCAGGTCTGATGCAGGAGCACATTCATAAGGATGGACTTGGTCTGGTTGGCTTTGGCTGCGTTGCTGCTGCAGAGGATGAGCTAGTTATTAGCGCTATGGCAGGCGCAATTTTACAAGCTGCTGCGATGAAGGTTCCTGTAATGCTGGATGGTGTGGCAACCTGCCTAGCAGCAAAAAAAGCTGTAGCTTTAGCACCTGCTGTTATTGACTATTGCTTTGCTGGTCATGTATCCTTAGAGGAGGGAGCAGAGGAGCTTTTACAGGAGCTGGGCTTAACAGCACCTTTGCGCCTGAATATTCCTGATGGAGCAGGTGAGGGCGCCGCAGTGGCATTTACCTTATTCAACGCAGGCATCAAATCCTTTAAAGAGATGGAAACCTTTGAGGAGGCAGGTGTTCATGTGGAGATGAAGGAGTTCTCCCTACATGAGCAGGTAAAAAAGGAAAAGGCAAAATAAGATGGGAAAAATATTTTTAATTCGTCACGGTGAAACGGACAGCAACAAGGACCATCGTTTTCAGGGACGTATGGATAACCCCCTAAACGCTGCAGGTATTGAACAGGCAGAGCGTCTTGTTGAGTTTATGAAGGAACAAAAAATTGATGTAGTCTATAGTAGCTCCATGAAACGTGCTAAAATGACTGCAGATAAGCTGGCGCAGTCTCATGGCCTTGAGGCAATTTCTATGGATTTGCTACAGGAGGTAAGTTTTGGTGACTGGGAAGGCTTAAGATATCAGGAGATTAACGAGCGTTGGCCTGAGGAAATGAACCTGTTCCTGACAAAGCCAGGTGAATGGGTTCCACCTAATGGTGAATCCTTTGTACAGGTCGCAGAGCGTTGTGAAAAGGCTTTTGCACAGATTATTGCTAAGGAGGGGCATAGCAAAAACATTGCTATTGTATCCCATGGTGGCATTGTACGTGTACAGCTATGCCAAATGTTAGGCATCCCCTTAAATAATATGTGGAAGCTGGCAGTGCATAATGTATCTGTAACCACATTGGTTGACTGGGATGGCAGCCTTACTTTGGAGCGTATGAACGATAATAGCTTTTTAGAATATAAAGAGCCTAAAAATGCTTTTGAATAATTTTGTTAATTTAACAAAAGCCTAACAGTTTTTTTTGTATAGTTTATATTGACATTTACAATAGGCTAATATATACTGTAAATGGTGTATCTCAGTGGTCCGGTTAGAGTTCTTAACTACTTCTATCATTATCATAGATATCATGGGCGAAGCAGTTGTAACATTAATGCGTTCTTTGGGGTATGTTTATCTATGATTAGGAGTGATTAACCAATGAAAGAAGACAAAACTTTAAAATGCGTAGAATGCGGCGCTGAATTCGTATTCTCCGCTTCCGAACAAGAATTCTACGAAGAAAAAGGCTTTACCAACGAACCCCGTCGCTGCCCTACTTGCCGTCAAGCTCGTAAACAACGCATGGGTATTGCAACCGAGCGTCCGCAACGCGAGATGTTCCCTGCAGTATGCGCTGAGTGCGGCAAAGAAACCATGGTTCCTTTCCGTCCTTCCGAAGACCGTCCGGTATACTGCCGCGACTGCTTCAACGCACGTAAAGCTTAATTTTATAGCTTAAACAAATTACAGGTACAGTTTACGCTGTACCTGTTTTTTTATAAGAAAAGAGGATGAAGATGGAACTTAGTAAAGCAAGAATTATAGAGCGTTTTACTGCTTATGCAAAAATTGAAACTACTTCCGATGATAAGGCTACCTGCTTCCCCAGCTCTGTTAAGGAGTTGGATTTAGCAAAGTATTTAGTTAAAGAGCTTAATTCTATTGGTCTATCTGACGTGGAAATGACGGAGCACGGCTATGTGCTGGCAACCTTGCCTGCTAATGGTGTAGATGATGGACCTGTGATTGGTCTTATTGCTCATATGGACACTAGCTGCGAGGCTAGTGGTAAAGATGTACAGGTACAGCTCCATGAAAATTATGACGGTGGTAAAATTAAACTGAGTGATGTAGATGAGCTTTCTCCAGAGGATTTTCCTGAGCTGCTAAATTATGTTGGTCAAAGTATTTTGACTACTGATGGTACAACGCTTTTAGGTGCGGATGACAAGGCCGGTATTGCAGCTATCGTCAGTGCCTGCGAATATCTTTTAGCACATCCGGAAATTAAGCATGGTAAGGTGCGTCTGGGCTTTACTCCTGATGAAGAGGTTGGTCGCGGTACCGAGCATTTTCCGCTGGAAAAATTTGGTGCTAGCTTTGCCTATACCGTTGATGGTGGAGCTGTAGGTGAGCTTAATTACGAAACCTTTAATGCCTGCAATGTTAATGTTGTATTCCATGGTGTATCTGTTCATCCTGGCAGCTCTAAAAACAAAATGCGTAATGCAGTAACCATGGCTGCTGAGTGGCAAATGAGCCTGCCTGCAGGTGAACGTCCTGAGTACACCGAAGGCTATGAGGGATTTTATCACACACTGCGTATCAATGGTTGTACTGACAGAGTAGAAATTGACATGATTTTGCGTGACCACGACAAGGCTATTTTGGAAAAACGAAAAAGCTATTTGCTGGCATTGACAGCGCTGATGAATGAAAAGTATGGCACAGGTACTGTAGAATGTGTTTTGAAGGACAGCTATTGTAATATGAAGGAATATATTACTCCTGTGTACGAAATTGTAGAACGTGCGGAGAACGCTATGGTTAAGGCTGGCGTTAAGCCTATTCTGTTGCCTGTACGTGGTGGTACCGATGGCTCCACTCTATCTGCAATGGGATTACCATGTCCCAACATCTTTACAGGTGGTCACAACTTCCATGGACGCTTTGAATATTTGCCTGTAGAGTCATTGATAAAATGCACCGAGGTTGTTGTAAATTTAGTAAAAGCGTAAGCTGTAAATAGAATATAACCATATGTAAAAAAGGAACCAACAACTGTTTAGTACAGGTATTGGTTCCTTTTTATTATTACCATCTTGCTAATGGATAGTGTAAAAGCTGATATATAACAATGATTAATGATATGATGATAGGCAAACATAAAAAAAGAACCATCATAAGATGGTTCTTTTTTCTTATAGCTTCTTAGTAGTTCATTGCACGGAGCTCGAAATAGCCTTGGGGATGGTCGCAAACGGGACATTTTGCAGGTGCTTCTTTAGCAATGACAATTTTGCCGCAGTTAGTGCAAATCCAAACCTTTTGTTCATCGCGCTTGAAAACACGATCGTTTTCAATATTAGCTAATAGGGCGCGATATCTTTCTTCGTGCTCTTTTTCAATCTTGCCAACCTCTTCAAACAGGAAAGCTAATTTTTCAAAGCCTTCTTCTTTTGCAGTTTTAGCGAATTCAGCGTACATCTCAGTCCACTCATAATTTTCACCTGCAGCCGCATCTTTAAGGTTGGTAATGGTATCAGGAACTTTGCCTTCATGGAGTGCCTTAAACCACAGCTTAGCGTGTTCCTTCTCATTGGCAGAAGTCTCACTAAAGAAAGCGCCAACTTGGTTGTAGCCTTCTTTTTTAGCTGCACTAGCGTAATACTCATATTTTACTCTTGCTTGGCTTTCGCCTGCAAATGCAGTTAATAAGTTTTGCTCAGTCTTAGTACCTTTTAAATCCATGTCAATTCCTCCTTACTATGCAGAATACAAATTGAATAGGGGGCGCTTAAATCACACGGAACTAAATTAGTTCTCGTCGTCGCCTAAAACCTCACCATGCTCTTCAGCAATTTTTTGGCAGTCAGGGCATACACCGCTGAATACGATATCGTGGTGATTCATTTTGTAGCCGGTTACAGAAGCAACCTTTTCGTCCATATCAGGAATATAGTCGAAGTTTTCTACATTCATGAATTTACCGCATTTAGTGCATTTAATGTGGTAATGTCTTGCCAAAATGTGGTCGAAACGGTCCGCACCACTAGGAACGGAAACCTTACCCAAAAGGCCGCTTTCAACCAAAGAGTTTAAGTTGCGATATACAGTACCCTTACTGATGTCGGGGTATTCCATAGTAATGCGATCGTATACTTCTTCAGCAGTAGGGTGATCTGCTAAAAAGCGTACAGCTGCAATTACTAATTGTCTTTGAATAGTGTTTCTTTTAGCCATTTTCATCATCCTTTATCAAAAATAGTTCTTATTTAGAATTATACTATTTTGTAGAGAAATGTCAAGTGTATTTAGTGTAATATGCGTAAAAATAATAAATGAAACCTATAGTTTTTTACTGCCTGAAATTTAATTATAGAATCGTTCTCATTTTTAAAGTGCAACATTTATCGACAAAAGCAATTAATAATAATTTTCCGCATCGATAATATTGACACCGATGTATCAGAAATATATAATGTTTGTAGTTAATTATGGCTTACTGTGCATATATGGTTAGCCAAGGAATATAATGACGAAAAGTTATACTTGATATAGTTTTCATTATTATATATTTTGTATGTAAAAGTGATAGGATTGATAAAAAATGGAAAACTTAACCTTAGATAAATTGGCTATTGGGCAAACTGGAATTATCCAAATTGTAGGCGGCGAGGGTATATTACGTCGTCGTTTATTAGATATGGGTCTTACTCCACGGACAAGAGTAATGGTGCGCAAGCGCGCTCCCTTAGGTGATCCGCTAGAGATTTTTTTACGTGGCTATGAGTTGACACTTCGTGCTGATGAAGCCTCTAAAATTACTGTTGTATTAGAGGAGGAACGCTAATGAAACTGCATTTTGCCCTTGTTGGTAACCAAAATTGTGGTAAAAGCACATTGTTCAATTATTTAACTGGAAGTAATCAGCATGTAGGTAATTTTCCTGGTGTAACAGTACAAAAAAAGGAGGGTACCCTTTTATACGCTCCCGATTCTACTGTTATTGACCTTCCCGGTATTTATTCTCTATCTCCCTACACCTCTGAGGAGATTGTAACAAGAGATCTGCTTCTATATAATAAGCCTGATGCTATCATCAATGTTATTGATGCAACTAATGTTGAACGTAGCTTGTATTTAAGCTTACAGCTCATAGAGCTGAATATTCCTATGGTTATTGCTTTGAATATGATGGATGAGCTGGTAGGAAGTGGCGGTAGCATTGATATTCGTGCTATGGAGGAGGCGTTGACTGTTCCCGTTGTGCCTATTACTGCTAACTCTGGTGAAGGTGTGGAGGAGCTGGTACGCCGTGCCTTAGAAACAGCAGAGCACAAAGCATTGCCTAAACGCTTAGATTTTTGCAGTGGTCCCGTGCATACTGCTATTCATGCCGTAGCACATTTGATTGAAGATAAGGCTCGTCGTAAGGGGCTGCCTTTACGCTTTGCATCCACAAAGCTGATTGAGGGAGACGACATTTTTAATGAAGAGCTGCAGCTGACTGCCAATGAAAAGGATATTATTGGCCATTTTACTGAGGAAATGGAGCAGGCGCTGAATACTGATAAGGAGGCTGCCTTGGCAGACATGCGCTATGCTTATATTGAAGAGCTGTGCTGTAAAACTGTACGCAAGCCACTTCATACAGATGCGCAGCTGCGTTCTGTAAAGATTGACTATTATCTGACTCATAAATATTTGGCCCTGCCAATCTTCCTTTTAATAATGAGCACCGTTTTTTGGTTGACCTTCGATATGATTGGTGCCTTTTTAAGTGATATGTTAAGCGAGGCTATAGATTATGTAACTGCCGGGGCAGATGCTGGTCTGACAGCACTGAATATTGCTCCGCCCATGCATTCGCTGATTATTGATGGTGTATTCAATGGTGTAGGCAGTGTATTGTCATTTTTACCAACCATTGTAACTTTATTCTTCTTCTTATCGATGCTAGAGGATAGTGGCTATATGGCACGTGTGGCCTTTGTTATGGACAAGCTTCTGCGTAAGATTGGCTTGTCTGGCTCTTCATTCGTGCCCATGATTATTGGCTTTGGCTGCAGTGTACCAGCAATTATGGCAACACGTACACTTGCTAGCGAGCGTGATAGAAAGATGACCATTATTTTGACGCCGTTTATGAGCTGTAGCGCTAAATTGCCTATTTATGGTATCTTCATTGCTGCCTTTTTCCCAGAAAATGGCGGCTTGGTTATGATGGCGCTGTATCTTTTAGGTATATTGACGGCTGTTATATCTGGTGTGCTTTTAAATACCCTGGTTTTTAGTGGCAAGCCGGTCCCTTTTGTAATGGAGCTGCCTGCTTATCGTCTACCAACTGCACGTAATATTTTAATGCATATGTGGAGTAAGGCTAGTGATTTTATTCACAAGGCTTTTACTGTTATCTTTTTAGTAAGCATTGTGATTTGGTTCCTGCAAAACTTTGACGTTCGTTTTTATATGGTTGATGCCAGTGATAGCATCATTGCTTCAATTGGTAAGCTGGCAGCACCACTGTTTGCTCCTCTTGGCTTTGGCAGCTGGCAGGCAGCAACCTCCTTGATTACAGGTATTACTGCCAAGGAGGTCGTAATCAGTACTTTATCTGTGCTGGCAGTTGGCAGCGGTGACGCACCGGAGCTGAGCAGCCTATTCACTCCGCTGACCGCCTTTACCTTTTTGGTATTTTGCCTGCTGTATCCGCCCTGTGTAGCAGCATTGGCTACTATTAGACGAGAGATGAATTCTGGCTGGATTACGCTAGCGATTATTGGTTATCAGCTGACAGCGGCATGGTGTGTAGCCTTTGCTGTGCGTCAGGTGGGGCTGATGCTTGGGTTTAATTGATGGAGTGATGTTTTATGAAAGACAAAGAGAAAACTTTTGCTGAGAGAATGGAGGATCCTGCGTCTAGAGAAGAATGGGAAAGTATTATTGAGGGTGTTGCTATGGCACAGGCTGCAATTTGCACCCAGGTTAAAGAAAAGGCACGCCAGAAGGCTGAGGCTTTGCAAAAGCAAACTACAGAAAAGTAATTTTGAAAAATTAAACATTAATTGCCTGAGAAATGTATTATGCGTTTCTCAGGCTTTTTTGTTTTTTACTGCAAAGTGCTACGGAAATAGGGCAAAGTAGAAGGAAATGTGAGGACGCAAACTTCTATTATTTTTAATTACGTATAGCTGTAGCTATAAAGCTATAGGCAGCTATAGGACGTTTTGACTAAAGTACGTACTCGAATTATAATTAAAGTACGATAACGTACTTTAAAATTAAGGGGTGAGATAATGAAAGAAATAGCAAGAAGATTAAACCGCTCTTTATATAACATTGATGAGGCTTATTTTTTAAGCTTTAACAAGAAAAGAGTATCAAGAGCAGAGCTGTGCGTAATGTATGCCTTGGACGATGGAGAATTCCATTCCCAAAGAGAGATATCGGAGGAGTGGCTGGTGCCCAAAACATCAGTCAATACTATTGTTAAGCGTTGGGAAAAGGAAGGCTATTTAACTATGAGTGCCATTCCCGGCAAGCGTAGAGAAATGCAGATAATGCTTACGGATACTGGCAGGGAATATGCTAAAGGTTTTTTAGCCTTCGTATATGAGGCAGAGCAAAAGGCACTGCAAAAGACTGTTGCAAAATATTCTGTGGAGTTTGTTGATGCTATTGAGTTTTTTGGACGTAGCATTAAGGAAGCATTTGAGGAGGAGCATCAAAAGAAATAGTATGGTAGCTGTAATATATAAATCTAGTGCTTAAAATATTGTCGTTTGTTGTAGGATCAGCAGGGAAGAGTGCTTCTCTGACTGATTGGTGATTATCATGAAGAATACTATTAAATTATCCGATCATTTTACTTATAAAAAGCTTTTAAGATTTACTGTTCCTTCCATCGTAATGATGATTTGTACCTCTATGTATGGTGTCATAGATGGTATCTTCGTTTCCAACTATATTGGCAAAACATCCTTGGCCGCCATCAACTTTATCATGCCGGTATTATACATATTTGCAATGTTTGGCTATATGTTTGGTGCAGGCGGCAGTGCATTAGTCTCTAAAACCCTGGGTGAGGGCGATAAAAAGCGTGCTAATGGCTTATTCTCGTTGTTTGTGTACATTTCTATAATCTTTGGCGTGTTTATGACTATCTTTGGCTACTTCTTTATGGAGCCCTTGGTAAGATGGTTTGGCGCAGATGGTGAGCTATTGGAGCAAAGCCTTGTTTATGGTCACATCTTTATTTTGGCATTGACAGCTTGGATTTTGCTGTATGTGTTCCAACTGTTCTTTATAACTGCGGAAAAGCCTAAGCTAGGTCTTTGGGTAACCATTGCCTCCGGTGTTACTAATATCGTTTTAGACGCACTGTTTATCGTAGTCTTTGAATGGGGTATAGCAGGCGCTGCGGCGGCATCTGCTATTGGTCAGCTGGTTGGCGGTGTATTTCCCATCATCTACTTTGCTAGAAAAAACAGCAGTATATTACGCTTAACAAAGCCAGTTATAGACTTTAAGGCTATCTTTCAAGGCTTTGCCAACGGCTCATCCGAGCTTGTGTCCGGTATGTCTGCCTCCTTTGGCAGTATTTTGTACAACGTTCAGCTGCTGAAATATGCTGGCGAAAACGGCGTAGCGGCTTACGGCGTGCTGATGTATATCAGTATGATTGTTACCTCTATTTTTAATGGTTATTCCAGTGGTATCGTTCCTGTAATTGGCTATCATTACGGAGCACGTAATCACGATGAGTTAAAGAGTCTGTTAAAAAAGAGTATTGTTGTTGTAGGTTTATTCTCAACAAGCATCTTTACTTTATCGGAGCTTTTAGCTTATCCTATCGCTAAGCTTTATGTTGGTTATGATGAGGAACTTATGAGAATTACTACTCACGGCTTCTTTGTGTACTCATTTGCGTTCCTGTTCATGGGTATGGCAGTATTTGCCTCCTCATTCTTTACAGCTCTTAATAATGGTACTGTGTCCGCTATGGTAGCTTTCCTGCGTACGTTGGTGTTTGAAACCACTGCCATCATCATGCTGCCCATAATTTTTGGTGTGGATGGTATTTGGGGCTCTGTAGTATTAGCAGAGCTGATGGCTGCAGTAGTAGGTATAGGCTTTATCCATAAAATGCGTACAAGATATTGCTATGATTAAGCTGATATGTAAAATAAAAAATCAGTCTAAAAATAAAAATGGTGGATCTTTATCATCAGGTAAATTTCCACCGTTTTTTATTATCAGCATAATTGCCTGCTTTATTAATTTATAGTAGAATACTACATAATTAATAGAATAAACCCAATTATGGAGGTATATATATGAATAAGATTACTATTATTGGTGCGGCGTTGGTGTGTGCTGGTTTGGGCATTGGGGCGCTGCAATATTTTGGCGCTGATAATGGTGTGGATGGAAAGGTTGACAAGGTGGTGGAGGCGCCTGTTCCTACTGTAGAGGTTAAACAAGAGATAACTGAAAATACAGCAAAGAAAGATGTTGCTAAGGATACAGAAAAGGTTGATACTAATCAGACAGGAGCTTTAAAGTCTAATGAGTCAGTTAAGGATTCTTCGGCTGTTGTAGAAAAGAAAAATGACAAATCCTACATTTATATCAAAAAGAGTGAATTCAAGCTTTATTACTACAATAATGAGGGCAAGGAAGTGTTTAGTGCTGGCTGCGCATTAGGTAAAAATCCTGGTCAGAAGGAAAAGGAAGGAGATATGAAGACTCCCACAGGCACCTTCTATGTTGATGAAATTTGTGATGCTTCCTATTGGACTCACGATTTTGGCGACGGTAAGGGTGTTATTGAGGGAGCTTATGGTCCCTGGTTTATCAGCATCAATACTGATGAGATGAGCAAGGGGCAATGGGGAGGTATTGGTATTCATGGTACTCATGATCCTGCGTCAATCGGTACTTTGGCCTCAGAGGGATGTATCCGTTTAGAGAATTCTCAGGTTGAGGTGTTGAAGAAGCTGGTAAATGTTGGCACAAAAGTCGTTATCGAGGAATAGCAGCATAAGTTTTGTATTGTTTAAAACTGAAATAAATCTAAAAATCTTAGATGATTTGTACTTAGAAAGCGTTTTTCTGATTAGCTTTAGAAAGGTTGTCTTGAGATTATTTTAGGCTTTATATTTTAGCAGTGCATTTACTTAATGTGATTGTAGAGCAGTTGATTACAATATTGAAAGCAAGATGCCATATTGCAGGTAGCAATGGGTTGGAGTAATGCTGTTGTTGAAGAATGGTTTAACATGTGCTAAAATAATATTACTGTTGATTTTGAGGGGCGTTGGTAGTGACTGTATTGCAGTTCATATCGCGTCCCTTTATATTTAGGATTAACTTTCAATGCTTTAGTTGAAGCTAAAAGAAATATCTTGATGAGGTGATACCATGATTAATGAAGAAAGAATGCTTAATGAATTTATAGAGCTGGTTAGCGTTCCATGCCCCAGTAAAGACGAAAAGCAGGAGGCAGAGCTGATTATGGCTAAGCTGCGCGAGCTTGGCCTGGAGCCGGAGATGGATAATGCACATCTTAAAACAGGTGGCACCTGTGGCAATGTGTGGGCCTATGTAAAGGGCAATGTTCCTGATGCACCTGTATTGTTTTTTGAAGCACATATGGACTCTGTTGCTCCTACAACTGGTACCAAGGTTGTTCGTAAGGATGGCGTGCTGTATTCTGATGGCACTACTACCTTAGGCGGTGACGATAAGGTTGGTGTGGCTGCTATGTTAGAGGCGGTGCGTGCTTTGAAGGAAAATGGCGCTGACCATGGTGATATTCAGCTGTGCTTTACTGTTAGTGAAGAAATTGGCTGCCTTGGTGTTGTAAATATGGATAAGGAGTGGATTAAGGCTGATTTTGGCTATTGCATGGATATTGGTGGCGCACCTGGTGAAATTACCTATGCTGCTCCTAAGCTGTACGATATTTATGTAACCGTTAAGGGTAAGGCTGCTCATGCTGGTATTGCTCCTGAGGAAGGCGTAAACTCCATTATGCTGGCTGCTGAAGCTTTAAGCAAGCTGCCTGCTTATGGTCGTATCGATGAAGAAACAACCTTTAATGTTGGTGTTTTCAATGCAGGCTTAGGCAGCAATATAGTTTGCCCCGAAGCTAAATTTGTTATCGACATGCGTTCCTTAAATGTTCCTAAGCTGGAGCAATTAAAGGACAATACTATTGCTTTGATTAAAGAGGTTGTTGAAGCCGGCAATGGCAAGGTTGAATTTGAGGTTGTTGAAGGATCTCCTGCTGTTTCCGTAAGCACTGACCATGATTGCGTTAAGCTGGCAGCTAAGGCTGCTGAAAAGCTAGGCTTCCCCGTAGAATTTAAAACAACAGGTGGCTGCAGTGATGGCAACTATTTATGTGGCTATGGCTTGCCTTGTGCACTGCTGGCAACTGGTATGAGCAACGTGCATACCACCGATGAGTATTTGAAGGAAGAGGATTTGTATAACACTGCTCGTTGGGTATACCAAATTGTAACTGAAGCAGCAAAAAAATAATTTTCATACCTTCACTCTATGGTTGTTACAATACTTCTTCGGTTTATAAACTACACTAGAAGAGGTTATTTGCTAGCTAAGCTAAAAAGTTGGAAATATTGTTTTGTTGATAAACTTAATATAGCTTTTTAAGCATAAAAAAAGACGCTTGCCAGTAAATTTTCTGGCAGGCGTTTTTTAATCCCAACGTTTAAGCATGTCTTCGATGATTTCTTTTTTTGTTTTACGGCGTTTCTTTTCAAAATTGCGGAAGTTATTATCTCGATGGTCAGTAGAATAATCTGCATAATCAAAATCATCATCGTTACGTTCGTAGCTGCGGTTGTAATCACCATGTCCGTCGTCAAAGAGTAAGGGAATGGTTGAGTTGGCAGCATAAGTATAGATATTTTGCTCCATAATTTGCCTCCTGTTTTTTCTTCTATTTTAGCATATAAATGGTATGAAGTGAATAGTGTAACTTTTGTACAGTTATAGCTATGCTAAAAGCAAGTAGGGTATGCTTTTGTTGCGCAAGATAGGGAAAAATGATAAGCTAAGGATAATGGAAAAGTGTAAAAATACTATAATTTATGGTTATGTGTACATTTTAAGCTAGATATTCAAAGGTTGGTGAAGCTTGCAATGAAAGCTAAGGAGATGGCTGATTATGTACCATTGGTGCAGAAGTTAGCGGATACAGCAATAGGTTTTTTAGCTGAGCAGGGACTGCGCTTTCCTGAAAATTATCCTATGCCTGAGCTGCGTCTATCCTTAGAAAGAAGAGTAAAGGTACATGGTATATATAATAAGCATAATGTGTTAGCCGAGCTTAGGCGTCTGCAGCATAGCTTTATAAAAGCAGATATAGCAGCATATCATAAATCATTGCTTAAAGCTTTTTTGGAAAAGCTGGCGTTGTTTTTAGATAGCCGTAGTATTGATGCTAGTGGTATAAAGGTCTGGCTACAGATAGAACATGATTATTATCTGCTTGAGAAGGAAATAAATGTTATAGCTGATTTAAGCTTTAAATCAAGGCTATGGCAGCAGCTGGTGCGGTTGCTTGCTAAAGTAAAGGAGCTGGAGATTAAACAACAGCTGAGTGGTGTGTTCAGCAGTGAGGGCAGGATAACCTTATATATGAATAATATAGAAGCTATTTGCTACAAGCAGGGCTTGGATATGAAGGCATATTTGCAATCCGTTCTTGTTCATGAATATACCCATGCTTGTCATTATGCTGCATTTATGGAAGCAAGATTGACTGCTTCTGCAGATAAGGCTTTCTTGGATAAGGCTTTGCTGTGTTGGAGCGGCGTTTACCTTGGCAAGGGTAAGGTAGCAGTTGTTAAAGAAAGCCTGGCTCGTTATTTGCAGGTGCTATGGTGTCAGATAAATGAGCCTAAGCTGTCTATACAGCTTACAACTGGAGACTATGGAGAATATGTTATCCAACCTAATTGGCCCTATGCTGGTGCTCAGGGCATTGTAGCTCTTCCAAGACACGAAGCCAGACTGTTATTTTGTACAATATGGCAGGCCTCAATAATGGATTGGGAGCAGGCCTATGAGCTGCTAGGAGCAAGCATAAATAATATGAAATAAATATAGTTTTAGGCGTCATGGCGGCGTCAATAAATGATTTTGACTATACATCGTTAGGTGATAGAGACTGTGGGAGCGCATTTGTCCATGTCGTGAAAACTGTTAAATATTTCACAACATTTATGAAAAAGTTCTTGAATATGTGGCTCAAATATGATATAGTATACACTATATTAGAGATAAGTTAATTAATCAGTACATCATTACATTGTTTATTACAACATTTATTAAAGGAGCATGAAAATGGAGAAAGAACAAGCTTTTTTATTATGGTTTGACCAATTGGAGAGAGAAGACGTTGCTATTGCTGGCGGTAAATCTTCTTCTCTGGGCGAAATGACTTCTAAAGTAGAGGTTCCCGTACCCTACGGCTTTGCAACTACTGCTGCTGCTTACAGATATTTCTTTAAAGAAACTGGTCTGGATGAAGAAATCAAAGCACTGGTTGGCAAACTGACTGATGTTGATAATACTGCATTACTGCGTGAGGTATGCGCTGAAATTCGTGAAGCTATCATGAAAAAAGAAATGCCTCAAGACCTGCAAGACGAAATTGCTGCAGCTTATGACGAGCTGGGCAAACGAAGAGATACTGTTAATCCCTTCGTTGCAGTTCGTAGCTCTGCTACTGCAGAAGACCTGCCGGATGCTTCCTTTGCTGGTCAACAAGATACCTACCTGAATGTTCAAGGCGCTGAAGCTGTTATCCAAAAGGTTAAGGAATGCTATGCTTCCTGCTTCACCGACCGTGCTGTATATTATCGTGAAAAACAAGGCTTTGATCATCTGGAAGTAGCTCTGTCTGCTGCTGTTCAAATGATGGTATTCTCCAAAGCGGCTGGCGTTATGTTTACTGTTAACGTTGCTACTGGTGACGACAGCAACATCCTTATTGAAGGTGCTTGGGGCTTAGGTGAATTGGTTGTTCAAGGTACTGTAACTCCTGACAACTACACTGTAGAAAAAGCAACCAACAAAATCATTGAGAAAAACGTAAATGCTCAAGATATTAAAATGGTTCGTAAAGCTGGCGGCGATTGCGAAGAAATCGAAGTTCCTGCTGATGAACAAAACATGCAAAAGCTGACCGACGAGCAAATCCTTGAGCTGGCTGGCTATGCTAAGAAAATTGAAGCTCACTATGGCTGCTACATGGATATGGAATGGGGCGTTGACGAGCGTGATGGCAAAATCTGGATTCTGCAAGCTCGCCCTGAAACCGTATGGAGCCGTCGTAATAAAGAAAATGGTGGCGCACCGAAACAAGAGGAGAAAAAAGTGACTACTGATAGAAAAGTTATCGTAAAAGGCCTGCCGGCTTCCCCTGGCCAAGTTGCTGGTAAAGTACATGTAATTCTGGATCCTTCCCGCATTGATGAGTTCAAGGAAGGCGAAATCCTGGTAACTGAAATGACCGCTCCTGACTGGGTACCGGCTATGAAGAAAGCGAAAGCAATTGTAACTGATAGCGGCGGAATGACCTGCCATGCTTCCATTGTTAGCCGTGAGCTGGGTATTCCCTGTATCGTAGGTACTAAGAGCCGTGGCGAAGCTGCTACCACCACCATCCAAGATGGTATTGATGTAACTGTTGACGCTACTCATGGCGTTGTATATGAAGGTATCATCGAAGAGCCTAAGAAAGAACAAGCTCAACAACAAGTTGTTGCTGCTGAGTACTTCCCGCCCACTGGCACCAAGATTTATATGAACCTGGGTGACCCTGAGCTGGCTGAGAAATACGCTGATCTGCCTTGCGATGGTATCGGCCTGATGCGCGAAGAGTTCATCTGGACCACCTACATCCATGAGCATCCGCTTTATCTGATCAAAACCGGTCATCCGGAAAAGGTTGTTGACCAACTGGCTGAAGGCATGCGTCAAGTTTGCCAAGCTATGGCACCCCGTCCGGTAACCCTGCGTTTCTCTGACTTCAAATCTTCTGAATATCGCGATTTGAAGGGTGGCGACGAGTTCGAACCCTACGAACCCTCTGCACTGCTTGGCTGGCGCGGCGCTTCCCGTTACTATGATCCTAAATACATCGAAGCATTCAAACTGGAATGCATGGCTGTTCGCAAAGTTCGCGAAGAGTTTGGCCTGAAAAATCTGAACGTTATGATTCCGTTCTGCCGTAACGTAGAGGAATGCGAAAAGGTTGTTAACATCATGGCTGACTGCGGCCTGCGTCGTGGTAAGGACTTCAAGGTTTGGCTGATGGCTGAAATTCCTTCCAACATCATCCTGGCTGACCAATTCAACCAATTCGTTGATGGTTACTCCATTGGCTCCAACGACCTGACCATGCTGGTACTGGGCTGCGACCGTGACAACGACACCGTATCCCATATCTATGACGAACGCAACCTGGCAGTACGTCGTGCAATCCGTCACCTGATTGACGTTGCTCACAAAGCTGGCAAAACCGTGTCTATCTGCGGTCAAGCTCCGTCCGTATATCCTGAATTCTGCGAGTTCCTGATTAAGAGCGGTATCGACAGCATGTCCGTTAACCCGGATACTGTTAAATTCACCAAAAAACTGGCTGCTCACATCGAGCAACGCATTCTGCTTGACTCCCTCACTGGCCGTGGCCGTGTAGAAGCAGAAGATTTGGAATGGTAATTCACTTACAATAGTTAACTAAGTTGACTCATTAATTCCAATATAGTATAATCAATTTACAATCTAGTCCCTGTCTTTAACGTAGTTGAAGTACAGGGACTTTCTTTATTTATATGGCAAATTTTCTCTAAAGAAATTTATTGAAGGAGGTAAAAGTGCTGTGGAGATTGTTTTGCTATGTTTATTTGTACTAGGCTTACTCTGTCATATCTATACGGATATAAAAGAAATGCTGCTCTATGATATTGTGTCTTTGGTACTCCTTGTAGCTGGCTGCATATATGCCTATTATTATGGTGATTTTTTAGACAGTCTTTATGGATTCTTTGCTGCTGGAGGAGGCATGCTATTGCTTTATTATCTTAGCAAAGGTGGTATGGGTGAAGGCGATGTAAAGCTAGCTTTTGTGTTAGGTGTATGGCTTGGCTTTTGGAACAGTATAATCTGCTTATTTCTAGCTTTTATAAGTGGTGGCTTGTTTGGCAGTGTTTTGCTTATAATGCGCAAAAAATCAGGCTGTGATAGGATGCCTTTTGGTCCGTTTTTATGTTTAGGAGGAATTGTAGCACAATTTTATGGACAAAAATTATTTAGTTGGTATTTAGGGTATTTTTGATTATTTTATTAGAGTGCTTTGGTAAGAAGTCGATAAGTAGCTCTGTGCTTTTTAGGAGTTAAAAATGGATTTTATTAAGATTATTAGAGAAAAATTTGATAAAAAAGATAGTGCGCAAGAGCAAATGCTTATATTGGAGCTATCCGAAGCTGCCATAAGAATGGATATTTACCAGCATGGAGAATTATCGTCTAGAATGATACAGCTGCAGGTTAATATTAATGATGATGGTATTGATAAGTATTTCAATGAGCTAGTAAGAGTATTGCGCAGTGAACTGTTGTGGCGTGTGGAAGAGGCTGCGGAGGTTGTTTTCCTTCTTCCAGAGAACTGGTGCTATGTTGATAAAATTGAACTCCCTGCAGTTGATAAACGAGAGCTGCAGCGTACTTTGGAGTGGGAGCTGGAGCAATATGTGCCTTGGCCTCGTAATAATTACTACTATGATACGCATTGCCTAGGTGATTCTAAGAATACATATATGATAGCAGCAGCCTCTCAGTTAATAGTTGACCGATTAATGCAGGTAGGTGAGGAGTTAGCTGTGCAAGTTAAGGAAATAACTACTGCTGTTTCTACAGATGGTTATTTGGCGGGTAAGGTTCATCCTAATTTGTTGCCACCAAGATATAAACGAAACATACAATATCGTAGTGATATAAAGCTGGCAGAAATTATCCTTGCTGTAGCTATTGTTGGTTCTATTGGTCTTGTTATGGTAGCGCAGGGGTGGCGTTATTGGAATATGGAAAATGTTAATAGTATGCAAAATAGATTGCATGCCTTATCTGAGTGGGAGGAGCGAATGGATTGGAGCGAGGCAGCGCAGCATCGTTTGAATCATATGGAACGTATTATAGGCTTAGTACATAAGGATAAAAAGCCGTTATTGCCACAATTAGAGTTGTGGGGTAGAACTGTTGGTGATAGCTGTTGGCTAGAACGTATAGAAGCAAAGGACAATAATAGTGAGTTTATTTTGCATGGTAAAGGTGTTAGTCCAGATGTAGTGACTTCTTTTATGGATAAATTAAAAAACAGTGGTTTATATAATAATGTTGAGCTTATAGAAATGAAAAGGGAAAACAAAAATACATATGTTGGCTTCGTAGTACGTTTAATGTTAAAGGATGGGGAGAAATGAATTTGGATAGATGGGAAAAACTTAAAAAGACGTGCTTACTCTTTTGGAAGGAAAAAATTGTAGACCATATTATGGAGCATGTTATAGGTCTATCTTTACTGGCAGGAGCAGCTTTACTAAGTGTGTGCTGGGGATTTGTAGCATCGCCTGCTTTAGAGCAATCCTTGCTGCTGAAAGAGCAGGAAATAGTTTTAAAGCAACGTATAACTAAGCTTGATAATCTGGCCGCTAAGGAGGATTATGCTTCCTATGAAAGAAAGCTTCAGCAGGAGTTAAATATTGCGGAAAAAGCAATTGGTAAAAATCCTGATTTAAATAAGCTGTCACAGATTATTGTTAAAATGGCAGAACAACAGCTTTTACAGGTTTCTTATTTACATTTACCTGAGGCAGATGCTGTAAAGCGTCATCCTAAGCTGCCCATAGAAGTTTATCCATTGCGATTATCTATAAAAGGAGACTATTATGCACTAGTACGTTTTGTGGAAAAAGCAGAGGAACATTATCAGCTTAGGGGTATTAGCATAGAGGGAAATCAGGATGGAAGTGTAACGGCTGAGCTAGAAATTTTAGCACATGCTATGGTTTAATCGTTATAGAAATACGTATAAAATATGTTAGATTGCAAGGCTGAGGATAAGATTTAAGGAAAAGTTCCTGCAAAAAGGTAATAAAGTGTAGGTATATAAGAAGATTTATGTTAAATAGCACATATCTTTTGTGAAAAAGGTATGTGCTATTATCAATTTATGCTTTAAATAATAGTAAAATATTGCCTAGCCTACAAAATGAGAGTTATAATAAGATATTAGAATTTATGGAAAGCCAAAAGTGCAATTTTTTTCAGGAAAAACATAATTATGACATAATTTAGAGCTAAGCTATAGCGTGAAAAGCTGTAGCTTTTTAACAGTGCTAAAAAATATGCTATAGAATGATAAATGGTGTAAATGGAGTGGGGAGAAATGAATTTACAGAGCCGTAGGACAAAAATTCTTATTGGTATTATGATTGCTGTGATTTTTATCATAAGCTATCGTATTGTAGACAATATTCAGCGTGATCGTGAGCGTGCTGCACGCTTGTCACAGGGGCGTAGTATTAGTGTTGTTACAGCTTATCCTGAGCGTATGACTATTGTGCCGAAGCTGGAATTTTCTGGCAGTCTGGATCCAGAATGGCAGGCTGATGTAGCAGCAAAGGTTGATGGACGAATCGAGAAGGTGTATGTGCGTGAGGGTGATGTTGTAACTAAGGGGCAGGTATTGGCTATTTTAGAGCAAACAGATACTAATGCTAATCTAATTATTGCACAGGGATCTTTTTTAGATGCTCAAACAAATCTGCGTAAGGCAGAAACTGATTTGCAACGCTATGAAGAGCTGTTTAAAAGAGGTGCAGTGTCTCAGAAGGCTGTTGACGACTATCGCTTTGCACGTGATAATGCAGCGGCTAAGCTAGAGTCTGCACGCGGTACCTTACAAGGCATGGAGTCTAAGTCAACAGGAACTGTTTTAGTAGCACCTGAAGATGGTATTGTGTCTAAACGTTATTATCAAGAGGGCTATTATGCTAAAGCAGGTACACCTATTATTGCTGTAGCAGATATCAGCAGCTTGAAAACCATTATCCATATTCCTGAGGGACAAATAAGTGGTGTAGATGTAGGTAATGAAGCTGTAATCAAGGTTCCTGCTTATGGTGATAAAAAGATAGTTGGTGAAGTAACACGTATCGCTCCTGTTGCAGATTTGCCGAGTCATACCTTTGAGGCTGAGGTCAGTGTGGACAATAGCCAGGATTTGCGAGCTGGTATTTATGCAAATGTATCTTTAGTTGCATTGCCTAAGGAAAATGTGCTTACAATACCCTTAAATGCTATTGTTATGCGTGATGACCAGCAAACAGTTTATGTTGCTAATGCTGAAGGTGTAGTACAAAGACGTGTCTTAAATATTGGCTATACCAATGACCAGGTGGCAGAGGTTGTTTCTGGACTTACAGAACAGGATTTAATTGTTATAGAGGGACATCATAAGCTACGCGAGGGTAGCAAGATTAATCTGGAGAAGGCTGGTAAATAATTATGATTGGAACATTTATCAGACGACCTGTTTTCACAACCATGCTTATTTTACTGTTGGTTGTATTTGGTATCCGCAGTTATCCTGAAATTGGTGTAGATTTGAATCCTGATGTTGATTTACCAATTGTCAGCGTGCGTGTTACCTATGATGGCGCCTCTCCAGAGGAGATGGAAACGCTTATTACTAAGCCTATAGAGAACCGTGTAAGCCAGGTGGCTGGCATAAAGACATTATCCTCCACAGTTTTGGAGGGCTACAGTGAAACGGTTTTAGAGTTTAATTTAGGTGTAAATCCTCAGGATATGGCTAGTGAGGTGCGCGAAAAGGTAGCAAGTGTGCGTCGTCGTCTTCCTGATGATATTAATGAGCCAGTAGTACAGACTGTTGACCTAAGTGCCCGTTCTATCGTTGCCTATACGTTTTCCTCAGACGCTCGCAGTCGTAGTGAAATCAGACGCTTTGTTCAGGATGCAGTTAAGGATGAGCTACAGATGGTCGATGGCGTATCTGAGGTTAATGTTTATGGTGCTAGTCAGCGTGCTATTCATATTGTTCTTAAGCCTGAAAAGCTTGCGGAATATGGTATTAGCTATAATGATGTACGTAACAAGATTAATGCTAATAACTATAACACTCCAGGTGGTAAGGCTAAAAATAAGAGCATGGAAATTACCGTCCGTACAGTAGGTAAGTATGACACTATCAATGATATAAAGCAGGTTGTAGTTGCCAATAAGGGCGGAAAATCTGTATATATTACGGATGTGGCAGATGTTTATGATGGTTGGGAGGATGAGGACACATATGGCAGTGCTAATGGTAAGCCCTCTGTGTTGGTCTTTGTAAGTAAGCAGTCAAAAACTAATACCGTAGATGTTACAGATGGTGTAAATGAAAAAATGGCAGAGCTGCAGGATACAGTAATTCCTGCAGATATCAAGGTGGAAAAAATTCGTGACCAGTCTAAATACATTCGCGATAATATTGCAGATGTATGGAATGCAATTTTGTTTGGTGGTTTTCTGGCATTGTTAATTACCTATCTGTTCTTACGTAATCTGAGGGCTACTATTATTGGTGGCTTATGTATTCCTACAGCAGTAATTGCTACCTTCTTTATGATGAAGGCTATGGACTTTACTCTTAATAATATGTCCCTTATGGCGCTGAGCCTGGCTGTAGGTATTTTGATTGATGATGCTATTGTAGTTATTGAAAATATTTTCCGTCATATTGAGATGGGTGAAACTCCCTTTGTAGCAGCTCGTAAGGCTACTGAGGAGTTGACGCTGGCTATTTTGGCAACCTCCTTAGCATTAATGGCCGTGTTTGTGCCTATAGGCAATATGGGTGAAATTATAGGCCAGTTTTTTAAGCAGTTTGGTTTGACGGTTGCCTTTGCTATTGCCTTTTCAACCATTGTTGCCTTTACGCTGACACCAATGGTATCTGCTTATTGGCTTGATGATGGCAGTGGCAGCTTGGATAGCTCTAGGGGACGCAATAAATACGTACAAATTGTTCTGGATAAATTCGAAGCTGGCTTTCAAAATGTACGTGCTATTTATAATGATTTAATGTCCTGGTCCATGGAAAGACCTAAGAAAATAGTGGCTGTGGGCATGATTTCCTTACTGCTCAATTTGCTTCTGCTACCATTTGTAGGTACAGAATATAGTCCTACCTATGATAGCGGTGAGTTTGGCGTTGCCTTTAAGGCTCCTATTGGTACCAGTATGGAAAAGACCATAGAATTGGCAAAGCCCTTGGAAAAAACTATTATGGAGCTGCCAGAGGTGCGTATTGCTGCCATGAATATCGGCAATGGCCGTAATCCATCAAACCAGGGTTCAATAGATATACGCTTAAAGCCTAGTGATGAACGTCAGCGCTCTATGCAGGATATTATGGATTATCTTCGTGGAGAATTTCGTAATGTTGAAGGCCTAAAGGTAAATGTGATTTCCTATCAAGGTGGTGGACGTGGTGATAGTCGTCCTGTGCAGGTTGGCTTACGTGGTAACGATATTAAACAGCTGAAGCAGTACGCTCAACAGCTGGCAGAAATGATTCGTGCTACTCCTGGTGCTACTGATGTAGATATTTCTGATTCTGATGAGCAACCGGAAATTATCATTCGTCTTGATCATGCTAAGGCAAGTCAGCTGGGACTGGACTCTACTAGTGTTGGCTCCATGGTGGAAATGGCGTTTATGGGTAAAAGCACTGGTAATAGCTATACCATAGGCGATAATGATTATGATATTATTTTACAGATGGACCAGAGCAAGCGTCGTGATATGAATGATGTACGTAATTTGCGTATTTCCTCTGCTGATGGTCAATTTATTCGTTTAGGTGATATTGCTAACATAGAATATGGCAGCGGTCCTACACGTATTGAGCGTGAGGATAAGCAGCGCCAAATTGTGGTTTATGCCAATACGGTTGGTATTTCGCCTGGTGATTTGATTACGGAAATCAAGGCAGAGTATATTCCGCAGCTTAATATGCCACCTGGCTATAATTATAAAATGATTGGCCAAGCTGAAACCATGGAGCGTACCTTTGGCGAGATTACTAAGGCTATTATTTTAGCTATTGTAGTTGTGTATATGGTACTGGCAGCACAGTTTGAGAGTTTTTCGCAGCCGTTGATTATTATGGCATCCTTGCCCTTTGCTATTATTGGTGCTATTTTAGGCTTGCTTGTTTCCGGACAAACTGCTAATATGATGAGTATGATAGGCTTTACTATGCTTCTGGGTTTGGTAACGAAGAACGCCATACTTTTGGTTGACTATGCTAATCAGGCACGCGAAAAAGGCTTGCCCTTGCGTGAGGCTGTGCTGGAGGCCTGCTCTTTGCGTCTGCGTCCTATTTTTATGACTACCTTATCCACCATCCTAGGTATGATGCCTATAGCACTGGGTATTGGTGAGGGTGCAGAGCTGCGACAGTCCATGGGTGTAGTCTTAGTAGGTGGTTTATCAACATCAACCATATTGACACTTATTGTTGTACCCTTGATGTACATGCTATTTGAGGAATGGAAGGCAAAGCACTATGTAGAGCGTGGTGAAAAATAGTAATATGGGTGGCAGTATTATGCTGCTGCCCTTACTTTATTTTAAGGAGATAAGTTATGATAGATAATAGCTTTAGTGTTTATTTAGCAGAAATTAGAAAAAAGCTGTCCGAGGTTGCACCTATTGCCAGTGAAAAGGAAATAAACTATGGCTATCAGTTTGTAATTCGTCAAGGAATGGCAAAGGTTAGCCTGAACGTTTATAACGGAAAAAAAGGTAGACGTATGGTATGGAGTGGCGATGGTGGTTTGCAGGCTGATTTAGAGGCTGCTGTAAATGGTGCGGCGGTAGCTCCTAAGAAGGCTGGAGCTACAAGAAATAGAAGTGCTCATGGTATTTGGGCTGGCAGTGATGAATCAGGAAAAGGTGATTTTTTTGGTTCTCTTGTAGTGGCTGCAACAGTGGTGGATGCTACTACTGCAGAAAAGCTTGCCATAGCAGGAGTAAAGGACTGCAAGCTTTTGACGGACAAAAAAATTCTGGAGCTTGAGGATGTTATTAAGTCCATTGTTGTTGACTATTCTATTTTAGAGCTAAAGCCTCAATTTTATAATTTGCGCTATGAACAGGTTCTTGCTGAGGGTGGCAAGCTGAACCAGCTTTTAGGATATGGTCATGTAGCTGCCTTAAGCAAGGTTTTAGAGCGTCATCCAGAGTGCGAAAGTGCATTGATTGACCAATTTACTACGTCCAATGTTAATGTTGTTGCTTTAAAGGAGCGTTTTCCTAAGTGCAGCGTTCAGCAGAAGCCACGAGCGGAGAGCGATTTGGCTGTGGCGGCAGCATCTGTATTAGCACGTGCACAATTTTTACGGACTATGGATGAGCTAGCAAAAGCAGTGGGTAGGGAAGCACTGCCTAAGGGTGGTGGTGACCACGCTACAGCCTGTGCTAGAGAGCTGGCTCAAGAATATGGCAAGGCTGCTTTGAGAAATTTTGTAAAGCTGCATTTTGCTAACTACAAAAGACTATAATTGACCGCTTAGTCAGTAATGTAAAACATCATATAAGCTATTATTTATGAAAATAGGTCATTTGACTAAATAAATTTGTATTAATATGTTAATAATTGAGATGTCTTAAGAAGTTTTTAAGGCATCTCTTTTCTATTTGTGGTAAAATATAAATATGAAACGTTTAATAGTAAATGCCGATGATTTCGGTCTGCATACACAAATTAATAAAGGTATTATTAAGGGTTATCGTGAAGGCTTTATTACCAGCACATCTATTATGCCAAGTGCGCCTGCATATGAGGAGGCGGTGGCACTGGCAAAGTCCGAACCAGGACTGGGAATTGGTATACATCTGACATTAGTTGGTGGCGTAAAGCCTGTATTGCCAATAGATAAGGTAAGCAGCTTATTGGACGAGAATGGATTGTTTTTGTCTGATTATGGAGCTTTTGCTAAGCGTTATTACACAGGTGGTATTAAAGCGGCAGAGCTGGAGGCAGAGCTGCGTGCACAGCTAGAAAAAGCACTTACAGCGGGATTGAATATTACCCATATTGATAGTCATCAGCATCTGCATGTGCTGCCAGGACTAAATAAACTTGTTTTAAGACTAAGTTGTGAGTATAATATTAAGAGAATGCGAATCCCCTTTGAACCATATTTATTTAAAGGTGGCTTTGATGCTGGTTTAGGTAGGATGATAGGAAAATGTGGTCTTAGCTTTTGCTCAGCTATGGCAGCTATGGGGGCTAAGGCTGATGGTATACACTACCCTGACCATTTTTTTGGTATGCTCGCAGGTGGTAATCTTAACGAGTCATTGATAGAGAATATTATAAAAGCTTTACCTGAGGGTACAAGCGAGATCATGACACATCCAGGCTTGAACAAGAATGAGCTGGATAGGGTCTTTAGCTGGAATTATCATTGGGAGGATGAGCTACAGGCTTTTCTTTCTGAGAAAAATAAAGCTTTATTAAAGCAGGAGCAAATTGCTCTAATAAATTTTGGTGGTTTTGACTAATGAACAAAAAACTGCTTGTCCGCCTGATTATGTTGTTTGCATTTGTACTTATGATTTCGGCGGCGGTGATTTATTTTACATTTGATATACGAGCATTGGACTATCTTGCCATGTTTGAACCGCGGTGTATAATATTGGCCTTGGGTTGCCTTTTTATAGGCCTGTTCTTTGACGGATTGCGCCTAATAACCTTAGCAAAGGTTACTGATGAAAGGTTGACTATGCGTCAGATTATTAACGTGGTTTTAAGCAATTACTTTTTGGCGCTGGTAACTCCTGGTGCTAGTGGTGGCGCTATTGCCCAGGTAATGTTTATGCGTAAGGCAGGCGTACCTGTAGCCAAGGCAACTGTGGTGGTGCTGGTGCGTACCATTATGTCCATTTCTTTTTTGATATTGCTAGTACCCTTTGTACTTCATAGTGATAATGATATTGTGAAATGGATGCCAGCCTATGCACTCACGCTGCTTTCAGTGGTGTTTATTTCGTTACCGCTGTTGGCTTTCTTTTTGATGCGTACGCGTTACCCGGAGCAGTGGCTTTATGCATGTACAAGTAAGTTTTCCTATACTACAAGGCGTAATTGCTTTATTTGGTATCGAGAGTTTAAAAATGCTTTTATAGTTATGGGTAAGCATCCACTTATGGTTATCCGTGCCTTTATAGAGTCCGGACTTAGCCTGCTTTTTATTTATGCAACTGTACCATCCTTCTTTACAGGATTGAATATTGATTTTAATATTATTCAGGTTATGGGACGAATGGTGCTGCTTAACCTGGTGCTTTATTTCACCCCGACTCCTGGTGGCAGTGGCGTAGCAGAGGCTGGCTTTGTGGTGCTGTTTTCTAATATTTTGCCAAATGGTGTAGAAGGTATCATGGCAGTACTGTGGCGTTTTGCGGCAGAATACCTGCCCTTCCTGCTTGGTGCAGTGGTAACTATTAGGGCATTTGGCTCTGATGTGCTTAATTTAGCTGCCGTTACTGCTAAAAAGGAATAAACCTAATAAGTGCTTTACGATTTTTATTGAAGAGGTTTTGAGAGAGAATGAAATATTTTGATAGAAATAGTCTGATGATTGTTGTCGGTGTAGCTATTTTTACTATTTTCTTTGGAATTGGTGGTGTACCGCTGCTTGACCCAGACGAACCGGTTTACGCGGAAACCGCAAGGGAAATGATTCAGTTTGGTGATTTTTTGTCACCGCGCATTTTTGGTGAATATTGGTATGATAAGCCGCCTATGTATTACTGGTTGGTTGCATTGGCACAGCTTGTCTTTGGTGATAATGAATTTGCTGCACGTTTTCCTGCTGCTCTGATGGCTGCTGGTACTGTGGTAATGGTATATGTTTCTGGAACAAAGCTGTTTAATGAAAAGGCTGGCTTCTGGTCTGCCCTGATTTTAACAAGCAGCATCCAGTTCTTTTATATGGGAAAGGCTGCTGTAACAGATACTACCTTGTTATTCTTTATGACAGGTGCAATCCTCAGCTTTATACATAAGCGTTATTGGCTTATGTATGTATGCATGGCCTTTGCAACTGTTACAAAGGGACCTATTGGTATTGTTTTTCCAGGTGCAATTATTTTTATCTACCTTTTAGTAATGGGCAGACTACGTGAAATCTTATCAATGCATGTTATTCGCGGTCTGTTGTTGTACTTGCTTATTGCTAGTCCTTGGTATTATGCCATGTACACAGTACATGGTATGCCGTTTATTGAAACATTCCTAGGCTTTCATAATGTTACGCGCTTTACTACACCAGAGCATGCAAGTCGTGTAACTATATGGTATTATTTCCCTGTCATTATCTTGGGTATGTTCCCTTGGACTGGGATTTTATTCCAATCTATTAAAGATTCAATTAGCGATAGCAGAATTGATGATATGAAGAATCTTGTTTTGCTGCATGTATGGTGGGGATTTGTATTTCTGTTCTTTACCGTATGCCAAACTAAGCTGACATCTTACATTCTGCCTATGTGGCCTCCTATGGCTATGATTATTGGCTGGAACATTTCTAGAATGATACAAAAGCAGCATTATAATACCAAATTCTATAGCTGGATGGTTGGTAGCGGACTAGTATTTGCGTTGTTAGGTATAGGCTGGATTGTTGGTGGTGAGTATTTACCAGAGGTACGCTTTGGTATGACTGTGCTTGGCTGCATGACACTGGTGTTAGGTGCAGCTGCCGTGTTTACCTTGTGGTATTTCCGCGATATTCAGCTGGCAGCATGGATGCATGTGGCTATAGGTATAGTGACCATGGGTGTTGTATTTACATTCCTAATGCCTGTTATTGCTGACCGCTTTAGTGTAAAAACTATTTCTGCTATTTATGAGGAACGTTGTGATCAGAACAAAACTATTTATGTTGACAAGTTCCTCCGTCCTGGCTTTATGTATTATTCTGGTACTGCCGGTATAGAAATGCTGCCCAAGACAGGTGCTTTTGCTGATGCTATTCGTGATGGCGAAGAAAAGTATATTCTTGTACGTGGTTTAGAGCTGCGCCGTTTGCGTAAGGCACAAACCGCTCCAGATAATTTACAGACTATTGCTGAGGTAAGTGATATTTATTTGCTGGAGCAGAAATAATAGTTGCGTTTTAAACTCCTTGACCGCTGGGTTGAGGAGTTTTTTTATGGAAAGGTGATGAGAAATAGCTTTTATGCAATTTATGAAGCCGTTATTGCTTTTACAAAGATATTAGATAAGATTTAGTGAATACATTGTTTGATATCAATAAAAAATAATGGATGATAAAGGGCATAGCCTTAGGGTTGTGTCCTTTTTATGTTTAGCATATCTATTATTTTGCCGTTATAGTATTATACATAGACATTAGAGTAAGTGTATGCTAAAATTAAAAGATAAGAATGGATAAGTGTACCATTAGGAGGGATGAAAATGCTTGCAGAAAACCTATGTGCAGTAAAGGAAAAAATAGCGCAGGCGATTAGTCGAAGAAAGGCAGAAATGCTGACTGGAGATAAAGTAATCTTGGTTGCAGTAACCAAAAATCATCCGCCTGAGGTTATTACTGATATAGAAGCTTTAGGCGTGCCTAATATTGGCGAAAATAGAGTTCAGGAAGCTATGCATAAGCAGGACGCTCTTGGAAAGGTAGGTTATTGGCATCTTATAGGTCATTTGCAGACCAATAAGGCTCGCCAGGCTGTTGCCCATTTTGATTTAATTGAGTCTGTGGACAGTGAGCGTCTTTTGACTCTTTTAGATAAAGAAGCAGGTAAAATTGGTAAGGTGCAGGATGTTTTGCTGCAGCTAAATATTGCTCATGAAGAACAAAAATCTGGGTTTGATAGGGATGAATATTTAAGCCTATTACCGCGATTAGCAGAATTTAAAAATATTCGTGTACGTGGTTTAATGGTAATAGCGCAAAAATGTGCTGATATAGAGGAAACACGCCCTGTTTTTGCAGCGGGTTATCGTGCGTTTACTCGTATGAAGGAGCAATATCCTGAAATAGATATTTTGTCCATGGGTATGAGCAGCGACTATATTATAGCTATTGAAGAGGGTGCTAATATGATTAGAGTTGGCACTGCACTTTTTGGACAACGTGACTATAGTCTTAAATTTTAAAATATGTAGAGGCTGGTGAGCTTATGAAGTGGATTAATCGCATTGCAGAAAGTTTGAATTTGTATAATGAGGTTGACTTAGATGCAGAGGAGGCAGAGGCTGAAGCAAGAGCTGCAGCGAAGGCTGAGGCGCATAAGGAAAAGGAGCCATTGTTTCGTAAAAAGGTTATGAGTTCTCCGACAGAGGTTGTTGCCGTTGAACAGGATGAAAAGCCGAAAAAGAGCTTTTTAGGCCGTTTTAGCAAAAAAAGGGATGATGTGCCTGCAGTTCCAGCAGTTTCTGCACCTACAGATAAAATGGGTAGTCGTACTATCAGTCTTCCTATAGATAATAAATTGGTAAGTGTAGTGGTAATTGAGCCTGCAAGCTTTGACGACTCTCCTAAAATTGCAGATTATTTACGTAAGGGCCAACCAGTTGTTGTTAATTTTGAAAAAACAGATAATGTATTGGCAATGCGTATGACTGATTTTATTAGTGGTACTATTTATGCTATTAATGGAAGCATGAAAAAGCTGAGCAGAACAATTTTAGTATGTGCTCCTAAAAATGTAGATATTGATGCGGATAGCGAAGAACCAAACGAGAGGAGCGGACAGCTTTGGAAAAAATAAAAACTATTAATGCTAAGGAAATAGCCTTTGTTGGTGGCGGTGCTATGGCAGAAGCCATAATCAAGGGCATTTTAGGTGGCGGTCTTGTTAGTGCTGAGCATATTCATGTTGGTGAGCATACTCAGGAGCGCTGTGATTATTTGATCAAAACCTATGGTGTAAAGGCTGTTGTTTGCAACAATGAAGCTGTAAAAAATGCAGATTTAGTAATTTTTGCAGTTAAGCCTCAGGTTGCTCCCAAAGCTCTTACATCTGAGCTGATAGCTAGCTTTAAAAAGGATGCCTGGGTTATGTCTATTATGGGTAGTGTGAATTTGGAGCAGCTTCATGGATATGCTCCTGGTTTTCCTGTAGTACGTACAATGCCGAACACTCCCTTGGCAGCAGGAGCAGGTATGACCGCTATTTGCTGCGATGAAAATGTTACTGACTCTATGAGAAATGATGCTGTGGCTATTTTTGGTAGCTGCGGTGAAACTGAGCTGGTAGAAGAAAGTGCTATTGAAGCAATAACTGCTATTTCTGGCTGTGGTCCTGGATATTGCTTTGTAATTATTGATGCACTTGCAGATGCTGGCGTGCGTGCAGGCCTTCCTAGATCATTGGCTATTAAGCTGGCTGCCCAAACTCTGGCAGGCAGTGGTAAGCTGTGCATTGAAACTGGTATGCATCCGGCACAGCTGCGTGATCAGGTTACATCTCCTGGAGGTACTACTATTGCAGGTATTCATGCTTTGGAAAACCATGGTGTGAGAGGTGCATTTTATGATGCTGTGCAGGCTGTATTAGAGCGTAGTAAGGAACTGCAGGGTAAATAAGATGGCAGATAGAGAAAAAATTTTAAGATATTTTAGAGCTGGTGGTGATGAACAGCTTGCTGCCAAGCTGCTTGATTTGGCTGAGGGTGCTAATAAGAGCCGTAAATATCGTGTTAGTGAGTTTTTGGACCCACACGCCTATAATGTAGCAGAAATTATTGCTGCTAACTTTGATAACATAAAGCTGGAAACAGATGGTGGCTTTTTGAATGCGGAACGCGTCAAGGTTGCCTTTGTTTCAGAAGACTTTTTTGGTCAGCCGGACTTTGGTATCAGCTGCTTTTTAGCTGCCTGGGATAAGCGTTACTATGATTTATCTCATCGTGATGTGCTAGGCGCCTTTATGGGCAGTGGCTGTAAACGTGAGGCTTTGGGAGACATTATATTTGTTCCAGAGGGAGCACAGTTTGTTGTAGAAAAGACCTTGGTAAATTATCTACAAGGTAATCTTACTCAAATTGGTTCTGCACCTATTACACTGACAGAGATTGCCAAGGATGACTTACTTCAGAAGGAAGAAAAGGTTAAGGTAATTAATGCTACAGTAGCTGATTTGCGCCTTGATGCGGTGGCTGCAGCTGGCTATGGTGTTTCACGTAGCCGTATGGCTGATGAAATAAAAGGCCTTAACGTTAAGGTAAACTGGAAGGAAGCCAAAAAGGCTGCTCAGGCGGTTAATGTTGGCGATATTATTTCTTTCCGTGGTCGCGGTAGAGTTGAGGTTGAAGAAATTAAGGGTACTACTAAAAAGGGACGCATCAGCGTAACCCTGAAAAGATATATTTAACCGGAGGTTACGATGATTACTCCAGAGGATATTAAGAAAAAGGTTTTTTCTAAGGGCTTTCGTGGTTATGAAACAGAAGAGGTAGATAAGTTCTTTGCTGATATGGCAAAGGAATATGAATATCTGTATCTTGGTAATATTCAGCTGAAGGAAACAGTGGAGCGTGTTTCTTCTAAGCTAGAGTATTATCAGCAAATGGAAGCTACTATTCAAAGCACCTTAGCAGTGGCTCAGGAAACTGCTGAAGAGGTAAAAACTGCTAGTGAGAAGAAGGCTGCTCTATGGGAGCAAGAAACTCAGGTAAAATGTGAGCAAATTTTAGCTGATGCTAATGCTGCTGCTAAAAAGATGCATAGTGATACACTGGCTCACGCTGAGGATTTGTATAATCAGACAAAGACCAAAACGGATAATATGCTGAGTGCAACTAGAGCGGAGTGCGAAAAGCTGCGTGAGGAGGCAAGGGCATATGCTGATAATTTGCGTCGCAGCTCTGAGGCTGAAGCTGAAAAGCTTAAGGCTACTACTGAGGATATTTGTAAAAAGAGAATGGATTCTGCAACTGCTGAATCAAACCAGCTGCTGCAAAAGACTCGTAAAGAGGTTGGCGACATGCTCCTAGAAGCTAATACTAGCTATCGTAAAATTGTTGGCGATGCTGAGGAGCGTAGTCGTAAGCTTGTATTTACCGCTGAAACCAAGGCCACTGCTGCAGAAGGCGCCTATAATGACCAGATTAAAAAATCTAAATTATTCCAAAAAAATATGATACACCTTTTAGAAACACAATTAGAGCTTGTTAAGAACTTTGCTAAGCAAAACGAGGAATAAGCGGAGGCTTTGTGATGATTATTTTGGTACGTCATGGGGAGGCAACCCATCATACTTTAAAGCTGACAGGTGGTTGGACTGATTCTGACTTAACTAACAAAGGAAGGCAGCAGCTACAATCTGCTGCTAATAAGCTAGCAATGGATTTTGCTGGAAAAAATATAAAGCTGCGTATTTTAGCTAGTGATTTGAAACGTGCTGCTGAGTCCGCACAGATTATTGCCAGAGCTTTAGGTAAGGAAAAGGAAATAGAATATTGCAGCTTTTTGCGTGAAAAAAACAATGGTGTTGCGGCAGGTCTGACTGAGGAGGCGGCAAAGAAGTTCTTTATTAAGCCGGCTTCTGAGCAGGAGCTTGACCATAGCAATTATCCTGGTGGAGAAACACGTAATCAGTTTTATAGACGTACAGTGGAGGGGTTATGTGCTTGTGCTGATATAGAGCATGAAAATCTTTTGATTGTTGCTCATAAGGGTACGGTACAGAATATTGTTTTTCACTGGCTAGGAATGGATATGTCCAAGGTGGCAGAGCATAACTTTTCTGTTGATGTTTTGCCAGCAAGTGTTACTATTCTTGGTATTAATAAATGGCATGAGCATGCTATTTTTCGCTTGAATGATGTAAGTCATTTGAATAGAGAAAAAGGCTTTGGTGTGTTTGATTTTAAATACGAAAAACTATAGTTTGATGGTTTATGTGTAAACTTGTGAATTTTTTGTGATTACAAGGTTGACTTCTAAGCTGTAGTTATATATAATTATTAATGTTATAGTTTTTTCTACACATAATGAGATATGTAAACGCTATGAAAAAGAGAGTAGGTTGTAGCGCGGGTTAAGAGAGCCGGGGAAGGTGCAAGCCGGTCGATGTTAAGCAGCTGAAAATCACTTTGGAGCGGACACTGCCAGGTTCTAGAGAACGGTAGTTGTGTACGGGAGCGCCCGATATAGCGCAGTCGAGTGGCAGTGTATTGCTGTCATTAGGGTGGTACCACGGGTAATATAGCCTCGTCCCTTACGGACGAGGCTTTTATTTTTTCTCGAAGCATTGCTTTGATGTTATATTTTCTTTGTTAATTTTTGACGGAGGTGTCGATTTTGGATTATAGTAAGACTCTTAATCTGCCGGAAACTGAATTTCCTATGCGCGCTGGTCTTCCTCAACGCGAACCTGATTTCCTGAAATTCTGGCAAGAAAACGATATTTATGGTAAAAAACAGGCTTTACACGCAGGCCACAAAAAATTTGTTCTGCATGATGGCCCTCCTTATGCTAACGGTCGTATCCACATGGGTACTGCACTGAATAAAATCCTGAAGGATATCGTTATTAAATATAAATACGCACAAGGCTTTGATACTCCTTATGTTCCGGGCTGGGATACCCATGGTATGCCTATTGAACATGCTTGCATTAAGGAGCTGGGCTTGAACCGTAATGAACTGGATACTCTGACTCTGCGTCGTAAATGCCATGAGTTTGCTCTGCAATGGCTGGATGTACAACGCGAAGACTTCAAACGTCTGGGTGTTTTAGGTGATTGGGATCATCCCTATGTAACCCTGCATCATGACTTCGAAGCTGAGCAAATCCGCGTATTTGGTGAAATGGCTAAAAAAGGCTATATCTACAAAGGCAAGAAAACCGTTTACTGGTGCCCTCACTGCGAAACTGCTCTGGCAGAAGCTGAAATCGAATATGGTGAGCAAAAAACTCCGACCATTTATGTAAAAATGCCCATTATCAAAGATAATGGCCAAACTCCTGAGGCTGCTAAGGGTAAACCGTCCTACATGGTAATTTGGACCACCACCCCTTGGACCATGCCTGCTAACGTTGCAGTTGCTCTGAACCCTGATCTGGAATATGCATGGGTTGAATGCGAAGGCGAAGTTCTCTTCATGGCAAGAGAGCTGCTGGACCAAGTTGGCAAAGCTTGCCATAAGGACCTGAGCAATGTTCTGGGTATTACCTTAGGTAAAGACATGGAATTTGCAGAATGCAAACATCCTATGCCTGAGCTGGACCGTAAATCCCTGGTTGTTTTAGCTGACTATGTAACTCTGGAAGCTGGTACCGGTTGCGTACATACTGCTCCTGGTCATGGTGATGTTGACTTTGAAACTGGCCTGAGATACAAGCTGCCCATCCTGTGCCCCGTTGATGCACAAGGCAAGCTGACTGCTGAGGCTGGCGAGCAATTTGCTGGTATGTTCGTATTTGATTCTAATATTCCTATCCTGAAGCATTTGGCTGAGCTGAATATGCTGTTGGGCAAAGAAAACATTAAGCACCAATACGCACACTGCTGGCGCTGCAAAAACCCCATCATCTTCCGTGCTACCTCTCAATGGTTTGCGTCTGTAGATGGTTTCCGTGATGATGCTTTGAAGGCTATTGCTAACGATGTACAATGGATTCCTTCCTGGGGTGAACAACGTATCCATAACATGGTTGCTGATCGTCATGACTGGTGCATCAGCCGTCAACGTGTATGGGGCGTACCTATTCCTGTATTCTACTGCGACAACTGCGGCGAGCATATAATCAACGATGCTACTATTAATTCCGTAGCTGAAGCATTTGCTAAAGAAGGTAGTGATGCTTGGTGGGCTCATACTGCTGAAGAGCTGATGCCTGCTGGCACTGTTTGCCCCAAATGCGGTGGTACTCACTTCCATAAAGAAACTGACATCATGGACGTTTGGTTCGACTCCGGTTCTACCCATATGTCCGTATGTGCACAACGTCCTGAGCTGAGCTGGCCGGTAGATATGTACCTGGAAGGCAGCGACCAACATCGTGGCTGGTTCCAATCCTCTCTGCTGACCTCTGTTGCTGTAACTGGCAAGGCTCCTTATAAATCTGTTCTGACTCATGGTTATGTTGTTGACGGTGAAGGCCGTAAGATGTCTAAATCCGTTGGTAACGTAGTTATTCCGCAAGACGTAATTAAACAATATGGTGCAGATATCATTCGTCTGTGGGCTGCTTCCTCTGATTATAAGGCAGATATCCGTATCTCCCCGAAAATCCTGAAACAGCTGTCTGAGGTATATCGTAAGATCCGTAACACCATGCGTTACATCCTGAGCAACACCAACGACTTCAATTATGAAACTGATGCAGTTCCGTTCAATGAAATGCTGGAGCTGGATCGTTGGGCTCTGATGCATCTGCAGCTCCTGAAGAAGGAAGTTACCGCTGCTTACGAATCCTATGATTTCCATGTTCTGTACCATGCAATCCACAACTTCTGTACTGTTGAAATGTCCAGCTTCTATCTGGATATCCTCAAAGACAGACTGTATGCTTACAAAGCAGACAGCAAGGAACGTCGTAGCGCTCAAACTGCTATGTACGAAATCCTCATGGATCTGGTTGTAATGCTGACTCCTGTTCTGAGCTTTACCATGGAAGAAGTATGGCAATTCATGAAGAAACCTGCTAACGCTCCGGAATCTGTACAAATGGTTCCCTGGCCGGAAATCAAAGAAGAATACATTGACGAAGCTTTGGAAGCTAAATGGGATAACTTCATTGGCATCCGCAGCGAAATCACCAAAGTACTGGAAGTTGCACGCCGCAACAAGGTTATCGGTCACTCCCTGGATGCTGCAGTAGTTCTGCATGCAGAAGGCGAAGCACTGGAAATCTTGAAATCCGTAGAGGCTAACTTGTCTACTCTGCTGATTGTTTCTCGTGCTGCTGTTGTAGAAGGCGTTGCTGAAGGCGCTGAAGCAACTGGTCGTGAAGATCTGAAGGTTACTGTAAAAGCAGCTGAAGGCATTAAGTGCGAACGCTGCTGGATCTATAGCGATGAAGTAGGTCAAGATGCTGAGCATCCTACCCTGTGCCGTCGTTGCGCTGAAGCAGTAAAATAAAAATTTAAGTAAATCAGTGTAAAACCAAGCGTGGTTGGCTCTACTTGTCATGAGTAGAGCACCACGCTTATTTTTTTACATAATCACCCTATTTGGCGTCAAAATGTTACAAATTATGTTTTGCAGAAAAGCAATCTTATGGTAAAATAAAGACAATATATTTAAATTTATGGAGGTGAACCTGTTTTCCTAGCTTAGGAAACAGACTTTTTTGGACTATCTTATAATTGTTTTTAATGTCTTTGTGATATTGTTTTTAGTTGCGCTAAATGGCTTTTTTGTGGCGTCAGAGTTTTCTATCGTAAAGGTTCGTCCTTCTCGTTTAGATGCATTGATTAAAGAGGGAAATCCTCGTGCCGTACATGCTAAAAAGGTTACAGAGCATTTGGACGCCTTTTTGTCAGTAACTCAGCTTGGTATTACCATTGCTTCTTTAGGATTAGGCTGGATTGGTGAGCCTACTGTTGCTAAGATTATGGCTCCTGTATTCCACTTCTTTAATGTGCCGCCGCAGATTGAGCATACATTAGCATTTATTGTTGGCTTCTCTGTAATTACTGCTCTGCACATTGTTCTTGGTGAGCTTGTCCCAAAATCCTTATCCATTCAAAAGACAGAGCAGGTTGTACTTTTTGTATCTTGGCCGTTGATTGTTTTTGATAAGATGATGTACCCTGCTGTATGGGTGCTGAATCATTTAGCAAACTGGATTTTACGTTGTATGGGTGTTAAGGCTGCTAGTGAGGCTGAAGAGGCTCATAACGAGGAAGAAATCCGTATCCTGATGGAGGAAAGCCATAAACACGGTTATATTGATAAAACAGAGCTGACCTATTTGGATAACGTTTTTGATTTTTCTGAGCGTCATGCCAGTGATATTATGGTACCGCGTACAGATATGATTTGTATGTATCTGGAGGATTCCGTAGAGGAAAACATTAAAGTTGCTTTAAGTGAGCGCATGACTCGTTATCCTATTTGTGAAGAGGACAAGGACCATATTATCGGCTTTTTGCATATCAAGGATTTACTGCGTGCTCTGCATGATGGTAAAAAGCCTGATTTGCGCAGCATGGCACGTGATGTTATTGTTGTACCGGAGTCCTTGCCTATTAGCAAGCTGCTGCGTACTTTGCAAAAACATCGTAGTCAATTGGCAATTCTCATTGACGAATACGGTGGTACTGCTGGTATGGTAACAGTAGAAGATATTTTAGAGGAAATCGTAGGCGAAATTCAGGACGAATTTGATGAAGAGCGACCTGAGGTTGAGGATAAGGGTGATAAGACCTATTCTGTAGACGGTAAAATGCTGTTGGATGATGTAAATGATTTCTTTGAGCTGGAGCTGGATACAGAAAATTGTGATACCATTGGTGGTTGGGTTTATGCTCAGATTGACTATACTCCCAAGGTTGGCCAAAAGGTAGAAAATGACAAGGCTGTATTCATTGTAGAGGAAATTGATAAAATGCGTATTACACGCGTTTTAGTTAAGCTGCGTCATGAACCTGAAAAAATCCACGAGGAATTAAAAGAAGAATATTTAGAGGATGTGCAGTAAGAGCATCATTCTCAAAAAATTACCCCGGAGCTTAGGCTTCGGGGTTTTTGTATGTGATTTGAAAAAAGTATTATTGTTAAAAATTGTAGTTTACTGCTATTCCGTTTTTACATGTAGGGGATGGAGAATCATAAATTGGGAAAAGTAATTGTAAAAAGACTTATATATTACCATATGGTCAAGATTATGAAACTGAATAATAAAGAAGTAATTTATCTATAATGATTTTAAACATAAAAAATTGAAAATACGAATATCAAAATTTATTTAAATAGACAATAAAAAGCGCCTGATGCTTCAAATTAAAGGAGGAAGTCATCAGGCGCTTATGAAGGTGTCAGTTGTTATAGAAAACAGCTTGACTTAATTTTTACATGTCATGCAAATTGTTGGAGATATTGCTGTGACGCAGGAAGTTTAAGGTTACTTCAGGGAAGGAAGCATAGCTCAGTACATCCTCTACAGGTGCATTGGGGAAGCCTTCTTCAGCCAGTTTTTCACGCAGCTTCTTCATTTGCGGTTGGATATCATCTGCAGGGCGGTGGTCGATTTGCGGAGCATCACCAATTGCGAGGCGTTTTACCTCGGGATCGATAGGAGCAGGAGTGCGGCCATATTTGCCAAGGATAAGGTCCTTAACCTCGCGAGGTATCATTTTGTAGCGGCCCAGAGCAACGTTCAGTACAGCCATAGAGCCAACAATTTGGCTAGTAGGAGTTACCAGCGGAGGATAGCCAAGCTCTGCACGTACACGAGGCATTTCTTCCAACAGCTGAGGATATTTATCAGCAACGCCCATTTCACGCATTTGGTTTAAAAGGTTGGACAGCATACCGCCAGGAATTTGGAAGGTCAGTACCTTGGGGTCAATAGGAATGTTGCCGTTTAAATTAAAGTCACGATTCAAATTAGTGCGAACGGTTTTGAAGTAGTCAGCCAAATCATGGAGCATAGGCAGGTCTAAACCAGTGTCGCGGTCGGTACCTTGCAGTGTTGCAACGATGGACTCAGTGCAGGGCTGGCTTGTAGATGCTGCAAAAGGAGAGAGTGCAGTATCAATCATATCAACACCTGCTTCAATAGCTTTAAGATAGGTCATATCGCCCATTCCACTGGTAAAATGAGTATGCAGGTCAATAGGAATTTGAATTTCTGCTTTAAGGCTCTTAATCAGCTGTTCAGCAGCATAGGGACGCAGCAGACCAGCCATATCTTTAATACAAATAGAATCAGCACCCATTTGTACAAGCTCTTTGCCAAGCTTTACAAAGTCGCTATCTTTATGATAAGGGCTAATGGTGTATACGATGCAGCCTTGAACATGAGCGCCTGCTTCTTTAGCGGCACGCATTGCACATTCTAGGTTACGAGTATCATTAAGTGCGTCAAAAATACGGATGATGGATACGCCATTGGCAACAGAACGATTTACAAACTCTCTAACAACATCATCTGCATAGTGATTGTAGCCAAGTACGTTCTGACCGCGAAGAAGCATTTGGATGGGAGTTTTAGGAAGATGCTTTTTCAAGGTGCGCAGTCTTTGCCAAGGATCTTCGTTAAGGAAACGCAGGCAAGAGTCGAAGGTGGCGCCGCCCCATGCTTCTAATGCGTAGTATCCAGCATTGTCCAGCTGTTCTAAAGCAGGAAGCATATCGGTAATACGCATTCTGGTTGCAGCCAAGGACTGGTGACCATCACGCAGTACTGTTTCAACTATTTTCAGTGGTTGTTTAGTCATTATTATCACTCCGAGTAAAATGTAGTGTTTTTTAGTCCCTCTCCAAGGACATTGTTTAAATTAAAAGTCACCTGCATTTTTTTGTGTAAAATAATAATTCATAAATTACAGCAGGTTAAAGTTAGTTTAATGGACTATACTAAAGAAGGGATATATAGCCAATTATGTATACATTATATCATAAATATGTGCAATAAAAAAGAGAAAAGAATACTGTATACAAATAATTTGTAAAAAAATTACCGCAGCCATATGACTGCGGTATATTTTTAGTTAGAAGTAGGTTTGTTACTTACGACAGGAGCTTTACCAAGAATTTCGTTAACACGGTCACGCATATTCTTACGTTTACTTGCAGGTTCTGTGCTAACCTCGGATTTGGGTTCGGATACTTCTTTGTTTTTATGAGGATCGGTAATGATGGTTTCGTTGCCAGATTCCTTTTTCTTATCTTTATCCTTATCCTTATCCTTTTCGTCCTCTTGCTCAATCTTAGGTTCGGGCGGAACCTTTACACCGGGATTGACAAAGTCATGAGCAGGAGTTTTAGCAAGAGCTTTTACCATAAATTCATGCCAGATGGAAAGGGGGGCACCACTGCCATATACATAACCCATGGATTTGTTATTATCATCACCAACCCAAACAGCGGTTGTCAGGTCAGGAGTGTAGCCTACAAACCATGCATCGATATTGGTATCGGTTGTACCGGTTTTACCAGCTGCAGGACGACCAATGCCCATGCCGCCGCCAGTACCGGAGATAAGAACATCCTGGAGCATATTAGTTGTAAGATAAGCTGCTTTAGCATCAATAACATTTTTAGCAGAAGGTTTTTGTTCGTAGAGAACTTTACCTTCACGGTCAACGATTTTGATTAAAGCATAGGGATGGCAGTATTTGCCATTAGTAGCAAGTACACCGTAAGCAGATGCCATTTCGATAGGACTTACACCCTTGCTAAGACCACCTAATGCCATAGAAAGGTTTGTATCGTTATATTTACCGGAATCAACTAAAGTAGTAATGCCCATTTTTTCAGCATTAGTAATAATTTTATCAACGCCAACCTCACGAGCCAATTTTACAGTAGGCACGTTGAGAGAACGTTTTAATGCAGTACGTAGGCTTACCTTGCCATGCCATTTCATATCGGAGTTTTGGGGTTTCCAGCCAGGCCAGAATTCTTCTTCTTTATCTTCAATAACACTTGCAGGAGTAAAGCCGTTTTCCATTGCAGTAAGATATACAAAGGGTTTGAAGGCAGAACCTGGCTGACGTGCTGCTAAGGTAGCACGATTAAATTTGTCTTGACCACGACCACCTACCATTGCTTTAACTTGACCATTGTTAGGATCAACAGCAACAAGTGCAACCTGAGGCTGGGTCAAGCCGTTACCATCGTCATAGAAGTTAGGAAGATGGTGCAAAGCGTTTTCAGCAGCTAATTGCATATCGCTATCAAGAGTGGTGTAAATTTTGAGACCACCCTTATAGAGAGCATCTGCACCAACCTCGCTTATAACCTTTTGCGTAATCATATCAAAGAAATAGAAGCGAGGATCACCCTTGCTAGTTGCGTTGGCAGTACGGTAAACCAGTTTTTGACTTTTCGCAGCATTGGCTTCAGCTTCATCAATCATACCATATTTGTACATTTGGTCGATTACAAGCTCTTTACGCTCCTTACTAGCCTGTGGATTTTCAAAGGGATTGAAATAGTTGGGGCTTTTGGGGATTGCAGCTAAAGTGGCAGCTTCTGCAATAGTCAAATCCTGAACATGCTTACCAAAGTAGTACATAGAAGCACTTTCTATGCCATAAGCTCCTTGACCAAAATATATTTGATTTAGGTACATGGTAAGAATCTCGTCTTTGGTATACTTGTGTTCAAGCTCTTTGGCAATAAATGCTTCCTTAATCTTGCGGACAATAGTACGCTCTTGAGTAAGAAAAGCATTTTTAGCTAACTGCTGAGTGATAGTACTACCACCTTGAACCTCTCGGCCGGATAGCGTGGATACAAGAGCACGAGCTGTTCCACGGAAATCGATACCACCGTGTTCGTAAAAGCGATTATCCTCGATTGCTATGAATGCCTGTTGCACATGCTTAGGAATCTTATCAAAGGTTACTGGCACACGTCTTTCTACAGAAAGAGTTGTGTAAATAACATTGCCCTTGATGTCGTAGAATTGAGAAGCTGCATCAGGAGTTAACGCATCATCCATATTTGGCGGAGCAAAAAAACTAGAGAAGCCATATAGGACAGAAACACCCATTGCAATCAGACAAAAAACACAAACAAAAAGAAGTTTAATGATTTTAAACATGTTTTACCTCTGATCTATATTAAATTTAGATTTTGTTATTTGAAAGTCTAAGGACTTTTAAATAACAATCGATTAATTATATCATTTTTAATAGGATTTGTCATTTTTTATGTGATAAAGCCATAGAAAGTACGTAGAAACGCTAGTATATAAATAAAAAAAGAAAAAATTAGAAATTTTTTCAAAAAAGTGTTGACACATTGTGAATGAAGTGGTATTATAAACAAGTCGTCAGCAACAAGACGACAACGAACCTTGAAAACTGAACAATAACCTAGAAAAAAGCGAATGT
>Peterbilt_p2__coassemble_162_pt1 | contig 78452 bp, 67 predicted proteins | sample Peterbilt_p2__metabat2_high_PE_024 | metagenome-assembled genome bin Peterbilt_p2 | reverse complement strand
TTTTCACTCTAAAAGCTGTCTCCCCTTTCAAATAAGAGCTTTAATTCCATCAAAAAAGACTGAACCCACAAGAGCTCAGTCTTTCTTATAATATTATTCTTTTTTAATGCACTTTTTACGCATATAAAAAGCCTGCGTATTTTTACTAACGTTTATTTGCACAAATCAATAGGCACAAGGGCACGCAAGCCATTGGTGCAGTCAAATTCATCCGCCTTAACACGGAATACATTCTGTAGCAAGCCAGATGTAACAATTTCCTTAGGACTGCCACTTGTTACTAAATGTCCTTCTTTAATAACCGTTACATGGTCAGCATATTGGATGGCATGGTTCAAATCATGAATTACCATAACTACGGTCAACCCAAGTTCGCGATTAAGCTTTACTAAAAGCTGCATAACCTCCAGCTGATGGCAAATATCCAGATATGTTGTAGGCTCGTCTAAAAGCAGTACCTGCGGACGTTGTGCTAACGCCATAGCAATCCAAGCTCTTTGGCGTTCACCACCGGACAATGTGTGCAGCAAGCGATGCTGCATATTGGTCATATTAGTCTGCTCTAAAGCCCATTCTACGTGTATATGATCATCCTTGCTGCCACGACCTAAAAAACCACGATGAGGAAAGCGTCCCATTTCTACCAGGTCCTTAACGGTCAAATCCGTTGGGGCCTGGGGTGACTGAGTCAAAATTGCTAAACACTGAGCAAAGTCACGATGGCTAAAAGCATGTACATCCTTGCCCTTAAAGGTAATACTACCTGTGCAGGGCAAAATACGAGAAACAGCCTTTAATGTAGTACTTTTGCCGCAGCCATTAGGACCAATAATAGCAGATATTTTTCCCTCTGGTATTTCAAAGCTAATATCATGGATAATTTCTTTTTTATTGATAGTAACGGAAACATGCTCCGCCTTAATAATTGCAGTCATCAGATTTCCCTCCTTAACAAGAACAAAAAGAAGGGTGCACCCAAAAAGGCCATAATAATACCAACAGGTAACTCAATAGGTGCAAAAATAACTCTAGCAAAGGTATCACTTAAAGTTACAATAGCAATGCCTAAAAGACCAGCAGCAGGCAATAGATAGCGGTAATCACTGCCTATTAAAAGCCTTGCAGCATGGGGTACAACAAGGCCAACAAAGCCTAACAGACCAACAACACTGACGGCACTTGCCGCCAACAGAGCTGCAATAGCGGTCATAATAATACGAGTAACCTCTACGTTAATACCAAGACCGCGAGCCATTTCATCGCCAAGCTGAAGAATATTAAGATATGCCGCGCCTGCCAAAGCTAAAAGCAAGCCAATAATAGCGTAGGGTAATATAATACTTACATGGGGCCAGCTTCTAGCAGCCAAACCGCCAACCATCCACATCAAAGCACCATGAACACGGTCACTATAAAAAATCATTAAGCCACTAATACCTGCACTTAAAAATGCAGATACAGCAACACCTGCTAAAATAATACGTACAGGCTTAATGCCATTCTTCCAAGCCAAAATATAGATGCAGATAGCAGCCACCATAGCACCAACAAAGGCGACAGGAGTAATTAAGTATTCTAAAGCAGGGAATAAAATCATAATCACAACGCCAGCAAGACCAGCGCCGGAGGAAATACCAATAATATGTGGGTCTGCCAACGGATTACGCATTACTGCCTGCAAAATAGCACCGGACAAAGATAAATTAATACCAACTAAAGCACCAACTATGGTACGAGGCATACGGATATTCCAAATAATCTGACTTTGTGGATCATTACCAGGATTCATCAGAATATCTACAATCTGACTTAAGCTGATCACGCTAGAACCCTTAGTAAGACTCAAAAATGCACCTACAATAGCTAATATCAGAAAAAAGGATAGCACACCAAAACGCCACACGGTTCTGGAAATACCAAACTGCTTCACCGCCTGAGAAGCATCCAACTGTTTATTTTCCATCTTTAAAAACCTCCGGATATACCTGCTTAGCCATATATTCTACAGCTTCAGGATAATTCAAACCGGGATTTATCAGGAAAAGACGCTCTGGCAGCACATAAACCTTGCCCTTTTGTACAGCCTCCAAGCTATTCCAGGCAGGATTATTCTTGAAATCTGCACGCAGACGATTTTCAATTTCGTCAGCCTTACCCATAGAGGTAATAAAAATGATTTCAGGATTTTGGCCAACAAGGCTTTCCATGCTATAAGGAGTCTTTTCAGACTTGCCACCTAAAGCAGTTGCAGCCACATTATCAAAGCCTAAAATATCACTTACACAGCCTGCAATGCTCTTTTTACCTTCAACGGTTACGCTGCTGGCAGTTGCATGCATAATAACAATTTTTTTCTTACTTTTTTCAGCGGGAAGCTTGTCAGTAATAGCCTTTATTTCTTTATCCAACAGCTCGCACTCAGCCTTAGCCTTGTCCTGCGTGCCATAAACATTGCCCAAAACCATAACTGTGGATTTTACATCCTCATAAGTTTTAGCATCAAACTGGATAACATTAATATTGTTTGACTCCAAAATAGGCGTAAACTTGTCATGTTGGTTACGTCCAGCTAAAACCAAATCAGGCTTCAAACCAATTAGGGCCTCCATATTAATATTATAAACAAAGCCAACCTCCGGAACCTTTTCCATAGAAGGTGGAATAACGCCAACTCTAGATGTTGCACGACCAACAATAGTGCCACCTACTGCATCAATCATGCTCAAATAGGACGGTGTCAAGGTAACAACACGCTCTGGTTTTTTAGCAATCACCACATGTCTTCCTGCTGCATCAGTCAGCTGCATATAGGCATTTTCCACAGAAGCCTGTTTTTTTTCATTACCCCCACAGCCTGCCAAGGCCAACATAAATACACCTAAAAGCAAGCAGATTATTTTCTTAAAGCTCATAATATTTCACCTCAAAATATCAGCAAGAATTATATAAAATCAAGTTATTTATACTAAGAATTTCTCTCATTAAAACCTTCTTCATAATAACACAAATGCTAGTATCAGTCAATGTAAACGCTTCCTTAGCTATGTGTTTCATATTACTATTTTTAAGATAAATACAGGCTTAAATATCTGTATCAAGAAAGTTTTTTACATACATAATACCTCTGCCCATCAATAGCTGACTAAGAAAATATATATCTTTCCTGCAAAAAGACTCCTAAGATTATTTGTAAACACATAAATAGAAGTGATATAATAGATATATTAGGCCTTTCTCAAACTAGTACGCTTAGAAGGTCTATAAACAGTTTTTTCAGGTATTTTTAGGGTTAAATAAGTTATATACCTACGAATGCACAAGCTAAAGCTGCTAATAAAAAATTTCAGAGCTATTGCTCTGAGCATATTATACAAGGAGTGAATATAATGGATTATAAAGTATTAATTAATCGTATTAATGAACTTGCTCACAAAAAGAAGTCTGAGGGACTGACTCCAGAAGAGCTTATAGAGCAAAAAAAACTGTATGCTATTTATCTAGACGGCATCCGCACTCAGCTTAAAAACCAGCTGGATAACATTGAAGTCGTAGACGAGCTTCCCAAAAATCAGCACTAAAATGAGCTTTGAGCTTACACCAAATCCAAAGGCACAGCTAACCCCTGCAATGATTGCCTATGAGGATGAATTTTTATTAATTATTGATAAGCCTGCTGGTATGCTAGTTCATCCAACAGTCAATGAGCGTGGCTTTACCCTTTATGACTATGTAAGCAATTACTACACACGTCAAGGCATCACTGCAGGTATTCATCCTGTGTCACGTCTTGACCGCAACACATCAGGACTTGTAATTTTTGCTAAGGAGCCTATTGTACAGTTTTGGCTGTCACAGCAACAAATGCAAAAATCTTACTTGGCAATTGTTACAGGAAATCTGCCTGCTGACGAGGGAATTATTGAAGCACCCATAGCTCGTAAAGATGGTAGTATAATTGAACGCTGTGTTGATTTTGAAAAGGGTAAATATTCAAAAACTGCCTACAAGCTACTCAAAAGGGTTAAGGATAAATCATTAGTTGAGCTACAGCTCTTCACAGGACGCACTCACCAAATACGCGTCCACATGGCGTACATTGGCTGTCCTCTTTTTAATGATAATCTTTACGGTACACCTGGTCCCCAATCACGTCATGCATTACATGCCTATAAAATTGGCTTTATCCATCCTGTCAGTGATGTTCCCCTTGAAATCACTCGCGAGCTTCCAGCTGATTTACGCAGGCTGCTGTAGCGTTTGATATTCTCCCCTTGACAAAGGGGAGGCAAGAGTTCCTTATTGCACACATCTTTATGTTGAACTACAAAAAAGCTATCCCAAAATCTGAGAGTATGCTATAATTAGAGTATACTAAATATAATTTAAGGAGGAGTCGTAAATGCCCTTAGTTACAACTACTGAAATGTTTAAAAAAGCTTATGAAGGTCACTATGCTGTAGGTGCCTTCAACGTTAATAATATGGAAATCATCCAAGGTATCGTTGCTGCTGCAAAACAAGAACAATCTCCCTTAATCCTGCAAGTTTCTGCAGGTGCTCGTAAATATGCTAGCCATATCTACCTGATGAAACTTGTTGAAGCAGCTATCGAGGATACTGGTCTGCCCATCGCTCTGCATCTTGACCATGGCGAAGACTTTGAAATCTGCAAAGCCTGCATCGACGGTGGCTTTAGCTCTGTTATGATTGATGGCAGTAAACATCCCTTTGAAGAAAATATCGAAATGACCAAACGCGTTGTTGAATATGCACACAGCAAGGGCGTTGTTGTAGAGGCTGAGCTTGGCCGTCTGGCTGGCGTAGAAGACGCTGTTAAGGTTAACACTAAAGATGCAACCTACACTGATCCTGACCAAGCTGTAGAATTTGTTGAACGTACTGGCTGCGACTCCCTGGCAATTGCTATTGGTACCAGCCACGGTGCCTACAAATTCAAAGGTGATCCGGAATTAGACTTTGCTCGTCTGGAAAAAATCACCAATATGCTGCCTAACTTCCCGCTGGTTCTCCACGGTGCTTCCACCGTTATTCCTTCCTTCGTTGAAGAATGCAACAAATACGGCGGTAAACTGGACGGTGCTCAAGGTGTTCCCGAAGACATGCTGCTGAAAGCAGGCAAATTCGGCGTTTGCAAAATCAACATCGACACCGACCTGCGCCTGGCTATGACCGCTTCCGTTCGTAAACATTTGGTTGAGCATCCGGAAGACTTTGACCCCCGTCAATATCTGAAGCCTGCTCGTCAAGCTATCCAAGACATGGTAGCACACAAAATCCGCAACGTACTGAACAGCAGCAACAGACTGTAATCCCACATATAAACAGCAATCCCCTGACCACAACGGTCAGGGGATTTTTTTGCATTGCTTGAAAGCGTAAACTAAAAAAGCTTTTTACTATACTCCTTCATACTGCATATACCCAAAGAATGTCCTATGCTTTTATATGCTTATTCCTTATTCAATGATCACATACATATCTTAATTAACAAACACCTGCCTGAGAAAGCAAAATGGACTATGCTCGATACATAGTCCATTAATTTTTTAGCCTGCTTTTATTTTTTTGCCATTAGGCACACGCCCATACGTCCAGTTTTGCCGTTTTCTGCTCTATAGGAGCAAAACAACTTGCTGTTGTGAGCTGTGCAAACCCCTGCCACAGCAATACTTATGGATGGAACGCCACACTCCAACAGTTGTTTGACATTATATCCCCATAAATCAAGCATATACTTGCCCTGCTCCTCCTTAGGAGCAAAAAACTCTTCATAGCCTGTGGCCTGATTGCGGACAAAGTCGTCCACCTCATAGCAGCATTGACCGATAGAAGGACCAATAGCAGCAATAACATTTTCTGCCTTAGTTCCAAATTCATCCGCCATGACAGCCAATGTTTTTTGTGCGATTTTAGCCACTGTACCACGCCAGCCTGCATGTGCCAGACCAACAGCTCCGCTCGCAGTATCTGCCAAAAGCACAGGAACGCAATCCGCATAGAAAAGCATTAAGGGTACATCCTTAATATTACAAATTAAGGCATCTGTATCAGCAATAGTGTTTTCAAAAGAAACTGCGCCACTTCCTGCCATTTCCTTAGTAACAAGCATCACCTTGCTGCCATGGACCTGCTGACAGGTAGTAAACTGGTCTGCATTTACACCTAAGGCTTTAGCAAAGCCCCTACGATTTTCTACCACTAAACGAGGATTATCACCAACATGCAGTGCAAGGTTTAATGTATCCTCTACAACTTCGCTAGCGCCATTAAGTCTGCAGCTGCAGCCATGAATAAAGCCAGCCTTCTCTAATAAAGGAAAGCTGCCGTACCAAAGATTATTTTTTTGCAGCAAATGAAAGTTTTCCATAATATCTCCTGTGTTTCTTGTCATCCTTGTGCAAAACAGTATCACAATGCCAAGGCTAATTTCATATTTTTGTAATTGTAAAGCCTACAACTAGAAAAGCATCTAATTGTAGGCTATTACTTATGTATTATGATGATTGATTGTTAGCATATAAACGTCTGATAACGAATATTACCCCGATTCTCCAATCACCACTTGACTCTTATTTTGCTTTTTTCTCGCACACACCACAACGACTGCAGCCATCGAAGCACATAGGAGTAAATTTACCTTCCTCACTACGCTTCAGCTCCAGCGCCAGATATTCGTTAGTTACGCCCATATCAAGGTGGTTCCATGGTAAAGGCTGACCTACATTAAGCTCTCGCCCTGCCAGCTCCTCAATATCCACACCACGTTCTTTTAGCACGCTCTTAAGGTTTTGTTCACTCTCATGGGCTGCTAAAAGTGCCTCACCTATACGGCGGTCACCACGAGCTAGTACTGCCTGCACTACGGATTCTCGTAAAGACTCAGTAATCAGTTTAATATGACGATTTTTCTTTAAGCCATCATTAAGCATTTTAAAGCGTCTCTTTAAAGTACGTACATCACATAAGGGTGCCCATTGATAAGGAGTAAAGGGTTTGGGTACAAAGCCGTTTACAGAAATAACTAGCTCGCCCTTGTTGCCAACCGCATCCATCTTGTCACGAATGCGCAGAATCATGGCAATCATCTCTTCAATATCCTCGTCCTCCTCACCTGGAAGACCAATCATATAGTACAGCTTAATATTGCGCATACCAGCGCCTGCAGCCAGCTCTATAGCATTATAGACATGCTCTTCAGTAATACCCTTATTAATACTATCACGCATACGGCTGCTACCTGCCTCAGGTGCAACAGTCATAGTACGCTGACCACTAGCAGCCAACGCCTGCGACATCTGTTCATCCAAGGTATCTGCACGCAGAGATGCTACAGAAAAGCTAATCCCCTGCTCTGCTAAATAGGCAGTCAGCTCTTTAATCTGAGGATGGTCAGAAACTGCCGCTCCCATCAGACCAACCTTTTTAGTACGCTCAGGACGATTAGCAATATCTGCTAAAATGTTCTCCAAGGCGCGTGGACGGGGCTTGCGGAAGCAATAGCCTGCCATGCAAAAGCGGCAGTGACGACCACAGCCACGAGCAACCTCAACGATAAACATATCCTCAAACTCCGTCTCACTAGTCACAATAGCAGATGTATGGGGATAGGCATCTATATCCTTAGTCCATTGACGCTTAATCATTTCAGGAGCAGGCTCTAAATTCTTCATACCTGCGAAAACGCCATTTTCGTCATATTGTGGTTCATAAAACTTAGGCACATAAACTCCAGAAATCTGAGTAAGCGCTTCTAGACGCTCATCCTTGCTTGCCTTGCTGTAAATAGTGTCCAAAATATTCTGCACCGTTTCCTCGCCCTCGCCAATAACAAAGGCATCTGCAACCTCAGCCAGTGGCTCAGGATTAAAGGTTGCACAGGGGCCGCCAATAATAACTAACGGCTCCCGCTGGTTACGCTGTGCAGCACGCAGCTTGATATTACCTAAATCTAAAATAGTAAGCAGATTATCGTAATCCATTTCAAAGGACAGCATTACGAAAATTACTGCAAAATCAGCTAAAGGACGCTGTGTTTCCACACTTAAGAGCGGGGTTTTACTCTTAAGATGCTCCTTCATATGCTGACGTGACGGCAGAAAGAAGCGCTCGCAGGCGCTGTCACCACGTCCATTAATCATCTGATACAAAATGTGCATACCCAGATTGGACATACCCAGATGATATTCGTTAGGATAAACAAAAGCTACAGGGTGGCGTAATCCCGGAGGATAAACCTGTGCCCCCCATTCCTTTTCCTGTAATTCCTTTAAATAATTCTTAATTATTCGAGACAATTTTTATCCTTTCTCATTATTTGCCTAGCTTTTTCTCAAACAAATCTATAACCGTTTTTAAAACCTTCAATCGTGCATAATACTTATTATTGCCCTCAACAATAGTCCAAGGAGCATAATATGTATCAGTGCGTACTAGCATTTCGTTGACAGCCTCCTCATAGGCTTCCCACTTATCACGGTTGCGCCAATCCTCTTCGGTAATCTTCCATTGCTTGTTAACATCATTCTGACGTTCATTGAAGCGGCGCAGCTGCTCATCCTTATCAATTTGCAGCCAAAATTTAGCAATAGCAACGCCGTGCTCTGCCCACTGCTGCTCCATATCCTTAATTTCATCATATGCCCGCTGCCATTCACTAGGCTTAGCAAAGCCCTCTATACGCTCAACCATCACTCGACCATACCAGCTGCGGTCAAAAATAGCAATAGTACCAGGTGCAGGCTGATGAATCCAAAAACGCCATAAATAATGAAACTGCTTTTCTACAATATTAGGAGCTGCCATAGGATTTACACTAAAGCCCAAAGGGTCAAGTGCTGCAGTCAGACGTCTGATAGCACCACCCTTACCAGCCGCATCCCAGCCTTCAAAGCAAAATATAGACGGAATACGTGCCTTGAACATATCTACTTGAAGCTGTGTCAGCTTTTTCTGATATTTGTCCAGCCTATCCTTATATTCATCCTTAGACATTTCCTGATTAGACTCGACTCTACTCAAAACATCATAGGAGGTAGCAGCACGAACAGTAGGTGCGTCATAGCTGGGTGTTACCAATGCACGCTCTAAGGTCTCAACAATGGATTTAATTACCTCTAGCTGAGCATTACGATTATCATCGGCAGCGATTAAATGCCAAGGAGCATTAACAGTATCAGTTTCGCCAAGCATTTTCTCATAGCGCTCTAAAAATTCGTCATAATTCTCAGACTCCTCAATAGTAGGACACATATCACGCCATGTCTTGCCTAAGGACCTATAATGCTTAGACAGATTTTTCTTTTGCTGTCCAGGTGTAACGTGAAGAAAATACTTCAAGATAATGTAATTATCATCCGTAAGCATTTTTTCAAAATTATTAATATGACTATAGCTTATTTTATCACCATGATTTGTATCACCAAGCACCTCATTAGCGTGCTTTAAATAATACCAGCTACGATGATACACAGCAATATTGCCCTTTGCTGGCAGCTTCTGCCAAAAGAACGTAAAGAATGGATAATCATTGTTTCTGTTTACCATATCAACTGTAGAGTAAACATTAAATCCACGAGCATCCATGCACTGCATCATCTTATTAATGATGGTACTGCGCCTTGCGCCACACCAACCCTCAAACACGATGATAATAGGCTTTTTAGCATCACGAGCTTTGCGCTGAATTAGACCAAGACGCTGCTCAAGTCCATCCATTGTCTCATTAAAATCACTCTTAGATACCTTTTTGCTCATATCCAGATTTTCTAACATCTTTGATTAATCCCCCTCTCCGTAGGGCTTTAATGCCCTAGGCTTGCCCAGGATTTCCTCCATGATAACACCATTTACCAAGGAGGCATGTTTAAAGCGTTTACGCTTCTTTTGTGCACCCTCAACCTGAAGCGGTGCAGAGCTTCTGCTCAAGGATACACTGCCAATATCGCCATATTTACCAATTGGCTCACGATATACACGACCTTTTTCGTGTTCTATATGGCAATCATCACCATGAACAGGCTTATAATCTGGTACTATTACCTTATCACCAAAAATGATACTACCATCTTTTTCACGAGCAGCATCACGCAGAACATCATTACCATAACGAATGGTAGAGCCATCCTTTTCCATTGAACTATCCTTAAGAACAGTGCTGCCGTCAGACTCAGTACCACCATCATATAAAATACCAGAGCCATCCTTCTCTACAGCAGCATCTCGCAAAATACTAGTGCCATCATGGACTATAGGACCGCCAATACCATTATGTTTCTCCTGATTGCTAGAAGCCTCTTTGTCTCGCATCTTCTGCTCAAACATCTCTGCCGGCGTAGGCTTCCTAGTCGGATTAGGCTCATACTCCACCTCATCCTCATAATCGTACTCATCAGACTCCTGCGGATATTCCTCCGTAGGCTCTTGCCTGCGCCTTTTCTTTCCAAAAATTGTAGTCAATATTCCTCTAAATATCATAAAGATAATTACTACGGGAATTATCTTATCTAAAATATCAAACAGCATAGGAATAACCTCGCTTATTTGCCGCTAACAGGATTTTCCTCTCCTTCAGGAGCTACATCAGCAATGGTTTGGCGCATTTGAGTATCAGCCTGAATATTATTCAGACGATAGTAATCCATTACACCAAGACGACCATTAGCCAAAGCTTCAGCCATCGCTACAGGAACCTTAGCCTGTGCTTCAACTACCTTAGCCTGCATTTCTTGAGTATATGCCTTCATTTCCTGTTCCTTAGCAACTGCCATAGCACGACGTTCCTCAGCTTTAGCCTGAGCAATGCGTTTTTCAGCCTCTGCCTGATCAGTCATTAAAGCAGCACCAATATTACGTCCTACATCAACGTCAGCAATATCAATGGACAGAATCTCAAAAGCAGTGCCTGCGTCCAATCCCTTATCCAGAACAGTTTTAGAAATATAATCAGGGTTTTCTAATACCTTGCTGTGGTCTAAGGAAGAACCTACATTAGTTACAATACCCTCTCCAACACGAGCAATAATAGTTGCTTCGCCAGCACCGCCAACCAAACGGTCAATGTTTGCACGTACAGTTACACGAGCCTTAACCTTCAGCTCAATACCATCCTTAGCAACTGCAGAAACTACAGGGGTTTCAATTACCTCAGGATTAACACTCATTTGAACAGCCTCTAAAACGTTACGACCAGCCAAATCAATAGCGCAGCCACGTTCAAAGCTCAGGTCAATCTGCGCACGATGTGCAGCAATAAGAGCATCAATAACACGATCCACATTGCCGCCTGCCAGATAGTGTGCCTCTAATTGATTAACCTCTAAATCCAAGCCAGCCTTATTAGCCTTAATCAAGGGCAAAACTATTTGGGAAGCAGGTACACGACGAAGGCGCATACCAATCAAATTAAAAATACCTACATTTACACCTGCTGCAATTGCAGAAATCCACAATCCAATAGGCACAAAATTGAAAAATACGGCAATAAAAATTACAGCTAAAATAAAGCTAAAGCCACTGCCGAAAACTAATCCAAATAAAGCGTCCATTCACTTCACTCCTTACATACATCTACAAAAATTTTGCTGCCTTCTACCTTTACTATACGCACTGCAGCACCCTTAGAAACATATTCTCCCAGACTAATAACGTCAAGTCTTTTGCCATCCACAAGCACAGTTCCCGCAGGTCTTAGGACTGTGAGGGCTGCACCCTCCTTTCCCAAAAGCTCAGCCATGTTCTGACCACCAGTATAGCCCTCGCTGTTGCGCTGCTTATCCCACAAAACAAATGGATTCCACTTGCTTTCCTTGGGCAAGTAGAAAAACAACGCCGCTAACACGATAATCAAAATCAGGTAAAGACCAGCAATCATTAGCAGCGCAGGCATACCTCCGCCTACTAGATAGTAACCACTGCCTGTAAGACACGCTAAGCCCGCGACACCAAAAATGCCGATACCAGGAGCTGAAAGCTCCATTGCCATAAGTATAATTCCTGCTACAAGCAGATACAACTCTAACGGCATAGTACACCTCCTTTGCCAAAATCTATAATACAATTATAACAAATACAAAGTAAAAATAAAATAACCGCGCTAGAAATCTCTAGCACGGTTATCATTTTTGTCATTTAAGTAGATCTCGAACGATGGCGTTAATACGCTTACCATCAGCACGGCCTTTGGTTTTTGCCATAACAGCAGGCATTACTTTACCCATGTCCTTCATGGTAGTAGCGCCAACCTCAGCAATTACTTCAGCCACGATAGCTTTAAGCTCGTCATCACTGAGCGCCTCCGGAAGATATTTCTTAAGAATTTCAATCTCTTCCTTAGCTTGGGCAACCAATTCGTCACGGCCAGCTTTCTCGAATTCCTCGAGAGAGTCCTGACGCATTTTGACCTCTTTCATCAATACAGCTAAAACTTCATCATCGTTCAGTTCGCGCTTGTCATTGATTTCTACGTTTTTAATATTAGCACGTACCATGCGGATAACAGCGAGACGCATTTTACCTGCTTCTCTATCCTTCATAGCCTGCTTCATATCTGCAGTCAATTGGTCTTTTATAGACATACAGCCCGCCTCCAATTATCTGGTTTTACGTTTTCTGGCTGCTTCGGATTTTTTCTTACGGGCAACGCTAGGTTTTTCATAGTGCTCGCGTTTTCTAACCTCAGAAAGAATACCTGCTTTTTGGGTTGCTCTTTTGAATCTGCGCAGTGCGCTGTCTAAAGTTTCGTTCTTGCCAATTTTAATTTCTGCCATCTGATCTCCCTCCCTCCACACACTTAGGGAAGTGTATATGCAATTTACGTTCCTAGATGAATGCACCTAAAAACACTTACTAAGATATTATACAAGAAAGTTCAACCAATGTCAAGGATTAACAAGGAGGCCAACCCAAAGCTTTGCCGCCAATTACATGAATATGAAGATGTTTTACGGTTTGTCCACCATCGTCACCAGTATTGATAACTACGCGGAAACCCTTCTCCATAATACCTGTTTTTTCAGCAATCATTTTTACCTTTCCCATCATGTATGCAACCAATTCGGGATCAGCAGTAGTAACATTATCAGTGTGTTCCTTTGGCAGCAGCAGTACATGTACAGGAGCTGCAGGAGCAACGTCATAAATTGCTACCATTTTATCGTCTTCATATACCTTGTTAGAAGGAATCTCGCCTTTAATAATTTTGCAAAAAATGCAATCCTCAGCCATGTCTTTTCCCTCCTCTCGTCAATGCATTATCTTTATATTATTCGCTAAAACTTAAAATATTCCTGCCTATAATCACAAGCAAAACAAATTTTAATTTTAGAAAATATCAAATTATAGGATTAAAGCTTACCTACTAAATAATCTTCCTCAACACCAACAATGTGTACAGTGCGGATTTGGTCGCATAGCTCTTGTCCGCCTTCTGCAACAACACGCATGTAAGCTCCACAAAGGCCTTCTACATGATTGTCATCTACAGGCTGCTCAAATTGCACGGTTACGTCCTTACCAATCCAGTAAGTCATAGCCTCGTGCTGCATTTCCTTATCCAGCTCGGACAAACGTGCTGCACGCTCCTGCTTTACCTGCTCCTCTACCTGATTAGGCATTTTTTCTGCAGGAGTTCCTTTTCTCTTGGAATAGGGGAAAATATGCATCTTAGCAAAACCACAGCTGCGAGCAAAGGCCAATGTTTCTTCAAAGTCCTCTTCTGTTTCTCCAGGAAAGCCAACTATTATATCAGTTGTAATAGCCACATCCGGTACATAGGAACGTATTTCCTTTAAAAGCTCTGCAAAGCGTGCAGTATCATAGGGGCGGTGCATAGCCTTAAGCACCTTGTCACAGCCACTTTGCAGCGGCAAATGCAGATGATGGCACAATCTAGGCTCCTTTGCCATAAGCTCCATCAGTCTTGTTTCTACCTCAACAGATTCCAAGGAGCCCAAACGCAAGCGCTCAACACCGGGCACGCTTAGCGCTGCTTCTACAGCATCATAAAGGCTTAGCTTAACGCCGTCCTTAGCCAGCTCCTTGCCATAGCAGCCAAGATGAATACCGATAAGGACAACCTCCTTATAGCCTGCTGCAACCAGCTTAGTTATTTCTTCTTTAATACTCTCTAAGCTACGACTACGCAGCGGACCACGAGCAAAGGGAATAATGCAATAGGTGCAATACTGGTTACAGCCCTCCTGAATTTTCAGGAAAGCACGGGTTTTATTGGTCTCAGTACCTGCACCCAGCTCCTCAAAGCGAGTATCAACGGTCATTTTTTGTACATTGTCAAGAATATCATCACGCTTGCTAGTCAACGCCTGCTCTACCAGCTCCACAATACGTGCGCGCTCCTGGTTGCCAATTATAACATCAACACCATCAATAGCACGTACTTCATCTGGAGCAGTTTGGGGATAACAGCCAGTTACAACGGTCAGTGCCATAGGATTATGACGTACTGCACGGTTGATAATCTGACGTGATTTACGTTGGCCTGTATTAGTAACAACACAGGTGTTAACAAGGTAAACATCAGCATCCTCATTGAAGCCAACTACCTTGTAGCCTGCAGACTTAAAAATAGCCTCCATGCTGGCAGTATCTGCCTGATTAACCTTACAGCCCAATGTATAAAAAGCAATTCTCCTCATTATTTAAAACTCCTAAAAATCTAAAAACTAAATCAGTCGCCTAAATCGCCTGTCTCGTAAAAAATAGCACTAATTGCCACAAGACCTGCTGTTTCTGCACGCAAAATACGTCTACCCAAGCTTACTGCCATAGCGCCTGCATTTTTAGCAAGCTCCAGCTCATGCTCACTGATACCGCCCTCAGGACCAATAATCAGCAGCAAATCAGTAATCCCTTGCTCCTCCGCCTTACGCAAAGCAACCTTCAGACTCAGGCGGTCCTCACACTCATAGGCAATAATCTTAGTGCTGCAGTCATTAGCCGCTAGCATTGCTGCCATAGTCTGTACAGGCTGAATTTGTGGAATAATATCACGCTTGCTTTGCTTAGCAGCAGACTCTGCAATTTTTTGCCAGCGCTCCACCTTTTTATCAGCCTTAGCACCATCAAGACGTACTACGGAATGCTCCATTGCCACAGGAACAACACTATAAGCACCCATTTCTACAGCCTTTTGGATAATAAAATCCATCTTTTCACCCTTAGCCAAACCTTGAGCAAGAATCAGTCTTACTCTTGGCTCGTGGCTTTCAGCCAGCTTTTCAATACAGTGTACTGTAACCTGCTCACTATCAATGGCAACTATCTCAGCCAATGCACTGACGCCATCATCGCTAACAATCTGTAGCTGTGCTCCAGGCTGCATACGCAAAACCTTGCTAATATGACGTGCATCAACACCGGAAATAGTCATTTCTTCACTATATAATTGGGGAACAAAAAATCTATGCATCTTATTATCCTTTATGCCTTACGCATTTGCATTACAACCCAACCACCACGATGGTCAATATTAACAACCTCTAAGCCATTAAGCTTAGCCTCAGCCTCAATATCTTCTACACGCTCTTCAATAATGCCACTTGCCAGGAAAATACCATCATCCTTTAGTTTTACGGGAATATCCTTCAGCAGCATAATAATTATATCAGCAATGATATTAGCAATAATCAGGTCGGCCTTGCCTTCAGTACCATGGAGCAGGTCGCCCTCTTTAACATCGATTTTATCACTCAAATTGTTTTCTGCAACATTTTCACGAGCAACACGTACAGCTACACCGTCAATATCAACGGCCTTTACCTCTTTAGCACCAAGCAAGGCTGCAGCAATAGCCAAAATACCACTGCCTGTACCAACATCAAATACAGTTGCATCAACAGGTAAAACCTTCTCCAAACGCTCCATGCACATATTGGTGGTATGGTGAGTGCCAGTGCCAAAAGCCATACCAGGGTCAATTTCAATTACATGCTCGCCCTCAGCAGGAGTGTAATCCTCCCAGCTAGGCTTGATTACCATGCTCTTACCAACATGGGTAACATGAAAATATTGCTTCCATTCATTAGCCCAATCCTGCTCACTAACAGTACGGAAACGAGTATTACCAAAACGATAATTACCTATGCGCTCTTCAACTAAGGCCAGCTCAGACTCAATAGCAGCCAGTCTATCCTGCAGCTTTTCGTCATCAGCATAGTATGCACTTACTGTAACAACCTCGGTATTTTCCTGCTCAGGAATATCACACAGCTCCCAGGTGCCGGAGTTGCGCAGCTCATTAATCAGCTGCGGATCCTCAATAGCAACGCCCTTCGCACCAACACTGTTCATAATATCAGCAACAGCCTCTACGGCCTCATGGGTTACTGCAACATTTACTTCAATCCACTGCATATTCATTCTCCTTTACATATAAAGCTTATTATTAACATTCTGCCAACTCTAGGCAAAAAATAAAAATTGCGTATACTATATGATAACATTTTTTAGGAATAATGAAAAGAAGTTAGACTTACCATTTTACTAATCATACGCTCGGCCTCTAATCTTGTAGACAATACTATAGACCCACGCCCAACTTTTAAATTACTATTCCTTCTTCCTTAGCAATATTTATAATCTCTTCCTCACTTACCTTAGTACATTTCGCAATTACATCTACTGCCATCTTCTCTTGCAACATATTAATAACAACCTCTATTGTTTTTTCTTCACGACCCTCTTTACGACCCTCTATTTTACCAATCATTCGCTCTTCCTTTAATCTAGTAGACAGCACCATAAACTCATGCCTCACTTCCTTATCATACTTCAGCCGTACCACTTCCTCCTCTACCTCACGAGTAAAGTCATCCTTAGGCACGTGGTCATTGACATATTGTAAAAAGTTCTTTATTAGCGGCGATACATCGCCTTTCTTGCCCAAAGTATAAAAAAACAGTACAGACACTCCGTTTTGAAGCTCTAGCTCCAAATTCTCCAAGCATCTGCTTTTAAAGCTATACATATATCTACCTTCGTGAAACAAATCAAAAGCACAGATAAAAATCAATACCAGTGGTGGCAGCTCATCATAATCCTGCCCCTTTTGCAGCATATCCGTATCAATTATGGACTGATAATATCTGGTACGTTTAGGCAGCACCTGCTCTTTATTACTAGAGCCCAAAATATCTCTAACCTGCATCTCTATATTGTAATGTGTATTGTTTTCATCTGCCAGCAGCACGTCTAAACGCACTCCCCTGCTATCAGGCATCAATTGTTTTTTCAGTTTCCAGATAAGTTATATCTTGCACCGGAGACTGCATAATTTCACTAATTAGCTTCATGCAGATGCGCTTACACTGCATAACCTTTTTAAACATAAAGTCATTTTGGATAGTTAAGTCTTCATACTTAGGTAAATTCATCCTTATCCTCCTCTAGTATATCATATTTTCAAGGTACAGATAATGCGCATTATCCTAAATAAAAAAGCGCTTTAGCCGAAAGCTCGACTAAAGCGCCACTGGTCCAAATAACCAGGCAAGATATCCCATGCAGACACCCTGCAACTGTAGTTATTATAGCATATACAAGTTCATATTTCAAACATATTTTTATTCCTTTTTTCTGTTGCTAGCCATAAACCATAATTATCTTTAATAGCAAAAGCAAATATCCAAATAGTATATAACACCTCCTCTTGACTTAATATCCTTCCATATCTATAATATGCTTAAAGATATTTCGTGGACAAAATAGATTTTTTTCCATTGAGAGTGGATATTAAAAGATAATTAGGAGGAGCTATTTTATGCTGACACTGGACAAAATTTATCATGCGTCCTTTATGCTGAAAAGCATTGCTCGCAAAACTGACTTGATTGCAGCCCCCAACCTGAGCGCAGGCAAGGAGCTGTACCTAAAAACTGAAAATCTACAGGTAACTGGTAGCTTTAAGCTGCGTGGTGCCTACTACAAAATCAGCCAGCTGACAGAAGAAGAACGCAGTAAGGGCGTTATTGCCTGTAGTGCCGGCAACCACGCGCAGGGCGTAGCTTTGGCTGCAACCCGTATGGGTATTAAGAGTATCATCTGCATGCCTGATGGCGCACCCATTATGAAGGTTGAAAATACCAAACGTCTTGGTGCACAGGTGGAGCTTGTTCCTGGTGCCTATGACGAAGCACACGACCGTGCAGTGGAGCTGCAAAAGGAAACTGGTATGACCTTTATCCATCCCTATGATGATGAACTGGTTATGGCAGGTCAAGGCTCCATTGGTTTAGAAATTCTTGAACAGCTTCCTGATGTAGAAGCAGTTATCGTTCCTATTGGTGGTGGCGGACTTATTTCTGGTGTAGCCTTCGCCATCAAAGCCCTACGCCCAGAGGTCAAGGTATATGGCGTACAGGCAGCAGGCGCAGCCAGCATGTACAAAGCATACCACGAAAAGCACTATTGCACCTTGGATTATGTAAAAACCTTGGCTGATGGTATTGCCGTAAAAACTCCTGGCGAAAACACCTATGAAATCATCAATAAATATGTAGACGATATCGTTACAGTTAGTGAAGATGAAATTTCTGCAGCTATTTTAACATTGATGGAAAAACAAAAGCTGGTTGCAGAAGGTGCAGGTGCAACTCCTGTAGCAGCAGCACTTTTCAACAAGCTGCCCATCGAAGGCAAAAAAACCGTCTGCCTTGTATCTGGTGGCAATATTGACGTCAATATCCTATCCCGCGTTATTACTCGTGGTTTGATTACTGGCGGTCGCCAAGCACACCTTATTATCAACATGGAGGATAGACCTGGTCAGCTCAAGCGTGTTGTTGATATTATCAGCAAATGCGGTGCCAATGTTGTCAGCGTACACCATGACCGCTCTGACGCCAATATGCCCATTACCAGCTGTATCCTAAAGCTGAGCTTGGAAACTAGAGACGCTAAACAAATCCGCGAAATCATTGACTATTTAGAAACTGATGGCTTCTGTGTAGTTAACCGCAACAGCGCATCTTCCTCCTGCTGCGAATAAGATTTGAATCTCAATAGCCCTAGATTAAGTATTAAAGCATCGCAAAATTAGCGGGTCTATAATAGCTGAATACAACAAAGCTACAAATCATTTAAGCCCTGAACCATCGTAGTTCGGGGCTTTTAATATGTAAGCCGCAATTTAATTAAATTATTCACAAATATCATATACCCTATTATCTAGATTCAAGAACATTCTTAAGCATATAAATAAAAACGGCTCCAAACATTTCCCGGGGAATGTTTGGAGCCATTATATTTATGTCAGTATTTATTGAGACTGTTTAACCTTATATCAGGCCAAAAGCTATTATTTAGTGATAAGCTCAATGAGCTTTAAGGTCATACGGCAGGATTTTTCTACGGCATCCATAGGCATGAATTCGCAGTTGGAATGGAAGTTATGAGCACCAGTGAAATAGTTGGGAGTCAAAATTCCCTTAGTGGAGATAAAGGAACCATCGGTACCGCCACGCATAGCCAAATTCTTAGGCTCGATTTCCAGCTCCTTCATAGCTTCAAAGATGTAGTCAATGCACATTTTGTTATCCTCACGGATAGCATCGGCAATGTTGGCATAAACATCAGTGATTTCCATCTTAATTTCTGCCTTCGGATTTTTAGCCTTAACATATTCCAAAGCATCAGCAAGATATTTTTTACGTGCTTCGTACATAGCCTTATTATGGTCACGAATCTTAATATTCAAATGAGCCTCGGCAGCGTTGGACTCAATGGAGCCAACCCAGATAAAGCCTTCAGTACCCTCAGTATGCTCCGGAGTTTGCATTCTATCCAAGCAATTAATGAAGTCCACAGCTACCAGGCCAGGATTTACCAAGGTGTTCTTAGCGGACATAGGATGAGCAGTTACACCCTTGATATCAATAAGAGCAGTACCTGCGTTAAAGGTTTGATATACTACCTCACCTAACTCGCAGCAGTCAATAGTGTACGCAAAATCAACGGGGAATTTGCTGAAGTCCATCATCTTGCTGCCGCACAGACCAACCTCTTCATCAGGAACAAAGCCAACATAAATATCACCATGAAGAATATCCTTGTTTTCTGCCAAAGTTTCAAAGGCAACCATCATATTAGCAATAGCAGCCTTGTTGTCAGCACCTAGAACGGAAGTACCGTCAGTTACAATCAGGTCACTGCCGATATAGTTGTTCAGCTCAGGATGCTCGCTTACTTTGATATAAATTTGTTTCTCCTCGTTCAGCAATACATCACCACCTTGGTAGTTTTTCACTACCTGGGGATGAACCTCAGGAGAAAGGTTAACGTCAACAGTATCCAGATGCGCAACCCAACCAACAGCAGGAACCTTGTGGTAGCCTTCGGGCAAATTTGCAGGCAGCTTGCCTGTCAGCACGCAGTATTCACTGATTTCCAAATCAACAAAGCCCAGCTCTGCCAAATCAGCCTTCAAAAGCTCTGCCAGCTTCCATTGGCCTTCAGTACTGGGAACAACTGCTGCACCTTCAATAGATTGAGAGGAAATAGCAGCATAACGGAAAAAGCGTTTAGTAAGACGTTCTTGCATGTTCATAATAAAAAACTTCCTTTCCAAAAAGAAAACTAAGATATGTATGGCGAAGGCTCCGCCTAAGTATCTTCATACCTTGGGGAGCCTAAGCACTTCACGAGTTCCTTACGGCCTCTATTTTATTACATTACACGACGAGGATATACATAATCTGCCTGCAAGCCTAAAGGAATATCCAGGCCCCAGAATACATACAGCATGATGGTAAGGCTTACCAGAAGAGCTATGGTGTAAGGCAGCATCAGAGAGCTGAGAGTACCAATACCTGCACTCTTAACGTATTTTTGGCAATACAGGATAATCAAAGGATAAAAGGCAAACATAGGAGTTACTACGTTTACAGCAGAGTCACTAACACGGAAGGCAACCTGTGTCAGCTCAGGAGCAATGCCAACAGCCATCAGCATCGGAACAAAGATAGGAGCTAAAATTGCCCATTTAGCAGATGCAGAGGTAATAATCAGATTCAGCATTGCAACAAAGATAATAATGCCAAATACAGTTACCTGAGGAGGCAGTGCTAAGGATTTCAAGAATTCTGCACCAGAAATAGCAATCAATGCACCCATGTTGGAGGCACCAAAGGCATACAGGAATTGTGCAGCAAAGAAGTAGAATACAATAAGCTGTACCAAGGTTTTGGTAATATCCTCCATTGCTTTAGTAACATCCTTAGGAGATTTGAATTTACCAACCATAACGCCATAAACTAGACCAATAGTACCGGTAAATACAAACAGCAAAGAAACGATGGATTGCATAATGGGTGCCTTAAAGCTTGCCAGCATACCATCGCTATCACGGAAGATGGAATCAGCAGGCAGCAGCAGCATTACCAAACCAATAGCCATAGCAGTAAACACAGCAGAAGCAGTGTAGAAGGCACGGTTTTCCTGAGGAGTAACTGCAGTATTAGCGTCCTCGCCTACGTCTATATCTTCATCAAGGGGACATGCTTTCCACAGCCAAGGCTCAACAATACGCTCAGTTACATACCAACAGCTAGGAATAACAACAAAGGTTGCACCAAAAGCATAGAAATAGTTGCACAGCACATTAACCTGATAGGTGGGGTCAATGATTTGCGCAGCGCTTTGAGTAAAGCCTTGAATTACAGGGTCAATGGCAGAGGGAGTATAGTTAGCAGCAAAAGCACCTGCAATACCTGCAAAGGAGGCACCAATACCTGCCAAAGGATGCTTGCCGCTGGCATAAAACATATACGCAGCCACAGGAATAATAATTACATAGCCGGTATCAGGACCAAGATGGCTCAGCATACCAACAAGAATAATAATAGGGGTGATTAATACTTTAGGGGTAACGGACAAAATTTTCTTAAGAGCAGTATTGATGTAGCCGGAGCCATCAGCAATACCAATACCCAGAGTGGCAACGATAACCATGCCCAACGGCGGGAAGCCAGAGTAATTAGTTACCATCTTGCTCAGCAAATCTACTAGATTTTTACCGCTCAACATATTATTGACAACGATTTCCTTACCAGTGGTAGGATGAACGTAGCCAAAATGAAATTGGGATAGGATAGCGGACATAACGCAGCAAATAACAAAGGCACCGATAAATAAAATGGTAATATCGGGAATCTTATTACCTATGCGTTCGATTAAACCTAGGATTCCACCAACCTGGTTCTTTTTTTGTGTGTCTTGCATTAAAAATGTCACTCCTTTTAAAATAATGAGACGAAATCATTATACCATTTATTGTCTCATTATAAAACTATAGGAATTTAAAGAGAATACACGAAAAGCTAAGAAAAATGCATTTAATGTGGAAATTTTCTGAAAATATCAAGATTAGCCTACATAAAAGGCTATAAGCATTTCAATAATACTTATAGCCTTAAAATGTAATTCTTAACTTTATTTCCTTTTATGAAGATGATTTCGCAATATATTAATACATATAGATTATTTAGGGACAACATAGGTCCATCTATAGACGATTTTGTCCTAATAACCTTCATTGCGTCCTTAAATCCATCTTTATAATACGCCCATATTTAAAATATTTTTCTAAAAATATCGTTGGCGATTTTAATCGTCTAACAGCTCCATCACAAACTTTTTAATTGCATTATTGCTATCTACACCTATAACAAAACGGCATGGGGCTTCACCATTTAAACGATATTCATATTCAGTGCAATCCTTAGCATAAACTACACCGTCTGGCATACCATACTGGCCAATGGCACGTCCATTGCTATCACCAATACTAACACCACGCATAGTAATAAATTGAGAATCCTTTATTTCAATGCTTGCCACCTTATTATGACGCACACCAAGTACTACTCTGCCATAGTCGTACATATCGCGCTTAGTTTCCTTATCACGATACTCCCTTTGCGGTTTTCCCAGCTCCGTTTTAGCTCTAGCTTCGTCAAATTTAGTACCTAAGTCAGCCATCACACCAGTAAAATCATCACTTATAAGCTGGTCTCTACTGCCTTGACCTGCAAAATTTGCAGCTACATAACCCTCAGTGCCACTAATATCAACCTTAAGCCAATCGCCATTACGCTCTATTACTCGCATCAATGTATGATGCGGCAGGCACTTAATAACCTGACCATTAACAGGTGCCTTACGAAAATTAACATCATCACCTGTCAGCAGTACAAATTCAGCCTGCTTATAACCCTTTAGCTTTTCACCAAGATAATATTTGTTTTCTGCACCAGCTACTGCAGGCACCAACAACAATATGCACAAAGCTAATAAAAAATTTTTAAGCTTCATAAATTTCTCCTTAAAACAATAATAGGACTGTCAAACGACAATCCTATTATATCATAAAAAATGTAACAGAAACAAAAACTATCTAATATTTTTCATTTGGATAGGCAGCTTATTAGCCAAATCATCCATGCTATCAAAGGCCAGCTCATGAACAATGTATTCAGGCTGAACAGCCTCTAAAATGCGTTTAACAGCTTCTGTTTCAAAGGGCTGATGTCTGTCAATTTGAGTAACATGACGCCAAACCTGCTCATAGTCCAGCTTATCTGGAACCTGACGATTAAAATTACGTTGGTAGGAACCACTCAAGCTACAGCTTAAATGCAGTCCCTTAACCAGCTTGCCATAATCACCCAGCTTTTCATAGGTGCGACAAACAAAATCTACAGCATCTGCTTCGTTTTTCAAACGCAGATTGGTATTCATCAAATGTCCGGTATCAAGCATAATACCAACATTATCACGCTTAATTCTGTCAAAGAAGAATTTAACATTACGCACATCAGTCAGTCGCAGACCAGGCCACCAAAGGTTTTCAAACAATACAGTGGTGCCTGCAGGAATTTCGTCAGCAATAGAGTTAAACACATCAGCACTTGCCTGTAAAACCTCTCTATCACTATAATTGAACTGATATGTAAAAATTTCTTCGTTGTTAGCCTCTGCTACGTGCCATACAAGATATTCGGGCTTTTCCGCAATAGCCACGTTAATATTGCGACGAATAACTGACAGCCATTCTTCGCAGCTTAATGCATCATGGAAATATTGATTACGTTCATGTATATTACGGAAATACTGCTTCAAGCGTTTAGCCTTTTTCAGCCAAAAATCCATCCAATAGGGCCAATAATTAAGATGTACGCCTACTGTCAAATCACTGTAGGAATTTTTATTAGGTTCAACAGTATAAACAAATTGCTCTACACCATCTACACCAAGCTGGTTAATATAATCAGCCAAGGACTGACCGCGTTCCGCCAGCTCTTTCTCATACCAATCAATAGCACAAAAGTTAACTAAATGCTTCGTCATATCCACCATCCCTAAAAACAAAATAAAGACCGCACTTCTACGGTCCTTATCTAATATTCAAGGCCCGTGCAATGCAGGTAAGGAAAATCTGCTTCCAAAAACAGAAAAGATAGTCCCCAGCTCGTACTCGCGAGCCCAAGAAAAAATAACGGTGCCCTGACTTAGGTCATCGCTTTTATGTCCCTCGGCAAAAGGATTTGACATAATAAGCTACCAACACAGCTGCGGTACAGTTTTGGAATCTCACCAAATTTCCCATTTAAAAATATTTACTTTTCAGCAAGGATTATAATAAGAATATGTATTAAAATCCTTTTCTTATTATATCAGCATTTATTCTTGCTTGCAATACATCATTTTAAAATAGGTATAAAAAAACCGTTCTTCAAAAGAAGAACGGTTTAGTAATTATTCCTATTTACCTAACTTAAAGCCAAAACCACTGCGTTTTACAATAGTTTCCTTATTTACCTCAACATTCTCTGGTGCATACAAAAGCAGGTCATCAGTAACACAGGAAACAGATGCATTAACAATATAGCTTACGCCATTGAGATAATCAAAAATACGGTTTCTCAAAGCTGGATCAACAGCCTCAAAGCTAACCATAATAGCGCTGCCACCCATCAGAGAATCAGCGTATTCACGCACATCACTGAAGGACTTCGGGGTGCGTACTACAATATTTAAATGACCAGATTTCACTAGGCGCGGACCAGAATACTCCTGAGTCTGCTCCTCATGATCCTCCATACTGAGAAATCTTTTTGCTGTACCTTTAAAATCCATTGGCTACGCCTCCAAACTGCAGCTTATATCTACCAAAAGCCGTGCTTTTTTGCCCTTGTTAGTATAGATTATTCTATCAGAGTTTTACAACTTTGTCAAAATTATACTTGACCGTTTTTCATACGACCACGCATTTTGCCGCGTTCCAGTCTGTCAAGAATCTTTTTGCGCATACGAATGTTTTTAGGAGTTACCTCAACCAGCTCATCCTCATTGATATGCTCTAAAGCCTGCTCCAGAGAGAAAGTTTTAGGAGGAATTAAGCGGATAGCATCGTCACTACCGGAAGCACGCATGTTGCTGACATGCTTCTTTTTGCAGGGGTTAACGTCCATATCATCCTCACGGCTGTTTTCACCAACCAATTGGCCTTCATAAATCTTTTCGCCAGGAATTACAAACATAGTACCACGCTCTTGAGCATTACTAATACCATAGGAAGAGGTTTCGCCAGTTTCAAAAGCAACTAAGCTGCCACGGGTACGGCCAGGAATTTCACCCTTATATTCTTCGTAGCCAGCAAATACATGGTTCATAACGCCATTACCCTTAGTATCAGTCAGGAATTGGTTACGGAAACCAATCAAGCCACGAGCAGGAATCTTGAATTCCATACGCAGATAGCCAGCCATTTCGGTCATGTTAACCAGCTCAGCTTTACGCAGGCCCAGGCCTTCCATAACAGCACCCATGTAATCTTGGGGAACGTCAATAGTCAGTGCTTCCATAGGCTCTAAGAGAGTGCCATTTTCATCGCGGTGCATAATTACTTTAGGCTTACCAACCTGCAGCTCATAGCCTTCACGACGCATGGTTTCAATCAATACGGACAGATGCAGCTCGCCACGACCGGAAACCTTAAATGCTTCAGTGGTTTCGGTTTCTTCAACGCGCATAGACACGTTAGTTTCAATTTCCTTGAACAGACGCTCACGCAGATGACGACTAGTTACATATGTACCCTCACGACCTGCAAAGGGGCTGTTATTAACGGAGAATACCATGGACAAAGTAGGCTCATCAATTTTAATGCCTTGCAGCATCTCAGGATTTTCGTAGTCAGCAATGGTATCACCAATGTTTGCATCAGCCAAGCCAATTAAAGCTACGATATCACCAGCACCAGCCTCTTGAGTTTCTACACGCTTCAGACCTTGGTAAGAATACAGACGGCCAATTTTAGCCTTTACAGAGGACTCTTCATTCATCAGAGTAATATTTTCACCATTATGCAGGGTACCACGAACGATACGACCTACAACGATACGACCTACATAATCATCGTAATCCAGAGTATTAACCAGCATTTGCAGCGGAGCTTCAGTGTCAACATCAGGAGCAGGAATGTTTTCCAAAATTACTTTGAAGAGGGGCTCCATGTTTTCGCTTTCATCATCCATGCTCAGCTTAGCAATACCGCTACGTGCAGAGGTCAGAACAACAGGGAACTCCAGTTGGTCTTCATCAGCATCCAGCTCGATGAACAGGTCCAGAACCTCATCAATAACCTCAGTAACACGTTGGTCAGGACGGTCAATTTTATTAATAACAACAATGGGCTTTAAGTGCTGCTCCAAAGCTTTACGCAGTACATATTTAGTTTGAGGCATAGGACCTTCATAAGCATCTACTACCAGCAAAACACCGTCAACCATGGTTAACACGCGCTCTACCTCGCCACCAAAGTCAGCATGGCCCGGGGTGTCCAGAATATTGATTTTAGTACCGTTGTGCATAACAGCAGTATTTTTAGACAAAATGGTAATACCACGTTCACGCTCCAAAGCGTTGGAGTCCATAACGCGCTCTTCAACATGCTCATTGGCACGGAAGACACCACTTTGCTTCAGCAGTGCGTCAACCAGGGTAGTCTTGCCATGGTCAACGTGGGCAATAATCGCTATATTACGTAAATCATTTCTAATCATTGTGTACTTCTCTCCTTAAAAAGCTGCATCATGGATATTTTTAAAAATAATAAGAAGGATGCGTGTCAATTGCATCCTTCTTACAGGGTTACCTATTAATTATATGCTCTTTAGCAGTTAGTGTCAATGAATTTATTACATTCTTTACAATTTTCTAAGCTTATTTTTTATATCTTTGTAGACTAATTTAGTCCACAAAGGCTAAACCTCATAAGCATCTATGCAAAAACTATATACCATTAACGCCTATTCTCATGTTTAAAAATAATAGCCTCATGTATCTGATGCTCAAAAATTTCATTAATCTGCACCGTAAAGTCAGAAAACTCTACTGTAATCTTCTGCTTGCCATCCTTAGGAACAGCACTAAGCTTGTCAAAAACAATACCTGTAAATGTGTCAAAAACAGGTGAACCAAAATCTATACCAGTTTCTTCTTTTATATCGGACAATGTAGCGTTACCATATATCTTCCATGATAAATCATTAATCATTTCAATATGAGGCTCAATATGCTCTGTCTTATCATCATCCATATTCAAATCACCAACCAGCTCTTCTACCAAATCACTTAAAGTAATAACGCCAGCCATACCACCATATTCATCCAAGACAACGGCAAAGGATACCTTTTCCTTCTTCATATTGCGGAAAAGCACATCGGCTTTAATACTCTTTGGTACGAAAAAGACTGGAGAAACAGCTTCATTCATAATTCTTGTACGATTAGCAGCTCGCAAACGCAAATATTTGTTAGTATTGAGAACTCCTATAACATCGTCAGTAGAATTACCACAAATAGGATAGTTGGAATAATGATATTCACGTATAATTCTATCCCATTCCTCATCACTATCCTCCATCCATAAAGCCATAACATCAGTTCTATGAGTTGCCAGCTCACCGGCAGTCAAATCATCAAACTCAAAAACATTTTGAATAAACTCCTGCTCCTCCTTATCAATAGCACCCTTGTCACCGCTGGCCTTAACCATCATACGGATCTCCTCCTCACTGACGGTATCATCATCCTCCTTAGGGTCAATGCCACACAGCTTTAGCACAGCATTGGTTGAAAAGGACAAGGAATAAACAACAGGCTTAAAAGCGGTGGATATTGCACCTACAATACCAGAATACGCCAGTGCCAGTTCCTCAGATTTCTTCATTGCTACACGCTTAGGCACCAACTCACCAAAAATAAGGGTAAAATAGGACAGAATTAAGGTAATCAAAATTACCATAACGGTTTCCATACTTGATGCAGACATTGGCACCCCCAAAGACAGCAGCCACGCAGCTAACGGGTCAGCAAAATTTTCTGCTGCAAAAGCACTTCCTAAAAAGCCAGACAAGGTAATTGCTATCTGTATTGTAGATAAAAACTTTTCAGGCTCCTTCATCAGCTTCAATAAACGTTGAGCACGCTTATTACCCTTTTCTGCCATAGCAGCAATCTTTGCCTCATTAACAGAAAGTACTGCAATCTCTGCACTTGCAAAAACCGCGTTTAAAAGTATTAATAATACCTGTAGTAAAATTAATAGACCTATATTATCCAAAACTATTCCTCTTTCATAAAATTACTCTTTACAATAACCAGTCCAGCTCTAAAGAGTTTAAAATAAACACCACAGCTATAAACACTACAGCTTTAGTATTCTAAAAGCCACTGAACTTATTAAACATTTTCCTACCCAGTTAATTCAAGCTACCATAGATAGTTTTTTTCGTAAAGCAGCTCCATTCTCCAAACGTTAATATTTGCCATGGATAAGCTTTGCCAATAACGCCTCGTCTGCGTGATTATAGATTTCGCCATCCCACTTAATATTAGGACCGTGGGGACACTGCTTCATGCAGCCACAGATTTTAAAGGAAAAGCCTCCCCTTTTGCTAATACCGCCGGACTGCACCTTATATTCGTTAGCAATGAATTTCAATATTTTGGCAGAACCGTTTTTAGCACAATTGGGACCACCGCAAATTTCTAGACGATGAGGTGCACTTTCCGTGCGCAGGCTAGGATAACGTTTAATTAACGCTCCTAAAAAGCTAGGTTTGACATTCATAGCAGCAGCAATATCCTCCATTGCAATATCTGGTAAAAAGCCACCGTTATTTTCCTGTACCTCGCGTAGTAAATTTACCAAAGCCTCCTGATTAGACGGAGCATCCTGCTCCTTATAGTAGGCAATTGCCTCATCTAACGACCAATTTTCCATATATTCTTCTCCTTGTATATTTTTATATTTCCAAAAATTATTTCATACAACAACGCTATGCTTTGCACACATTATACCACATTCAGCAGCTTCAGAAAATAATGGTGTTTACTTTAATTATTTAATTTACTTATTCTTCACAAAAGATTTTATCAGCAGGATAGCAAAAATACATCTCATCCTTACTACTAGGAAAAACCTCCAGTAACTTTGCTGATACCTACGCGTCATAATATATCCATACGATTGGAAGTATTTTCTAAGCAGGCTCGCCACAAATATCTCCTATTGTATGAAAAAAGCCTTTTAAGCAAATCACTCAAAAGGCTTTTTATTCATTATGCTATTTTTACCTGATGGCACTTATAGACACACAGCAAGGCTATTTATTGATATATGTATCCTCATATTCATCATCAATAGCGTCCTCAAAGTCCTCGCCGTATTCCTCGCGATACTCGTCTTCACGCAAGTTGTAGAACTCATCGTATTTTTCTGCACCGTGGTAAGCATATGGATCCTGCCAAGCCGGCTTTTGCTGTGGAGCCTGTGCCTGAGCATTATTATTACCCCAAAAGCTTACTTCATCGTTATCATCGCTGTTATCTTCATAGTAGTACGCTGCTGCAACAGGAGCTGCCATAGCTGCTACGGAGGCTACAGATACGACAAGATTAGGATTAAAATCCGCAGGCATATATCTGTATTTATCAGCAACTACCTTGCGTTTAGCACCAACAACGCTTTTTTCTCCATAGCGGAAATCTATTAAATCATCATCATCTGTACATGTAGGGAACTTTTCAATCAGTTCTCCTACACTATCCAAATTTAAGTAACGCAAGCGTTCACTCAGGCTCACTTCCTTAAGTAAATCTGCAGTCCACTTATCAGGTACAAAAACATGCGTAGCTAAATTGGGTACAAAGGGCTCCGAGCTTCTACGAGCATACAAATTTTGCTCTGAACCAGCGTACTGAGCACTGCCTTGTGCAACATGCTGCTGATTCTCCAGAGTGTTATTGTTTGAAGAGAGATTGGTGTTTTTCAAAACAGCAATCAACGCAATTCCCAAGAACGCTAATAATATTAACTCAGCACTTTCTGATAAAATGGCCAAAACAATAACAATTAATGCCACTATTAAGCAACCAATTTTGCTATCACCATCAGAATTTGTATTTTTTCCAAGATGCTGATTTACCACTGGTTGTTGATTTACTACAGGGTCATAAATTCTAGTTGGTTCCTCCGTCCTTACCGTTCTTTCTCTTGGCTTTTTATCAGGGGAAAGCAAAACATACAAGCCAAGCAGACTTATAAAGCGTAATAACTCGTAGCCTCCATCTTTTTTTCTTCTTCTACCCATATCCAAATCCCCTTGTTACATACTTATTGACTGTTCAAAAATCAAAACAGTAATAATGAAGCCTTACTCTGCCTGCAGCAACCAATTTACAAAGATTTCCAGACGCTTCATACATTCATCAGCCTCATAGCTGTACACGGAACGTTTTTTACGTAAAACAATATCACCCATAATTGCAATATACAATAAATTAGAATACATCTGATCAGGCAGATAATCCCTGCCATTAGTTTCCTGCAGCAGCACCAAAAGAGTATTACGTTCATCATAGGGCAAAAGATAGCGATTCAAAAAATTATGCATAGCATATACCGAAGCCGCATGCAAGCATTTAACGGACTTGGCATTGTAATTCCTATCCCATGCTTCCTCTGCCTCACGAGCCTGCATCAGACATGCTCCCCACTCCTGTCTGCCCTCTAAAATTTCAAACATCCTTATCCCACCTGTTTATCCAAATATCTACCTAAACCATCTTACTTGTTGTCCATTCTTGATAGTACAAACCTAAGCACAAAATAAAACACAGCAACCAATGCACAAAGTGTTAAAATAACAAATTTATCCTCATAAAAAATAGCCAAAAATATAACTCCGGCCATTATGCATGCATAAAGGTACTTAAGATGTTGAGTATTACTATTACTAATTCCTTTTTCAATCACAACGAACAAAACAGCCATTTTACTAGCTAAATATAATGAAACGCTAACCAATAAAGCTAAAATCACACCAATAACTCCAGCTTGTTGAATTCCTATTATTATAAATGCACATGTTAATGCCACTATGACTATTTGTATATTTTGCTCTAATTTATGAACTCTTTTCTCAAACAAAATATCCTCATGGTCGATATTGCTGCTCCTCATTTTTGTCACCTCCGGCAGCTTAATTTATCATATACCGAAAACTAGATAAATTTATTACAAATATCCATTGTACTACCTAAACTGTACCACAATTATGCATAAAGGTAAATGCTTTTACTTGTTAATTGACTAACACTTTTCTCCTTGCTATTATTATAAATAAAACCTAAAGGAGACCATCATGCATAAAGTTCTTTTTATTTGCCATGGAAATATTTGCCGCTCTCCTATGGCAGAGTTTTTATTAAAGCATATTACTGCTGAACGTGGTATTGCGGCAGATTTTTCCATCGCCTCTGCAGCAACGAGCCGTGAGGAGATAGACAATCCTGTCCACCATGGAACACGTAATAAGCTAGCACAGTACGGTATCAGCGTCGCCGGAAAATATGCACGCCAAATTACTCGTCAGGATTATACCAACTACGACTATCTTATTGCTATGGATAGCAACAATCTGCGCAATATTAAGCGTATTATTCCCAGCGACCCTAATAACAAAATATCCCTGCTTTTGGACTATACCGACCGTCCTGGCCAAAGCATTGCTGACCCCTGGTACACAGGTGATTTTGACCTTACCTATGACGATATTATGGAAGGTATTGATGGCTTTTTAAAGCACTTAGGCTACTAATTAAGTACAAGTATAGCATAAGAAGATGACTATTTCTGTCATCTCCTTATTTTTGCACTAATAAAAAGAAAATGAAAAATTCTCTGTCCTTAGCCATTCACATTTGCATTTACTTTTTTCATTTATTAAGATGTAATAATCAATTTTACTTCTAAATTCTACACGCTTGTAATAACAATGCCTGCTATTTCCTTTTAAAAATATAAACATATCCAAGGATACTATTTTATAAATCTTCATAAAGACAAAAATGACAGTAGTGCCAAATTGGCATTACTGTCATTTTTTGTATTAGTTGCTTAGTCGCTTTGTAGTTGTGCTTTAGCCTGTTACTCCTAAAGCACCCCTATTAGTTTGACAATGGAACCTTGATATCCTATCGCAATCAGATATCCTTGGAAAGAAGAAGGAAGTTATTTTTGTTGCTTTATGCAGCCCTATCGCATTAGCTACATAAATTTCGTCGCTTAGCTTAAATTTTAACTTTTATTGCAGCCAACCAACTGGTAGCTGCATGGCTTTCTAGAAAAGTGTATAGCCAAATTTAACTGCAGACCGTTACGCCTGCGTAGTTATTTACTTTATAGTACAGATGCTACCTGTGGCAGCAATTCTATATTAGTCAATAACTACTACCTTATCTGCATTGGTCAAAGCAGGCAGGCTCATGGTCATCATTTTGGACCAAATCATCAGCTTAGAGCCTCTTTCGATTTCATCGAAGTTTTTGCAGGAGTCCTTAGTAATGGTTGCAATCAGACCATGGTTCAGGTCAATAACCTGCATGGAGGTTGCATCTTGCTTCAAAACTCTATCTACTACAAAATATTTTGCCATGCTATCCTTTTTGGAGTCTTCAATTACTACTGCATAGCAACGAGCTTGAGGCGGCAGGCTACGGGTCATTGCAGAATCATAGTAAACGGTTACTTGCATGCCAACCTTCAGCTTGCTTACTTTTTTCAGCTTGCCGTTTTTACCATCAATAATATAGGTATCGTAGTCGTTATCATTTACATCTTCCATTGCGTCATCTTTGTCGTTGATTTCGCCAAGCATAACCTTTACAATCTCTTGGTCACCTTCGCCCTTAACAACGATGAAGCCTTCACCAATTTCAACGATTTCACCGCGGGTTTCCAGCATTTGACGTTGCTCTAAAGGACGAATATTCTCTACTTGAGCCTCTTGAACCTGAGCAGCCTTCACAGGAGCTTCTACCGGTTGTTTTGCATCAGATGCAAAAGCGCTACCCATACATAACATAGTTGCCATAGCCATCATAATAGTTGCATTACGTTTGAAATTCATAATATTTCCTCCTCAAAATCTTTTTTGAAAATTACTTTATCGGGATTTGTTAGACATAGTATAACAGATAATTATGGCAAATCAATGAAGAAACGGTAGAATAACTTTAGCAAAATTTAGAAAATTCTTCAAACTAAACTTATTCATCCTTACTAAAATGCATAGCCAGCTCTGCTAATGCAGCAGATGCACGCCATAAACAATCCTCATTAAAATCGAAATGATCATTGTGATGACCGGCAACAATCTTAGTTCCATACATCATAAAAAGTGCTCGTCCTCCAAGCTCCTGCACTCGCTCCATAAAATAGGAGCAATCCTCACTGCAGCCGATATGAGCATTTTCCAGAACAGCAGCATAGCCACACTTTTCTTTAATTATTTTCGCAGCCAAACTGCCTAATTCATTATCAGGCACACAGCTTGGTGCACTGCCAACAATGCTAGTAGTCAGCTGTACATCGTACATAGCAGCGCAGGCATGTAAAATACGCTCAGCCTCCTGCACCATAAAGTCATTGACCTCTGTTGTTTCACCGCGAGTTTCCAGCTGCATAGTTGCATAATTAGGTACAACGTTACGTCCCGTACCTGCGTTAAGCACACCTACATTAATACGACTAGCGCCACCACTATGACGAGCAATAGTATTTAAAGAAATAGCAGCCTGAGCCGCAGCTAACAGCGCATTTTTTCCAGCCTCAGGAGCTGCACCGGCATGTGCAGAAACACCTTTAAACTCAGCATTAATTTTAGTTGTTGCCAAAAAGCCGTCTGTTCTGGCAATAATGGTATTATCAGTAGTAGCCTTAAAGCCAACGTGACCGCTAAAGAAATAGTCTACATCATCTACCACACCAGCCTTCATCATAGCATAGGCACCACGCACGCCTTCCTCGGCAGGCTGAAAAATCAACTTGATGCGACCGCGAAGCTCATCTTTATGAGCAGCCAAAAGCCTTGCCAAGCCTAAGCCTATAGCAACGTGTCCATCATGTCCGCAGGCATGCATTGCGCACTCATGCTCGGAGGCAAAGCCCTCTGCAGAAGGGCGATGCTCTATATTCTTACATTCAATAGCATCATTAGAATCTATATCAAAACGAAAGGCGACTGTTTTGCCTGCCTTGCCACTATCCAGCACAGCCACTACGCCAGTAAAGCCACCCGTCATTTGCCCCACTAGTTTAGGATCAGCACCCTCACGAATTGCACGCTCCTGATATTCAGCCAAAACGTCTGCTAAAGGCACACCACGCATATATTCTTCATTAATAACTGCCTTGCCAAAGGCTACGTTGTAGCCCAAATATTGCAGCTCCTTAATAATAAAGGACGCAGTCCTAAACTCCGTCCAACCTGTTTCCGGATGTTGATGCACATCTCTGCGCACAGCAGCCAGTTTATTTCTTAAACACTCAGCCTCCTGCCAAATGGTCATTTATCTTCCTCCTCATCAGCGAATAACACTATTTGGTCGCTATCCATTGGTAAAAACACCTCGCCGTCCTTAAGACGATTGGCATCTGTAACCCAGTTTCCACATCTAGGGCAGCTTATGCCAGCAGATGGCAATGCCCATGCCAGCCTTTTACCACAATGAGGACATATAAATAGTACCTGCAAAGGGCCCTGCATTTTATGCTTTTTCAAAAGGGTCACCTCCTATAACTCGTGTTATATCATTATAACATAGATTATAGACCGCTTATTCTACGTAGTCAAAAGATTATACTTTTTATATTTTATTTTGTTTCACCTGTTTTACAAAAGAGTAGTCAAAGCCATCTTATTAATATTTTTTTCCATTAGTTATAAGGTATGTTATAATGAAGATACATAGTAATGAAGAAAGATGAGGTGTGCTATGCTTACTGCAGTTGAATTTGAAAAATTAGGCTTTTGGGAGGACACTACTCCTGAAGAAAATATTACTGTTTATGGTATGGATTTTGGCCCCAATTATGTAATGCTTACTGACGATTTAGGTAAAACTCCAGTTAACGAAAAAAGCTTTATTGTAGTTGCTGCCTATGACGAAACTGACAGCTTTATTTGGGGCATAGAATTTAAAAACTTTGCAGCCTTCAAGGAGCTTTGCGAAAAATATCCCGCTGAAAGTGATGAGCTCTTCAACGCTTTGCGTGATTATAAGCCTGTAAAAAAATAAGTCTGAAAAAGCTGCCTATGTGCAGCTTTTTGTCTTTGCCTGCAAATGGAGGTTCCAACTATGACTAACATTTTAGTTCTGTGTAGCAGTAAGGCTGCTATACAAAACTTAGATGCGCTTTTTGAGTACAGCAAATTGTTTTCTTTACAATTTCATATTTGCAGCAATAGTGAGGAAACCCTGGCTCACTTTATGCAGTGCCGTCCAAGACTTTTTATAACATATTTTAATGAAGACCTTGATGCTAATATTAACGATTTAAACTTTTTACAACAGCTATCACCATCTGCCCCCGTTATTGTACTTAGCAAGCGTACTGATGAAAACACAGCTGTTATTGCCTACCAAAATGGAGCCATTAGCTTTGTACGTCTTCCCTGTGGTAGCCGTGAGTTTCATTGTCGTCTGGTTGCTTTAATGAAGATATTAAAATTAAATTATGAAAAAAAGGATACTGATACCATAAAAATAGCCAATCTGCTCCTTTCCTTGAAAAGCAACCAGGTAATTTTAAACAATGAGCACGTACCATTAACTAATACTGAATATAAAATTCTTCTTGTATTAGCACAAAATCTAAATGCCATTGTCACCAGCGAGCAGCTTTATCATATTTTATGGAATACTAGCTGTTTAGCAAACACTAGCAGAACGCTCTCTATGCATATCAGCAACCTGCGTCATAAACTGGGCTTTAGTAAATTTACAGTCCTAAATATTATTACAATTCATAAAAAGGGCTTCAGTCTACAGCTAAACGAAGAAATTTCCAAAAATAATGTTATTTCTGTGCAAACGGAGGCAGATTATGAATAGTTTAGAACAACAAGCCGTACAAATAATAGAAAAAGCTCTATATTATTATTTCGTCGAAAATAATACTGAAAAAATTATCAAGCTTTTCTCCAAAAAACGTTCTAGCTGGATTGGTTGGGCCAACGAAGAATATCTTGATTATAAAGCAGTGTATGATACCTTTACAGCACGTATGGACGTACTCCCTAAGGTTGATATGAGCGAATTTAACGGACAAGTGCTTTTTTCTGAAAATAACATCTACGTCGTCTATGCATCCTGTCAGCTAGAGTGCTATCTTGATGGCGGTATTTATTTTCATGAGCGTGCCCGCTATACAGGCGTCCTAGGCCTAGAGGAGGACGGTCTAAAAATTTGGCATCTTAATAGCTCTGCTGATTGGCGTGATTTGGAGGACGGAGAATTTTATCCCAGTAAAAGAGCACTGCAGCGCCTACAGAAAGAGGAAAAAGAACTTTCTATAGCCCCACTCAGTGAAGCCATTGCCTTTCATGCTCCTAACGGTTTAAAGTGCTGTAAAATTGAAAAGGATTATCCTGCTATTTTTATCAATAAAGCTCTTTATACTATGGCAGGCTATAATAGCATGGTCGAGATGCAAACCGCTACTAACGGTAAGCTTAGCAGGCTTATTTATAGTGCAGACCTCGAAAAAGTAAAAAAAGCAATGGGATGCCATACAGATGGTGATGCCTACGTTATCAATTATCGACTGCTGCGTAAAAACGACAGTCCTATTTGGGTTATAGAGCGTGGCCAGTACTTTATCAGTCCTGATGGTGAGGAATATTATCTTTGTTCTATTGCTCCACTATACGATGATGTAATAGATGATTTATGCTATGGCAATTTACTTGATATGGCGGAGCTAGAAAACCCCCATATTCCCATGGAGCTATGGTTTAAGACGGCCTTAGAAATAATTTCCGTAGAAAGTAATAAACGCAAGGCCATGTATAAGCTTTTACGCTTAACAGCTAACGTACTGCAATTGCCAGGTGCATTTGTCTCCTATCTTGAGGAACTTGATGAGCCGGTAAAAATCTATTGCAGCTACTATGGTGGTACAAGCACGCCTCCGCCTGATGTTCTACCATATACCCCTAAATTAATTTTACCAAGCTTTCATATCAGCAATATTTCACAAGCCAGCAACACAGAGCTAATGCCTAAAGATTATTATGATAGATTACAAACCATGAAAATTAATGCTTATTACTCTGTTCTTTTAAATATCAATGATGAAAATGGCACAGAAGAGCAATATGTACTTAATTTCTATCAGCAAAACAAACCCCACCAATGGACTCAAAACGAAAAGGACTTAATCATACAAATGGCAAAGCTTTGTACTGTTTTACTGCGGTGAAAACAGTACAAAATATAGAAACGGAGCGCTCCTTTTTAAGCAGGGCTGCTCCGTTTAATATTCTATAAACAACTATTCCATAAAAATACTATATAGGCTATGAACTTTTTGTGACCTTTAGCAATTGACAAAATAAAGCCATAAATTAGTGCTATACTTTTCTTAACAAATACTAAGGAGGTTTTCCTAATGAAAGCATTAAAGAGTTTATTGGCAATTATTGCTGTAATTATGTGCACTTCCTTCTCTAGCAGTACTGCACAAGCCTATGATGGCAGTCAGGAGGATATTGCCCTTTCCGGCTCTGCTCAAAGAGAGTACGCACCAGATATGGCTTATGTTTATTTTTCTATAATTGGCAGCGGTAAAAGCTCTGAGGAGGCTGCAGCTGCTGCTGCGGATAAGGCTGCTGAAGTTAAGCACGCATTACTGATGAACGGCATTACTAGTGATGCTTTGGAAACCAATAGCTACAATATGAACCCTGTTTACAATAATAAGCAAAAAGTTATAGGCTATCGTGTAGATAACAGTCTCAAGCTACGTATTGACAAGCTAGATAAACTTGGCAACACCATTGATAAGCTGGCTGCAGCAGGTATTGATACGGTTAACTATATCAGCTTTGATTTGCGTAATCGCAAGCTGTTTATGCAGCAGCTTGCTGGCGAAGCGGTACAAAACGCACGCAGTCAGGCTCAGGTTATTGCTGCAGCAGGTGGCAGAAGCGTTGGCCGTATGCTCCACGCCAATGTCAATACTAGCTATGGTGCACCACGTCTTTACAGCAATATGAAAACAACTCGAACAGCTGACAGAGCTCAGGCAGAAACCGTTATTGAAACAAAGGACATCAGCCTCAGTGCTAATGTTGATGTAGTTTTTGCACTACAATAAAGCAATATTTATGCTAATGCAAGGCTCGACAGTAATGTAATCCCTGGACACAAGCATAGGTACAAATTATTTTTACATAGTAATCTAAAAGCATCATTCTTCATACAAGGAAGACTCAACGGCCTGCTTTCTTGTATGGGAATGGTGTTTTTTCTTTTTATACCCTCTTAAAAAACTCCTAAAGCAGAGCCAATACATTACTACTATAGTCCGCTTTAGGAGTATCATATTTTTTGTCTATCTTTACTGCTACCTTATGCGTGAGGAATATCAGTATGCTCAGAAATTTCTCTATTAATAGTGCACAAATCGCTGATGCTTAAATCATGTAGACGCTTGTGACCTGTAATACGTGCGTAGGAGCGCAGCTCAGCTAAGGATACCTTCAAATAATTTGCTACACGCTGTGCTGCAGTCTCCACCTTAAGACGAGCACGCAGCTCTGGGTCCTGAGTGGCAATGCCCATAGGACATTTACCGCTGCCACAAATACGATACTGCTGGCAGGCGGCTGCAATTAAAGCACCTGTCCCAACCGCAACAGCATCTGCACCCATGGCAATAGCTTTAGCAAAGTCACTAGAAACACGCAGGCCACCTGTAATAATCAACGCAATGTCCTTAGCACCTACAGAATCAAGATATTTGCGAGCACGATGCAATGCATAAATGGTAGGAACGCTTGTCGCTTCACGCAGCAGGTAAGGACTAGCACCAGTGCCACCGCCACGTCCATCAATAGTAATAAAATCAGGCTCGGCAAAAACGCAAAACTCTAGGTCACGCTCAATACGTCCTGCAGCAATCTTTATTCCTATAGGGCGACCGTCAGAGCGCAGGCGCAGCTCCTCCACCAAGGCCTTCAAATCATCCTTAGTCTTGATATCAAGAAACTTAGAAGGACTATGGATATCCTGTCCCAAGGGCTTATTACGGATAGCAGCAATTTCAGGGGTAACCTTTTCCGCAGGCAAATGACCGCCCATGCCTGGCTTAGTGCCCTGACCAATTTTAATTTCAATAGCATCAGAGTTACGCAAATTTTCGTCAGTTACACTATATTTATTAGGTATATACTCAAAAATATATTTATTAGCCGCAGCTCTCTCCTCAGGCAAAATGCCACCCTCACCGCTTTCCTGCACGCTACCGCTCATAGAAGTAGCCATTGCTAGGGCAATCTTAGTCTCCTTAGATAAAGCACCAAAGGACATATGAGACACGAAAATAGGATTTTCTGCAACAAGGGGACGCTTAGCATTCTTGCCAATTACTACATGGGTGATAACAGGCTCATCATCTAGAAGCGGAGCAGGATTAAGCTGTGCACCTAAAATCAGGATATCGTCCCAATTTGGCATAGCCATAGTAGTACCCATAGCACCAATGATAGTTTTACCGCTAACTGCCATTTCGTGAATAGCTTCCATATAACGCATGCTGTCATCCTTGCGGGCATATCTTGAATCATAAGCTAACGGATTCGTCTCTGGCTCTACCTGCAGCTTGATAGAAGCATCATCAAGCCTTACAAAATTAGTCTTTGGCTGCTGGCAAACAGGGCAAACCTCTAGCTCGTCAAAGCTTTTACCCTCCTTGGCCTCGTCAAAAATATAACCACATATACTGCATTTGTAGCTTGCCATTTTCCTTCCTCCTCGTATAATCGTATAAATACTAATATTTATCCACAAAGAATTGCTTATAATTTTATTATAGAAGCAAGCCTTGCATCCGTCAACAGAACAAATACACTGCCATACTACACTCCTCTTTACAAAAACATTTGTCCTTGCACAAGCGTATTTGCTTGCAATACTTACAATATTTACTTTTAAAAGCCCACTATATATCAAAAAATTACAAAATTATTGGTACATTTTGTTACTTTAAGTCTTGCCTTTTAATGTATATTAATTTATAATAGGTTAAGTAAATATTTGAAATTTTTGTGATATATCAGAAAGGAATCCGAAAAGTGGACAGAGAGAATTTTTCATCACGACTTGGCTTTATTTTAATTTCAGCAGGCTGTGCAATAGGTCTTGGTAACGTATGGCGTTTCCCCTATATTACAGGTCTGTACGGTGGCGCATCCTTCGTACTTATTTATCTGTTCTTCCTGCTCATCCTTGGTCTTCCCATTATGGTTGCAGAATTTGCAGTAGGACGTGCTAGCGTTCGTAGTGCTGCACTTTCCTTTGACGTTTTGGAACCCAAGGGAACAAAATGGCATCTATATAAATACGGAGCCATCGCCGGCAACGTTATTTTAATGATGTTCTACACCACAGTTTCAGGCTGGATGCTATACTATGTTTATAAAATGGCAGTTGGCGACTTTGTGGGACTTAATACAGACGGTGTTACCAATGTATTTGTCAATCTATTAGGTGATCCTGTTACCATGATTGGTAATATGATTTTAATCGTACTCATCGGCTTTGGTATTTGCTATTTAGGTGTTCAAAACGGCGTAGAGCGCATTACTAAGGTTATGATGGTTTGTCTGCTGTTCTTAATGCTTGTTTTAGCAGCTAACTCCGTAATGCTTCCTAACAGTGAGCTGGGCCTAAAATACTATCTGTACCCTGACTTCAGCAAGGTTGCTGAGCATGGTGTAGAAGAGGTTGTCTTTGCAGCTATGGGTCAGGCCTTCTTTACTCTTAGCCTTGGTATTGGTGCTTTAGCAATCTTCGGCAGCTATATTGGCAAGGAACGCAGTCTTACTGGCGAGGCTATTTGGATTATCTGCCTTGATACCTTTGTAGCAACCATATCTGGCCTGATTATTTTCCCCGCATGCTTCAGCTTTGGCATCAACCCCGGCAGTGGTCCTAATCTGCTGTTTGTAACCCTGCCTAACGTATTCAACGCTATGGCCGGCGGTCAATTCTGGGGCTCACTGTTCTTCCTGTTTATGCTGTTTGCAGCACTGTCCACAGTTATTGCAGTATTTGAAAACATTACCTCCTGCATCTGTGATTTGACTGGCTGGGATCGCAAAAAAGCAATCCGCTACAATATTGTTGCAATTACCATTTTGTCCCTGCCCTGCGCACTGGGCTTCAACTACCTGAGCTTCATTCAACCGTTGGGTAAAGGCTCCTGCATTCTGGACCTTGAAGACTTCCTAGTAAGTAACAACCTGCTCCCTCTGGGCAGCCTTGTTTACCTCACCTTCTGCACCAGTCGTTATGGTTGGGGCTGGGATAACTTCATGAAGGAAGCAGACACCGGCAAAGGCATAGCGTTCCCCAAATGGATTCGCTTCTATGCAACCTACATCCTGCCTGTAATCGTACTCTACATCTTTGTAATGGGTTATAAGGCAATCTTCTTTAAATAATGTTATTCCAAAGAGCACAGCTTCGGCTGTGCTCTTTTTGTGCGCTTCTTTTATCTCACCTCTCCGTCATTGCCTAACGGCCAATTCAACTTGTCTCCTTAAAACTGGAACCTTCCCTACATTTGAACTTAAGCCTCTCCTTTTAAGGAGAGGTGGATGCGAACGTAGTGAGTTGACGGAGAGGTTTGCTAATCTCGGCTTTCCTTACTCAAGACCCCAAGATAAATTGCCATAGGCCAAGAGATGGCAGTCTATACCGACTGTCAACGAACGCAGTGAGTTGGCTGGATTGTAAAAAACTACATAAAAAAGCTCCCGACCACTATCGTAGTCGGGAGCAAATTATCTATTCAGCTTATAGCTAAAGCGTTATGCCTTAGTCTCTAAGCTTAGCCTTATAAGCTTCGCTTACCTCAGCAATAACCTTCTTCATGCTTGCGTCAACCTCTGCGTCAGTCAGAGTGCGGTCAGCAGCCTGATAGGTCAGGTTAAAGGCCATGGATTTGCAGCCTTCAGCTACTTGCTTACCAGTGTAGATATCAAATACCTTAACACCCTTCAGCAGCTCGCCTGCGTGTTGGCAAATAACCTTTTCCAGCTCTGCGTTTGATACCTCAACAGGTACAACTACAGCAATATCACGGCTCATTGCAGGATATTTAGGCAGGTGATGATACTTAGGAACTGCGGTTGCATATTCAACCAGCGGCAGAACCTCCATCTCCAATACATAGGTAGGCAGATCCAGCTCAAAGTTTTCTTGAGCAACAGGATGCACCTCACCAAAGCTACCGATAACCTTGCCGTTCAGCACAATATCGCAGCTCTTGCCAGGATGCAGATAAGGAGCACTGGAGCGAACCAGCTCATAATCATAAACCTGCAGCGCATCCATCAGGCCTTCAACAATACCCTTCATATCGTAGAAATCCACACCATCCTTACGGCTGCACCAGTTTAGAGCGCCACATTTGCCGCTAATTACGGCAGTAAGTACAGGCAGCTCCACAGGATCCTCAGTCAGAGGCAATGCCTTAGGAATAAAGATACGACCAACCTCGAACAGAGCAACGCTATCGTTGTGGTTGCGCAGGTTGAAGGAAGCAGTTTGCAATGCGCTAGGAATCATGGTGGTACGCATTACAGAGAAAGCGTCAGTAATAGGATTCAGCAGCTCAATGCATTGACGACGAGCATCATCAGCAGGCAGCAGCATTTTGTCATAAGCATTAGCCTTAATAAAGCTATAGGTCATCATCTCGTTCATACCAGCGCCAACAAGATAATCCTGGATGGAATCCTTAACATCGTCCAATACGGATTGGTGACCTTGGGTAATGGTCAGCTCCGGCTGATGGCTTTCGATGAAGTCATAGCCATGCATACGAGCAACCTCTTCACTGATATCAGCGTCGCATTCAATGTCACGACGCCAGCTGGGAGCGGTTAAAATCAGCTCTTCGCCGTTTTCAGCAACACCAAAGCCAAGTTTTTCCAAAATAGAAATAATTTCTGCACGCTCGATTACGCAGCCAATACGACCGTTAATCTTAGCGGGAGTGGTAGTAATAACAGCAGGCTTAACTTCAACAGGATAAGCTTCAACAATACCTGCAAAGGTTTCGCAGGCATCCATGTTCTCCAACAAATATGCAGCACGGTTTAATGCGTTATGATTGAGAATGGTGTCAACGCCACGCTCAAAGCGACCAGAAGCCTCGCTACGCAGGCCCAACGCACGAGAGGTACGGCGGATGCTAGGACCATGGAAGCTTGCTGCCTCCAGGATTACGTTAACGGTTTCGTCAGTAACCTCGGTTAAGAGACCGCCCATAACGCCACCTAGGCCAGCGGCCTTTTCAGCATCGCCAATAACAATCATAGAGGAGGTCAGCTCACGCTCTTTTTCGTCCAAGGTAACAAGCTTTTCACCATCCACTGCACGACGAGCGATAAGTGTATGTCCTGCAACCTTGTCAGCATCATAAGCATGCATAGGCTGACCCAGCTCCAGCATTACATAGTTAGTAACGTCAACTACGTTGCTGATGGGACGCACGCCACAAGCACGCAGACGGCGCTGCATCCATTCAGGAGATTCTTTAATCTTGATGTCCTTCAGAACACGAGTAGCAAAACGGCTGCACAGCTCAGGAGCTTCAATCTTAATGCTTACATAATCAGCAGCATTACCACCTGCAGCTTCCTTAACGTCCATAGCAGGCATTTTTAAGGGGCAGCCAGTAATAGCAGAAATTTCACGAGCCAGACCGATAATGCTGAAGCAGTCAGCACGATTGCTGGTCAAATCAATATCAATAACGGTGTCGTTAAGGCCTAAAACCTCTTTAACATCTACACCAATAGGAGTATCAGCAGGAAGAATAAAAATACCATTGCGTTGCTCAGGCAGCAGCAGCTTGCTGTCAATACCCAGCTCATCAGCACTGCAAAGCATACCAAAGGAATCAAGGCCACGCATTTTTACAGGCTTTAAGGTCATACCCTCAGGGTTGCGGGTGCTAGGAGGCAGGGTGCTGCCAACAACAGCAACAGGCACCATATCGTTTTGTTTAACGTTTTGCGCACCAGTCAAAATTTGCACAATTCCTTGACCATAATCCATCATGCAAACCCACAGATGGTCAGAATCGGGATGACGATAAATCTCAGTAACCTTACCGGTCAGAACACCGCTCAGGCCTGCGCCCAATTCAGTTACACCGTCCACCTCTAAGCCAACGCGGGTAATTTTGTCGCACAGCTCAGCGGTAGAAATGTTAATATCTACATATTGTTTAAGCCATTCTAAAGATGCTAACATTTTGCTCCTCCTTATTTGAACTGATTAATGAAGCGTTGGTCATTTTCAAAGAACAAGCGCAAATCATCAATACCATATTTCAGCATAGCAATACGCTCTACACCTAAGCCAAATGCAAAGCCAGTCATTTGCTCGGGGTCATAGCCACTCATACGCAATACGTTGGGATGAACAACGCCAGCGCCCAAAATCTCCAGCCAGCCAGAATCCTTGCACACATGGCAGCCGCCCTTGCCACCGCAAATGGGGCAGGAAACGTCAACCTCTACAGAAGGCTCGGTAAAGGGGAAATAAGACGGACGCAGACGAACCTCAACGCTCTCGCCAAACATTTGCTTACAGAACAGCTCCAAGGTACCCTTCAGGTCAGCCAGACTGATATTTTTGTCAACAACAAGTCCTTCTACCTGGTGGAACATAGGAGAATGGGTTGCGTCATAGTCGCAACGATAAACAGTACCTGGGCATATCATACGGATAGGAGTGTTAGGCTCCATGCTTTCCAGGGTACGTGCTTGTACGCCAGAGGTTTGAGTACGCAGCAGATAATTTTCAGTAATATAGAAGGAATCCTGCATATCCAGTGCCGGATGATCAGGAGGCAGATTCAGCGCAGTAAAGTTATGGTAAACGTCCTCAATTTCAGGACCCTCGCATACGTCAAAGCCCATACGCATAAAAATTTTCTTAATCTCGCGCAGAGTTAAGGTTACAGGGTGCAGATGACCCGCTTTAGAACGACGGCCCGGTAAAGTAATATCTACCTTTTCGTTAGCCAGCTTATCTTCCAAAGCCTTCTTCTCCAGCACCTCGGTTTTTTCGTTAATAGCAGTTTCCAAAACAGCCTTAATCTCGTTAACGATTTGGCCGATTACAGGGCGCTCCTCAGCAGGCAGCTTGCCCATGCCTCTCAAAATCTCGGTCATAGGACCTTTTTTGCCTAAATACTTAACGCGTGCATCCTTCAGCGCATCAAGAGAGCTTGCATCTGCCAGTTCAGACAAAGCCTGCTCTTTTAAAGCTAATAATTTTTCTCTCATAGTAGCTTCCATGTCTTCCTCCTAGGTTTAAGGATTTCTAAAATTGAAAATAAAAAATCGCCCCTGCAATTTTTAATCACAGGGGCGAGAAAAGTTCGCGGTACCACCCTTATTTGTACACTTCATTTACACCTTAACGCGGCTACACGCCCAACCTACACAGCTTAAGCCTTCAGCCAGGGCACTCCCAAGGGAACTTCCAACACTTGCTCCGGGCGAAGCTCTCAGCCGGCGACTTCGCTTTCTGTGCCTTCCTCAGCGCTGTACTTTCTTGATCATAGTGCTAACAGGGGTTTTTCAATTAAGGTTTATTATAACACAAATAAAGATGGGAGTAAATATGTTTTTAAAATGTAAACGACTCATGCTTTAATCCTGTAGAGAACGCAAAAAGCCATTACTTCCCCATTATGCTTCAATCGTACAAATCCATCTTCTATACTTATAAGCAAAGTGATTTCTTATTTGCAGCAATCATTATCTTTGGCCTTTTCATCCCAAACTGGAACATCAATACCAATGGAGTCAGAGGTAAAGCGAGTACCGTTCTGCGCTTCAAAATGCTCTGTCGCACGCTGCACATATTTAAAGCCAATATACAAAAGCGGAATATTACAGTAAGCGATAAGAATATTGGCAAAGTCGGACAAATTCCACAGTGCCCCCAAGTCTAAGCCTGCAATGCTAGTAAGTACACCAAAGGAAATGACTACTAAGCACAGCACACGGATAGTGTTGATAAAACCTGTACTAGTAGAAATACGGTTGGAGCAAATTTCTGTAAAAGACATAAAGCCTAAAAGACTGGTAAAGGCAAATAAGCCAAAGCACAAGGATACCAAAATAGATACCACAGTACTGCCGCTTCCGCTCAAAAGTCCTGCAGATGCTACAAACTTAGGCAGCTTACCCAGCGCCATCCACTCAGCACCGCCTGCCCCCTGCCATGCGTGTGCCATAACGATAACAAAACCGGTTAAGGTACAAATAACAATAGTGTCTAAAAAAACAGCCACAGCCTGAATACAGCCCTGATCGCAGGGATGGTTAGCATTAGAGGCAGCAGCAGGCATGGTAATAGTGCCCTGACCTGCTTCGTTAGACATCAAGCCACGCTTTACGCCCTGCACCAACGCCAATCCTAAAGCTCCACCAAAGACAGCTTCAGGATTAAAGGCACCACCAAATACTGCGTTAAAGAAAAATGGGACACTGCTTACATTAGTAACAATCAGCATCACTACAGTCAACACATAAATTACTGCCATAATAGGAACTAAAACATCAGTAATACGTGTCACCTTACGAATACCGCCAAAGCTGGAGGCAGTAATAATCACTAAAAGTGCTGCAAAGGAGCCCCAATACAAGGGAGAGTTGGTAGGTACAGCCTGACCAGTAAGTGTTTCCACAATCTGACCAACGGAGGAAACAGTATTAAAGCCCTGGGCCGGCAAACACAATAGAGCATAAATAATATACATCAGAGATAAGAACAAGCCTACAACAGCAGAATCATTCAGCAGTCTGCGTCCGTAAAAGGACAAACCACCAATATACTCATCATTCTTTTTTTCCTTAAAAATTTGTGCCAAGGTGGATTCAGTATAGGCAGTAGCCATGCCAAAAAAGGCACTAATCCACATCCAAAACAACGCACCCGGACCACCAACAGAAATAGCGCCAGTCACACCAAGGATATTACCAGGGCCTACACGCATAGCAGTAGACAGGAAAAAAGCTGCCAATGGCGTTATACCCGTCTTTGTTTGCTGACAGCTCTTTAAAACCCTAAGGCCGTACATAAAACGACGCAGCTGAATAAAACGCAGTTTGTAGGAAAAATACAGGCCTGAACCTAAAAGCAAGATTACAGATAATGATAAATTGCCTAAAACAGGAATGGCAGCATACCATTCCAAATTAGTTGGAAAATCCCAAAACAGGTCAGAGACAACCTGTATTTTAGCACAAAGTGCATTAATTGCAGCAAACAGCTCTTGCATATAAACCTCCATAGGCATGCTTCTTAAAAACATGCTGCTTTAAAAATATTTTCACAGCTCCTTGACCAGAGACAAATTTCTATTGTCTATTTTATCATAATACAGTAAAAAAAGAATTATCTCAACAGAAAATATACAGTATTTTTCTATATCAGCATGATAAAAAACAGTTCAGTAGAACATACATTATATAAGTAATGCCAACAGCCAGAAGGCTTAGAGTTTACTTATATAAATATAAAAGCTAGAATTCGAGCTTTTGACCAAAAATGATCAAAATACTCAAATCCTAGCTTGCTTAATTTATGAAGTTAGTTTTACAACTTAGTTATAAAATACTGATTACCATACAGTAACAGACAGTACATTATAGGAGCTGGAATCCAATCTGATATTGCATTCCAGATTATTAGCCAGCAAATTGTACAGAGCTTGAGGAGAACCACCAAACTGCAGGGCAAAGGTACCCTTGCCATTAGCATAACTGCGCATGTTAACATTTTTCACGCCATGCAGCTCCCTCAAAACGCTTTCAACCTCAGTCAGTTTGCTTACAGAGCCAGGAGAAACAATCAATTCCAGCTGTTGCTTACTACCTGCGGCCTGCTCTAGCAGTTTTTCACTCATATAACGGCCCATTTCTGCACCTGCATTAGTTAATGCAACCTTAGCTGCCACAGCCTCAGAAATATCTGCACCAGATCCATACTTTCCATCAGCGGCAATAATCTGACCAGTACGTGCAATATACATCTTAGCCTCTAAACGGGCTCTGCAGCTGGCAACATTAGTACGCTGATTGCCGGGTAAAAATCTACCTGCATCACCAACATATTCACTAAAGGCTTCACCAATAATGATAATATCTGCCTGCAGGGAGCCAGAAAGCTGCTCCAAATCATACATGCTCAGATTAAAGGGATTATTGTACTTAACACGATCCTTGTCAATATCAACCAGATTGTTGAAGCCTGCATTAATAAGCTCCTTAATAACAGCAGTCTCACCTGCAGGATCAACTAAACGGCGACGCAGATGATATTCAGGAATGATTACTGCAATTCTAGGATTACGTAATACATTAATCAAGCCCAGACGAGTCAACTCATTCATCAGCTTAGAATCAGGATTAGTATCTACATCTGCATTAATAGTAACATTCCACAGGTTATCCTTATATTCAGTTTCCAAAATCTTGAATTGATTTACAAAGCCCTTAGAATTAGCGTAAATTTCATCCTTAAGGATGACGTTCTTATCCATTACAGTTTGAGAATCAATAAGCACACCTACAGCCTGCTCAACAGCACTGCGCAAAGCATCACTAGTAGCAGAAGTTTCAGAAACGCCCTTACCTGTTACAGTAATATTTTTAGCCATAGCAGTGCTGCACATTGCTACAGAAAGTATCACCATTAAAATTAAAGCTATTTTTCTCATTTATGCAACCTCTTAACCTTGTATCCGTCTTTGATATCGCCTTTATTCTTTTTCAGCTCGCAGATGGAATATTTTTCATAAACTTCTTTAACCTTTAAAGAGCCCATAGTTTTTTCCTTAGCAGCTAAAATCTCACCGGTAACAGGGTGTCTGATAATGCCACCTTCTTCATATATAACAAACATATCGCCCTTATGAACACCATTCAGACTGCCTAAATCAATGTAGATGGCTTCTTCGGTTACACCTACAACAATGCCCGTCACAGGATTGATTTCTTCCAATCTAACCATCATCTTTTCTGCAACCTCAGTAGCAGCACTGCTAATCATATTACGCTGATCAGGATATTGGTTCTCAAAATCACTGATGGACTTGGTGCCTTCAATAATTTCAGAAATCTTTATCATACCTGTTTTATTATCAATAAATTTGAAGTTGAATTTGATTTTTGCTTTAGTACCTCTGTACAAACCATTATCAAATTTATCAACAGTTGCGGCAACAATATTACCGATAACGGTGTAGTCAGCGCCAACCATTTGACCAAATTGAATAGCAGTGTTACCTGCAATCAAACCAGAGCTATGCAATCCAAGCTCTCTGATAACATGTGCCAGCTGTGCACGTTCAACAACATTATAGTTGCCGCTTTGTACTAAGATAGAGGTAATTGCAGCATCTAAATCAACAGAAGCCTGATGACTAACAGAGGATCTGTCCATATATTCTACACCTGTAACTGCAACAGTCTTTTTTGCTGCAGCTTCGCATGTCATAGCACCAAGCATCATACAAAAGCTAAGCATTACCATCAAAATTATGCGCATTTTTTTCATTATAAACACTCTCTCCTTCTATCTAGTAAAATCTCTTAATGTATATAGCAGGTATTCTCTAGTCAGATAATCTTTATGTACTGGCCAAAGCCATTCCCCTACTTCTACAGTTTCTTCGTACATTTTTCGAAAATGTGCATTAGCTGAGCCTTCATCATAAACCGCAGTGATTTCCCCAACTGTCTCAATTTCTTCAGCAGCTATCACTCCAGATTCCATATTTTCTATTTTTGCATTATCCACAGCAGTATCTGCAGAATTCAAGGACTGCGTTGTAGGCTTCTCCACCTTTGCTTTAGCTACAGGCAGCTGATACATAGTCCTTTTAAAGCTTTCAGTTTGGCCTAATATAAGCTGTGCCAATCCTCTTACACGCAGCTTATCAAAGCTGTCAGCATTTTGGGTAAGCTGCACAATTTCAGCAGCCATTTTTTCGGCCTTTTCCTTATACAAGTCACACTCGCTTGTATAAGCCATATCTCCTGCATAGCATAAAATGGCATAATCAAGAAGTGCCTCGTAATCAGCAGGATTAGCTTCCAACCTTGCCTGCAGCACTTTTTCTGCCTTTTTAAAAGAGCCTTGGGCATACGCCAGCACACCCTTGCCTCTATAAGCCTGCATCGCCAGTGCTAAATACTCTACACAATCTGGTTCTGCAGTATTAGCCTTGGCAATACCTGCTATAGCTATAGAATAATGCTCAGCACTCTTAATTCTATCCGTACTTTTTTTAGCAGAAATATAAGACTCGTAGGCGCTGTTATAAAGCTCCATACCAACCTTGTTTTCAGTCTGTACCACTATGGCAGGCCTTGTCATCTCCAGAGGAGTTTCTGCACTGCAAACAGCCGGAGCTGCTACAAGCAAGGCCGCGGTCATCAACAAACCATAAGTCATCACAGTCTAAAACCTCCACAAAAGCAGCGGGAATGCACTGAAATACAGAGCACTCCCACAGTAAAGCAGCATTAAATTATTTTACAAAAACTACTGCACATCTGGACAGCATTTGAGATTGTTGGTTAGCAAACAAAATTCTATCTGCATCTTCAACAGAAACAACAACATTAACAGGATTGGTAGAGTTAACGCCACCCTTAACAGCAGTAGCCTTGATTACCAACGGATTAGCGCCAGCACGAGTAGTACCACCATTAGCCTTTTGCAGGTCTGTAGAGTATTCTACCATACCATTAGAGATTGCAAAATTCTTATCAATATTATTCATACCGTAAACTACACGGCCATTAGTATCCATAATGCAAGGAGAGAAGGTAGATTTCAAGCCTAAGCCTGCAGCGTCAATAACAACACCGCTATATTTAACAGCCATTACCTGCTGTACCTGTACCTGAGTCAGATTAGTGCTGGTTTCATTTACAGGAGGAACAGGAGCAGGAACAATATCTTTGGTAGCTTCAGGAATAACTGCACTTGCCAAACTATCCTTTTCGCCAAACAAAGGCAGGCGTACCCTTACACAATAACCACCATCAGCAGTTCTGGTTTCTTCAACAATACGAGCACCTTTAATTACAGCAGAAACCTTTACCTTAACAACATCACTTTTTATCATCATGTTTTCCAAAGTAGTTTCAGCGTCAACCTGAATGCCTTCAATTTCCTCTGCCAGCATGCGATATGCATCTACAATAGCAGCTCGTCTAGCCAAAGCTCTGCCTCTAGCTCCAACGCCTTCGGGAGCATAGCCAATACCAATAGCAATTACGTCGGACTCAGATCCCTTAGTCCAGTCAATGCCACTTTCAACATATTCACTTTCAGCTGCAGGTGCAACATCAGAAACAGCAACCTGAGCCATGGTAGGCATTGCCATAGGTGCAGAAGCCATAGCCGGAGCGCAGCAAACACCTAAGCTAAGACTAAAAGCCAAAGCTGCAGCAGCAATTTTTTTGTTCAAAAATTTTTCCACATTAATCAACCTCTTTTCGCTTAAATGTAATCCCTAGTTATACAGGTATAAAACCAACTAATGGTTTTGTAAAAAACAAATGTCCATATTTTACAGGCAATAATACTTGCAAAACAAAGACATATTCTAAATAATTATAGCACAATATAAAAATAATTCAACACACCTGTATATACAAAATTACATATTTTTATAATACGGCATTTTATTTTTTACATAAATTGCAATTAATAGATTTTTCAACAATAATGATTTTTTCTACCATTTCACCATTCACTCTATAAGTCTATATACGCTATGTAATTTAAATTTTCCGTTTATTTACAATTACTTTTTATCCATAAAATACAAAAAGCGCCGGCACGAAGCCGACGCTTTTAATTTATAAATTATTCTACAGTTACACTCTTAGCCAAGTTTCTAGGTTTATCTACGTCGCAGCCACGAGTAAGTGCTGCATAGTAGCTAAGCAGCTGCAGCGGCAGAACTGCCAGCAGCGGAGCTAGATATTTATCAGTTTTGGGAATATAGATAACATGGTCAGCGTATTTAGCCAGAGATTGGTCACCCTTGAAGCCAATAGCAATTACTACAGCCTCACGAGCCTTAACCTCCTGCAGATTACTTACAGTCTTATCATAAACATCCTCTTGAGTTGCCAGTACGATTACAGGTACACCAGACACAATCAAAGCCAGAGTACCATGCTTCAGCTCGCCTGCAGCGTATGCCTCAGCATGAATATAGGAAATTTCCTTCAGCTTCAGTGCACCCTCTAAAGCTACTGCGTAATCCAAGCTACGTCCCAGGAAGAATGCATTTTCGCAGCTACCATATTCGCGAGCAAAAACCTTGATTTGGTCCACGTTTTCCAACATTTCGTGAATCTGTTCAGGAATGAAGGTCAAGCCGTTAACAAGCTCTGCAGACTTTTCAGCGCACAGGGTATCACGCAGACGACCAACATAAATAGCCAGCATCAGCATAGCCAACAGCTGAGTAGTGTATGCCTTGGTAGAAGCAACTGCGATTTCAGGACCAGCATAGGTATAAACAACCTGGTCAGCTTCACGAGCAATGGAACTGCCAACTACGTTGGTAACTGCCAAGGTGCGTGCGCCAAGACGCTTAGCCTCACGGAGCGCGGCCAAAGTATCGCTGGTCTCGCCGCTTTGGCTGATTACGATGGTCAGGCTGTTGCCGTCAACCAGAGGGCTACGATAACGGAATTCGCTGGCAATATCAACCTCTACAGGGATACGAGCCAGCTGCTCTAAGTAATATTTACCAACCATACCTGCATGATAAGCAGTACCACAGGCAACGATAAAGATTTTATTAATGCCCTGCAATTCCTCTGCAGTCCAGTTCAGCTCGGGGAATTGGATAAGCTTGTTTTCAGCATCAACACGGCTAGTCATAGTATCACGCATAGCCTTGGGCTGTTCGTAAATCTCCTTCAGCATAAAGTGCTCAAAACCGCCCTTTTCTGCTGCTTCAGCGTTCCAGTTAACCTCAAACACCTTTTTGCTGATAGGAGTACCTTCAATATCTTGAACCCATACACCATCACAGGTTACAGTTGCAATTTCGCCATCACTCATAATAAAGGTACGGCGAGTATGGTTAATGATTGCAGGAATATCGGAAGCGATAAAATTTTCGCCCTCGCCAAGACCAATTACCAACGGGTTATCCTTTTTAGTGCAGATAACCTTATCAGGCTCAGCCTCACACATAAATACCAAGCTATAGGAGCCCTTGATAATACGCAGAACCTTTTTAACGGTGCTTTCAAAGTCGCCGTCAAATTGATCTGCCATCAGATGAGCAACAACCTCAGTATCGGTTTCGGATACAAAGGTGTGACCTTTAGCAATAAGCTCTTCCTTTAAAGCCATATAGTTTTCAATAATACCATTGTGAACAACAACGAATTTACCGCTGCTGTCGGTATGGGGATGAGAGTTACGGTCGGACGGACGACCATGAGTTGCCCAACGAGTATGGCCAATACCCATAGTACCTACAGGCATGCGGTTTTTCAGCTTGTCACGCAGTGCGTCCAAGCGGCCAACACATTTATCAACACGAATTTTGCCGTTTTCCATAACAGCAATGCCAGCGGAATCATAACCGCGGTACTCCAGCTTGCTCATACCGTCAAGCAGGAAGGGAGCAGCCTGTTTGCTGCCAATATAACCTACGATACCACACATAAATAGTATCCTCCTAAATTTTTATTGCCTTTTCTGCTACTGAAACTTTCCCTCCTGCGTTACCACAGGGCTTTGTATCCAGCTTACGGTCTACAGCTGACCGTGAGGCATCCGCTGACTGATCGATGACCTCATTCCTCGTCTGCCGCATTATGCGGTACATGCGCTCTATCACATTTCTGTTTTTAAACATACAATCTTTAAACATACAATATACCGCGCAGGCAGGCTTGCCCCCGCGGCACATCTTTGTGATTAGATTAATTGTACAATGATTTCGCCCTTTGGTCAAGGATACTAATTGTGAATTATTATTCTTATATTGTAAAATAACAAAAATCACGATGGAAGCAACTCCATCGTGACTTTTGAAGCATCAGTAATTTTTTTATTCTAATTCTTTGTTAACAACATCAGCAATAGCATTAGTAATTTGCTCTAAACGCTCTTGGTTAGGACCCTCAGCCATAATACGGATTAATGGCTCAGTACCAGAGGCACGAACCAAAATTTGACCGTTTTCTCCCAGCTCTTCTTGGTACTTTTTAATAACCTCTGCAATAGCAGCGTTTTTATCCCAACCATTTTTGTCAGCAACACGAACATTGAGCAGAACCTGAGGATATTTAGTCATAACATTGCTCAATTCGGACAAGGATACATTATTCTTAACCATTGCACACAGTAATTGCACTGCTGTCAAAATACCATCGCCAGTCTTAGCATATTCAGAGAAGATGATGTGACCGGATTGTTCACCGCCAAGATTATAACCATGCTTCAGCATTTCCTCAAGCACATAGCGATCACCAACTGCAGTTTTAGCGGTTTGACCACCTGCTGCCTTCATAGCCTGGTGCAAACCAACGTTACTCATTACAGTAGCAACCAGCATATTGTCCTTCAGCTTGCCACGCTTCATCAGCTCTAATGCGCAAATAAGCATGATTTGGTCGCCATCTAAAGCAACGCCGTTTTCATCAACAGCCAGACAGCGGTCAGCATCGCCATCGTTGGCAATACCAACATGAGCACCCACCTCTACTACCTTCTTCTGCAGCGCCTCCAGATGGGTGGAGCCACAGCCATTGTTAATGTTGGTACCGTTAGGCTCATTGAAAATAGTAACCACTTCAGCACCCAGACTACGCAAAATTATCGGAGCAATTTCACTGTTGGCGCCATTGGAGCAGTCCATAACAACCTTTAAACCATCCAGCTTAGTATATGCTGTGCTAATTACATGCTTAATGTACAGCTCTGCCATACCATGTTCATAAATAACCTGACCTACGCTGCTACCACGAACGGTTTTAGTGTAGTCAATGGGAGCTGCCACAATTTCAGCAATTTCATCCTCTACTGCATCAGGCAGCTTGTGACCTGTTTGAGAGAAGAATTTAATACCATTATCCTCAAAGGGATTGTGAGATGCAGAAATAACCACGCCTGCGTTTGCACCAACCACACTGGTCAGGAAGGAAACTGCAGGAGTAGGCATAACGCCTAAGATATGTGCATTGCCGCCTGCTGCACAAATACCTGCGCATAAAGCGCATTCCAGCATTTGACCACTACGACGAGTATCACGTCCAATAATTAGCTTAGGGTTGGATACCTCTCTACCAAAATAAGTAGCTGCTGCAAAGCCTAATTTAAAGGCCAGCTCGGGAGTAAGCTCCACGTTAGCAACACCACGTACACCATCAGTACCAAATAAACGAGCCATTTCAATTCCTCCTAAAGAATATCTTCTATAAATTATCTATTTTACATAGCTTTAAAGCGCTGCATTATTGCCCAGGCAATATGATAGCCATCGAGGGCAGCACTCATAATACCACCGGCATAGCCTGCACCTTCACCACAGGGATAAAGCAGGTCATGTGTTACAGAAACATAGGTTTCACGACTGCGGTCAATGCGCACAGGAGCAGAGGTTCTGGTCTCAACGCCTGTCAACAGTGCACCACCGTCAGCATAGCCCTTCAGCTTCATGCCGAAGCTAGTAATACCTGCTCTCAGTGTGTCTGTTACATAGGCAGGCAAAACTGTATCTAAATTGCAGGGAGCAAGACCAGGGCGATAGGTTCCACCTGTCAAGCTTTCCAGAGAAGGAGTACTTCTCTTTAAAAAGCTGTCAAAGTTTTGCGCAGGAGCATGATAATTTCTTCCACCTGCAGCAAAGGCAAGCTGTTCATATCTGCGTTGAAACTCTACGCCAGCCAGCGGGTCGTTGCCAAAGTCAGCACTGCTTACGCCCACAACCAAAGCGCTATTAGCCACGCCACTATCGCGCTTGTACATACTCATACCATTAACGACTACACCACCAGCCTCAGAGGCTGCAGCAACCACCAAGCCACCGGGGCACATGCAGAAAGAATATGCTGTCCTGCTTTTATCAGGGGTGTGATAAACAAGTGCATAATCTGCTGCACCTAAAAGTGGATGCCCTGCAAAATCACCATACTGAGCTTTATCTATCAGCTCCTGTGGATGCTCGATACGCACACCAATAGAAAACGGCTTAGATGTAATGCCTACACCCTTATCTGCCAGCATTTTATAGGTATCGCGAGCACTATGACCACAGGCCAGCACTACTGCTCCAGAGGCAATTTTCTCACCATCAGCCAGTTCTACGCCAACTACCATATTATCTTTAATAATAAGCTCCTTAACATGAGCCTCGTAACGGATTTCACCACCCAAAGCACGAATTTCTTTACTAAGACCTGTTACCATAGCGCGAAGCTTATCAGTACCAACATGGGGCTTATGCTCCCACAGAATATTTTCAGGAGCACCTGCATCTACAAACATCTTCAAAATATCCTGCATTACAGGGTCATTAACACGGGTAGTCAGCTTACCATCAGAAAATGTTCCTGCACCACCCTCACCAAACTGTACATTAGAGTCAGGGTTAAACTCGCCATGCTGCCAAAAGCGCTGCACATCATCAACACGCTGAGCCACAGCCTTGCCTCTTTCCAAAAGCAAGGGCTTGTACCCATATTTAGCTAGCTGCAAGGCAGCAACCAGTCCTGCAGGTCCTGCGCCAATAACCACAGGACGGCCTAGCATTGGAGCTTCACCAAGCTTAGGATGCAGGCGCAGCTTTTTCTCCGCCTTAGCAACGTCCTTGTCCTTTAGCAGTTTGTTAACCACTTTACCAGGCAAGTCAACATCTGCCTCCAAATGGTAATTGATGCATACATCCTGCTTTTTACGAGCGTCTACAGCCTTACGCAAAATGCGTACATTGGCCAACGCATCCTCAGTTACTCCAAGCTTCTTGCTTAAAGCTCTTTCTAAAGTATTTTCACGCTGCAGGCTAATACGTACATTATTTATCTTTAGCTTCATTAGACTTCCTTTCTACAGAAAATCTGATTTGCACATTGCGCATTTCAGGAATAGTTTTTTCAGGTAAATCAAGCTCTGCCACAATAACAGCACTTCCTGTGATTCCAGAAACATTAACAGGCTTGGTATTGATATATTCTAGCTTCTTCAGCACAGAGGGAGCTGCCGTCAGATGCACCTTCTCAGGAATAACATCTGTCTTGCTTATAACAACACCATCTGGTAAATCACCGGCAGTAATCAGCTTCACTGGCAAATCGACTGTAATCATCTGGCTGACCATAGTTGCAGAAACCATAACGCTTTCAGGGGTAATCTTCATATTGGGAATATCATAGCCATCGTCGCTTACTGCCACCAGCTCGCTATTAGTTACAAAGGTATCGTTATGATTGCTTACATCAACAGGAGCTACAACCTTGTTAACACGGGCAATACGATGAGTTGCACCACGAATGGTAACCTGCTCAGGCTTAATAATGCAATTACCCAGCGTCATATCGCTGGCCATAGCGCCAACTACCCTAGGAACTACAGGCACATTCTTTTCGCTAACGGTATCAGCATAAACAGCAATTTCACGAGGAGTTACATCAATAACCTCACCTACGGTACTGGTTACGATGACAGGAATATTCTGCTGACCCTCTGTTACATTTTTAAGGTCAATAGTTGCTGTTACATGATTTCCCAGTCCCTCCATCAGCTTAGTCCTAGTGCCACGCACCTTGACTAAAACCCTATCAGGAAGATTAAACACCATCATATTTTCAGATAAATTTGTTTGCTGTAGGCGCACGTCTGCACTGCGTTCTACAATAGGGTTTTGGTCAGTCATAACATAAACCCATAAACAGCAGGCAGCAATAACAGAGATGATGCGCGCCAAAAGATTTTCCTTTTGCAGCAAATCCTCTAACCATTTCATTGGTCATCACCTCGCAAGCTTTTAATTTTCTCAATCCAGGTAGTACTTTTATGAGGCTGATAAATAGATTTACGCAAAATCTCCTTTACATCATCCACTGTCAAATAACGCATAATCTCACCATTACGAGCTACAGAGATTGTACCTGTCTCTTCGCTGACTACAACAATTACTGCATCTGACTGTTCAGAAAGACCAATTGCAGCTCTGTGACGAGTGCCTAACTCCTGACTAAGATTGCGATTCTCTGTCAATGGTAATAAACAGCAGGCAGCCATAACGCGGTTACCACGAACAATTACTGCGCCATCATGTAAAGGTGTATCTTTTACGAAAATATTTTGCAAAAGGCCAGAGCTTACCAAGCCATCAATAGCAACACCTGTTTCAATACGCTCAGCCAAACCAGAATTACGTTCAAATACTATTAAGGCACCAACCTTATTTTTGCCCATGATTCTGGCAGCATCTGCTACATTGTCTAGCATGTCCTCTAATTCCTGCTCATCCAGCTCACTGCGCTTGTGGAACAGCCTGCCACGACCTATCTGCTCCAGTGCACGACGCAGCTCCGGCTGAAAGACAACGGGCAGGGCAACCATAATAATGGTCATACTTTTTTCCAGCAGCCAGCTAATAACGTGCAGATTCATGCTGCGGCAAATAATCATAAACAATGCCAGCACCATGAGACCCTTGAACAGAGTTGCTGCATGAGTGTTCTTCAGCATTAGGTACACACGATACAAAAAGTATGCTACAACAACTATATCAATAACATCCAAAATAGTAATAGAGCTAATAAGCCCCTGGAGTTGAATAAACAAAAACATCACCAACTTTTCTCTAAAAAAATAATACTAGGCTACTTTACATTATATCACAAATTTGCCAAACGAAATGACAAGTTAGTGAAATAATGTTAGAGAGCAAAACAAAAAGGACTGCCATATTTCAGACAGTCCTAAAATAGCAAGCTATGCTTTTACAAATTATAATTTTTCCTTCAGCTCGTTCAGCTTTTCTTCCTGCTCAAAAAGCACCTTGTTACCGATGGCAAATTGCTTTTCGTTTTCAGTAAAGGCAGGTCCACCATAGGATTTACGTGCAGCAACACAGTTTTCCGGCTTAAGTGCTTCCAACAAATCCTCTTCAAATAAATCAGAGAATTCCTTGTACTCATCAATGGAGATTTCAGGCAGGAATTTACCATTCAAAATAGCATAGGCAACGCATTTACCTACAACTTCATGGGCCTGACGGAAGGGCAAGCCCTTACGCACTAAATAATCAGCTAAATCTGTAGCATTGGAGAAGTCCTTGCTTACAGCCTGCTGCATCTTGTCCACATTTACAGTCATAGTCAAAATCATATCGCGATATACTGCCAAGCTGAATTTGATGGTATCAATGGCATCAAACAAGCCTTCCTTATCCTCCTGCAAATCCTTGTTGTAGGTAAGAGGCAAGCCCTTAGCAGTAACAAGCATTGCCTGCAGATGTCCATAAACACGTCCTGTTTTGCCACGCACCAGCTCAGCAATATCAGGATTTTTCTTTTGTGGCATCATGGAGGAGCCAGTTGCAAAGCCATCATCCAGCTCAATAAAGCCAAATTCTGTACTGCTCCACAGGCAGAATTCCTCACTGAGACGGCTTAAATGCATCATCAGCATGGAAGCAAAGGAAAGAAACTCAATAACATAGTCACGGTCACTAACAGCGTCCATACTATTGCCATATACCTTGCCAAAATTCAACTGCTCCGCTACATAGAAACGGTCAATTGGAAAGGTGGTGCCTGCAATGGCGCCTGCACCCAAAGGCATAATATCTGCACCCTCCCATACACCCATTAAACGACGGAAGTCACGTTGCAGCATATTAAAGTATGCCAGCAGATGGTGTGCAAAGGTAATCGGTTGTGCTCTTTGCAAATGAGTGTATCCAGGCATTAAGGTTTTTTCATGCTCCTTGGCCACGCTCAGCAAAGCCTTTTCAAAATTAAGCAGCAGCTCGGCAATTTCAGTTACCTCGCGCTTCATATACATATGCATATCCAAAGCAACCTGGTCGTTACGGCTACGTGCGGTATGCAAACGAGCGCCAGCAGAGCCAATACGCTCGGTAAGTCTAGCTTCAACGTTCATATGGATATCTTCTAACGCAACCTCAAAGGCAAAATTCCCTGCCTCGATATCCTTCAAAATATCCTGCAGTCCGGCAACAATCTTTTCCCCGTCTTCTGCCGGGATGATACCGCATTTGGCAAGCATTTTAGCATGAGCAATGCTGCCACGGATATCCTCATGATATAAACGTTTATCAAACTCAATGGACGCGTTAAACGCGTCCACAAGCTCGTTAGTATTTTTACTGAAACGACCGCCCCAAAGCTTAGCCATTATTTCAGGCTGCCCTTCTTCATTAAGGCTCTAACCTTCAGAGGCAGGCCAAAGAGGTTGATAAAGCCGGTTGCGTCAGCTTGATTATAAACTTCATCCTCGCCAAAGGTTACATACTCTTGACTATAGAGGGAGTACGGGGATTTGGAGCCGGCGCTGATGATATTGCCTTTGTACAGCTTCAATCTTACAACACCAGTAACAGTTTTTTGGGTTTCATTAACAAAGCTATCCAATGCCTCACGCAGGGGGCTGAACCACATACCATCATATACCAGTTCAGAGTAACGAATACCAACCATTTGCTTAAAGCTTTGGGTTGCTCTATCCAGGCACAGGTTTTCCAGCTCATTATGAGCATAGTAAATGATTGCGCCAGCAGGATTTTCATATACGCCACGAGATTTCATACCAACAAGTCTATCTTCTACCATATCGGTAATACCAACGCCATTTCTGATGCCAATCTCGTTCAAAGTTTCTACGATGGTTGCAGGGCTCATTTTTTCGCCATTGACAGCAACGGGAACACCTTCAACAAACTCTAATTCAACATATTCCTTTTGATCAGGAGCTTTTTCAGGAATATTGGTTACGATAAACAGCTCATCCTTAGGAGCGTTCCACGGATCCTCCAGGTCGGAGCCTTCATGGCTTAAGTGCCACATATTTCTATCCATGGAGTAGTCATGGTCATGAGTTACAGGAACAGGGATGTTATGAGCAGCAGCAAAATCAATTGCTTCGTCTCTGGAACGAATGCTCCACTCTCTCCAAGGAGCAATAATTGCGATGTCAGGAGCAAGTGCCTTTACAGACAGCTCAAAACGTACTTGGTCATTGCCTTTGCCGGTTGCACCATGAGCAATAGCGTCAGCACCTTCATTTTCTGCAATCTCAACTAATTTTTTTGCAATCAGCGGACGTGCAAAGGAAGTACCCAGCAAATATTTTTTTTCATAAACAGCGCCAGCTTTAACAGTGGGCCATACATAGTCAGCAATAAATTCTTCCTTTAAATCCAGAATATAGCATTTGCTAGCACCGGATTTAAGTGCTTTGTCATGTACAGGAACCAGCTCATCACCTTGGCCAAGGTCAGCAGTAACAGCGATAACCTCACAATTATTGTAGTTTTCCTTCAGCCACGGAATGATAATGGAAGTGTCCAGACCACCGGAATATGCAAGTACAACTTTTTTAATATCTTCTTTCTTCATAATAATATCCTCCTCATTTGCCCTTCGCACGACTTTTTGTATATTTTTTCTACATGTCGTGAATAATGTTTCATTGATTATGTATTATAACACAGTGTTTTTGATTTGCCAACCCCATTTTTAAAAATATCTGTATTTTTTTGAAATTTTTCTGTAATTATCTATTTAGCACTCTATATACGCCTTGTTTACGGATTATTGTAGTGTATTTATAGTATTTTACTGTACTTTTGTCTATTGTATACGTAAATTTTCTGAAAAATCCTCAAATAAAAAAGACTGAAGAGAATTTATCTCCTCAGTCTTTTTACTATATCACTAATAATTATTAGCAGTTTTTCTGTTTATTTATACTGTATATTCATTCTTGTATGCATTAATATAAGCAATATACAGCAGTCACGTATGCAAAACACCTTATTTCAGCCAAGCTTTTACAGCAGTAGGCAGTCAAACTACAGTAACACCAGTTCAGTAGCCTTCAAATAGCAATCTTCATCAACTATACACCACTACCAGATTGTAATCTGCATTCTGCAAGGCGTAAGAATCAGTCGTACATTACCATCAGTTTTACGCCAGGATTTCCATGGCAACAGCATCATACTATAACAGCATTAAGCAGTCACTACGATGACTTAAAGCACGTCATCTCCCATAAGCAGAGCCATGATAGCCTTTTGCACGTGCAGGCGGTTTTCTGCCTCATCAAAAACTACTGATTGCGGTCCCTCTAAAACCTCCTCAGTAATTTCTTCACCACGATGTGCAGGCAAGCAATGCAGCACAAGGGCTTCAGAGCGCGCCTCAGCTAAAAGCTCCGCATTAATCTGGTAATTATGCAAGGCCTGGAAGCGGACTTCGCGCTCAGCCTCTTCACCCATACTAGTCCATACATCAGTATAAAGTACATCCGCATCCTTAGCGGCACGGAACATGTCTTCATCTACAGTGATTGAGCAGCCTGTCAGCAAAGCATCCTCTTGAGCCAGCTTAAGGATTTCTGGATTAGGCTCATAGCCCTTAGGGCTAGCACAAACCATATTCATACCTACCTTGGCGCAAGCAAACATCAAGGAGTGAGCCATATTATTACCATCACCTACATAAACTAGCTTACGTCCCTTCAATACCTTAAGCTTTTCTTCAATAGTAAACATATCCGTTAGAGCCTGACAAGGATGCAGCAAATCTGTTAAGCCATTAATAACAGGCACATCAGCATATTCTGCCAACTCAATAACAGAGTCATGAGAAAATGTACGAATCATAATGCCATCTACAAAGCGAGACAGCACACGAGCAGTATCACGAATTGGTTCTCCACGTCCTAATTGTGTTACAGCATCATTTAAATACAACGCATGACCACCAAGCTGATGAAATCCTACCTCAAAGGAAACTCTAGTACGTGTGGATGCCTTAGAAAAAAGCATTGCTAAGGTTTTACCACGCAGGTATTCGTGAGGAATTCCTTTCTTCTGCATATTTTTCAGCTTTCTGGAAACATCCAGAATTGTTGCAACCTCACCTACAGATAAATCATGAATGGATATTAAATCTTTATTTTTTAAACTCATAATATAATCCCCTCATTTTAAAGCTTTAATAAATATTTATTATCTTTAATTTAAATTTCTTATTCCATATTTCACAGAGCAGCTAAGGCCTTATCCAAAGCTGTCACAACAGTATTAATATCTTCAATAGAAATAATCAACGGTGGTACAAGACGGATAACATTTCCAGCAGTACAGTTTACAATCACATTATTTGTCAAACAATGCTCTACTATGGGCTGTCCTGATTGATTTAGCTCCATCCCCAGCATTAGTCCGCGACCACGAACATCTACTACCTTATCTGGATATTTTTCCTGAAGTCTTTTAAGCAGCTCCATAAAATATGCACCCTTAACAGCGGCCTTATCTACAAGCTTTTCTGCTTTAATTGTTGTAAGCGTTGCATAAACTGCGGCGCAGGCCAAGGGATTGCCACCAAAGGTGCCACCATGATCACCAGGCTTAAAGACATGTGCCAGGCTTTCAGGAACTGCAAAGCCTGCTACAGGAAAGCCACCGCCAATACCCTTAGCAAAAGTAAGTACATCAGGCTTAACGCCGCTATGCATATAGGCGAACCATTCACCTGTACGTGCAACACCCGTCTGTACCTCGTCAAAAATCAGCAAGGCATCATACTTATTGCACAAATCACGTACCTTTTGTAGATATCCATCTTCTGGAACATGAACACCACCCTCGCCCTGAATAGGCTCCAGCATTACAGCACACACATCTGGTCCCATCATTGCCTCTAAAGCAGCAGCATCTCCATATTCTACATATTCATAGCCAGCGGGCAATGGCTCATAGCCCTCCTGATAATGAGGCTGACCTGTTGCTGTAACTGTTGCCATAGTACGGCCATGGAAGGAATGCCAGGCTGTAATAATCCTAAACTTTCCGGCTGCCTTTTGTTTGCCATATTTACGTGCCAGCTTTAAGGCTCCTTCGTTAGCTTCGGCACCGCAGTTAGCAAAAAACACACGCTCCATACCAGTAACCTCTGCAACAACACCTACAGCCTTAGCCTGAATCTCTGTGTAATAAAGATTGGAGCAGTGCATAACTTTTTGTGCCTGCTCAGTAATAGCATTAACAAGAGCAGGATGATTATAGCCAAGTGAATTTACTGCAATACCTGCAAAGCAATCCACATATTCGTTGCCCTCATTATCCCACAATCTGCAGCCCTGACCACGATCAACAACCATAGCCTTTCTACCAAAGACTGGAAGATAATATTTTTCAGTTTGTTCTATAACAGTTTTTTTATCCATAGCATTACTCCTCCTTCTTAACTTCTACAGCTTTTTACAACCTCGGTACCAACACCCTTATCACTAAGAATTTCCAAAAGAATACTATGAGGAATACGTCCATCAATAATATGAGCCTTTTTAGCACCCTTAACCAAAGCAGTGATACATGAGCTAACCTTAGGAATCATGCCACCCTCAACTGAACCACGTATAATTAGCTCCTGAGCCTGTTCAAAGCTCATTGTAGTAAGAAAGCTATCTTCATCAGGATAGTTGCTATAAATACCCTTAACATCAGTTAATACCAACAGCTTTTCTGCATCTAAAGCACCTGCTATTTCGCCTGCAGCAACATCTGCATTAATGTTATAAACCTCACCCTTAGCACCAATACCTGTAGGTGCAATTACAGGTATAAAGCCGTTATCTAAAAGAATCCTTATCAGCTCAGTATTAATATGCTCTACATTGCCAACAAGTCCTACATCTACAAGATTTACTTTACCATCCTCATATACATCAGCCAAATGCTTTCTAGCTGTAATCAGCTTAGCATCCTTACCACTTAAGCCAACAGCCTTGGCTCCCAGCTGATTTAAGCGACCAACTAAATCAGTATTTACCTTGCCCACAAGTGCTGTTTCTACAATGGCAGCAGTAGCAGCATCAGTTACACGCAATCCTGCTACAAATTCACTTTTTATACCAGCTTGCTTCATCATAGCTGTAATTTCAGGTCCGCCACCATGTACAACTACAGGACGCATACCTGCGCATTGCAAAAACAAAATATCTTGCAGCACCTTGGTTTTCAGCTCATCATTAAGCATTGCATTACCGCCATATTTAACTACGATAATCTTATTTTTAAATTTCTCCAGATATGGCAAGGCTTCGATCAAGGTCTCAACCTTTTTGTCATCTACAAACATAATAAAATTCCCCTCATATTAAACAACATAATATTCTAAACACAAACTCTAATATAGAAATAGACTTTAGTTTAACTGAAGCTTAGGTATGATATTCGCCGTTAATCTTGACATAACCATAGCTAAAATCACAGGTCCATACAGTTGCTTTTTCATTACCTGCTGCCAGATCTATGGTCATTGAAATATCATGCTCGCTCATAATGGGTACTAAGTCCTGAGCAGGAACATTGCAATTCATACCATTTTCTACTAAACGCACACCACCAATCTCCAAATTTACCTTATCTGCCGTCATTGCAGCACCACTATAGCCAGCTGCGCATACAATACGTCCCCAGTTAGGATCTTCACCAAAGAAGGCAGTTTTAACAAGAGGAGATTTGGCAATAGACATTGCAGCAGCCTTAGCATCCTCCTCGTTAGCAGCACCCACTACATTTACCTCTAAAAACTTAGTCGCACCCTCGCCATCATGGGCAATCAGCTTAGCCAAATCAGTGGAGCAGGCCAGCAAAGCTTCAAAGAAGGCAGGATAGTCAGGATGCTCTTCGGAATAAATAATCTCATTTTCAGCTAAACCATTTGCCAACACAATCATGCTGTCGTTAGTACTAGTATCGCCATCAACAACAACCATGTTAAAGGACTTATTTGCTGCAGCCTTTACGGCACGCTTTAAAACATCAGGTGCAATAGCAGCATCCGTAGTAATAAAGGTCAGCATAGTTGCCATGTTGGGATGAATCATACCAGAGCCCTTAGCAATACCTGCAATCTTGACTGTTTTGCCGCCAAGCTCTACCTCATAAGCAGCACGTTTAGTAAATGTATCTGTAGTTTTAATAGCAAGAGCACAATCCTCGCCACCATTCTCATCTAAGCAGTCAACTGCATCTGCAATGCCAACCAACAGTTTTTCCATAGGCAAAAATTGACCAATAACGCCAGTGGAGCACACAAATACCTCTTCAGACTGCAAACCTAAAAGCTCCGCACAGTGTGCTTGCATTTTTTTAGCATCTGTTAAGCCTTGTTCACCTGTACATGCATTGGCACAACCGCTATTTACTACAATAGCTCTAGCACCTGGATTTTTATTTACCTCACGACTTACTAACACAGGAGCCGCACACATTTTATTTTGAGTAAAAACGGCACCACAAACAGCAGGAGCAGTACTATAAATCAAAGCAACATCATGCTTACCGCTTGCCTTAAGGCCAGCTCTAACACCGGATACAATAAAACCTTTAGGAGCTGTTAACCAGCCTTCTATCTTTTTCATAAAAATTCCCCTCATTTCTTTTAAAGCTATGGAACTATAGGTAACGCCCTTAAGCCCATTGTTTCTTCAATTCCAAACATAACATTCATATTTTGCACAGCTTGACCAGCCGCACCCTTAACGAGATTATCAATACAATTCATAACAATAATACGACCTGTGCGTCTATCAATCTCCCAGCCTAAATCAACATAATTAGAAGCGCGCACATTTTTTAGCTCAGGATAACTGCCCTTGCCTCGCAAACGTATAAAAAATTCTTTTCCATACATGGCATGATATGCTTCCTCGATTTGCATATCACTAACTCCATCCTTTAATTGGGCATAGCAGGTAGCAAAAATGCCACGGTCTACAGGCAAAAGATGAGGAGTAAACTGCACCACAACCTGTTCGCCTGCAATCTCACTATAAGCCTGTTCAATCTCCGGTGTATGACGATGATTAGCTACACCATAGGCCTTAAAGCTTTCATTAACACTGCAGTACAGGCTGCCCAGCTTCAGGCTACGTCCTGCACCAGTAGTACCTGATTTAGCATCAATTATAATTCCCTTGGTTTCAATCAAACCATACTTCAGCAGTGGTACCATGGCCAAAATACTGCAAGTTGTATAGCAGCCTGGATTAGCCACCAATCGGGCATCCTTTATCTGGTCACGATACAGCTCTGTAAGTCCATAAACGGCCTTTGCCTCAGGATCCTGATGAGTAACCTTGTACCATTCTTCAAAAACCTTGTAATCCTTAAATCTATAATCTCCACCCAAGTCGATAATCTTAGAATTGCTTCCTCGCAACAGCTTGCCTATCTTCATAGCATGCCCATGAGGCAAGGCTATAAAGATAACATCGCTTTGTTCTGCAATTGCTTCGATATTCTTCATAGAATCTAAATTCTTCTCTATACGACCGGATAAATGCGGATACATAGCAGCAATAGCTTCACCAGTACTACTTTCAGAGGTAATAGCAGTAATCTCTGCCTCAGGATGACCGTCTAAAAGTCTTAAAAGTTCTACTCCAGCATAACCGGTTGCTCCAATAACACTTACCTTCATATCCTTCCTCCTTTACATGATTAGTAATTATACAACCATATTGTATAATTTTGCAAGCACTTTTTCACTTATTTTAATAAAAAAATAAAATTTTTCTCATTTACAGCGTTTCTGCCAACATAAACAGCATAATATATTTTTCATTACCGCCCTTTTATAAGCACTGATAAATCCGCTTTATTTCAGCATTTTTCGCCACTTCCTCGACTTTGTCATCCATTAAAATAGCTGGTCCATAAAAAATCCAGCAATCACCTTCATTTATTTAGCGTAATCACCGTTAAAATTTAATTATTAACATTATTCACAAAAATCTGAATATTCATACTTAATGCAATATTTCTATACAAACATCAAATTATGAATATTTTAAATTTTCATAAAATACAGCTATGGAAATAGCAAAAAGCAACTCCCATTTACCACGGCTTCCCCCTTCAGCGCAAATCATGCTATAGCTCCAGCTCTTTAGTCATTTACAACTATTTACAAGCAGCATTGCTACAAGTCTTTGCCAAAACAGCGCTTTCTTGTTAAAATAATAGTAAGTATTCAATCGAGAGGTACACTATTATGGTGAAAACAATAATTATGGCATTGCTCATCTTTGCAGGCATGGTTGGCTACGACAGCTTCGTCAAGGAGGATCAGCCATCCCTGCCGCCAATCAAGCAGGAGCAGCAGCAAGGCTCTTCTCAGGGCAATGAGCAGGATAATAAAGAGGATAAGCATAAGGAAAAGGCTGTCAAGGCTATTTTCTTTGCCTTGCTTCCACCCCAAGAGGAGTGGCCCGAGCCTATGCAAAAATTTTATATAGCTATGAACCTTGACGAATATATAGACCCTATTCGTCAAAGACCTGACTGGACTCCCTTAAGCTCTATGTCTCAGGATGTTCCCAGAGCACTTATAGCTATCGAGGACCACGACTTTTATAATCACGATGGCGTGGCACTGACCAGCATTGCCCGCGCTTTTCTTATTAATATGAGTGCTGGCGAGGTTCTCCAGGGAGGCAGTACCCTTACCCAACAGCTTGTAAAAAATGTACTATTAACAGACGAGCAATCTATGGAAAGAAAGGTGTATGAAGCAATTCTGTCCTTAGTCATGGAATCAGAATACTCCAAGGACGAAATCTTAGAGCTTTATTTAAATACCACTTACTTTGGAGCAGGCGCCAACGGCATTCACGATGCTAGCCGCCTCTATTTTGGTAAAGCACCTTCAGCGTTAACCTTAGCAGAGGCTGCAGTAATAGCATCACTGCCCTATGCTCCCAGCGCTCTTAACCCCTTAGAAAATCCTCATGAATGTAAAAAACGTCAGCAGCTTGTATTAAAGGAAATGCTACGTTACGGCTATATTAATCAGGGACAACAGGCAGAGGCTAAAATGCAGGTTATCACCCTAACTAATGGCACTACTATGTAAAACGCCAACTTAAATCGGTCACAAGAGTGACTTAAGGCTGCAGAAGCAGCTTAGGCGTCAATACATATCAGCTAATGCAGCAAATCACACAACAACAAGCTGGATGCATAGCCAGCCTAATGAAAATCACTCGTCTTTAGGATGTCTATATCTGCTTATATTAAAAATTATTAATATCTTAAGCCATAACAACCACATAAAAACGCAAAAGCTATGAAGGCTACAGCACTTCTTGAAGGAGTGCGCCCTCATAGCTTTTTCTTTGCGAAAATATTTATAAAATTCAAAGGAATGCAAATTATCATGAACATAAAACAACAGCTTACCCTGCCCGCACTTTTTCTAGCCTGCGGCCTGCTCCTGCCCATTGCCTTTCATATGTTTGGCATGGCAGGAAAAATTTTTCTACCTATGCATATTCCTGTACTTATGGCGGGACTGCTTCTTGGTTGGCGTAAGGGTTTATTTATAGGTATCCTGACACCTTTATTAAGTAGTTTTTTAACAGGTATGCCATCCCTATATCCAATGGCCCCTATTATGTCAATAGAGCTTGCTGTATACGGAGCTACCGCAGGATATCTTCATTATAGTAAGGGTCTTTCCATTTTACCTTCTTTGATCAGCGCCCTAATAGCCGGGCGCATAGCTGTAGCATTAATGCTTGCCCTTTTTGCCGAAGCATTAAATATTAAACTTTCTCCATGGATATATGTAATGACCTCTGCAGCTAATGGTATGGTTGGTATTGTCCTACAAATAATAGGTATACCACCGCTTGTCAAAAAGCTGAAGCAATATATACAGCGGATAAAATGACATAATTAAATGCCTACACAACATCCTAGGCAACGATAACCATTGTTTTAATGACAGCATGATTACTGTTGCTCTTAAAAGCATACGCAAGAGGAATTTATACAAACCTTGTAATCATTTGATCCTCATAACTCTTTGTCAATAACCAACTTCAGTATAAACAACCTAAATATTCTAAGAAGGAGAATTTCCCCTATGAGATTTTTAAAGCTTGTACCACTTTTGGCGTTTACCGCTATCTCTACAGCAGCTGCCGAAACACCATCATATACCATGCCTGACGTTATCGTTTACGCCAATGCACAAACAAGTGTAGATACTAATGTAGACGTCAAAAAAATTAATATCAGCGCTGCAAAAACCGTTCCTGAGCTACTACGTACAACTGCAGGACTACAAATCCAAGCACGTCCTAACGCAGGCGGAAACGAAGATTTAACCCTTAAGCTTCGTGGTCATGACTCACGCCATTACACCGTTTTAGTAGACGGTGTCCCCCATGCTATGGCAGGTGTTATGGGTGGTGGCTATGTCAACTGGAACGCTATTCCTATAGCCATGGTAGAGCGCATAGAAATCACCAAAGGAGCAAAATCTGCAGCCTACGGCCAAACCGAGGGCGGAGTTATTAATATTATTACCAAAAAAGATATTGCTGCAGGCGGAGAGCTGCAAATGACAGCAGGCAGCAATGACCGTCGTCAGTACAACTTAAGCTATAGCACCAATACTGACAAGCTAGGACTTTCCGTCTATGCAGCCAAAACGAGCGAGGATGCTTATTTGCGTAATGCAGACTATGATAATGAGCAATTAGGCTTGCACATGAACTACGCAATCAATAATACAGATAAATTGCTTCTTAATTATGACCACCAGCAGCTCAAACGTGGTCTTGTAGTGCGCAATATGCCAGGTGATGCTAACTACAACCCCGCCTACCCCAACACACCTAATGCTGACGGCTTTGCCAGTAGCAAAAATCAAGTTGGTGACGGCTCCTACACCAAGCTTTTCCGCAACAATTTTAATATTGGCTGGAGCTCTGATGGCGAAAACTCCACATCTCAGTTTACTTTCTGGCGCAATAATGAAAAGCAGCGTGAGGTAAATATTGATGCCGATACCCAAAAGCTGGTTTTTGATCGCTACAATGTTACTGATAAATCCTATGGTCTTATTTATAATGGCAGCACTATACTTGATGACCGTCATACCCTTTGCTACGGCGCTGACTACAAGGCTCTGCGTTATGGCTACGGATGGTACAATGCAGGCAATGGCAGCAGCCTCTATCCCTCTCAAAAGCTAGATATTTATGGTCTTTATGCCGAAGACAGCTGGAAAATGGATGAACGCTGGACTACCAATTTGGGACTGCGCTTCGACAAAATGCAGGGCGATCGTGATGACAATAGAGCTACTAAGGTTGGCTCCATGAGCGAGTCCTCCCTCTCTCCTAAGCTTAATATTCATCTCCAGGCTGACGATAAAAACAGCGCCAGTCTATCTATAAACCGCATTTGGCGCGCGCCCTCCATGGCAGAGTTTTATTGGCATTTTATGAGCTCTGACTTTGCAGCTAAGCAGGAACCACCTATTAAGCCTGAACAGGGCTGGGGCTATGAAATTGCCATAAATCATCGCTTTAGTGATAAAGCTTCAACTAAGGGTAGCATTTTCTATCAGGATATAAATGATTACCTCAATTTTACCCACCAGTTCCCCTTTAACTGTTATAATATTGATAAGTCCAAGCTGTGGGGCTTCGAGCTAGAAAACAATTGGCAACTTAACGACAGCTCTGCCATCTTCCTAAACTATACCAATCTGCATACTAGCAAAGAAGGCACACATCCTATGGACAACATAGGTCTTCACAATGAGCTGGACTACCGCCCGCGCCACACTCTTGCTCTTGGCTATCAATTTGATCAGGACAAATGGCATGCACGCTATGATATGACCTATACCAGCAGTCAAAAGGCAACACTAGGCTATCCTGCTACCAAACCCAATGCGTATCAGGTACAGGAAATTGGTGGTTATGTAGTGCACAATCTTGCTGCTGCCTATGACTTTACCAAGGACACTACACTAAGCATTGCTCTTTACAATATCTTTGATAAGGAGTACTGCGAAATCTATGGCTATCCTATGGAAGGCAGATTCTTTACTGCAACCTTAACACAGCGCTTTTAAACAAGGTTTACATGCAATCTCTAGAGTAATGTGTAAATCCATATACAAATTCCAAGAAACATAACCAAGCTAATATACATAAATAATAATATTATCAAAGCAAATCTTAATCAATCTAATGATAATACTATTAAAAAAACAGTACTTAACCTTAATAAATTTAGAATAATACTCAAAGCAAAGGAAACTACATGAACAAGGACAAAGAATTTTTTGACAGCTGTGCAGCTAACTGGGATAATATTCGCGAAACAAATCCAGTTAAGCTGCTAAAGCTTATACAAATGGCTCAAATCAAAAAAGACGACAAAATAATGGATGTAGGTACAGGCACCGGCGTACTTTTGCCTTACCTGTTGGCAGCTATTGGCAAAGGCGGTCATATTACAGCCGTCGATTTTTCTGAAAACATGCTTACACATGCTAAAGCAAAGCACCACGAAGAAAATATCAGCTTCATTGCAGGCGATATTTTGCAGCTAAAACTACCTCAAAATAAATTTAATGCTATAACCTGCCTTAACTTTTATCCACATCTGCATCAGCACAAGGAATTTTTCCTCGAAAAAATGCTGACCCTGTTAAAAGAGAATGGTACCTTGACCATCTTCCATGATATTTCTAGAGCACAAGTAAACAGCATCCATGCAGAGTGCGAAGAGGTTAAGGAGCATAGGCTTCCCCCTGCCTCCGAGGTTGGCGCCCTTATGCAAAAGGCAGGCTACCAATTGGTGCAGGCCTACGATGATGATGATATATACTTCGTCCAAGGCCAAAAGCGTTAATAGCAAAATGCTCATATGACTCACGATAAATAAATTATGCAAAAGCTGTTCATCAAGTAAAAGTAATCCATAGCTTTTTATAAAACCAAATGCGGCTAAACTGCAGTACTTCAGCAATATTTGCTTAGATCTTATTCAAAACACTGCTGAAAAATTTCTTCAGAAAGCACCAGTCCATAGCCAGCAAAAAACTCTTTCTGACAACTGCTCTACAAAGAGCTTTTAACCGTATATACGAAAAAGGTATGTGTATTTTGATGTACACATACCTTTTATTTTTTATTCAAATTTACATGTAGCTTTTTCTATGGTCTAACATTATAGAACCATACTTATTTCTCCTTAGTAAAGCTATAGCCTTTACCGTCAGTTACAATGGTCAAATCACCATTAGTCTCAGTAGTATAAACCTTAGCACCCAAATGCTCTAAGCTACCAACAACATTTTTATTAGGATGATGATATTTTTCAAAATCACCACAGCTAATCAAAGCATATTCAGGCTTAACCTGCTCTATAAATTTATAGTATGAAGATGTTTTGCTACCATGATGAGCAACCTTCAGCACGTCTGCCTTCAGTTTGCTACCATACTCATTAACCAGCAGTGCCTCTGTAGGAGCCTCAGCATCACCAGTAAACAGCATAGTAAAATCGCCATAATGCAGCTTCATAACTACACTATTATTATTTTGGTCATTCTTAATACGCTTATCAGCTTGTAAGAATTTACCAGGAGAAAGCACCTCAAAATAATAACCCTTATCAATCTGTACCACATCGCCAGCCTTCAAAACGCGGTTATTATAGCTACCTTTACTAAGCATACCATGAAGCTTAATGGAATTTTTATTGCCTTCGTTTACATTACCGTTATCATAAATATCATTTACGCCATACTTACTAGTAGTAGTAAAGATATTACCCATATGGTCCTTGTGGTGATGGCTTATAATAACAGTTTTTATGCTATCAACACCATGCTTAGCCAGCTTCTTTTCGAACAGTGCTTTTTCCTTACTATCACCAACATCCACCATAATATTACGCTTATCATCTTGAAGCAACACTGCATCGCCATGACCAACATCCAGTACTGTAATCTTTAGCTTACCACTTGTAGGTGCTTCGCTCTGCTCTGCAGCAATTGCAGGCTGCTTGTTAAAGACATCCTTAACATCATCGCTATGAGGCTCATAAAATCCCCAAAATGCCAGCTGTGCAACAATAAACGCTGCTAATATTTGAAATACCAGCTTAAATTTTTTCATCTCTACAACCCCTTTACAAAATTATCTAACAACTCTGTCTATTATACCACAAATCAGAGAATAAGATAGTAATATTAAATATATTTTTATATTTTGTATTTACATTTCGTTATTCACTCATATTATGAACATTATTTCTAAAAAGCTCTTTATCTACTAGCCAAAAAGACTCATATACTTTCCCCTATATAATATCACCTATGCTAAAAGAGCATCTAATAAAATTAAAAATCAGCCCCATAACATACTACAGTTATAGGGCTGATGTATTGCAGCTTATATATTATTTTTTTGGAGTAATAGCTAAAACGCGCGCAGGCATACCATTAGCATTTTCAATTCTAGGCCAACCTACAAAGATAATAGCACCGGCAGGAGCAACCTTATCAAGATTATTCATAACCTCAACCTGCACCTTGCCTTTAGCCAATACATAGCGTTCACAAGCCAAATCCCCAGCAGCAGCAGCTAAAGCAGAAGCATCAGTATCAAGAGTTTCATGACCATTAGCAGCAGCATTACGCTCCTCATAAATGTACTTTAACGCCTCTAGGGACCAACCAGGAAAGTTTTCACTGCCATCATCAGCAATACCACTAATAGCATTCATATCAGGCCAAAACTTAGCCCAACCAGTGTGCAAAGCCACAAAAGCACCATCAGGAATATTACCATACTTAGCCTCATATTCCTTAATATCTTCCACTGTAACAGCATATAAAGGATTTTCAGCAACCTTGGCAGTAACGTCAACAACGCATAAAGGATACAGCATATTATCTACGCCAAAGGACTCAGACATAGGCGCACCCTTGATAAAATGACCAGGAAAATCAATATGAGTGCCAAATTGACCAGGAAACTTAAAGGTCTGGATTTCGCATTCCAGCATGGGAGTACCCCAATTATAGCAAACCTTGCCAAGCTCCAAATTGCCATCAGGCACACCGCCCCAATAAGGGCTATCGTTATTCAAGGAGTGGGATAAATCCACCAGCTCATATTCAGGAGACTGCAGCTCCTTTAAAACATTCCATAATTTATAGCTCATAAACTCACCTCTTCCTTTACAGATTTACTGTAAAGCTTTTCCATTTAATTTTCTTGTAAATAATTCTACCATTAAGATGGACATTTGTAAATAAGATATTAGTTTATAATCGTTAATACCCCTTCTAACCTACAAGAATGTATTCATTTGTACATTTTAGCTATTATTATACAGAACTATAACTACAAAAAAAGAACGCCGCAGCCGAAGCAGCGACGCTCTTAAGATTGAGATGAACTATTTAGTTTTCAATTAGAAGCTATAGCGAACGCCAGCGTTCCATTGCCACGGGGCTTCTAAATCACCGCCAAAGGTTTTCATAACATCAGCATAAATGTAGCTTGCCTTAGAAACCTTGTAGCTTACGCCAATACCAGCCTCATACCAGGTTTCTCCCAAATCTTGAGTATAGCTATTATGTTTGTCACCAAGAGACAGTCTGGTATCTGCTTCGCCATTAAAATCGTGGAGTAAGGAAGCTTTAGCAAAAATTCTGCCTTTATCATTAACGGCTTTACCCATTTCAAAGCCAACTCTACCAACCAGGCTAGTCATGCTATCTTGCTCAGCCATAATGCCGTTGCTAGTAGTATAATCCTCGCCACCAACGTACATTAAAGTCAGTTGACCTTGCGGAGTTACATACCAACCATCGTTAAGCTTAATTTCCTTACCATATTCACCGCTTAAGGAGGTACCCCACATATCGTAGTCACCTACGGTTCTTCCCGCTGCAGTAGCAATGTCAAATTCATTGCTCAAACGACCTTGTTTCAGTACGATATCAGCATACTCACCATCATTGCCAAGCCATGTGCCATACAAACTTAAGGAAAGGCTGCTGTTTTCACCGCTGCCATTAGCATAGCTAGTTTTACCATCATTGTGGCTGATAGCTGCACCATAATGCCAATCACCATAAGCCTTATCATAGCCTAATTGGAAGAAATTGTATTGGTTTTTAAAGTTATCATTATATTCAAACTCACCACGGCTCATACGGGTCCAAATTCCTTGGTCGCCCTCGCTGCTACGCAGCTCGCCTAAGCGTTGACCAAGAGAGCTGTCCTCTTGACGCCATGCAGCAATTGCTACACTAGCAATATCACGCATGCTGTCCATAGTGGTTGTAGATGTGCCTTGCTGAACAGTTCCTTTATCAACGCTTACAACACCATTTTCATCTACTTTTAAATCACTACTAATACCACCGCTGATTAAGCCCTCTTGAATATTACCAGTTGCATCTAATTTATCATCATTGCCCTTAACAGACAAGCTTCCTGCCAATGCGTCAAGAGCTGCTTTACTATCTTCAATAGCATCAGCAGTCACACCAGATAGATTAAGGTCAATCTTACCCTCAACATTAGAATTGTCATCTTTACCTAAAACAACTTCACCAAGCTTCCAAACACCATTATCAAGCTCACCTTTAATGTTAATGTCGCCACCACTGCCAGCAACATTATCAATTTGAATTTTTTGATCAGCACCACCGTTTACATTAATAACGCCATCATTAAAGGTTAAGTTGTTAACGAAGCTGTTTCCATCAGTATTCCAAGTACCACCGTTGGAGAGACCGAGATTCATACCCATAACATCCGCTTTGTCTGGAGGAATAGGGTCAACATTAGTACCTTTACCAATATTACCATTCAGATAAGAATCTTTGTTGGACAAATTCAGTATTACTTTTGAATCGATTGTTGTTCCAGAGCTTACGCCATCATACTTAAACGCAATATTACCATTTAATTGAACTATATTGTCAGCGTTGTTGTTCTTGTTAATTTCTACCAAAGACTGACCACGAGTGTTAATAACATTGTCTGCTTTTACATAAAGATTACCATCATTAATTCTAATTTCACCCTGAGACCAAGCTGTTATTGCATTTGCTTCCTTACCCTCAGCAGCAATACTAGCATTTATAATTGTATTTTTTGCATTTATATTAATTTTAGAAACAACACTACTGTCACTTGTAGTTGTTCTATTCATAGCACGCACAGCATAACAATAACCATCAGTTGCCTCTGCATTGACCACAAACTTTTCGCTGTTTACATTTATTACACCACCCTGTTTTCGCCGAAAGTTATCCGCCATAACAGCATCAACATACTGTCCTTTTGTAGTAACAACAACAGACTTAGTATTTGCATCTCCTAAGTTAACGGTACCACCACACATAGCTAAAACAGAAGAAGTTGCACCAGCTTGACCACCGTTATGATAATCGTTAACAGTTCCGTACTCAATTCCCAAAACAGTACCATCGCCAATTGTTATATTTTCACCAGTTACATTTTTAGTTTCGTAAGTAATTCCATCATTATCATGTGCAATAATTGATTCTGCTGCCCACACCATGTTGCCAGTAATCAAGCATCCCATCAAAACACCTAGAGCTAATCTTTTCTTCATACACAATCCCAACC
>Peterbilt_p2__coassemble_145_pt1 | contig 135442 bp, 124 predicted proteins | sample Peterbilt_p2__metabat2_high_PE_024 | metagenome-assembled genome bin Peterbilt_p2 | reverse complement strand
TAAAAGATATTGTGTTTATTTTCTAAACTACACACAATATCTGTGGATAAGTAGTGATAATCCACTGTTTTTTCACAAAGTTATACACACTGTGGATAACTTTAGGAGGTTTTTGTGGATAACTGTGGAAAACTTACGCCTTTTAATGTGGATATGATATAATGAGCTTATAGTGATGTTATGTAAATATACGTACTAAAAGATGGTTATTATTTCAGCAGTGAGAATATTTGACCATGATTCGCAATTTATCATAAGAAAGGAAAAGCCTTTTATTTATTGTATAATAGGCGATTAATATAATATGCTTAAGAAAATATTGGCAACAGTTATTTTAATAGCCGCCTTTATAGCTTTTTTAGTAGTTTTTGGCGGTATTGCTATTATTGATATTAGTATTAAACTGATGTGGTTGGCGTTTTCTGCTATTATGGCCTTTGCCTTCAATAGCTTAGGCAGAGATTTTTATCTGGATAAGGTCAATAAGCTTTTGGCGAAGCAAATGCTCTTAGATGGCACTGTAACTGTAAGCGAGGCGCCTGGCATTAAGATGGATAGAGTTATACTTTATAATCTTTCTTGGTGTGATGCCAATGGTAAAGAACGTCTTTTTGTGCATGAGGTGGAGATACGAGCAGGCATTGTACAGATTCTGTTAAGCATTTTTAAAAAGGATAAATTTGCGGAGCTTTTAAAGAACGTACAGGAAATAATTTTGCGTCAGCCGCATTTAAAGCTAGAATACACCCTTGATAATCACAGATTATTGCCGCAATATGTGGATGAATTACGTACAGAAACAGCTGAGGCTGCTGAGCTGGCGGTGGCTGCAGGTATAAATAAGCCTGCTCTGGAGCATTTAAAGCTGTATTTGGAGCGTGGCATATTTGATCTATCGATTAATGATAATATAGTGCGCTTAGAAAATATTAATGGCGTGTGGCGTAATGACCCTGTAATTGAGTACCATATTAGCTGCCAGCTAGAGGATGAAAATATCAGCCTGCAAAATCAAAATGGCTGCAATCGTTTTTTAGTACGTGCTGCCAAAATATCCTTACGCAAGGTGTGGAATATTATTAAGCCTATTGTTGGTTTAAAGAATATGGACTTGGCAGATGGCGAAATTTCCGATGTAAGGGTTCAGCTTGAGCGTAATGCTAGAGGCTGGTCAATTTGTTCTGTAAGCTGGAATCTAAGTGATATTTCACTTAGCAGTGGAGGCTTAATCCTAGAGGATTTAGATGGTAAATTTATCAGCGAGGATTTACGCACCTTTGTTATTAAACGGCTAGAGATGAAGCTCTATAGTCATACTATTAGGGTTGATGGCACAGTTAGCAGACAAATAGATTATAACGATGCTTTTGTTTATGATTTGAAGCTGCGTAGCGATAGATTGCTGTTGAAGAATGGCTTAGAAATCAATATTTTTGACGGCTTCCATATTAGTGGTAGCGCAGGACCATTAGCTGATGAAAGTAATCTTGACTTGCAGGTTAAGGGTATGCTGAGGGTGGATTTTCCAGGCAGCAAGCTAGTTTGTGTTGAAGACTTTAATGGCAGCTGTTTGCTGAAGGATAAGGTGCTTTATAGCCAAGGCATTAGCTGTAAGATGAATGGTAAGCCTATTACTATTGATTCTGGACGTTTTGAGCTAGAAAGTGGAGATTATGAGCTGCAGCTAAAGGGCGAGGGACTGGATGTTGAGCTGTTAACTGACCAGCCAATTAGCGGCTCTACCTTTGTAGAGCTGTGTATAAAAGGCCAGCAGTCCGATGATAGTCTATCCATAGAAGGCTGCTATAGAATTGAAAACATAGTTTATAAAGGGCTTCCTCTTAGTCATATTACTGGTAAACTGAGCTTTGCTAAAAATGGACTTGAATTAATGGATAACCATTGGCATATAATGAATATGAACATACCTATTGAGTGCAGGTGGCAGGATAATGCAGTACATATAAATTGGGGTGATAGCTTGAAGCGTTTTGCCAGTGAAAGTGCACTTGCTAAAGCTTGGCAAAAGCTGAAGAATAATTTATAGCAGCTTGACTAAAACCTACTGCAATGGTAGAATTATAGTTAGCGTACGCTAACTATAAAAGGAGGTTATACATTTGGATCAAAATATTCTTTTTGCATTCTTAATGACTTTGATTGCAGGTCTTAGTACTGGTATTGGTAGTATTATTGCTTTTGCAACTAAACAGACTAATAAAAAGTTTTTGTCCATCAGTTTAGGCTTTTCGGCTGGTGTGATGATTTATATTTCTATGATTGAGATATTTGCGGAGGCTCAAAAGACATTAATTAGTGAGCTAGGTGAAAAGCAAGGCAGCTGGTTAACTGTAGTGGCCTTTTTTGCTGGCATGCTGCTTATTGCCATGATTGATAAGCTGTTGCCTGAAGAGGAAAATCCCCATGACGTAAAGCTTGTAGCAGCGGAGGAGGAAGTGCATAAAGATAACTTTAAGCTGATGCGAACAGGCACCTTTACTGCTATTGCCATTGCAGTTCACAACTTTCCTGAAGGCTTGGCAACCTTTATTTCTGCGCTGCAGAGTCCGGCCTTGGCTATACCAATTGTAGTAGCTATTGCTATCCATAATATTCCAGAGGGTATAGCTGTATCAGTGCCTATTTATTATGCTACTGGCTCTAAGAAAAAGGCTTTTATGTATTCCTTCGTGTCTGGCCTGGCAGAGCCTGTTGGTGCTTTGGTTGGTTGGCTTATTCTAATGCCCTTTATGAATGATATTATTTTTGGTATCATTTTTGCTGCTGTAGGTGGTATTATGGTATTTATCTCCTTTGATGAGCTGCTGCCTGCTGCTAGAGAATATGGCGAGCATCATCTTTCTCTTTATGGACTTATTGCCGGCATGGTTGTTATGGCTATCAGCCTGCTGATGTTTGTGTAATAAGCTTGGCTCTATAAAAATTAAAATAACAGCTTTTACAGATAACGATGTACTTTTAGACAGGTACATCGTTATTTTTTAGAGATGTTTAATGCGGATTGGTTTAATTAAGTGCTTAGACAGTACTTGATGATTAGTATAGGGACTTCATTATGTTGCTATCTATTTTAGAGCTATATATGAAAAAAGACCTAGTATACCAGAAGTACACTAGGTCTTAGTATTTAGTGGAGTATATTATTCAGCCTTGTAGCCTCTTGCTTCAGCAACCTTTTGGAAGGCAACCTCTGCTGCATCAATGGTTCTCTGAATATCTTCAGGAGTATGAGCATAGGAAACAAAGTTAGTCTCAAATTGAGAAGGCGGCAGATAGATGCCCTGCTCCAGCATGGAGTGGAAGTAGATTTTAAATGCTTCCAAATCACTTGCTGCTGCAGTGTCAAAGTCAACAACAGGTTTGTCGTTAAAGAAGACAGTGAACATGCTGCCAAGACGATGAACCTGTACGGGAACACCAGCCTTTTTAGCTGCTTTTTCCAGACCACCGGTAAGGATGGCAGTTCTGCTTTCCAGCTTCAGGCATACATCATTATCAACCATATAGCTGAGGGCTGCAATGCCTGCGGCCATTGCTAAGGGGTTGCCGCTAAGAGTGCCTGCCTGATACATAGGACCTGCAGGAGATACCATGCTCATAATTTCACGTTTGCCGCCATAGGCAGCAACAGGCAGACCACCGCCAATAACCTTGCCTAAGCAGGTAATATCAGGGTCGATGTCATAAAGGGATTGAGAGCCACCCTGAGCACTGCGGAAGCCACTCATTACCTCATCACAGATGAAGAGTGCACCGTAGTCTTTAGTCAGCTTACGAACTGCTGCTAAATAGCCTTCGTGAGGCAGCACCAGACCCATGTTACCAGGTGTAGGCTCTAAGATTACTGCTGCAATCTCTTGGCCACGCTCAGCAAAGACCTTTTCCAAAGCAGGAAGATCGTTAAAGGGAACGGTGATAGTGGTTGCTGCAACTGCAGAGGGTACACCTGGGCTATCAGGAACGCCAAAGGTAGCTCCGCCACTGCCAGCTTTTACTAACAGGCTGTCGTGGTGACCATGGTAGCAGCCGATGAATTTTACAATGCATTCACGTCCGGTATACGCACGAGCCAGACGCAGTGCACTCATAGTTGCTTCAGTACCACTGTTTACCATACGCACCATTTCCATAGAGGGAATCAGGTGGCAGATAATTTCAGCCAGTTCAACCTCTGCTACAGTAGGTGCGCCATAGGAGGTGCCTTTTTCAGCAGCAGCTTTGATAGCATCGGTTACGCATGCAGGTGCATGTCCCATCAGCAGAGGACCATAGGAAAGTACATAGTCCAGATATTCGTTACCATCGATATCATAAATACGGCTGCCTTTACCACCATTAATAAACGGGGGGACACCGCCTACACTGCGGAAGGAGCGTACGGGGCTGTTTACGCCACCAGGAATAAATTTACGTGCTTCCTCAAAAACACGACTAGATTTTGTGTGATCCATAATCTTCTCCTTATTTCTCTTGCAGCCATTTAGCTACGTCAAGAGCGTGATAAGTAATAATCATTTTGGCACCGGCACGTTTAAAGCCAAGCATGGTTTCCATAACAATGCGTTTTTCGTCAATCCAACCCTTTTCTGCAGCAGCCTTAACCATAGCATATTCACCGCTTACGTTATAAACGCATAAGGGACGGTTGAAGGTTTCGTGAACGCGTTGCACAATGTCTAAGAATGCTAAAGCAGGCTTAACCATTACGATATCAGCGCCTTCTTCAATGTCCAGTTCAACCTCGCGAAGGGCTTCATCAGTATTGGCTGGGTCCATTTGATAGCCCTTGCGGTCACCAGCAGCAGGAGTGGAATCCGCAGCTGCACGGAAGGGACCATAGTAGGCAGAAGCAAATTTAGCAGAATATGCCATGATAGGAATGTGGTTGAAGCCAGCTTCATCCAGTCCTTCGCGGATTGCACGGACATAACCATCCATCATATTAGAGGGAGCAATCATATCAGCGCCAGCTTTAGCATGAGAAACAGCTACCTTAGTCAGCAAAGGCAGGGTAGCATCGTTGTTTACGGTGCAGCCATGCTCTAAAACACCGCAATGACCATGCTCGGTATATTCGCACAGGCAAACGTCAGTAATAATAACCAGTTCAGGGTATTTTTCTTTAATAAGGGTGCAAGCTTTTTGAACGGGCTCGTTCATGTCCCAACCGCTGCTGCCAATAGCATCCTTGTAGGAGGGCAGACCAAAGAGGATAATAGCGGGGATACCAAGCTCTACAACTTCGTCAACAGCTTCCATTATACGGTCTAAGGACCAATGGTAGTTGCCAGGCAGGGATTCGATTTCGTGTTTAATATTTTCGCCAGGAACGACGAAAAGCGGATAAATAAGGTCCTTTACAGAAACCTCGGTTTCGCAAACCATTGCACGCAGATTAGCATTAGCGCGCATACGGCGGGGACGGTAAACCGGAAAACCAGTACTCATGAAAATCACTCCTTGTAATATTCTTCAATAGCGGTCATCAGGCCGTCAATAGTATATTCAGCTGCAGAAATTGCTGGCTTTAAGCCATTTTTCTCCAAAGTTTCAGCTGTTACAGGACCAATAGCTGCCAGTGCAACCTTGTTTAAAAGGTCTTTTTTGTCGCCTAAAACGTCCAGCAGATTGGTTACGGTAGAGGAGCTGGTGAAGGTTACAACACTTGCTTCACCACTTTCTAAAGCTTCCAAAAGCTCTTCCTTGTTTTGGCAGTCTGCAACAGTTTCGTACGCAGCTACTACGTCAACCTGTGCGCCAAGTGCACGGAGACGTTCGGGCAATACATTACGAGCTACCTTAGCACGTGCAAGCAGCAGCTTATCGCCAGCCTTAGTATCTTCTGCAAGAGCATCAGCCAGCTCTTCAGCTTTGTAAGCAGAAGGAATCAAATCGGCAGTAATGCCATAGCCCTTAAGAGCTTCAGCAGTTGCACTGCCAATAGCAGCAATTTTTATGCCCCACAGTGCACGGGAGTCCTTGCCAGCCTTTTGCAGACGGTTGAAGAAGTATTCAACGCCATTAACGCTAGTAAGAATGAGCCATTTATAAGTATCAATCTCAGCGATTGCTTTGTCAAGAGGTGCAAAGTCAGCAGGCGGCACAATTTTGATAGCAGGAGCCTCTAAAACTCTTGCGCCTTGTGCTTCTAATTTTTTTGTCAGTGCACTTGCTTGTGCACGAGCACGAGTTACGATAACAGTTTTGCCAAAGAGAGGCTTGTTATCGAACCATTGCAGCTGTTCACGCAGCTTAACAACCTCGCCTACCAGAAAAATTGCAGGCGGCTTCATACCAGTTGCTTTAACGTCTGCAGCAGCCTTGCCTACAGTGGTAATCAGAGTACGTTGCTCAGGACGGGTGCCCCAACGGATAACTGCAGCCGGGCAATCAGCACTACGGCCATTAGCAATGAGCTGGCTGCTAATACGCTCAATATTTTCTACACCCATAAGGAAGACTAGGGTATCAACAGCAGTTGCCAAGCCCTTCCAATTAATGGTGGATTCACCCTTGGTGGGGTCCTCATGACCGGTAATAACAGCAAAGGAGGTTGCTACGTGGCGATGAGTTACAGGAATACCTGCGTATTCTGCTACTGCAATAGCGGAGGTTACACCGGGAACGAATTCAAAGGGCAAGCCTGCCTCCAACAGCTCGATTGCTTCTTCGCCACCACGACCAAATACAAAAGGGTCACCGCCTTTAAGACGAGCAACGATTTTGCCTTCTGCAGCAAGCTTTACTAACAGCTTGTTAATATCAGGCTGGCGCATAGTGTGGTTAGCACTTGCCTTGCCAACATATACCATTTCTGCATCCTTGCGGCAGAATTCAATAATACGAGGGTCTGCCAGACGGTCATATACAACAGCATCTGCAGTTTCCAGGCATTCCTTAGCCTTTAAGCCTAAGAGGCCCGGGTCGCCGGGGCCTGCACCGATTAAATATACTTTACCCTTTTTTTCCATGATTTCACACTCCTTAAAGAATTGCTGCCAGAATGTCCTGACCGCCTTCAGCCAGCATTTGATTGCCAAGCTTTTGTCCCAGCTCTACAGCTTTTTCAGCATCGCCAGAAATGGTATTACGCAGCACAGTGCTGCCATCTAAGGAAGCAATTATTGCTTCAATCTTAATTTCATTGTTTTGAACTTCTGCATGTACGCCGATGGGAACCTGACAACCACCCTCAACAAGGCCTAAGAAGGCACGCTCGGCATCAGTAGCCTGTTTTGTTGCAGTGTCATTTAAAAAGGCCAGCATTTCACGTACTTCAGTATTATCGGTACGGCATTCAATTGCTAATGCACCTTGACCAACTGCAGGAAGGCATACGCTTGTAGGGATAATTTCCTTAATACGGTCGCCATGTCCTAAACGCTGCAGTCCTGCAGCTGCAAGAATAATAGCATCCATATTGCCTTCATCCAGCTTGCGTAAACGTGTATCAACATTGCCACGCAAATCAACAATCTTCAAGTCAGGACGAGCTGCTAAAAGCTGTGCTCTACGACGGAGACTGGATGTACCAAGAACAGCACCCTGAGGCAGCTCCGCAAAGCTGTTATATTTATTGCTGACAAAAGCATCGCCTACATTGGCTCTGCTAGTAATAACGGTTAAGCACAGGCCCTCAGGAAGGACTGTAGGCATATCCTTTAAGCTATGCACCGCTAAATCAACGGTACCATCTAAAAGCTCTTCCTCAATTTCTTTAGTAAATAATCCCTTGCCACCAATTTGTGCCAATGGAACATCTAAAATTCTGTCACCCTTAGTAACAATTTTTTTTAAAGTAACCTCACACTTAGGATACTCCTTGCGCAGCTCACCAGCAATAAAATTGCTTTGCCATAAAGCTAAAAGGCTTTGTCTAGTTCCAATCTTCAATTCGGCTTTCATCACCAAACTCCTCTCCGGTTTCATTGAGCAAGAACAGCTCACAAATCATTTGTTTATATCGTTCCTCATCTGGAGATCCTGCAACGCTGTTCATAGCAATCATAGGTTCTCTAAGAAATTTATGCTCAATTTTTTGCGTCATTAAATCAATAATACGACGTTCTCTATCTGTTAAATCAGGCATCTTAATGAAGGCCTTTTTCAAAACCTTTTGGCGTAGAAAATTCATCTTATCGTGGAGCTGAACCATTACGGGACGCATAGTATAGTAGCGTAAGCGTTCCTTAAGGGATTCGATTTCTTCCTCAATAATAGCTTCAGCAACCTTAGCTTCATTGGTACGGAAGCTTTTGTTCATATCTACGACATTTTCAAGGTCATCTATATTATACACCGTTACGCCCTTCATATCACCTAAAGCAGGATCAACGTCACGGGGGACTGCGATATCAATTAAAATTAAGGGCCTATTGGTACGTTCGGTAAGCAGTGGGCCTAGGTTTTCGGCTGTTAATACATAGTGAGGTGCACCTGTAGAGGTAATGATAATATCTGCCTCAGAGGCTTGGTTAAACATTTCTCTATAGGGGATAGCAATGCCGTTAAATTTTTCCGCTAGCTCGTGAGCGTGGTCAAAATTACGGTTGCTGACAATAATTGTTTTTGCACCTTTATCAATAAGATGACGTGCAGTCAGTTCACTCATATGTCCTGCACCAACTACTAAAATTTTAGCAGCACTTAAATCACCAAGAATATTGATAGCCAAATCAACTGCTGCAGAGGATACAGAAACACTGCTAAAAGCAATTTTTGTTTCTGTGCGCACTCTTTTACCAACAGCAATGGCTTTGTTCATAATGGTATTTAACAGGGTGTCAGTCATGTCGTTAGAACGAGCCAATTGGTAGGCGTTTTTTATCTGACTTAGAATCTGACCTTCACCAACAACTAGTGAATCCAGGCTAGCTGCTACATAGAAAAGGTGGCGTACGCAGTGAGTGCCGGATAAATTATAGAAATATTCGGGGCTATAATGCTCGCCAGCCAAATGCTTGATTAATCTTTTTATTACGGGAATCGCTTCCTCTGGATTATCTATAACCATATAAAGCTCTGTGCGGTTACAGGTAGAGAGTAGCATAGCTTCAGAGATTGCGTCAAAGCTACGAAAGCGGCGCATAATACTAGCAACACGGTCAGCAGAAAAATTGAAGCGTTCACGGATTTCTACTGGTGCTGTTTTGTGATTGAGCCCTAAAACTGTTAACTGCATATCTTACTTTCTCCTTTGCTTGGAATATATCATTTGCTTCCAATAGATTTAAAATTTCCTGATTTAATGTTTTTCGCCAAAAGGCTGTACGCTCTGATGGTGTTGAGGGAATGTTTTTTACCTGGTCTCTTTGCTCTTTTAGAAATTCATTAAATTCTGCAAAGGCAGGGGTAAGCTTTTGCTGTAAAAAGCTTTTTAAAAATCTTGTATATGCTGGAATGCCACCTGTAGCAATTGTAAGCTTTAGGCTGCCAATTTCCAGGGATGCAGGTACTGTGAAATTGCTTAGCTCAGGATCAGTAATATTATTTACTAAAAAAGGAGCGTTTTGGGAAATTTCTCTGTTCACTGCTTTGCTATCTGTTGCTGCAATGGTTATAAAAGCATCAGCAATATGTGCAGGATGATATACATCCTTGATTATATTACAGCAGTATTTCTGTGCTGCAGTAAGGGCTTCTTGGCAGAAAGCAGGAGCTACTATGGTTATCTTTGCACCAGCCTCGCCAAGTGTAATAAGCTTACGTGCGGCTACGCCTCCTCCGCCGATAATGACACAGTTCTTGCCTTTCAAATTTAGCATTGCAGAGTATTGGAAATCATTCTTATTAAGCATTTTATATCTGTCCTAAAAATATCGAGAATAAATATCATTAAAAAGCAATATTAACTAACTTATTCTACCATAAATTCAAAGGTTTTTAAAGCTAACATATCTATATTTTATTTAAAATCTTCTAAAAAAAATCAGTGGAATATTTTCTTTTTAGGAATAATTATTCATATTATTAATCAAAAACAGATAGTTAAGCAGAGGCAGGAAAAAGGAGTTTAATGGCGAATATCTAAACTATGATTAAGTTATAGCTAAGAGTGTTGCTATCCTAAGGGGGAAGATTTTATGAATTGTGCATTTTGCAAGCACCATAACTGCTATATTAAAGGACAAAATTGTACTCGATATTCTCACGAGCAGGTTGTTGATTTTTATGATGAAGAAGATATAGATATGATGAAGGCTGCAGCTGCTACAGAAAGCCGCAATTACTTAAAGATGACACGTTTGGAAGAAAGTGTTTTCTTTGCTCAACAGATGGGCGTAAAAAAAATAGGTATTGCTTTTTGTATTGGATTGGCTGTTGAAGCTAAGTTTTGTGCACAATATTTCAAAAATGCAGGCTTTCAGGTAGAATCCATATGCTGCAAGAACTGCGGTGTAGATAAGGATGTGCTTGGTTTGGAAAAAATTAAGTCTGGTCAATTTGAAGGGATGTGCAATCCTGCTACTCAGGCTCAGGTGCTTAATGATGCTAAAACTGAGCTGAACTTCATTGTTGGACTATGTGTAGGTCACGATATGGTATTTACAAAGCATTGTGATGCTCCAGTTTCTGCGCTTATTACTAAGGACAGGGTTTTGGCAAATAATCCTGCTGGCGTTGTATATTCTCGCTATTGGCGCAGAAAATTAGGAATTCTAGAGGAGGGTACTGTATAAGCTGCTACAAGATATGGGTAGTTGTGCAGCTGGATTAGTACCGATGTTGTAGGCTTGGAAAATATATAATTTTTATGGATAAGGTGCTGCATGGAAAGAGCTTCTGTGCAGCATTTTTCTTTTATTATGCGTTAAAAGACAGAAAATTTTATAAGAAAAATGCTTGGCAACAAGGTTTATGTGAAAGTTTGTCGAAATAAATAACAAGAATAATATCTAAACGTCATTTACATATGTTCTGACAAATGTTACAATTGGTTTAATAACAAATTTAAGAACAGGGGTGATTGTTTTGTTGACTTTGGAAATCTTACAAAAAATACTTTTAGCCGCAGCAGCTGAGCTAAAAGCAAAAAGCATGTACCTGTGTGAGCTGGATGGCGTTGCTGGTGATGGAGATCATGGTCTTACCATTGGTCGTATGGCAGATGCTATGAAGGCAAAAATTGAGGCCAACGATAGTGCTGATATGAAGGAGCTCTTAGACGATTTAGGTATGGCCTTCATGGGTATTAATGGCGGCAGTGCAGGTCCCTTATGGGGAACTGTATTTAGTGGCTTTGCCGAGGGCATTGATGATGGTGTTACTGAGCTGGATGCAGCCGGTATTGCTAAAATGTTTGAGCAGGCTAAGGAAGATTTTATGGATATTTCAAAAGCTAAAACTGGTGACAAAACTATGGTTGATGCTCTTTATCCTGCGCTTGATGTGGGCATCAAGGCTGAAGGCGACTTAAAAACAATCTTTATTGCTATGGCAGCAGCTGCTGTAGCTGGCGCTGAAGCTACTAAGGATATGGTTGCTCGTTTTGGTCGTGCTAAAAACGTTGGCGAACGCAGTCTGGGTACTCCTGATCCTGGTGCAACCTCTATTTCTATTCTTTTTGATTCTATGGCTAAGGCTCTATAATCGACAAAATATTCTCTGCATCTCTATGAGAGGTGTCCAAATAAGTGTTCCATACAGTTTCTAAATTAAAATTTTAAAACAAAATTGGAGGCGTATTAACATGAAAAAATTTATCAATGATCCCGAAAATCTGACTTCTGAATTACTGGAAGGTCTGGCTCTGTCCAACCCTGATATTATCTCTCTGGAGCAAGGCAATCTGGTTGTAAATAAAAAATTGAAGGATGCTGACCGCGTAACCATTGTTACCCTTGGTGGTACTGGCCATGAACCGGCAATCAGCGGCTTCGTTGGCGAAGGCATGGTTGATATTTCTGTTGCAGGCAATATTTTTGCAGCACCTGGTCCTCAAGCTTGTGTAGAAGCTATTAAAATGGCTGACAAAGGTCATGGTGTTTTGTTTGTAGTTCTGAATCACGCAGGTGATATGCTGACTGGTAACCTGACCATGAAGCAAATTAAAAAACTTGGTATTCCTGTAATCAAGGTTGTTACCCAAGAGGATATTGCTAATGCTCCTCGTGAAAATGCTGACGACCGTCGTGGTTTGGTTGGCTGTGTACCTCTGTATAAAATTGCTGGTGCAGCTGCTGCAGCTGGCAAATCTTTGGAAGAGGTTGCTGCCATTGCTCAAAGATTTGCTGATAATATGGCAACCATCGCTGTGGCAACTGTAGGTGCTACTCATCCTGCAACCGGCATGGAAATTGCTCATATTGAAGAAGGCGTCATGGAAGTTGGTATGGGTCAACACGGCGAAGGTGGCGGTGGCAGCCAGCCTATGAAATCTGCTGACGAAACCGCAGCTCTCATGATGGACGCTCTGTTGAAAGACCTGGATGTTAAAGCTGGCGAAAAGCTTTTAGTTGTTATCAATGGCAGTGGTGCTACTACTTTAATGGAGCAGCTGATTGTATTCCGCGCTTGTCATAAATTCCTGGCAGAGCGTGACATCGAGGTTGTTGCAAGCGTAGTTGGTGAGGTTCTGACAGTTCAAGAAACTGCTGGCTTCCAAATGTTCATCGCTCGTATGGATGAGGAGCTGCTGGGTTACTGGAATGCTCCGTGCCGTACTCCTTACTATAAGAACTAATATCAAACAAAGGAGAAATAAATACTATGGCAGATAAAGATGGCAACATCTTAGCAAAAAATTATGGTATTGGCATTGCTCCGCCAGACCGCAAGTTTCCTGTAAAGGGTCTTGATAGTGCAGGCTGGGGAATGCAAAGCCGTTTAGCTAATATTTTTGGTGACGATGGCCGCACTATTATGTTGGCCTTCGACCATGGCTATATTTTAGGTTCTACTGCTGGTTTAGAGCGTTTGGACCTTGTTATACCGCCGCTGATGCAATATGCAGATTGCCTTATGGCAACTCGTGGCGCACTCCGTGGCTGCATTCCTGCTAATAATCACAAAGCCATTGCTTTACGCTGTACTGCAGATACTAGTGTGTTAAAGGATGACATGAGCTTTGGTAATGTTGGCGTTGATATTGAGGATGCCATTCGTATGAATGCTTCCTGCATGGCAGTACAATGCTTTGTTGGTTCTGAGGGAGAGCTGGATTCCTTAAGAAATCTGGCCTACTACGTAAATAACGGCGAGCGCTTTGGTATTCCTGTGCTTGGCGTTGTTGCTGTTGGTAAAGAGATGGAGCGTACCACTCGTTATTTCTCTCTGGCAACCCGTTTGTTGGCAGAGCATGGTGCTCATATCATTAAAACCTACTATTGCGATAACTTTGAACAGGTTACTGCAGCTTGTCCCGTACCCATCGTTATTGCTGGTGGCAAAAAGATTCCTGAAAACGAAGCTTTGGAGATGGCGTATCGTGCAGTAAATGAAGGTGCTGCTGGCGTAGATATGGGACGTAATGTTCTGCAATCTGAATGTCCTAGTGCTATGCTGCAGGCAATCCGTATGGTTGTACATGAAAATGCTAAGCCGGAAGAAGCGTATAAGGCTTATGAATTACTGAAAAAGGACGTGAAATAAATGAAAGAATTTATGCATGTTGGCGTTCCTACAGATATTTCTCGCGAAGGCGAGTTCTATGCTGAAGGCATTAAGACTCATATTGTAGCTCCTGAAACCAATGAATTCCATATTGAGTATCTGCGCTTTGAAAAAGATACTCCTTTGCCAAAAGAGCTGCAAACCTTGGTTCATGTAGCATATAAGGTCGATGACCTTGATAAGCAATTGAAAGAAAATAAGGTTATTGTTGAGCCTTGGATGGCTGATGAGCATACCCGTATTGCTTTTGTTATGAAGGACGGCATTCTTTTCGAATTGATGGAAGAAGTAAGATAAATTGCTTAACGCAAGAGAACGGGCGCAGCTTATTGCTGCTGCCCGTTTATACTATGAGGATGATTTAACTCAAGCTGAAGTTGCCAAACGATTAGGCGTATCCCGTCCTATTGTCAGCAAAATGTTGGCACGTGCCCGAGAGGTTGGTATAGTTCATATTGAGATTCGTGGCGGTGATGAGCAGGATTCAGATATTTTGGAGCATTTGCAGCGTAAGTACAATCTTAATGGTGTTTTGATTGTTTCTAGTGGTAAGGGCGCTGCAGAGCAGGCTGCCAGGTATTTGGCCTTAGAAACTGCAGCAGACAAGAATCTTGGCTTAGGCTGGGGATATTTGGCTGGCGATATTGTGGAGAAGATGGGTGTTACTAAGCTCCACACTCAGGACGGCTTTATATTTCCATTGATTGGTCATGCTCATTACAATCTTCATGGCTATCATCCGGATAATTTAGTGCGTAGATGGGGAGAAACCATGGGGCGCACTTCTTATTATCTTAAATGTCCCGCTTTTCCTGATTCTGAGGAGAAACGTGATGAGTTAGAAGCATCTGCAGATTATAAGGTTGTACAGGCCCTATGGAGTCAGATGGATTCGGCTATTATTTTTGTCAGGAACTTTCCTAACGTGCCTGACGAGGGTACTGCTACGCGTTTTGGTGATGCATTGCAGAAGCAAAAGGCTGTTGGCAGCTTCTTGTCCTATTACTACAATGATAGAGGCGAATTTATTAGTGGTAATAGTGACTTTTGCCTACATATTCCTTTGGCATCCTTGCGTCGTTGCCGAAAAATCATTGGCGTTGGCTTGAACGCAAGTATTAAGGCTCTGCATGGAGCCTTGGCTACAGGTCTGATTACTCATTTGGTAGTAACTAGAGAACAGGCCCAAGAGCTTTTAGCAGATTAAGAAAATAGATAGGGAGCTGTCATGATATGACGGTTCCCTATTTTTGTTACATACCAATTTTGAAAATCTTGTAAACTTCTGTACAAAGCTATTATGATAATGGGAAATTTTTTCTGAATAATAGATTTTTGTTTACAAGTCTATCTAAAAGTCATAAAATAAATCCATCCGTAGTATAGTATTAATTTTGTAGAATGGAAGGATGGTAGTTATGATTTCTTGGAAGAACAAAAAGATAAAGGCTTTGACTGCTGCATTGATGTTGACTTTGGCTATGGGCGCACTGGGTTGTGGTGGCGATAGCAAGGCTGAACAGGGTAAGGATGCAAAGGTAAGTGTAGGTATTGTTCAATTAGTAGAGCATACGGCCTTGGACGCTGCTAACAAAGGCTTTGTAGAGGGCTTGGCGGCAAAAGGCTTTAAGGAAGGTCAAAATATTACCTTTGACAGACAAAATGCACAAGCAGATCAATCTAATTTGCAGAATATTGCACATCGTTTTGTAAATAATAAAGTAAATCTTATCTGCGCAATCGCGACTCCCGCTGCTCAAACAGCTGCAAATGTAACCAGTGATATTCCTATTGTGGCAACTGCTGTTACTGATTATGAGGCTGCAAAGCTGGTAAAATCCAACGCTAAACCTGGAACAAATGTTACTGGTACTAGTGATATGAACCCTGTTAAGGAACAGCTTGAGCTGCTGCTTAAGATTGTTCCAAATGCTAAGACTATTGGCACCATTTATAGCTCCAGTGAGGTAAATTCTCAGCTGCAGATTGACCTTTTGAAGGCTGCTGCCAAGGATAAGAATATTGTCATTAAGGAAGCTACAGTTTCTACCGTTAATGATATTCAGCAGGCTGCAAATAGCTTGGTTGGTGAGGTTGATGCTGTTTATATTCCCACTGATAATGTTATGGCATCTGCTGTTCCTACACTGTTATCTGTAACTGATGAGGCTAAGCTGCCTGTAGTTGTAGGTGAAGGTGCTTTAGTTAAGGCAGGCTGTTTGGCAACCTTAGGCATTGATTATCACAAGCTGGGTGTTCAAACTGGTGAAATGGCTGCTGATATTCTTTCTGGCAAGGCTAAGCCGGAGGATATGGCAATTCAGGTTCAAAAGGAATTTAAAGCAACTGTTAATATGAAGGCTGCTGAAAAGCTTGGTGTTAAGCTGCCTGAAGATGTGATGAAGAATGCGGAGATCGTTAAATAATTGGTAAGTTTAAGAAGTCTGCCGTAGTTCGGCAGGCTTCTTTTTATTAGACAAGCAAAGGAGATTGCTATGATTGATTTATTGATTCCAACTGTGGCGCAGGGACTGCTTTGGGCTGTTATGGCCTTAGGTGTATATATTACCTTCCGTGTGCTTGATATTGCTGATTTGACTGTTGAAGGAAGCTTTCCCTTAGGTGCTGCAACTGCGGCTACTATGATGGTGGCGGGATATGGACCTGTGGCAGCATTCTTAGGAGCTTTTCTTGCAGGTACCTTGGCTGGTGTTGTAACTGGTCTTTTGCATACCAAAATGAAGATACCAGCTCTTTTAGCAGGTATCTTAACTATGATTGCTTTGTATTCCGTAAATTTACGTGTCATGGGTAAGGCAAATTTATCTCTTTTAGGTGCTGATACAGCCTTTAAAATGGCTAAATCTGTTTTAGGTATGAATACTGCGCAAACAACTTTTGTGGTTGGTCTGCTTGTAACTGTTGCTGTTGGTGTATTTTTGTATTGGTTCTTTGGTACAGAAATTGGTGCGGCTATTCGTGCAACAGGCTTTAATCAGCAAATGATTCGTGCACAGGGCGTTAATACAGATACAACTATTATTCTTGGCCTTTTGATGAGCAATGGACTTGTTGCTGTTTCTGGTGCCTTGGTTGCTCAAAGCAATGGCTTTGCTGACGTTGGTATGGGTACCGGTACCATCGTTATAGGCTTGGCATCTGTAATTATTGGTGAGGTGCTTTTTGGTACCCGCAGCTTTAAAAACTGTCTTATTTCCGTTGTGTTAGGCTCCGTTGTTTATCGTATAGTTATCGCAGCTGTATTGGCAATGGGTATGCCTCCTAATGATTTGAAGCTTTTCACATCCGTGTTAGTTGCAATTGCGCTGTCTTTGCCCTTGATTAAGGCAAAGCTAAATTCCAGAAAGGTGGTTGGCTAATGTTACACGTAGATAATATTTTTAAAACTTTCTTTCCTGGAACTATTAATGAAAAGAAAGCATTACAGGGTTTGAATCTTCATCTTGAGCCTGGTGATTTTGTTACTGTAATTGGTGGCAATGGCGCCGGCAAATCCACAATGTTAAACGCTATTGCCGGAGTCTTTCCTATTGATAAGGGAAGTATTGTTATTGACGGCGAGGACATTACAAAATGGCCGGAGCATAAGCGTGCTAAATATATTGGACGTGTTTTTCAGGACCCTATGATGGGCACTGCTGCTGGTATGCAGATTGAAGAAAATCTTTCTATTGCCGCACGTCGTGGACAGCGCCCGGGCTTTTCCTGGAGCTTGCCTGAAGAGCAGCATAAGCGTTTTTATGAGCTGTTAAAGGAGCTTGATTTAGGCTTAGAGGACCGTATGACTGCTAAGGTTGGTCTTTTAAGTGGTGGACAGCGTCAGGCTCTTACGCTGCTTATGGCAACATTAAAAAAGCCCAAGCTGTTGCTTTTAGACGAGCACACTGCTGCTTTAGACCCTAAAACTGCAGCTAAGGTGCTTGACCTTACAGAAAAAATTGTTACTCGTGATAATTTAACGGCCTTAATGATTACTCATAACATGCGTGATGCACTGCGTTTTGGCAATCGCTTGATTATGCTGCATAGTGGACGTGTTATTATTGACGTCAAGGGCGATGACAAAAAGAATTTAGAAATTCCTGACCTTTTGGAAATGTTTGAAAAGGCCAGTGGTTCTGAAATGGCAAGTGATAGACTGCTGCTTGGCTAAAAGATAATTATAGAACTCTTGGATAGATTGTTAAGTTAAGATGAAAAGGGGACCGCATCACTAGCTGGTGCGGTCTTTTGTGTTTGTAGCGCTAAAATACGTGCTAAAATTGCGTAAATGCATTATATGCATTATAATAGATGAAATAACGCATTTTTAGGAGGACTATATGAGCTATGATTATGCGCGCTTGAAGAATATCAAGTGCTTTCTTTTTGATATGGATGGAACAATTAATTTAGGTGATACGCTGATTCCTGGTATGGAGGGCTTTTTTGATAAGCTTAAGGCTAGCGGTCGTGAATATTATCTGCTGACTAATAATTCTTCTCGTAGCCATGACCATTATGTGCAAAAGATGAATAGACTGGGTGTGCCTGTCGTGAAGGAAAATGTGCTTATTTCCTCTGATGCACTTACTAACTGGATGTTAAAGTATAAGCCTGAGGCACGTCTTTTTGTATTAGGTACACCGCAGCTGCAGGAAACTATTCGTGAAGCTGGCTTTAATATGACCAATACATTAGAAGAGGGCGCTGATTATGTTGTTTTAGGCTTTGACCAAACGCTGACCTATGAGCGTCTTACTATTGCCTGCCGTTTAATTGATAAGGGTGTGCCTTATGTAGCAACTCATCCCGATGTTCGTTGTCCCATTGAAGGCGGCGAATTTATTCCTGATACAGGTGCCATGATTGAACTAATTAAAACTGCAACAGGCAAAGCTCCTGAGCTTATTTTTGGCAAGCCCTATGAATATATGGTTGATGTTGTTCTTGATCGTACTGGCTATAAAAAGGATGAGATTGCTATGGTAGGTGACCGTTTAGCAACAGATATTGCCTTTGGCTTGAATAATGATATCCTTTCTATTATGGTTCTTACTGGTGAGGCAACTATGGATGATGTGGAGCAGGGCAGCATTAAGCCTGATATTATACTGCCCCATGCAAAAGAAATTTTAACCTATTTGGAGTGATATAAATGATTAGAAACGAACGTATTCAAGCAACATTGAATACAATTGCTGGATTTGGTGCTGTACCTGAAGGTGGCACTACTAGATTATCTTACTCAAAAGAGTTTTTGGCAGCTCAGGAGTATTTGCGTCAGGAAATGCTCAACCTTGGTATGGAGGTTGTAGTTGATCCTATAGGAAATCTTGTAGGTACCTACAAGGGAAGCGAAGCTGACTTAGCTCCTGTTATGAGCGGATCACATCTGGATACTGTTCCCAGAGGAGGTAACTTTGATGGAATTTTAGGTGCAGTTTCTGCTCTTGAGGTAGTACGAAGCTGGCATGAGGAGAATTATATTCCTAAGCGTAGTCTGCAGGTTATTGCTACCATTGAAGAGGAGGGCACATCCTTTGGTATGGCGTGCTTTGGCGTGCGTGTGCGCTGTGGTGAATTTATTAGGCAAAATGCAACGGATATTCCTTGCGCAGTGCAGGATGGAACCTTGGCTGATTGCTTAGCCTTTGCTGGATTGCCAAGTAATGCATTGCAGGCTGCGGCTAAGGCTGTAATGCCAGCTGCGTTTATTGAGCTGCATATTGAGCAGGGAGCAGAGCTGGATGAGCAAAAGCTACCTGCTGGCATTGTAACTAGTATCGTAGGCTTTGATCGTCTGCATTTAGTATTAAAGGGAGAGTCCAATCATGCAGGCACAACTGCTATGCATCGCCGTAAGGATGCAGTGGCTGCAGGTGCTGCCATTGCTCTTGGAGTACAAGCATTAGCACGTAAGGATAAGCGCTTTGTGGCTACTGTTGGCAGCTTTACTGTTGAACCCAATGTTCCTAATATCGTTCCTGGCAAAGTAAGCCTGTGCGTAGAAACACGCTCTTACTCTGATGACATTCTTCGAGAGGTTAGAGAGATGGTTATGAAGGTTATTGCTGCTGCTGTAGCCGATAATAATGTGGAGTATGAAATTGTAGGTGACTTCCACAACTTTGCTATGCCGATGAATGAGGAGATTATCAACACTATGGTAGAGGCTGCAGAGGAAATTAAGCTCAACGCAGTAAAGCTGCCAAGCTGGGCAGGCCATGATGCGCAAATTTTTGCCAAGGCAGGTGTGCCAACTGGTATGATTTTTGTGCCCAGCATCAACGGCGTAAGCCATGCTAAGGAGGAGCTGAGCCGTCCTGAGGAAATTTTGCATGGTGTAGAGCTTTTAGATGTGGTTCTACGTAAGCTGACTGCAAAATAATATATAGTTGATTAATTAGTAAACAGAAAAACACCCCTAAGGTTTTGAATAGCCGTAATATTCTTTACCTTGGGGGTGTTTTACATTTATTTTAACTTATGCCAGCTCAGCTGCGCATTCTACAAAGTGTACGCCAGCAGCAGCCATTTCTTCCATAGCAGCAGCTATGGTTTCGGGAGCAATACCACGGCAGGCAGCTTTGTTTAAGATTACCTCAAAGCCAGCGGTACGGAGCTGTAGTACGGTGTTTTTTACGCAGTAGTCAGTTGCCAAGCCACCGCAGATTACGGTGGTAATGTTATGGCAGCGCAGGTATTCAATAGCACCGGTGGAAAGAGTGTTTTTTAAATCGTGATAGCAGGCACCATAGGGGTGTTTATCAGGTTCAATGCCTTTGAATACTTGGAAATCATAGGCATTAGGGTCAAGACCATCAATGAAGTCAAAGCCTTTGGTACCAATAATAGCGTGAGCAGGCCAGTGGATATCTACATCAGGATGATTGCCTGCAACAGGAGTGAGGGGTGCATGGTCTGCGTCACTAATCCACAAAGCATTCATGGAATGAGCATCACGAGAGCCTATACGCAGGCTGGCGAATTTTGCTTGAGCATTGAGTTCGTCTACAATTTTATCTCCGTCTACAACTGGTAATTCATTGGGGCAAACGGGAGTGAAGGTGTTTTGTGCATCAATGTCAAATGCTGCAATATATTGCTTTTCAGGTAAATTCATCATAAACACATCCTCTTCTCAATTTTAATTAGTACTATTGTAGTACAGCAGAAAAAAATAAGCAAATAAATTTACTCAGCTAGCTTAAATAAATTGTAGATGTAAAAAAATCGACGGAGTATCGCAAAATATGCTACAATATTATAGACAATGGATTACTAGGCCTATTTATTAAAAAGATAGATTTATGCTTGCTGCGGCAAGGAGGAATGCTTATGAAAAAAATACTTTTATTATGCTTATGTATGCTTATGCTAAGCGGCTGTGGCAGTTCTGATACTGCTGATAAAAATAAGCTGCAGGTTGCTGCAAGCTTTTATCCTATGGCTGAATTTGCAAAGGCTGTAGGTGGAGATAAAGTGCAGGTAACAACTATGGTGCCAGCAGGTGCAGAGCCTCACGACTGGGAGCCTGCTCCGAAGGATTTGACTAAATTGGGACGCTCCAAGGTTTTTGTATATAATGGCATTGTAGAGCCTTGGGCAGAGCAGGCTTTAACGGCTCTTAGTGAAAGAAATATTATGGGAGTACAGGCCGGCGATGGTTTGTATGAATGTAATGGCAAGCAGGACCCACACATTTGGCTTAGTCCCAAAAAGGCTATAGCTGAGGTTGAGCGTATTACGGATGCTTTCTGTGCTGCTGATAAGGCTAATGCGGATTATTACCTTGCTAATAGCAAAAAATATTGTGCAGAGCTAGCTGCCTTGGATAAACAGTTAGAGCAAATTAGTGCTTCTGCTAAAAGAAAAAGCTTTGTAACTGCTCATGCTGCTTTTGGCCACTTGGCTAATGATTATGGCTTACGTCAATTAGCTATTGCTGGTCTTTCACCTGAGGCGGAGCCTACTCCTGCAGATTTGCAGCGTTTGATAAATACTGTGCGTCGTGAGGATGTAAAATATATTTTCTTTGAAACATTGTCCAGTCCTAAGATTGCTAAGCTTTTAGCAGAGGAAACAGGAGCGCAGGTTTCTGTGCTTGACCCTTTAGAGGGATTGGATGAGGAAGGACGTAAGGAAAATTTAACTTATATTAAGATTATGCAGCGTAATGTATCTAATCTTGAAAAGGCATTGAATGAATAGAGGATGAAAATGGAGAGTATTATTAAGGTGAAGAACCTGGGCTTCGATTATGGTGAGGGCTGGGTTTTTCATAAGCTTGATTTAGATATTCCTAAGGGGGACTTTGTGGCTGTCATTGGTGCTAATGGCGCTGGTAAAAGTACTCTGATGAAGATGATGGCCAATGTTATTCCACCTACAGCAGGTGAGATTTACTACTATGGACAGCCAATAGAACAGTTTGATGATTGGCAGAAGGTTGGTTATGTAGCACAAAATCCTTTAAGAATGCAGCGCAGCTTTCCTATTAGTGTGGAGGAGGTTGTGTCCTTAGGTCTTTTGGATGGACGTATAGGATTACCTTTTTTTAGTGGCGAGCAAAAGGCCCGAGTTAATGAGCTTTTGGAGCAATTTCAGCTACAAGGCCTGCGTCATCGTAAGATTGGTGAGCTGAGTGGTGGTCAGCAGCAGCGTGTGTTTTTAGCACGAGCTATGGTTAAACGACCAGAAATCTTGCTTTTAGACGAGCCTGCTACAGGCATCGATACTAGCTCTAAAGAAGCGCTTTATGAAATGCTAGCACGCATTAATAGGGAGCAGGGCGTTACTATTATCATGATTTCTCATGATTTGGAGCTGGCGGCAGAGGCTGCTAAAAGCGCACTGTGTATTAATCATGGCGTGTGCTTCCGTGGTGATGTGCATGCGGCATTGAAGCATCACCATGCTCATGGTTATTTTTATAGATAGAGGTTGTTTTTATGCTGGAAATGTTAGAAATGGAATTTATGCAGCGCGCATGGCTTGCTGGTCTTATTATGGCTACTATTTGTCCTCTTATAGGCAGCTTTTTGGTGCTGCGTCGTCAATCCTTGATTGGTGACGGATTGGGTCATATTGCCTTTGCTGGTGTGGCTGGTGGTGCACTGTGGGGATATAGTCCTGTAATAAGTGCAGCGGCTGCCACTATTATCGGTGCTCTTGCAATTGAACGTGTGCGTGTACGTCTTAGTGAGTCGGCTGATATGGTTTTGGCTATCTTTTTTTACAGTGGTATGGGTTTAGCTGCTATTTTTACCGGTCTTAATAAAGAGGGTGGCTTTAATTTAGGCAGTGTTCTTTTTGGTAGCCTAATGACAGTTAGCTCTAATGACTTGCTAATTGTTGCAGCTCTAGCTTTGTGTACTGTTATATTTGTAGTGTTGTTTTACCGTAATCTGCAGTTTTTAACCTTTGATGAAAAGGCAGCTAAGGTTGCAGGCCTGCCTGTAGAACGTCTTAATTTACTTTTGGCGCTGCTTACAGCCTTGACTGTAGCTTTATCCATGCGTATAGTAGGCTTGCTTTTAGTATCTGCTATGCTAGTTATTCCTGTAGCCTGTGCGTTACAGACGGCACGTAGCTTTGGTGGGACCATTATGCAAAGTATGACCTATGGTATTTTGACGGTACTTATTGGTCTGCCCTTGTCATATTATGCTAATCTTGCTCCTGGTGGTACTATTATCTTGACTGGTACAGCATTGTTTTTGCTAAGCATTGTGTTAGGTAAGCGTAATGTTGGTCAAGGACCTGCTCCTGAGCATAATTGCAAGGTTTGTGAAGAGCGTAAGGCCAAGGAGGCACGTAATGAGGGCTGATTTACACATTCATACTACCGCTTCTGATGGAACCTGGACTCCCAAGGAGCTGGTAGATGAGGCGTTAAAGGCAGGACTGGGTGCTATTGCTGTAACTGACCATGATAGTGTGGCCAATGTTAAGGAAACCGGTCGGTTGGCTGTTGCTGCTGGTTTAAGTTTTTTGCCAGCTGCAGAGATTTGCTCTACTAAGGAGGAGCTATCCTTTCATATTTTGGGCTATGGTATTGATGTTGAAAACAGGGCTCTTTGCGAGCTGATGGCACATAATGAAGCTCTTTTAGCGCAAAAGGATATCGATAGCATTGCTCTTTTGGCCAGAGATGGTTGGGATGTAAGTCTTAAGGAATTTGCAGCATATGATTATGATAGACGACGTGGTGGTTGGCGTGCCTTGGCATATTTAGAGGATAAGGGTCTGTGTACGGGCGTAAATGATTTTTTTAAAAGAATTTTTACTCCTGAGCATGATTTAGGTTTTCCTACTTTTCCAACCATTGCAGAGGTTATTGCTGCTATTCATGGCGCTGGTGGTGTCGCAATATGTGCACATGCAGCTAGTGGCTTTCATGGACCTGGCTTAGAAAAGGTTTTGCATATGCTGGAGGAGGAGCCCTTTGATGGCTTTGAATGCTATCATTCTGGACATTCCGAGGAAAGTACTAAGGCTCTTGTAGATTACTGTCATATGCGTGGTTTGATGATAAGTGGTGGCAGTGATTGCCACGGAAGCTTTGTTCCTGGGCGTTTACTGGGTGTTCCTTATGTAGATACGGACAGACTATATTTGCCAGGACTATTATAATTACGTCTATATAGGTTTAACCATAAGGTTAACCTTTGTATATTCAATAAAATGGAGGGTTATTGATGATGGAAAAGGCAAAGGTATATTTCACAGATTTTCGTACTCCCTATGGTGGCTCTAGCATTCCGCAAAAGCTGCAAAAGCTGATTAAAAAGGCTGGTATTGGTGATATTGATTTTGAAAAACAGTTTGTTGCTATTAAGCTGCATTTTGGTGAGCTAGGTAATATTTCCTACCTGCGTCCTAATTTTGCCAAGGCTGTGGCAGATGTTGTTAAGGAGTTAGGTGGTCGTCCCTTCCTGACTGACTGCAACACCTTGTATGTTGGTAGCCGTAAGCATGCATTGGAGCATATGGATACTGCCTACGAAAATGGTTTTTCTCCTTTTTCTACTGGTTGCCAGGTTATTATTGCTGACGGCTTAAAGGGAACTGATGAGGCATACGTTCCTGTACGCAATGGCGAGCTTGTAAAAGAGGCTAAGATTGGTCGCGCTCTGATGGATGCTGATATCGTTATTTCCTTGACTCACTTTAAGGGTCACGAAATGACAGGCTTTGGTGGTACAATTAAAAATATTGGCATGGGTGGCGGCTCTCGTGCTGGTAAAATGGAAATGCACAATGATGGCAAACCTGCAGTTAAGCAAAAGAAATGTATTGGCTGTGGTCGTTGTGTAAATATCTGTGCTCATGGTGCTCCTATTATTACTGATGGCAAAGCAGCTATTGATGTTAACAAATGTGTTGGCTGTGGTCGTTGCTTAGGTATGTGTCCTATGGATGCAATCTATGCCTGCAATGATGCAAGCATGGAAAACCTTAACAAGAAAATGGCTGAATATGCTATGGCAATTTGTCAGGATCGTCCCTGCTTCCATATCAGCTTAATTGTAGATGTATCTCCCTATTGCGATTGCCATGCTGAAAATGATGCTCCTATTGTAGCAGATATTGGCATGCTGGCTTCCTTTGACCCTGTTGCTTTAGATCAAGCCTGTGCAGATTTGGTAAATGCTGCTCCCGCAGTTGCTAATTCTGTATTAGGTGAACACTTGAAGGCTGATGCAGAGGCTTGTAAGGGACACGACCATTTCCACAACACTACTCCTGAATCTGAATGGAAAACATGCCTGGAGCACGCAGAAAAGATTGGCTTAGGAACACGTTCCTATGAGCTGATTACAATGAAATAAGCCTTTATAGCTTGAATATCAGTAAAGTTTTCGTACTGTGCTTTTAGCTTGCGTATAAATTATAAGCAGCGTAGTAGATGCTTTTTCTTAAAGTATGATTTATGCCTAGTTTTTAGCTATAAAATAAGAGACTTTCTTAGAAATAAGCTCTAAGGAAGTCTCTTTTACTAGAAAAAATTAAAAAAGTGTAAAGAACCATACACTATATCGAACGATTTAAAAATATCATATAAAAATGTTCGATAAACTTTACAAGAAAAAGTAAAAGATGTATAATTCTAATGTCGAACAACAATGGCGTTGCAAGATTTTATATTCTTGTGCCTTGTTGTTTTTTTTATAAGCAAAATTGCTTAAATCGCGTGGCTGCATCTACCGCTAACAGATAAAAAATAAAAAAGCGGTTCGCAGAAGCGGCCAATTGAGGGGACTTTTGGAGAAAAGTAAATATAAGCTGTTCATAATGAATAGGCATTGCTGCGCGAAGTATAAAAACCCGTCGAAGACGGGTTTTTTTATTTTTGGTAAAGGTCTAAATTAAAAAGCGTAGCAGCTATAATAGCCACTACGCTTCCAAAAACGCCTATTTTGTAAGATAAGTTGTGCAGTGTTTTTACAATTATTTAGAGCAGACTATCATTACAAGACTGTGGTAATTTAGGATTTTTATATAATCCTTAGCAGATTACGCCGCCACCAACGACAAAGTCATCTTCATACATGACTAAGGATTGTCCCTTAGTGATTGCTCTTTGTGGTTCATCAAATTCTAATTCTAAAGTATCGTCATCGGTTTGGATAACTGTTGCCCATTGCTCCTGTTGGTGGTAGCGGATACGGGCTTTTACGCGACGAGGCTCGGTAATACGGTCACAGTCAATGAGGTTAATGCTTTTAGCAACAACCTTGGTTGTAAAAAGTCCGCTGTTAGTAGTAAGGATAACAGTATTAGACTTTACATCAATAGCCTTGACATACATGGGCTGGGGCAGAGCTAGGCCTAAGCCCTTGCGCTGTCCGACGGTGTAGTGAATAATGCCCTTGTGACGTCCTAACACCTTACCGCTTTCGTCAATGAAATTACCAGGTGGAAATTTTCTTCCACGACGTTTTTCAATAAAGGATGCATAGTCACCATCGGGAATAAAGCAAATATCCTGACTGTCTCCCTTATGGGCATTGACAAAGTTATTTTTTTCGGCAATCTCACGGACCTCAGGCTTAGTAAGCTCGCCTAGAGGAAAAATGGTATGAGACAGCTGATGCTGGGTCATATTATAGAGCACATAGCTTTGATCCTTGGCAGGATCTGCAGCCTTACGGAGCAGGTAACGACCCTTTTCTTCGTCATAGACAATGCGTGCGTAGTGTCCTGTAGCTATGTAGTCATAGCCAAGACGCTGTGCCTCGTCAATCATTTTGCCAAACTTGAGATTGCGATTGCAATCAATACATGGGTTAGGAGTGCGTCCTTTTTCATAAGCGGAAACAAAGCGGCTGATAACATGGCATTTAAATTCCTGCTTGAAATCACAGGCAATGTGTTGAATGCCTAGTCTATCGCAGACTGCTTTTGCATCAGCAACATCATCGTGGCTACGTTCAGGTAGCCCCAACTCATTAGTGTCAAAAAGGCTCATGGTCATACCCATGCATTCATAGCCCTTTTCAAGCATTAGTAAGGCAGAAACGCTGGAGTCAACGCCGCCGCTCATTGCGATTATTGCTTTCTTGTTCATAAAATATTCTCCTTTTCATTACGGATAGATACTTGTTGAAAGCAAGCTCTATATTATTTAGCGACGTACATCGCCTTTGTCGACTACTATTTGGTAGCCGGCTTTTTTTATTTCCTCTTTAAGTGCGGCTAGGCTTTGTGCAGCCTCTAGACCGTTGTGGAGTTTGTTGTTGTAGATAGCATAATGCTGACGTACAGCGCTGGGCGATAAATTAGGCATAACTACATTACCGCCTGCCTGTAGTCCTTGTTCTCTGCCATGGGGGTGGATGGAGCCTAGGGCAGTAGTAGAGGGAAGCAATGCATAAGAAAACATAAGGCGTAAGATGGACAGCATTCGTAGACTTAGCTCCAAAGAGCCACTTGGCATATCCTTAAAGGGTGTATCCTTATGATTGATATATGGACCAATGCCAATCATATCTGGCTCTAGCTGCTGCAAAAAGCGTAGGTCATTAATCAGGTGTTGGGTTGTTTGATATGGTGGAGCTACCATAAAGCCCGAGCCAACCTGATAGCCAATATCCTTTAAATCGTATAGGCAACGAGTACGGTTTGCTAAGCTCATTGATTGGGGATGCAGTTGTTCGTAAAGCTGTGAGTCAGCTGCTTCGTGACGGAGCAAATAACGATTGGCACCAGCATCAAAATATGCCTGATAGCTTTCTCGAGATTTTTCACCGATAGAAAGGGTTATAGCACAATCAGGATGATTATTGCGTATTGATGATACTAAGCTGCAAACTTTATCATCTGTAAAATATGGATCCTCGCCACCTTGAAGCACAAAGGTTCTAAAGCCCAGTTTATAGCCCTCAGCACAGCAGCTTAAAATATCTTCTTCCTTGAGACGATACCGCTTAGCACAGCTGTTGCTAGCTCTAATACCGCAGTAGAGACAATTGTTTTTACAGTAGTTAGTAAACTCAATAAGACCACGGATAAAGACTGCATCGCCATAGTGCTGGCGACGTACTCTGTCGGCAGCAAGGGCCAGCTGGTGGTTTGTGTCAGGCGCAGTAGAATTAATAAGATAGTACAGCTCAGTGTCGTTTAAATTACTGGTTTGTTCTAGCTTTAATATTAATTCAGCTTCGTTGTACATAGCGCGCCTCCTTTATATATTATAAAAACTTCTATGCCTAGAATTCTTTGCTAATGAGAAAAATCCTTTATATCTATTATAGAAATTTATATCTTTAATTCCTAGCGTTAAGATATGCTTATGTTACAGTAGGTAATTGTTTTTGTCAAGAAAATAAAACCGCTCATGCGATGCATGAGCGGTTGATAGATGTGTAGAATTATTCTTTGATCAAAGCCATGCCTGCTTCAAGAGCTTTGGTGTTAGCTTCCTCAGTTCCTTTAGGAACACGGTTTAATACGGCTTTGGTGATGGCCTCTTTAGAAACACATTTAGTAAGAGCTACTACAGCACCTAATGCTACAATGTTCGCAAACAGAGTTTTACCGCAGACAGTGTTTGCAGTGTGAGTAATAGGCAAATCAACACGTTTACCATAGGTGCCAGGTACATCACCAACAAAAAGTGTATCAGTGATAACAGTGGTGTTTTCGTCGCAGTCAGCAGTATATTTATTTGCTGCTTCCTGGCTCATTACTAACAGAGTATCAGGGCAGATTACACGACCAAAGTGAATAGCATCATCAGAGATGATAGCTTCAGCCTTGGAGGAGCCGCCACGTGCTTCAGGACCATAGGATTGAGATTGAACAGCCTGCTTGTCATCTAAGAGAGCAGCTTCAGCCAAAATAATACCAGCAGTAATTAGGCCTTGGCCACCAGTACCGGAGAAACGAAAGCTTTGTCTCATGATTATTTTCCCTCCTGTGCACGTTTGATTAATTCGTCATAGGCAGCAGTGTATTCCTGTACATCGTTGTTTTCATACAGTACTCCGATGGGGAATTTGCCTGCAGCAATTGCTTCTGCCTTCTTTTCTTCATCCATTCTGTCCCAAACAGCCTTTAATACGCCGTGGTCACGTTGCCAAGCCATCATTTCCGCAGGTCCGCCCATTTTGTTTTGACGACCAAAGGAAATGGGGCAAGCGCTTACGACTTCAATAATGGAGAAGCCCTTGTGTTCAATACCCTTAGCAATTACATCAACCATTTGAGGAACGTGATAGGTAGTTGCGCGTGCCACATAGGTAGCGCCAGCAGCCTTAGCCAGGTCCAGCAGATTGAAGCTAGGTTCAATGGTGCTGTAGGGAGCAGTGGTTGCTTTAGAATGAATCGGTGTCATAGGGGAATATTGACCACCTGTCATACCATAAATGCTGTTATTGTAAACAACCAAGGTCAGGTCTATATTACGACGTGCAGCATGAATAAGATGGTTGCCGCCGATAGCAGTGCAGTCGCCGTCGCCACTGCATACAATTACATTCAGTTTAGGATTACCCATTTTTACGCCGGTAGCAATGGGCAGAGCACGGCCATGCAGAGTGTTGGCGGTGTTGAAATCAAGATAGCCAGAGGAACGGCTGGAGCAGCCGATACCGCTGATGATGGCAACGTCGTCCTTTGCCAGGCCTTGTTTATCAATAGCCTTTACAATGGCGCCGGTAATAACGCCATTACCGCAGCCGGGACACCAGATATGAGGCAGACGGCCCGGACGGAAATATTTAGCAATTAAGTCTTCCATTACGCTCATTATATATTTCTCCTCTCATCCACTTAAGCCATAGCCTTTTTAATCTCAGCTAAAAGCTGAGCAGGTGTTGCAGATTCATTATCATATTTAGCATACAAAGTTACAGGAACCTTGCCAGCTACAGCACGCTCTACTTCCAATACATATTGGCCGCAGTTCAGCTCGTGTACAAGGATGCCTTTAACCTTGCCAGCCAGCTCCTTCATTTGCTTTTCAGCAAAGGGCCAAATAGTAATGGGGCGTACAAAGCCAACCTTCAGACCTTCAGCACGAGCCATGTCAATAGCTTCGTAGGCAGTACGAGCAGCACCACCAAATGCTACAACAGCAAATTCAGCATCCTCCATACGGTAGTTTTCTACTTGTACAATATCATCAAGATTGTCGTCTAATTTTGTGCGCAAACGGTCCTGTGCAGATTTTGTAGCTGCGCCAGTGCCTTTGGGGAAGCCGGTTTCATCATGAATCAGGCCTGTCACATGCCAGCGATAGCCGCTGCCGAAGGCTGCCATTGCAGGAACCTTAGAACCCTCTTCACAGCCATATGCCAGATAATCCTCAGGTGCACAGTCAGGTTGTTTACGCTCAGCCTGCGGGATTTCGTCATAATTGTCAGGCAGCTCGATTTTTTCACGCATATGACCAATAATTTCGTCCATCAGCAGAATAACCGGGCAACGATATTTTTCAGAAAGTGCAACAGCACGCAGAGTCAGCTCGAAGCATTCAGGAACACTGGAGGGAGAAATTGTAATCAGCCAGTGGTCACCGTGAGTACCCCAACGGGTTTGCATAACCTCGCCTTGTGCAGGAGAGGTGGGCTGACCTGTAGCCGGACCCACACGTTGTACGTTTACGATAACACAGGGGATTTCGGCACAGCAAGCAAGACCTAGCATTTCCTGTTTAAGGGAGAAGCCTGGACCGCTGGTTGCAGTCATAGCCTTTTGACCAGCCATGGATGCACCAATTACAGTGCCAAGGCCAGCAATTTCATCTTCAGTCTGCATAAATTTGCCACCAACCTGGGGCAGACGCAGAGCTAATTGTTCAGCAATTTCGGTGGAAGGGGTGATAGGATAACCGCCGTAGAATTTAACGCCGGCAGCTATTGCACCCTCGACAACTGCTTGGTTACCTTGTAACAGCAGAACTCTAGACATGGGCATTCACTCCTTTTATTTATCTACAAAGATAGCAAAATCTGGGCAACGCATCTCGCATTGACCGCATTTAATGCAATTTTCTTCAGCAACGGCCTCGACCTTGCCAATCTCGCTGACTGCTAGAACCTTTTTGGGGCAAAAGTATGCACAAATGCCACAGCCCTTGCAGCGTTCAGTAACTATTTTTAAGCTCATATGGTTACCTCCTTCTCTAAATGAAGCTTTGCTATATGTTAGCTATAGGGTCTAAAGTATATTATAGCATATAGACCAGAATTTGAAGTGGTTTAGACAAATTTTTTAAAAATAAATAATTTAAAAACTGGAAATTACTTGCGTTTATATGTATAATAAAAAACAATGAAGAATGTATCGCAAAAAGGAGGTATTGCATTGGAGATTTCCAAAAGCATGACTAAGGAAGAACGGATACGTATAGCCGCTGAAAAGGTTTTCTCCTTGTACGGCTATGAAAAGGCCACACTTGATGAAATTATTGCACTTGCAGATGTAGGTAAGGGCACAGTATATAAATATTTTGGTAATAAGGAGAAGCTTTTTTACAAGCTTATTGAAGATAAAAATGAGCCCTTTGTAGAAGCCTTAAAAGCTGCAGTTGCAGATAAATCTAGCCTTGAGGAGAAGCTTTTAGCTTATTTTAGGGTAATGGTTGATTTTTACTCTGAAAATGCTCCTTTGTGGCAGATAATTTTCTTTGAAATGCTTAGTGGCGGTAATGGCTGTATTGTTCAATATGTTGATGGTCAGCCTGTAGTACGCTCACGTTACTCTAGCAATGTTATTCCCGAGGATGTTAAAGAGCTTACCATTCGTTACCATATGCTGCTAATGTCAGAAATAAATATTCTTAAAAATATTATGCAGGATGGTATGGAGCAGGGAATTTTAAAGCAGGGTAATTTAGAAATTTCCTGTAAATATCTTTTCTTTGGCGTGGCTATGAGTCTATTCAGCCCGTATAAACCTATCAAGGAACGTATGAGTACTGATGAGGTGGCTAATATTATCGTAGACCGTTTTCTCCATGGTGAGCAAGTAAAATAAATGATTTTAAAACCTGGTGTCTGAGTATTGAGGCATCAGGTTTTTAATTTTGTGGTGTATAGTGATTACTGTTTTAAAAATACCTGCTACATTTGCAGCAGGTATTTTAGCATATGTTATTTTAGAAAGCCGCTGTAATGGAGCCTTTGAAGTGTTCTTCAATGAATTTTTTGTTATCCTCAGATTGATATATCTTTTGGATAGTAGCTAGGCGTTTATCTTCAAGATTACTCTTGGTGGTGACGAAGATATTTACAAAGGGATTGTCGGAGCGTTCAATCATCAAAGAGTCTTTGGAAGGATTCAGATTAGCCACAAGAGCGTAGTTGGCATTGATTACAGCTAGGTCTAAATCAGGCATTGCCTTGGGAATGGAGGCTGCATCAAGCTCACGAATCTGGTAGTTTTTAGGATTGCTAGTGATGGAAGCTACGCTGGAATTAATATCATTATTGTCCTTCAGCTGGATAAAGCCTTTGTCGGCTAACATCAAAAGTGCACGTGCACCATTGGATGGGTCATTGGGAATACCAATAATAGCTCCTTCAGGAACATCAGCGATGTTTTTATGCTTAGTAGAATAAATGGCCATAGGGAAGTTAACTGTTTTGAAAACCTCTACCAGCTCAAACTTAGGTTCCTTTTCTAAAGTAGCCTTCAGATAAGGAGCGTGCTGCATACTATTGGCAAACAGCTCATTTTGGCTTAGTGCAACATTAGGGGAAACAAAATCAGCGAATTCTACTACTTCAATTTTTACACCCTGTTTTTCTGCCAGAGTTTTAACGTTATCCATAATTTCAGCATGAGGACCAGCAGTTACACCAATCTTTATAGGAGCGTTAGGGTCGGCTTTTTTTGCTTCCTGCTTGTCACTACCACAACCAGTAGCAAAAATGGTAAGTGCGCAAAGTGCACTGGTTACTAAAAATTTAGCAATTTTATTCATTATATACACCTCCAAATAGGTTTTTTATATTTATCTGCAGAGAATGACGGTTACTTTAGGACTGTAATTCTCGGATTTTTGTAAAAAGCGTTTACAAAAGCAGGTCAGAGCTTCTGACCTGCTAATAGAGACATTTTTAAAGCTTGTTTTTATTAAGCTTTTTGGATAGGTAGTCACCTAAGGATTGCATAACCTGAACCATTACAATCAGGACAACAACTGTTGCGAGCATAACGTCCATTTGAAAGCGTTGGTAACCATAGCGAATTGCCAGGTCACCTAAACCACCACCACCTAAGGTACCTGCCATTGCAGAATAACCGATTAAGCTGATAACTGCCAAAGTAATACCCAAGACTATGGAATGCATTGCTTCAGGAAGCAGAACCTTGGTAATAATCTGCATAGGACTAGCACCCATTGCCTGTGCTGCTTCGATAATACCAGGGTTTATCTCCAGCAGAGAGGACTCAATAATGCGAGCAATAAAGGGCGCTGCAGAAATAGTTAAAGGAACAATGGCTGCAGTAGTACCGATAGAGGAACCTACAATCATGCGAGTTAAAGGGATGATTGCAACCATCAGGATGATGAAGGGTGTAGAACGAGCCGCATTTACAATAGCACCCAATACGGAATTAATTCCAGTATTCGGCAAAATGTGATTTTTGCGAGTTACAGTAAGAATAACGCCTAAGGGTACACCAATCAAGGTGGACAGCAGGGTGGAGGCAAAAACCATGTAGCAGGTTTCCCAGAAGGATTTTATTAAAAGATTAATCATATCAGGACTCATAGCCAATTACCTCCGTCTTCAGATTTTGCTTATGAATATAGTCAAGAGCGTGGTCAATAGCTTCTTTATCGCCACAAACTTCGATAATCAAGGTGCCAAAGGGCATATCCTTCAGCTGGTCAATATTACCATAAAGAATACTTACATCTACAGAGAAGCGTTTTACTAAGTTAGAAATAATAGGCTCTCCAGCAGAATCACCAAGGAAGGAGACACGTACCAGCAGCTTGCTGCCATCTACATAGGTTTTGGACAGATTTTTTTGCTTGATTACATCAGGAGTTTCTGCATTAATAACACTCTTGGTAAATTCCTTAGTAGTAGGATGTTGTGGGTTGGTGAAAACATCAATCATAGAGCCTTCTTCAATAATGTCACCATGCTCAATAACAGCGACGCGGTCACAAACGGTGCGCACAACCTCCATTTGGTGAGTAATCATAACGATAGTAAGGTTCATTTTTTTGTTGATATCTAAGAGCAGCTCTAAGATAGATTTTGTTGTTTGAGGATCAAGGGCAGAGGTTGCTTCATCACAAAGTAAAACCTTGGGGTTACTTGCTAAAGCACGGGCAATGCCTACACGCTGCTTTTGACCACCAGAAAGCTGACTAGGATAATAGTTAGCTCTGCTTTCAAGCTGTACCAGCTCTAAAAGAGGACGGACTCTTTTTTCAATCTCTGCTTTGCTAAGGCCTTGGATTTCTAAAGGAAAGGCAATATTATCATATACGGTTCTGGAGGCTAACAGGTTAAAATGCTGGAAAATCATACCAATGCTTTGGCGTGCCTTACGCAGCTGAGCATCGTTCATAGCAGTAATATCTTCGCCGTTTACGAAGACCTGACCTGTAGTAGGTCGCTCCAGCATGTTGATGCAGCGTACCAGTGTAGATTTGCCGGCACCGGACAAGCCGATGATACCGAAAATTTCGCCTTCTTTGATATGTAGATTGGTTTTATTTAATGCGTGGATGTCGCCAGCTTTACTGTAATAGGTTTTTTCAACATTAATTAGTTCAATCATCCCATGTTTTCCTTTCATTATTGCTATTTAACAGTATATTATAAAAAAATCCTTCACCGACAGGGTGAAGGAAACTGCTTGCGCTATAATCTCTTCATCTGCCGGATTGCTCCGTTGGAATTGGCACCGTTCACTTCCGTGTGGTTGCCGTAGCTTCATAGGGCCAGTCCCTCGGCTACTCTGGATGAAAACACTGTTTAGTTAATGAAAACATAATAAACCTAAATATAGCTGTTGTCAACAAAAATGTGTAAAAAACTTCAAGAACTTTTACAGATAGGTGAAAAAGCATTAAAATAGCTTAATAAATGCAAAAAATGTTACAGAGTAAAATATCTGTTGCTGGTTAAGACACTGTTGCTTTTGACTTTTAAATACCTTAAGTAAGTAAATAGTTCTTGAGTTTCACGTAATAAAGTGTTAAAGTAAATATACTTAGATTTGATAGATGTATTTTAGGAGGTGCCAATATGGCTGCTAATATTCATGACCATTTGACAGACCAGCTTTTTCAAGCTATTTTGAGCTTGAAGGACCAAGAGCAATGCTATAAATTTTTTGAAGATATTTGTACTGTAACAGAGCTGAAGGCTATGGCTCAACGTTTAGAGGTTGCTAGAATGCTTGATGAAGGCTGCATTTACGAGGAAATAGTTGCTAAGACTGGTGCTAGCACTGCTACTATTTCTCGTGTTAAGCGCTGCCTCGTTTACGGAGCTGATGGCTATAACTCTGTGATGGATATTATTCGTCACGATGAAGAAAAATAAAAGCTTTATCTTTATTTATTGTAGATAGTATTAGAAGGAGATAATATGGCAGATTATTCTGTGCGTAAGGGAATCACTCAAATAGAGGATTATGCTGTTGAAACTGTGGCAGCAGACATTATTTTAAATGCTAATGAGAATAATTTTCCTATGCCTGAGGCTGTGGCAGCTGCCATAAATGCCAAAACAGCAAGCTTTCCCTTTAATCGCTATCCGCCTGTCAAGGCAGAAATGCTAAGTGAAGCAATTGCTGAGGAGCTGGAGATTGATTCTGATTGTATTAGGATTGGCAATGGTTCGGCTGAGCTATTACGTATGGCTTGCTATGTTTTTGGCGGACCTGGTAAAAAAATTGCCGTGCCCTTTCCGTCCATTTCTTTGTATGGCGAGCTAGCAGCGTTATCTGATAGTGATGTATTGCAGTATCCGTTAAATGAGGATGGCTATCTTGATGCAGATACTCTTCTTGATTTTTACGAGCAGGAGCATCCAGATGTAATTGTCATTTGCAATCCTCATAATCCTACAGGTAACTACAATCCCCTATATGTAGTAGAAAAGATAATATCCAATATTGAGTGCCCTATTTTGGTAGATGAGGCCTATATGGAATTTGCTGATGGCAGCGAGGTTCCTCCGGGAGATATGCGTCCTTTGCAAAAGCTGTGGCTTGTAGCTGGTTCGGCATTATGCCTTTTGCCTAAGTATAGCAACCTAATAGTTTTCCGTAGCTTTTCAAAAGCCTATGGCTTGGCTGGCTTGCGCTGTGGCTATGCAGCTGGTACTGTAGGTATTATACGTCAGCTAGGCAAGGCTCTTTTACCATATCAGGTTAATGCATATACATTGATGATTGCTAAGACCGTTTATGATAATAAGCAGCTTTATAAGGAGCAGCTTAAGCTTGTTCGTCAGGAAAGAGCAAGAGTTATTGAATATTTGGAAAAGCTAGGTTTTATGGTGTACCAGTCCAGAGCTAACTTTATCTGCTGCAAGGCAACTGGTGACATAAAGATTAAGCTGTCGGAAAAGTATTGTGAAGAATACGAAGCAAATTTGTCGGAGGATGAAGCAGCAGGTAAGCTCCTTTTTAGGTATTTGCTAGAAAATGGTATTTTAGTTTCTGATTTTACTTCCATGCCCTCTCTTGATGGCTGTTTGAGAATTACTATTGGTACGCCAGAGGAAAATAGTGTGTTACTTACTAAGATTACTGAGTTGGTAGTTGGATTGTAAATAAGCAAGGATTTCGATAAGTGAATGCAGGATAAAGCATAGGCTTAAACAGCAAACAATGAGAAAATATTACAGTATAGTGTTATAAGCTCAAGGTTTTGGATACCACAAAGCAAAAAAGCTAGAATTATAAAATATATACCGACCTCTAAATGTTAGACCAAAAATCTAATGATTGGAGGTCGGTATTTCTGTTTCTAAATATAGTTACGTTAAAGCAAAAAAATCACCTCTGCCGTAATTAGCAGAGGTGATTTTAATTTTTATGATTTATGCGTGTTCTTTGCTGAAGAAAATGAAAATGACTACACAAACCAGCATTAAAATAGGATAGTATAGATAGGGAATAATATCCAGCGGAGTCAGCTTGGTTAAAGCAGCTGCGGATAAAAGCTGTGCACCATAAGGCAGCAGGCCTTGTCCAACAGAGGAGAAGATATCAAGCAGGGAAGCTGCGCGCTTTGCGGAAATTTTGTAGGTTTCAGAAATCTTTTTAGCTAAAGGTCCAGCCAGTACGATGGCAATAGTGTTGTTAGCAGTAGCAACATCCATCATCAATGCCAGAGAGCCAATACCCAGCTGTGCACCCTTGATACCGCCAACATGATTTTGTACAGTGTTTAAAATCCAGGCAAAGCCACCGTTTAAACGTACCAAAGCAGAGATGCAGGCTGCCAAAATAGCAATGATAGCAATTTCATACATTGCACTTAAGCCAGAGCCGGTTAAAGATAAAATATTGCTGCTGGCAAAGCTGCCAGTATACAGACCCACAAAGATGGAAATAATAGTGCCGCCGCCAAGCAGAGCAAATACATTAATACCTGCTAAAGCACCAACTAAAATCATCAGATAGGGTACAACCTGGATGAAGTTATATTCCAGATTAGTAGCAGTTTTGTAGGCACTGCCACTGCCGATGAAGTAGAATAAAGCTGCAGTTATGATTGCTGCAGGAAGAACAATGGCAAAATTGGCTTTGAATTTATCCTTCATTTCGCAGCCTTGTGTGCGAACTGCTGCGATTGTAGTATCAGAAATCATGGACAGATTATCGCCAAACATTGCGCCGCAGACAACTGCGCCAATGCAAAGTGCCATATCATAGCCGGTTTTGTTGCTGATATCAACGGCGATAGGAGCTAGTGCAGCAATAGTACCGCAGGAGGTACCCATAGAGATGGAGATAAAGCAGCCCATCAAAAACAGGCCCATAACAGCTAAATGGACAGGTATAAATGAAAGTGCAAAGTTTACTGTACTGGTAACGCCGCCAGCAGCACTTACTACAGCGGAGAAAATACCAGCCAATAGGTAGATGATGCACATAGTAATAATATTTACATCACCTGCACCACTTGCAGCAACGTAGAGCTTTTGCTCAAAGGTGTATTTTTTGTTTTGCAGCAATGCTACAATCAATGCTAGTAGAAAAGCCAAGGTAGTTGGCATTAGATAGAAGTTGCCAGTAAAGAGACCGCTGCCCACAAACAGTACAATAAATACTGCTATGGGGAGGAGGGCCATGACGCTTTTTTCGTCCTCATGCTTTAATAATTTTTCCATTTTATATAATCCCCTTAAATTTAATTTGTTTTTCTCTCTGCAAGATGGACATAAGTCCGTATACAGATGAGCTTAAAAACTATCCCATATATCATATCAAATTTTTGACGGTTTGCCTACAAATTTCTGAAAATTATGTTAGATTTATAGCAATTTATAGGTTTGTAAGCTATTAATAATCATAGTATTTTAGCTTTGTACTAGCTTGGCGCTAAGTAGATAAATAAAATTAGGTAAAATGAGTAGATATCATTGCCAAGGTCAGTGTTTTGAGGTAGGATAGAAGGAAGTATTTTAAGTGAGGAGTGTATTTTAATGTTACATATTCGTAGAGGTAATATAGATGATTTACAATTGGTAACTAAGGTGGAGGCAGAATGCTTTCCTCCCTTAGAGGCGTGCCCAGAAAATTTATTTAAGGAAAGATTGACTGCTTATCCAGAATATTTTTGGCTGCTATTTGATGATGAAGAGATTATAGGCTTTATTGATGGCTTTGTTACAGATGAGGAGATTTTGACTGATGAAATGTTTGCGGATGCTTCTATGCATAACCCTAAGGGAGCATGGCAAATGATTTTTGGTTTAAATACTCTGCCTAAGCATCGTCGTCAAGGCTATGCAGGCATGATGATTAAGGCGTTGGTAGATGCTGCTCGCGAGGAAGGACGTAAGGGTGTAATTTTGACCTGCAAGGAAAAGCTTATTCATTATTATGCTTCCTTTGGTTTTGTTAATGAGGGCTTATCCTGCTCCAATCATGGTGGCGATGTTTGGTACCAAATGCGTATAACCTTCTAAAAACGAAATTGTTGGTAAAAAACTTACAAAATTAAGATAAGAAATAAAAAACTGGGGATATTTGTCGTGGATATGTACAAATAGCACTATATTTATAGTATAATGTTTCTGATTACGATTAAATAAGTTAGTCTACTTTAAGGATAGAGAGGCGTTTTTCATGGATGAGAAAAATAAACCCATACCCCAGCTTATAGAGGTTGAACCTATGCAGGATGGCTACCGCTGGGTAGCGATTACTGCAATGCTTTTGGCCATTGGTATTATTTTGCATACAGTTAGCCCCAATATTGGTGGCGTTACTCCTAACTGGACTATTGCTATGTATGCAATAGTTATTAATCTTACTAATCCTAAGCTAAGTCAGGCTGCAGGCATTGGCTTTATTGCCGGCCTAACACTTGTACCATCCTCTAAATCTGCATTTCCATTAGGCAATGTGGCTAGTGAGCTGGCTGGTGCTCTTGTTTGCTGTATTATTGTTAAGGCCTTATTTGGTGCAGGCTTAGGTGAATGGAAGCTGCGTCCCTTTATTAGCTGCTTTTTAGCAACTGTAATGAGTGGTGGCTTATTTACCTTTATTTTGAAGATTGTCCTAGGATTGCCCATGCATGTTTGGATTTATGCTATGCTTCCTGTTGTAGCAATTATTGGTGTATTAAATGGTCTGATTACCTTCTTCCTGTACGCTCCTGTGCGGAAGCTGTTTTTTGTTCAGGAGGATGAAAAGTAATGGGAAATGTAATTGAAATAGAGAATTTTTACTTTGCATATAAAAAATCTGACATAGTGCTGCAGGATATTAATGTAGCTGTAAAAGAAGGCAGCTTTACTGTTTTGACCGGGCCTAGTGGTGCTGGTAAGACTACGCTGTGCAAGGCTATGACAGGCATTGTGCCATATTATGTTGGTGGACGCTACAGTGGAGATGTTAAGGTTCACGGAGAGTCTACTAAGGGCAGACGTGTTTCTGATATTGCCATGAAGGTTGGCTTTATCATGGAGGACTATGAAAGTCAGCTGGTATCACTTACTGCTGGCGAGGAAATTGCCTTTGCACTTTTAAATCATGGCTTTCCTCCTGCAGAGGTTGAAGAGCGTACTCGTAAAGCGTTGGAGGATGTTGGCCTTCCGGGGCGTGAAAGCTACCAATTAGACGAGCTTAGCGGTGGTCAGCGTCAACGCTTGCTTTTGGCAGCTACCTTGGCAGTCAGTCCAGAGGTTATTGTTTTAGATGAGCCTGTCTCTGCTATGGACCCTGATGGTGCTATTAGTCTGTACAAGCTTGTTTATGACATTCATAAGCGTTATGGTACTACTATTGTGGCAGTAGAGCATCGTATTGATTATTTGCTGCCCTACATTACAGATATGATTGTACTTAAAGACGGACAGCAGGTTGCTGCTGATAGCTTTGAGGAAGCTGCACCTACGATGTATGCTGATCCAGAGCTGCGTCAGCTGCTGCCCACATTATGGCAAATCAAGCTAGGCTTGGAGAAAAAGTTTGATTTGGAGCTGGGTAACTGGCGTTCTGAAGAGGATGCGTTAGCAGACCTAAATAGATTTGGTATTAAAGGAGGGCTGACTAATGCTTGAAGCTAAAGACGTTAACTTTGCTTATTTACGTGGACAGCCTGTTATTAATGATATGGACTGCCGCATTGAAGATGGCGAGTTTGTAGCTCTTCTTGGTCATAATGGTAGTGGTAAAACTACACTTAGTCGTTTGTTTATGGCCTTGTGTCATCCTCGCAGTGGTGAAGTTCTTGTTGATGGAGAGGATATTATTAAGCGAGAGCCTGCAGATTTGGCAGATAAAATTGGCTATGTTTTTCAAAATCCTGACCTGCAGATTTTAGAGGATACAGTTTTTGATGAGGTTGCCTATGGTCCTCGTGCAAAAAAATTAACTGAGGAAACTATTAAGCGTCAGGTTCTAGAGGCTTTAGATGCTATGGGATTAACTGAACTGCAAAAGGAATATCCTCGCTTGCTTTCCTTTGGACAAAAGCGTCGTTTGGGAGTAGCAGCAGCATTGGCTCTGAATCCACGCACTTTGATTTTAGATGAAATTACTAATGGTCAGGATGCTTTAGAAAAGGAAAATATGATGTCCTATCTTAAAGCTATCAATGAAAAACGTGGAATTACCATAATTTTGATTTCTCATGATATGGATATCGTACGTCGTTATGCTAAGCGCGCTGTGGTGCTTCATCATGGACGCAAGGTATTTGATGGAACTCCTAAGGAGCTATTTAATGGAACGCATCCAGTTGAGCGTTGGGGCTTGCGCCATCCTACAGTAGCATCTTTAGCAGCTGCTTTAGGCGTAGATGCTGCAACACCTGAAGAATTTTGTGCTGCAGTAGTTCGAAAGGGGGCTGAGCAATAATGAAGCTTACAGCCTTTACTCAGATTATTGTTACCTTAGCAATTACTGCTTGGGTTTTTATTCTTCCTGTAGAAGCTGTTGCTGTTATACTGGTATTGGAGCTAGCTTTGCTGCTCTATATTAAGCATGACAGAATGACTATGGCGGCAATTGGTGGCTTAGCAGTATTTACAGGTATGATGATTTTATTGCAGCTTTTGTTTGGCACTAAGCTGGAAGATGCTTTAATTGGTGGTTTGCGTATGCTGGTTATGACAATGGCTTTTTTGTGCTTGTTGGCTGCTACCAGAATTCAGGATATTGCCAAAGCATTGGTTGACCGTTTTCATATGCCCTGTGAGTATGCCTTTATGCTTACAACGGCACTGCGCTTTGTACCAAATTTTTTGAATGATAGCGCTATTACCTTGGATGCACAAAGCTGCAGAGGCTATTCTAATCGCGGCAATATCATCAAGCGCTTCTTAGCATATTTGGTAGTAATACGTCCCTTAGTTATGCGTGCTGTAGCCAAGTCTGAAACCTTGGCGCTGTCTATGGAGCTGAAGGGCTTTGGCGGTAATACCTACAAAAATATGCCATCTGAACCATTAGGATTTGCTGATTACTTGGTACTGATTATGACAGTAGCTTTGAGCAGCTTTCCCTTTTGGAGGGACTGTATTTAATAATTTTCCAATTTTATAAAAAGCATAAAGAGAGGCTGTTCTGCATTTTGCGGAACAGCCTTTAATTATTTATCTGATTTGAGCTCTATTAAGTTTGTATTCATTAATGTACAGAAATATTCTGCCATTTCCTCTGGCGTTTGCTGCATTTCGTTACGTAACCACCAATGAATCATACCAATAAGACTATTGGTGATGTGGTTGCGGATAAAATCCTCTGGAATATTGGTCATATGGTATTCCGTAACATTTGTAAAGCTGATTTGAATATGCTGCTGCATATATTCCCTCATAAAGCGGAGAAACATACTGCCATGAAGATACTTTAAAATACCTAGATAATATTGCCTCTTATCCCTAAGATGATAAAGAATATGGGTAATACGGTTTTTGGTATTGATCGGAGTTTTAGAAAAATCATGGGTAGAGCAAACTGGCACATTTTCTCCAAAAATATGCTCAAAAAGAGCATAGCAAATAGCTCGTGCTAGCTCATCCTTGGTTTCGAAGTGATCATAAAATGTGCTGCGGCCCACGTTAGCTTCCTGAATGATATCTTTGACACTAATTTTTTCATAGCCTGATTTATTGGTCAGCTTGACAAAGGCATCTATAATTGCCTGACGTGTTTTTTCAGTTCGTCTATCCATATGCATACCCTCCCGTACAATTTAAAACAAGTGTCCGAAAACATACAATTATAAGAAAATGATGCTGGAATTAGCTTTGAGCTTATTTTATCATAATAACAGACTTAATGTACTATTACATTTGAGAATTTTTTGTGGATGAAACAAGCAAAAGGAGGAGAAGTTTATGCTGAAACAATTTTTGGAAGCAAAACCTGTTAATGGCAGAAGAGTTAGAATTAAAAATGAACGAGAATACGTATGGCTTTTCCCGGTGGAACAGCTTCATATAGGAGATGTAGTGCGAGTTTTTCCTGGAGAAAGAATTCCTATGGATGGTGTGATTAGTAAGGGAGAAAGTAATATTACTAGCAGTGTTATAGCTGGTGAATCTGTTATAGTTGGTAAAAAAGCAGGTGATGGAGTACAATGCGGTACTATTAATTGCAGTGCTGTTATTGATATCAAGGTTACTGCTGAATTTTATAATTCTAGCCTACAGCAAAGGATTAATAGATTGCAAGAACTGCGTATGCAGGCAAGCTGGTGGGAGAGACTGGTTAACTGCTTTAGAGGTATTAATGGGCAAGAGGCCTGAGGTTCATTTTAGTGTATTAATAAATTAATTGCTATTTAAGAGAAGTGTAGCCTGCTGATTTCAAACAAACATATAGGTTTGGGATAATAGCATTGACTTGAATTATAGTCTTGTTCTTAGGTGCTTAAGCAACAAATTTTATTGTAAAAATCTTTAAGTGAAAAAATGAAACCACGATACATGGTGTACATCTTTTAATACACTATATATCGTGGTTTTTTAGCATGTTAGATTAACTTGTTATATTAATTTGTACCAATGGACATGGTTTCAGGCAGTGTGCTACCGCCATCAATAACAATCTGAGAACCGGTCAGATAGCTGGATTCATCACTGCCCAAGAAGGCAAAGAGCTCACCAACTTCGATGGGTTTTGCAAGACGCTTCATAGGAACGCCAGCTGCAATATCTGCGATTGCTGCTTCAGGATTTTCAGGATTGGATTCCAGAGCCATTTTTTCAACCATAGGTGTACGAGCGTAACCAAGCTGAGAGCAGTTTACACGGATGTTGCGGTTTGCATATTCAACTGCCAGACATTTTGTCAGACCAACAAGAGCTGCCTTTGTCATAGCATATGCTGCTTCACCTGCATCTGCTACAATATCACCGGTTACAGAGGATGCGATTACGATGTTGCCTCCACCCTGCTTTAACATATAAGGAATTACTGCCTTACAGGTGTTCCATACACCCTTGATGTTTACATCAATATGGAAATCTCTGGTTGCGTCATCCATCTCTTCGAAGGGAGCCAGACGGCATACACCTGCGTTACAGCAGGCTACATTAATTTCTCCAAAAGCCTCGATACCCTTCGCGGCAGCTGCATCCATTTGAGCACGGTCAGCTACGTTGGCAACTACGGTGATAATCTCTGCATTATATTCCTTACGCAGCTTTGCTGCGGTTTCTTCTACATCAGGAGAGAGGTCCACCATAATCAGCTTTGCTCCGTATTTTGCATACGCAGTAGCAATTCCTTCTCCAAGTCCTACAGCAGCTCCGGTAATCAGTGCAACTTTTCCATCTAGTTTAGCCATTTTATTTTCTCCTTTGCTTAATGTATTTATTTTCAGACGTGTCATTACGTCTGGGTTTACTGTATTGATTAACTACCTTCATTCTATATAAGAAAATGGAAAATTGCAATAATATAAGCATATTTTGCAAATAGTTTATTCTAACGTTTCAGAAACGTAACATATTATCTGCCTTGAAATGCTATACTATTAGTAACAAGGATAATAGATGAATTTAAATATATACTTTTTGAGGGAGGAATTATTATGGCATTCTTTGATCAGATTAAGGATATGGCTAAGGCAGCTGCTGTAAAAAGCGAGGAATTTGCTAAAACTGTAGGCAAAAAGGCCGAGGCTGCTATGGACATGCAAAAGCTTGCTTCTGATATTGAGAAGAAGGAGCGTTTCATTAAGGATAATTATATGCAAATGGGTATGGAGGTTTACCAAAAGGCTGACGCCAGTGATGATATTCCAGAATATTTGCAGGAATATTGCAAGCTTATCGATGCAACAAAAGCTGAAATAGATGAGCTGCAGACTAAGATTGATATGATTAAACAGGCTGAGTTTGGTGCTTCTCCTGCGAAAGTTACTTGTTCACACTGCGGTGCAGAGGTTTTGGCTTCTAGTAAGTTTTGCCCTGAGTGTGGCGGTGCGTTGAAACAGGAAAATGCTGCTAAGGAAGATGAAGCAAAGCAAGCTGTGACTGATGAGGCTGAAAATGCGGAATCAGCAGAGACTGATAATGCTAAGCAGAGTGATTCCGAAGTGGTAGAAGAAAGTAAGGCAGAAACTGCTTCTGAGGCTGAAGCAGCCAAGGAAGCAGAGGTTGTGGAGGGAACTGCTGAATCAAAGTCCGAACCTATTGCTGAGGCAGCTATCACTGATGCAGAAATTGTTGAGCCTCAAATTTCAGTGCCCAAAGATGCTGAGGTTAAGGAGCAAGAAGTTAAGAACACCGAAGATGCCTCCAAGATTGCTGAAAAATAAAACATAATAAGACATTATTAAAGCCAAGCTTTTTTATAAAGAGCTTGGCTTTTTTCATTGAATATGTAGTAATGATGTATGTAAAGACGATTAGGTAATGGATATGTGTTAATACTTCTAAATCCATGAAAATTATTACTCAAGCTATTGTAAAGTATTAGTGCATATTTAGCTGATTTAGTATATAATATATAGTTGACAAAATATATTCTTGCGAGGTAATTATGCGTTTAAGAAAGAAACCCTGGATTGAAGAAGCTATGAAGGACGTACAAGACGAGTACGTTTTTATGCATGATTTAGAAAAATTTAAAGGTCATTGGCAGGAAATGTTTCCTGGAAAGCGCCTGTGTCTGGAGATTGGCTGCGGCAAGGGCCGTTTTACCATTGGTATGGCAGAGCTCTTCCCTGATAAGGCATTTATTGGCATCGAAACTCAGCACGATATTGCTTATTTCCCTGCAAAGGCTGCTAAGGACAAAAAGCTGGATAATGTGCGTATTATCTGCGCTAACGCAGAAAATATGCTGGACTGGTTTGAGCCTGGTGAGATTAAGGAGCTGTACTTAAACTTTAGTGATCCCTGGCCTAAGGCACGCCACGCTAAGCGTCGTCTGACTCACCGTAACTTTTTGGCACGCTATGCTCAGCTGTTAGGCAAGGGTGGTCATCTGCGCTTTAAAACAGATAATCGTGCATTGTTTGATTTTTCTGTAGAGGAATTTAAGGAGTTTGGTTTGGAAATCATTGCCTTAAGCTATGATTTGCACAACTCTGAGTATGAAAACCATGTACAAACTGAATATGAGCAGAAATTTAGTGCATTAGGCACTCCCATTAATTTCTGCGAGGTTGTTTTTTAATTAAAAAGAGGCTTGCTCTATGAACAAGATAGGTTTAATTCTGTCTAATCCTAAGAAAATTATTTACTGTGTTACAGCTATCTTGATGCTTATAGGCTGCGTTAATGTTTTTAGTGCCAGCTATGTCTTAGCTCAGTCAGAACAGCATGGCAGTTATTTTTATCTTATAAGATATATAATGTGGGCTGCCATTGGCATAGGTGTTATGTATGCGGTGCGAAAGATTGGTTATAAAAGCTTTTTAGAGCCGCAAAATTTACTGATTATATATGGCGTAGTTTTAGCAATGCTTGTGCTGGTACCAATTGTAGGCATTTCTGCTAATGGTGCAAAACGCTGGTTAGGCGTTGGTGGTTTTACGTTTCAGCCATCTGAAGCAGTGAAGGTTGTCGTTATAATGTTGGCCACTGGTTATTTGGCAAGTGTTATTAAGGCCGGGCGCAGAGTTATTCTTTTTACAAAAAAGAGCTGGCCCATTCATGGTATGGCATTTCTCTTGATGATGCTAGTTGCTATTCAGCCAGATAAAGGTACTGCTGGCATTATTGCAGGCCTTTATCTAGGTGTTTTTGTAGCAGCAGGACTAGGAGGTAAGCGCCTTTTTATTACTGGTATAATAGGCTTGACCGCTGCAGGCTGTCTTGCTCATTACTCTACATATAGTAGGGAGCGTTTACAGGTTTGGCTTGACCCATGGTCAGAGCCTTGGGGCAAGGGTTATCAGATGGTGCAGGCACAACTTGCAATTGGCAGTGGCGGTTTTTGGAGTAATTGGGGTAACGGTTTTGCCAAATACCATTATCTTCCAGAGCCTCACACAGATTATGCCTTTGCTGTTTTCTGCCAAGAGAATGGCTTTGTAGGAGCATTGTTTGTGATATTCTTCTTTCTGCTTATGGCCTATGCATTTATAAAAATTGCTTTTAAAACACGTAGTGAAAAAGGCTATCTTTTGGTAAGTGGTCTTATGCTTTATATAGCAGGACAGGCCTGTGCTAATATGGCTATGGTTTGTGGCTTGCTCCCTGTTATAGGTGTACCATTGCCACTTATTAGCTATGGTGGTACTTCTATGGTAACTGCTATGGGTGCAATAGGCTTGGTTTTATCGGTGTATGATGAAACTGAAAAACGTATCATTGAAGAAAAGCATCTGAAGGATAAGCAGCTGCTTCCTGAACAAAGACGACAGGATTTGCAGTTTGTGGAGCGCAGGAGGTGGACTCACCGTGAATAAAAATCTGCGCAGCAGATATCAGTATCTGAATGGTCTGTTTCTTTTATTATGCGTTCTTTTCCTAGTAGTTATTTCTCGTCTGTTTTATCTGCAGGTCATTAAATATGATGATTTGGCTGTTCGCGAGCGTGAGCAGCTCATCTTTAATAAAATTATCATAAATCCACGTGGTCCTATTTATGACCGTGACGGTGAAGAGCTTGCGGTAAGTATTATAACAGGGTCCTTATATGTTGACCCTGTAGAAATGCGTGACGGCCCTGATGGAGCTATTAAGAAGCCGCCTCCGGATATTCAACGTAAAGCGGCTAAGCTTTTGGCACCTGTTTTAAAAATGGACGAAGAGCGTCTTTTTAAGTATTTTTCTAGTGAAGGGCGCTTTGTTTGGATTAAGCGCGTGATGGATCCTAAGGAGTATGAAGCTGTACAACAAATTATTGAAAAAAATGATTTGTGTGGCTTGCATTTTGAAAAGTCAAGTAAGCGCTATTATACCAAGAACAAGGCGGCAGCACAGGTGCTTGGCTTTGTTAATATTGACGATAAAGGCGCCAGTGGTATTGAGATGGTTCTTGAGAAGGAGCTACGAAGCGATTCCAGCCAACGTAATTTCTTTAAGGACTCTATGGGAAGAGTTATAGCGGATCAGGATTTTAACAAGCCTGTAAAGGCTAAGCTTCCAGAGGTGTATCTGACCATTGATAGCAAAATCCAGTATGTACTGGAGGAGGCCATGGACAGAGCTATTGAAAAAACTAAGGCTGAGGGTGCTGCGGCTATTATCATGGATCCGTATACAGGTGAAATTCTAGGTATGGCGAGCCGTCCTACCTTTGATCCAAACAATCCTGGTGATTATCCGCCAATTAGTTGGAATAATAAAGCCGTAACTATGATTTATGAGCCAGGTTCTGTTTTTAAACCAATAGTTGGTTGCATGGGCCTGACGGAAGGAATTATTACTCCCAATACTCTGATTCAGGATAATGGTAGTATTAGAATTGCTGACCGTATTATTCATAACTGGGACGGCGAAGGCATGGGAATGGTACCGTTTTCTGATGTAATTAAATTTTCTATTAACACTGGTATGGTTCAGCTTGGTATGAAGCTAGGCGCTGAGCGTATGACTGATTACTCTAAGCGTTTTGGCTTTGGTAGTGCCACAGGTATTGAATTGCCAGGTGAGGAAAGTGGTATTCTTTACAATCCGAAGGATATGTACGAGCCTGACATTGCTACCATGGCTATTGGTCAGGGCATTGCTGTTACTCCGCTACAGGAGCTGCGCGCTATTTGCGCTATTGCTAATGGTGGCGAGCTATTAAAGCCCTACATTATCAAGAAGATAGTTGCTGCTGATGGCACTGTTATTCGTGAAGGTAAGAAAGAGGTTGTTCGCAACGTTATTACTCCGCAGGTAGCAGCACAGATGCGTGGCATGATGGAGCAGGTAGTAGCTAGTGGCGGCGGTAAATCTGCCAGCATTAAGGGTTATCGTATTGCCGGTAAAACAGGCACTGCAGAAAAGCTGGCTGAAACAGGTGGCTACGCTGCTGGTAAGTATATAGCGTCTTTTGTGGGCTTTGTGCCTGCAGATAAGCCTAAATATGCAATGCTGGTAATGCTTGATACGCCTAAGGGTGTTTTCTATGGTTCACAGGTTTCTGCTCCGGTATTTAAGGATACCCTGCAGCAGGTTCTTGTTGCTAAAGGTATTCAGCCCACAAGCAGTGAAGGCTTACCGTCATTTGACGAGCTAAGTAAAAACTGTACTGGCAAAAAGAGCGAAATATGTTCTCCGCAGATGCAGATTTTGCCGAGCGGAAAAATTAAACTGCCTGATTTTAAGGGAATAGATATGCGCTATGCTGCCGAGCTGGTACAGCAGGGCCATCTGCGATTAAAGCCATATGGTAGTGGTAAGGCTGTAACCCAAAAGCCTGCACCAGGTACTGAGGTAGATGAAGGTACGACCATAGAGATTTGGTTCCAATAGTTTATTAACAGCTTTGCAGGCTGATTAATGAAATAAAGTTATCCAAATACCTTTTATAGGCAGGAAAAGTGTTTTAGAAGGTAGAAGTATCCATGATGTTGTTTTAATTGTTATTTCAAGGAGGAGATGTACAGATGTTATCCGATATCGAAATTGCTCAACAAGCGAAAATGCTTAAAATTACTGATGTAGCAGCAAAGCTGGGTATTAGTGAAGAAGATATTGAAATGTATGGTCGTTACAAGGCTAAGCTGTCCATGGATTTAATCCGTCGTATGGAGAACAAACCGGCAGGTAAGCTTATTTTAGTAACTGCTATTACTCCTACTCCCGCTGGCGAGGGCAAATCCACTACTACTGTTGGTTTGGCTCAAGGCTTAGCAAAGCTGGATAAGAGTGTAATTGTTGCTCTGCGTGAGCCCTCTCTTGGTCCTTGCATGGGCATTAAGGGCGGCGCTGCAGGCGGCGGCTATAGCCAGGTTGTTCCTATGGAGGATATCAACCTGCATTTCACTGGCGACTTCCATGCAATTACCTCTGCTCACATGCTGCTTTCTGCTATGCTGGATAACCATATTCAACAAGGTAATGCTCTGAATATCGATCCTCGTCGTATCGTTTGGAAGCGTGTAGTTGATATGAACGACCGCGAGCTGCGTAATATCGTAGTTGGCTTAGGTGGCAAGGTTCATGGCGTTCCTCGTCAGGATGGTTTTGATATTACTGTAGCTTCTGAGGTTATGGCTATTCTGTGCTTGGCTAACGACCTGCATGATCTGAAAGAGCGTTTAAGCAAAATTATCGTAGCTTATGACTACAGTGGTAAACCTGTTACTGCTGGTCAAATTAAGGCTCATGGTGCAATGGCCGCTCTCTTGAAGGATGCTATTAAGCCTAATTTGGTGCAAACTCTAGAAAATGTTCCGGCAATCATTCATGGCGGTCCCTTCGCTAATATTGCCCATGGCTGCAACAGCGTTATGGCTACTAAAACCGGTATGAAGCTGGCAGAATACACTATCACTGAAGCAGGCTTTGGTGCTGACCTTGGCGCTGAAAAATTCTTTGATATTAAATGCCGTTACGCAGGCCTGAATCCTGATGCAGTTGTATTAGTTGCAACTGTACGTGCATTGAAGATGCATGGCGGTGTTCCTAAATCTGAGCTGCAAACTCCTAATGTAGAAGCAGTTAAGAAGGGTATTGTAAATCTGGAGAAGCACATTGAAAATGTTAAGAAATTTGGTGTGCCTATGGTTGTAGCAATCAATATCTTTGCTCAGGATACTCCTGAGGAGCTGGAAGCTGTACGTGAGCACTGCGCTAAGCACGGTGTAAATGTTGCTCTGTCCGATGTATTTGCACGTGGCGGTGAAGGCGGCATTGAGCTGGCTAAAGAGGTTGTTGCTTTAGCTGAAAGCGGTAAGGCTGATTTCCATACCATTTATCCCTTAGAAATGTCCTTGAAGGAAAAAATCGAAACCGTTGCTAAGGAAATTTATGGTGCTGACGGCGTAAATTATTCTAAGGATGCTGATAAAGCACTGAAGGAATTTGAAGACATGGGTTATGGTAACCTGCCTATCTGCATGGCAAAAACTCAATATTCCTTCTCTGATGACCAAAATCTCATTGGTCGTCCTAGTGGCTTTACTATTACTATCAAGAACTGCCGTATTTCTGCAGGTGCAGGCTTTATTGTAGTGCTGACTGGTGATATTATGACTATGCCCGGTCTGCCGAAAGTACCTGCTGCTGAAAAGATTGACGTTAGCGATGAAGGCGTAATCAGCGGTTTATTCTAATTATTTATTTGAGGTGACCTATGGAAGCATTATTGATGAAGGGCAAGGCTGTTGCCGACGTTTATAGAGAGGCTATTGCTACAAAAATTGCTGCTGCTAAGGAAAGCGGCAAGGTAGTAACTTTGGCTATAGTTGTAGCTGGTGATGATCAGGCCTCCCATGTTTATAAGGATAGATTAGTTAAGCTGATAGAGAGCCTTGGCGGTGCGGCGAAGGTTGTTCTTTGTCCTGCGAATGCTTCTGAAGCGGAAGTTATAGCTGTTATTAACAGCTTAAATAAGGATGCGGCTATTACTGGCATTCTGCCTATGATGCCCATGCCTAAACATATTAATGGCGATGCTGTTGGTGCAGCAGTTGCTCCGGAAAAGGATGTGGACTGCTTAAATCCTGAAAACATTGGTGCTGTCTTTATGGGACGCAGCAGCTGGGCTCCTTGTACTCCGCGTGCCTGCATGGCAGCGTTAAAACACTACGGTGTGGAGCTGACTGGCAAAAATGTGGTTGTAATTGGCCGCAGCAATGTTGTTGGCAAGCCGGTGGCAGTGTTGCTTCTAAAGGAAAATGCAACTGTTACTGTTTGCCATTCTAAAACTAAAAATCTGTCGGAGCTGTTAAAGCAGGCTGATGTTATTGTTGCTGCTGTTGGCGTTGCTGCCTTCGTTAAGCCGGAAATGGTTAAAGAGGGCGTAGTTATTGTTGACGTTGGCATCAATGTAGTTGATGGCAAGCTGGTAGGCGACGTTGCTCCTGAGGTAGCAGAGAAGGCTTCTGCTTTTACTCCTGTGCCCGGTGGCATTGGCGTTATCAGTAATATGATGGTTATGGAATGTCTGACTCGTAATTTGTAAGAGGCGTTTTATGAACTATGTATGGTTGTTTTTGACAGCTTTATTTACATTGTTTATTTTCTATAATTCCTCATTACCTGGTTCAATATCTGGAAATCTTAGTGCTGTGGCTGCAGGCTTTATAGTACATATTGCAGATTTCCTACAGATGAGCCTTAGCGGAGATGTTGAGTATGTGCTGCGTAAGCTGGCGCATTTCTTGGAGTTTGCTTGCCTTAGCTGGATGGTTTGTAAGACATATTCCTCCTTTGGCGTAAGCAATAGAGCTTCAAATGGCTATGTACTCTTTATTTGTCTGCTGGTAGCAGCAGTTGATGAGTATATACAGCTTTTTTCTCCCGGACGCGCTAGTATGGTTAAGGATGTGCTGTTGGATTTTAGTGGTGCATTCTGTATGTGGTTATTTTATAGAATTTATCAATGGCGTTAAATTAAAGGACGTGACTTTATGCCACGTCCTTTTTACGTTTCTAAATAAAGCTAGCCTTTATTTACTTAAATAAGGCATTTTTTTGTCTTTTTTATGTACAATGTTTGAGAAAAAATTGAAACTAGGCTATAATGAATAATGAAGTGGTATAAATAAATGGACCTGTATAAGTATATTAGTGGCCATAGATTGGAGGAAGAAATGAATTTTAGACTATTTAACAAGACTTTTAAAATTTCCTTGTTCAGCATAGCTATCTTTGTTTTCTTTCTATTTGTATCGCTAATTAGTTTGCATGTAGTACGCAATAAGATACTAGAAAATTCTCATATCATGGGTCAGGAGATAGCAGCGCGCTTTGCTACTAAGGAAACCATGAAGATTAAAACTCAGGAAATGCTTTTGCGTAGTGCGGCGCAAAGTATAGAGCAAATTCTTCTTGTGCGTCCCAATTGGAGTGAAAAAGAAATTGCTGAGGAACAGCGTTATTTTGTTGAATATATTGAGGCAAACTCTGAGGTTAGTCGTTTTGAAATGTCTGCTGTTATTAATGGCAAGTTTATTGGCACGCCTACATGGGAGCAGGAAAGCGACCCTACAAAGCTGGAATGGTACCAGTCTGCGCTGAATAATAAAGGCAGGGTGGTATACAGTAATCTTTATAAAATAGGCCAGTCTGAAGGAAGAGTGCTGACAATGTCAATGCAATTAGGAGACAGAAACGACGTGTTGGCAATGCACATATATCCTGAAAAGCTCAATGCTCTTTTAGCGGATAACAAGCTTCCTAATCACAGCTATTATTACTTGTGTGACCCCAATGGTAATATTATGTTTACTATAAATGAGCGCTCACTTTCCTTGGAAGAGCAGCAGCCATATGTTGATCATATCTTTAGCGAGGTTCGTAAAAGCCTGCAAAGCGGTGAGCGTAGCTATATTACAGATTATGAAGGTAATAAACGTGGTGTTTACTATACTGTTTCAGACAAGGGCTGGATTTCCATTGTAACAATTCCTTATGACTATTTGTTGGGAGATTATCAGAATTTGCTGCAATGGTTTATTATTACCTTAGGAATTATGCTGCTTTTAATGCTGCTTTTGGCCTTGCGTGAGCGCATGCTTAACAAAAAGGTAGAAGCCTTTAATGAGGTTGTACGCGTTTTAGGTAATTCCTATAATGCTATTTATAGAATTAATTTTGATGAAGGCAAGTACTTTATGATCAAGGCAGATCCACTTGATGGTATTGAGCCTTCTGAAAGCGGTAATTATGATGATTTAATCAAAAATGTGTTAGGTTATGTAGAGCCTAGTGCTGTGGAAGAGTTTTCTGTAACCTTTTCATTAGATAATATTCGTAAGCTGATTGAAGAGGGCGTATGTGATTTTGGCGGCGAGTTTAGACAACGCTTTGGTAACGAGTACAGGTGGGTAAATGTTCGCTTGACCTGCGACCGTATGCTGCAAACTGGCGAGGCTATTATGAGCTTCCGTGAGGTGGATGCTGAAAAGCAAAAGCAGCTGGAGCATATGCTGATAATTGAAAGAGCTCTTCGTGTGGCACAGCAAAATGCCAAATCAAGAAATATGTTTTTCTCTGCCATGAGTCATGATATGCGTGCACCCTTAAATGGTATGATTGGCATGGCTGAGCTGGCTGCGCTGCATAAGGACGAGCCTCAGGCCGTTGATAATTATGTACAAAAGATTAAATCTGCGGGCAAACAGCTTTTGACCTTGATTAATGATATTTTGGAAATGGCCAAAATGGAAAATGGCAAGGTGGAGCATTTGCAGGAGGATTTTGATATTTATGCTGTTATCAATGATGCTTGTGGACTTTTTGAGGCGCAGGCTAGTGTAGAAAATAAGCAGTTTACTAAAAAGCTGCAGGTAAATCACGAAATAGTTAATGGTGATGTGCAGGCGCTGCATCAGGTTTTGAATAATGTTCTGTCCAATGGCATAAAATATACTAGAGAGCAGGGACAAATATTATTTGAAGTGCATCAGGGAGAACTTGATAAGAAGGGGCGACGTGATTACTGCTTCGTGGTTAGTGATACAGGCTGCGGTATGTCTGAAAAATTCTTGGAAAAGATTTTTACACCCTTTGAGCGTGATAGTCTTTTTGGTGCGCAGAATGTTATTGGCACAGGTCTTGGCATGACGATTGTTAAGAGCTTAGTAGAAAGAATGGAAGGCAGCATTCAGGTTGAAAGTAAGCTGGATGTTGGTACAACCGTAAGTATTACTATTCCCTTTACTGTGGTTCAGCCAGACAAATCTAGTAATACTGTAATTGAGCAGCAAGTACAGCTGAAGGATTTTGCGGGTAGCACTATTTTAGTTGCGGAGGATAATGATATCAATATGGAAATCATTACCGAGCTACTGCAGATGAATGGACTGACCGTTATTCAGGCAGCGGATGGTAAGGAGGCAGTTGATAAATTTAATGCTTCTGAGGAAAATAGTGTTGATATGATTTTGATGGATATTCAAATGCCTAACATGGATGGATGCCAGGCTTCCAATGCTATTCGTGCTCTTGCTAGAAAGGATGCAGAAAGTGTTCCTATTATCGCGCTGACTGGTAATGCAGGTGATGAGGATGTAGAGGCGGCTATGAAGGCTGGAATGAATAGCTATATGGTTAAACCGGTACAAATGAAGCTACTGGCACAAACTATGAGTGAATATATCCATATTGATTTTGATGAATATAGTGCTATTTAATTGGTGAGCTGAGGGGAGGCTTGGCGATGCAATTGAAGGAATTACCATCTTTTTTAGAAATAGACATTAAAAGCAGTTTAGAGGATCGTTTTATGGAAAGCGAAGCTTTGTATGTACGTTTTCTGAAAAAGCTATTGAATGATACTAATGTAGTAGAGTTAAAGCAGGCTGTAGATGCTGAAGATTGGGAAAATGCAATGCGTAAGGCCCATAACCTTAAGGGTGTGTGCGCAAATTTGGGTCTTACCAAGCTAAGCAGAGACTTTGCTGCTATTGTTGCAGAGCTGCGTAGTGATGCTTATACAGCTCAAAGTGTAGGAAGCTTACTAGAAAAGGCTTTGATAGAGTGGGAAAAAACAACTATCTGCATTAGTAAATTAGAATAGCTCAACTTAATATGTTATCTTTAAAGCAGCACTGGGTTGTTAAGCCCCAGTGCTGTTTTTGCGTTAAGAGGTATAAAAAACGCCGGAGCATAGCTCTGGCGTTTTACATCTAATACATATTATTTTGTAAGCTTCACGCTGTTTCGCACTGGCAGGTTCAGTAGAATAATGGCAGCAAAGATAAGTCCCATACCAACAAGCTTTTGCGCAGTCAGCGGCTCTTGGAAATAGCAGATGCCGATGACTGCTGCGACAAAGGGTTCAATGGTTGCTAAAATAGAGGCCTGACCAGGATCAACATAAACTAGTCCTTTATTGTAGAGCAGATATGGAATAACAGCGCATACAAGTCCAAGACCTAGCACATTTAAAATAGCTGCTGCATTAAGTTGGTTGAAAGTATTGGATGGAAAATCAGCTATAGGCAAGGCTGCTAGGGATGAAAAATAAAATGTATATACAGTAATGGTTGCTGAGGTATATTTTTCTACAGCATATTTGCCAAAGATACTGTAGAGTGCATAGCCAAAGCCGCTGCCTAAGCCATAAAGCAGGCCCATAAAGGTAAGGTTTAGACTACCGCTAAAGGCTCCGGTTACACAACCGCAGCCGGCAAAGGTCATAACTAATGCAACTGCCTTTTTAGTAGTAAAGTTTTCCTTGAAAAGAAAGACTGACATTACCATAACAAAGATTGGTGCTGTGTATAATAGCAGTGCAGCAACTGCCAAAGAGCTGGCTGCAATACAGTTAAAATAACAGTAATTGAAGAAGGTTAAACTCATTACTCCAGTGCCTATAAACATCCAGGAGTCGTGCCAATCTATATGAAATAAGCCTTTTGCTGATGGTAGCAACGCTGCTGTTGCGCAAATTGCCGAAGCAATGGAGCGTAGTGCTACAATTTGGATAGGCGTAAAGCCAAGAGCTGATAAATGCTTAACAAATAGACCGATAAGGCCCCAAAGAGCAGCTGCACAGATGATATAAAGATAAGCCTTTGTTTTCATAATTAATAACTAGGGCCAGGATATGTGGTCCTTTTCCTTTCCGTGGTATTAAGAGTTATTTTTTCTTTTTGCCCCAAAATTTATGGAACTTTTCTAAAAGCTCCTTTTGATTTTGCTTTTGGGGCCACAGCTCCCAGTTGTCACTATTGCGCATAGCTGCACCTAAATGGTCATAAACCTGAGGGTAGCGGTCGTTGAGCTCGGCAATGTGTTCTTTAACGTCCTGACGAGTGGTGTTGCCATCATAGGGACAGGGGTTTTTGAGAGGCTGAAGCTGGAGCAGCTCTATTAGCTCTCTAACTTCGGATTCGCGATAGTAGAGCATTGGCCTTAGTACGGTAATGCCTGTGCGGGATAATGGGGTAACTGGTAAAAAGGTGCGCAGCTGTCCGCTGGTCATGATGTTCATAAAAAAGGTTTCTACAGCATCATCATGATGGTGAGCCAGTGCTACCTTATTAAAGCCCAGCTCTTTAGCGCGTCTATTGGTTACTGCACGACGAAAATAAGCGCAGGTAAAGCAAGGACTACCACCCTTTTTTTTGTGTGCTTCCATAACATCAACATCATCGCTATAATGCTCCAAGCCGTATTGAGCACAAAAGGCCTCCAGTTTTTCTTTAGGAAAATCAGGAGAAAACATAGTATTGACCGTATAACATGCCAAGTCAAAGGGGATTGGTGAATGCTGGCGTATTTCTGCCAGCATAGCAGTTAGCAGCATACTGTCCTTACCACCGCTAAGACCTATGAGTATACGGTCCCCTGGACTTAACATATCAAATTCTATAATAGCACGCCACAGCTTGCTAAGCTTATCAGCAGGTACAAATGGTTTACGTGACATATTAGCTCCTTTTTTAGATATGAATTTAAACGCTTTAATTTTAGCATATTTTATCAATAGGCTCAATGGATTGCCTACTTGTCAGAATATTTAAATCAAAAAAATGTTCACTTTTATCAATGAAGGAATAGACGATTTGTGGTATAATAAAAAGGCTGATTAAATTAATTATAGAGAGGGACGCAGGTGCGTCTTTAGTTTATGGAGGATACTTTGATATGACTGATACTATTAGAGGGTTAAACCTTCAGCAGGCTGATGCGGTACAAACTACAGAAGGACCTATGCTGATTTTAGCAGGTGCAGGAAGTGGCAAAACTAAGGTTTTGACTTGTCGTATGGCACATCTTTTAAATCAGGGTGTACGCCCTTATAGAATTTTGGCAATTACTTTTACCAATAAGGCTGCTAAGGAAATGCGCGAGCGTGTGGATAAAATGGCAGGATTGGCTGCAAAAGATGTGTGGTTGTTTACCTTCCACGCTTTTTGCGCTAGAGTGCTGCGTCATGATATAGATAAGCTTGGCTACGGCAATAACTTTGCTATTTATGATACTACTGATTCTAAAAATCTTATTAAGCAGGTTTTAAAGGAGCTTAATTTAGACGAGAAACGCTTTCAGCCGTCCGGTATTGCATCTGCTATTAGTAATGCTAAAAATCAATTGCAGGATGCTGCTGCTTATGCTAAGGAAGCAAGCGATTTTTATCAGCAAAAGGTAGCAGAGGTATATACTCTGTATGAAAATAAGCTGAGAGCTAATAATGCTGTTGATTTTGATGATTTGCTGCTTTTGACCTTAAAGCTTTTCCAAACTAATGAAGACGCACGTACTAAATACCAAGATAAGTTTGACTATATCATGGTGGATGAGTATCAGGACACCAACCATGCTCAATATCTGTTGACTAAAATTTTGGCGGCTAATCATCACAATCTTTGCGTTGTGGGCGATGCTGACCAAAGTATTTATGGCTGGCGTGGCGCTGATATCCGCAATATTTTAGACTTCGAAAAGGATTATCCTGAGGCAAAGCTGGTAAAGCTGGAGCAAAACTACCGCAGTACCCAGATTATTCTTGATGCTGCTAATGCTGTTATTGATAATAATACAGGACGTAAGCCTAAAAATTTGTGGACTGATAATGGCAGTGGCAGAAAGATTACCTATTTCCAGGCTGCTGATGAGCGTGATGAAGCACGCTTTATGATTGAAAAAACACAAGAGCTGCAGGATAAGGAAAATATTCAGCTTGGTGATGTTGCTGTATTATACCGCACCAATCCTCAGTCTCGCGTATTTGAGGAAATGCTGGTTAAAAGTGGTATTCCCTATAATATCGTTGGTGGTACTAAGTTCTATGACCGCAAGGAAATTAAGGATATCATTGCTTATCTGCGTTTGATTTTTAATCCTAGTGATGCCTTGAGTCTGCTGCGTATTATTAACGTACCTCGTCGTGGTATTGGTGATGCTACATTGGCTAAATTGGAGGCCTTTGCAGCTGAAAATGACATGAGTCTTTTTGATGTTGTTTCTAATTCTAGTCAGATTCCTGGTCTGAGCAGTCGTTTTGTTAATAAGCTAGATGAACTGGCAAGCACTATTTTTGAGCTGATTAATGAAGCTCAGGCGGTGCCTGTAAAGGAACTGATTGATGATGTAATGAATAAAACCGGTTATTTGGAGGAGCTGCAGATGAGCCGCAGTCCGCAAGACCAAAGCCGTATTGATAACCTGCAGGAGCTTTTGAGCGTAGCAGAGGATTTTGCTAAGAGCGGTGAAGAGGATACCTTGGAAAACTTCCTGGCTCATGTAGCGCTTGTTTCTGATATTGATAATGCAGAGCTGGGTGAGCAGGCGGTAACACTTATGACACTGCACTCTGCTAAAGGCCTGGAATTCCCCGTTGTCTTTCTTGTTGGCATGGAAGAAGGAATTTTCCCTCATGCACGTACATTGTTAGATGAAGAGGAAATTGAAGAGGAACGCCGTCTTTGCTATGTAGGTATTACTAGAGCGGAGAAGCATTTATATTTAAGCAATGCACGTATGCGTATGATGTTTGGTCACACTGTATCTTATCCGCCTTCTCGCTTCCTTGATGAAATTCCAGGTAGATTGGTAGAAACATTTACTCGTCCTGTTTTACATCGTACTACTATCAGTCACGTAGAGAAGCCTAAAGAGGTAAGAAGCAGCAGTAATTGGTTTGTACAGTCAGCAAGCAGCTTCAAGCCTAAGGAAAATAGCGTTACTCTCTCCTTTAATACCGGAGATAAGGTTGAGCATTCTAAGTGGGGTGTGGGTACTGTTGTAAGTGCTAAGTCAGCAGAGGATGGACAGGAAATCAAGGTTGCCTTTGCTGGTGCTGGCATCCGTTGTCTGTTGACTAAATACGCTAAGCTGAAAAAGCTGTAAGAGCTTGATTTTGGAGGAATGAAATGTCTGAGCAGGATTTATTTGCAGACGAAAGAGCGGAGGCCTTAGCTGAGGCAGAGGCTCTGCGTAAGGAAATTCGCCATAATGAATATTTATATTATGTTTTGGATGCACCGCAGCTGACTGATGCAGAGTATGATAGGCTTATGGTGCGTTTGAGAGAAATAGAAGCAGCATATCCTGAAAGTATTCCAGCTGATTCTCCTACTCAAAGAGTTGGCGGTCGTGCTTCCTCTCAATTTGCTGAGGTTAGACATCTGCAGCCCATGCTGAGCCTAGGCAATGCTTTTTCTGAAAATGAGCTGCGTTCCTTTGACGAAAGAGTGCGTAACGGCCTTCCTGACGGAAGCAAAATAGAATATGTAATGGAGCCTAAGATTGATGGCCTGGCTTGCAGTCTTATTTATGAAAATGGTAAGCTGGTGCGTGCTGCAACTCGCGGTGATGGTGTAACTGGTGAAAATGTTACAGCCAATGTACGTACTATTCGTACCATTCCATTAGTACTGAAGGTTCCTGAGGGTGAAGCTATTCCTGAGCTGTTAGACGTTCGTGGTGAGGTTTACATGCCTCGTCATGAATTTATGCGCCTTAATGAAGAGCGTGCAGAGCGTGGTGAAAGTGAATTTGCTAATCCTAGAAATGCTGCTGCAGGCAGTCTGCGCCAGCTGGACCCGCAGGTAACTGCTAGCCGTTCCCTAAGCTTTTTTGCCTACTATCTTGTAGGTGAGGGCGCTAAGCCTAAGCATGGAGATTCTTTAGACACCTTAAAGGCATATGGCTTTAAGGTTAATAGTCATAAGGTTATCAACAATATTGAGGAGGCTATTGAGCTGGTTCATGATTTTGATACCAGACGTGGCAATCTTCCCTTTGATACCGATGGTGCCGTAATTAAGGTCAATGATGTTTATCAGCAAAATATTCTGGGTGCAACAGGTAAGGACCCTCGTTGGGCTATTGCCTTTAAATATCCACCGGAGCAGGCTGAAACTACTTTAGAGGATATTGATTGGCGTGTTGGTCGTACTGGTGTGCTGACTCCTACTGCAATTCTTACTCCTGTAAAGCTGTCTGGTAGTGTAATTAGCCGTGCAACACTTCATAATGAGGATTTTATCAAGAGTAAGGATATTCGTATTGGTGATAGAGTAATTATTAATAAAGCGGGCGAGATTATTCCTGAGGTGCTGCGAGTGGTTTTAGACAAGCGTGGTGAGAATGTTAAGCCTGTAGAGATTCCGTCTAAATGTCCTGAATGTGGCTGGAGTGTTGAGCGTCAGGGTGCAGAGGCTGCTATTCGTTGCACTAATCCTCATTGCCCAGCATTAGGTCGTGAGGGCTTGATTCATTTTGTGAGCCGTGATGCTATGAATATTGAAGGCTGTGGTCCGTCCGTTATCAACCAGCTCCTTGATGCAGGACTGGTACGTGATGCAGCTGATTTATACACTTTAAAGCGTGAAGAGCTGCTGCAGCTAGAGCGTATGGGCGAAAAGTCTGCTGATAATCTTTTGGCTGCCTTGGAGGCAAGCAAGGAAAATCAGCTGGATAAGCTGCTTTTTGCTTTAGGTATACGTCATGTCGGCGCTAAGGTGGCACGCATTTTAGCATTGGAGTTTGGTAGTATTGATAAGCTGCTGGAGGCAGAAGCCGAGCAGTTGGCGTCTATTCGTGACATTGGTGGCAAGATTGCCGAAAGTGTTGTTACCTGGATGTCCGTGCCTACCAATAGAGATTTACTAGAGCGTTTGAAGGCTGCAGGGCTGGATATGACCTTTACTGCTCCTGAAACTAGTAAGGAAAATCCTTTCTTTGGCAAGACCTTAGTATTTACTGGTACTTTGCCAACCTTGGGACGAGCTGAGGCTAAAACTATGGCACAGGATGTTGGTGCTAAGGTTAGCGGAAGCGTTAGCAAAAAAACTGATTACGTTATTGCTGGTGCTGAAGCAGGCAGTAAGTTGGAAAAGGCAGAGCAGTTAGGCGTTACTGTCATTGATGAGGCAGAATTTTTACGTATGCTGAAGAACGAATAAAATATGAGACTGCTTGTTGTTAGCAATATAGCTTGCGCAGGCAGTCTTTTTTATTATTAGCAAGTGATAAACTATGCTCAAGGGAATATTACTACTTAAATGTTCCCTTTTTTAGTGTAAATGTGATATAATAAAACAGGTTATTACTTAAAATCAATATAAATTTTTTAGGATGGTGAAAAAATGAAAGTATCTGCTGAAGACGTTAAGCACATTGCACAGCTTTCCCGTTTGACCGTTCCCGAATCTGAAATGGAATTGTTCACTGAGCAATTCAACCAGATTCTGAACTATGCCGATATTCTTGAAAAAATCGATACTACCGGTATCGAGCCGACTCCCTACGTTCTGCCTGTAAGCAACGTACTGAGAGAAGACGTTGTTAAAGAGGGCGTTTCCCACGAGGAAGCTCTGCTGAACGCTCCTGCTGTTCACAATGACGGCTTTAAAGTACCGCGCGTAATCGATTAATAAGGAGGACAACTGTGGAACTGTATAAACTTACTGCACACGAGCTGCATGATAAGCTCGTCAACAAAGAAGTAAGCTCCGTTGAACTGACTAACGCTCTTTATGCGCGTATCGACGAAGTTGAAGATCAGGTTAACGCTTATGTTACCCTGGATAAAGAAAATGCTCTGGCACAGGCTGCTAAGGTTGACGCTAAAATTGCCGCTGGCGAAGCTATTGCTCCTTTAGCTGGTATTCCTGGTGCAATTAAAGATAATATTTGCACCAAAGGCCTCTTGACCACCTGCTCTTCCAAAATGCTGAGCAATGTTACTCCTATTTATGACGCACATGTAATTAAAAATCTGCGTGCTGACGAAACCATTTTCCTGGGCAAAACCAATATGGACGAATTCGCAATGGGCTCTACCACCGAATCCTCCTTCTATGGTCCTACCCGTAACCCCTGGAACTTAGAGCGCGTTCCTGGTGGTTCTTCTGGCGGTAGTGCTGCTGCAATTGCTGCTGGCGAAGCTATTTGGACTTTGGGCTCCGATACTGGCGGATCTATTCGTCAACCGGCTTCCTTCAACGGCTGCGTTGGTATTAAACCTACCTATGGTCGTGTATCCCGTTATGGCTGTGTAGCATTTGCTTCCTCTCTGGACCAAATTGGACCTATCACCAAAGACGTAACTGATGCTGCTACTGTTTTGAACACCATTTGCGGTAAGGACGAAATGGACTCCACTTCTCTGAAGGTTGAAGTTCCTGATTTTACCAAGGCTTTGGTTCAAGACGTTAAAGGCCTGCGCATTGGTCTGCCTAAGGAATACTTTGGCGACGGCATTGATGCCGAAGTTAAAGCTGAAATCATGAAGGCTGTTAAAAAATATGAAGAGCTGGGCGCTGAAATTGTTGAAGTATCCCTGCCTCATACCGAATATGCAGTAATCACCTACTACATCATTGCTCCGGCTGAAGCATCTGCAAACCTGGCACGTTATGATGGTGTTCGCTACGGCTTCCGTAATATGGAAGCAGCATCTGCTCCTGAAATGACCACCCTGAGCCGTACTGAAGGCTTTGGTCTGGAGGTTCGCCGCCGCATTATGCTGGGTACCTATGTACTGTCCAGTGGTTACTATGATGCATACTATAATAAAGCTATGCAGGTTCGTACTCTCATCCGCCGCGACTTTGACGCTGCGTTTGAAAAATGCGACGTACTGCTGACTCCGACCTCTCCTGTTCCGGCATACAAAATCGACGGCCATATGGACCCGCTGACCACATACATGCTGGACGTTACTACTATTCCTGTTAACATGGCGGGTCTGCCCGGTATATCCATTCCCTGCGGCTTTGCATCCGACGGTATGCCTATCGGTATGCAATTAATCGGCAAGGTATTGGACGAAGAAACCATTCTGCGTGCTGCTTATACCTTTGAACAAGCAACCGAATATCATAAAGTATTCGCACCGCTGGGAGGTAAAAAATAATGACTAAATATATTACTGTTATCGGCCTGGAGGTTCATGCCGAGCTGAAAACTAAAACTAAAGCCTTCTGCAGCTGCTCCACCGCTTTCGGCAGCACACCTAACACTCATGTATGCCCCGTTTGTCTGGGTATGCCCGGTGCTTTGCCTGTGCTGAATAAGCAAGTTGTAGACTTTGCTATTAAAGCTGGTCTGGCTCTGAACTGCGATATTCAAAAGTTCAACAAGTTTGACCGTAAAAACTACTTCTATCCTGACCTGTCTAAAAACTATCAAATTTCTCAATTTGATAAACCTATCTGCCTGGGCGGTCATATCGACATTGTTGTTGATGGCGAGCACAAACGTATTGGCGTAACTCGTATCCACATGGAAGAAGACGCTGGTAAGCTGAATCACAGCGGTGCAAGCATCAGCACCTCTGACTCCTCCGCAGTTGACTACAACCGCGCTGGTGTTCCTCTGATTGAGATTGTATCCGAGCCTGATATGCGTAGCGCTGCAGAAGCTCGTGCTTATATGGAAAACCTGAAAGCTATTCTTGAATACACCGATGTTTGCGACTGCAAAATGCAAGAAGGCAGCCTCCGCTGCGACGCTAACATCTCCATTATGCCCGAAGGTGCTAAGGAATTTGGTACCCGTGCCGAAATCAAAAACCTGAACTCCTTCCGTGCTCTTGAGCGTGCTATCAACTATGAAGTTGAACGTCAAAAAGAGATTTTGGAAGATGGCGGTCATGTTGTTCAAGAAACCCGTACTTGGGATGAGGCTAATGGCGTAACTCTGTCCATGCGTTCTAAAGAAGAAGCTCATGACTATCGTTACTTCCCCGAGCCTGACCTGGTTCCTGTACAACTGGATGATGCTTGGATTGAGCGTATCCGTCAAACTCTGCCCGAGCTGCCGGCTCAGCGTCAACAACGCTTGATGGATGAGCATGGTCTGCCTGAATACGATGCTTCTCAAATCGTATCTACCAAGGCTATGGCTGAGTACTTCGACGAAGCTGTTAAGACTGCTAAAGATAGCAAGGGTGTTGCTAACTGGCTGCTTGGTGATGTATCTGCTTACCTGAACAACGAAGGCATTACCATTGCTGAATTCAAGGTAACTCCTGCACATCTGGCAGAGCTGGTTAACCTGACTAAAGAAGGCGTTCTCTCTAGTAAACTGGCTAAGAAAGTATTCGTAGAAATGCTTAAAGAAGACGAAGCTCCTAAGGCTCTCGTTAAAAAGCTTGGCTTAGAGCAAGTAAGTGATGAAGGCGCTATTCTGAAGCTGGTTGAAGAAACCATCGCAGAAAATCCTCAATCCGTTGCTGACTACAAAGCAGGTAAAGACCGTGCTATCGGCTTCCTGGTTGGTCAAATCATGAAAAAATCTCGTGGTAAGGCAAACCCGGGCATGGTTCAAAAAATGCTGAAGGAAAAAATGCAATAATATAGTGCTGTAGGCTCTATATAAAAAAGACACCAAGACGTGGCAATGCTGCGTCATTGGTGTCTTTTTGTTTTATGCATGAAGAATAAGCTCCATATCGAGATGTTAGTTATACATCGACATAGAGCTTATTGCATTATTTATTTTATCCTTTTAAAGGTATTCCAGTAAAGAATTAGGGTTCTTAATTCGGCTGGAGCATTACCTCCAAGCTCATTAAATCTTATACTGTGTTTTTTTAGTCCTTTACCTTTGGAGTTATATTTATATCCACAATTGGTGAAAACTTCAGCAAAGTTAGCTCCACTAGTATTGTCTGCTTTTTTAACTTTACACTTTTACTAAAACAACTTCACAAATTGTTCATTTGCAAAAAATCTTGTAATAGCGTATAGTTTAATTAGTTACTTTATTAGTTTACGAATATTGTTGTTTTGATAGAGAGAAGGTATAAAGGATGCAAGATATTAAATTTGAAGGTAGTGGCTTAGGCTTTTGCTGGCTGCTGCTGTGGACTAGCGTATTGACTGTTATTACTGGTGGTTTGTTTTTTCCTTGGGCTTATTCTGCTCAAAGACGCTGGATTTGTGATAATACATATGTTGAAGGACGAAAAACTGAATTCATTGGCACTGGCTTAGGATTTTTCTTTCAATGGCTGATGATTATGATTTTAACATCTATTACTTTTGGCTTATATGCACCCTGGGGATATTGTCAGTTTAAGCGTTGGGAAACCTCCAATACCATTATTACAAGAAAGTCCTACTAATTTTTTAGTAAATAAAGGTGCTGTAGATGGCAAATTATATTGTTGGAGGAGTGCTTTTAGTAGCCGTAATCCTGGCGCTGCGCAGCTATTTTGGTAAAAAATATCAGGGTTGTAGTGGTTGTGAGAGCTGTGCTTATTCTCAAAAGTGCAAAGAACGAAACAAAATTTAAGATTGACAAATCAGCCTAATGGTTATATGCTAATATTGTGGTTTAGGCTTGTGCTCAGCCATAGTTATTAGAACAGTCAGCCGCGGCTAGACCTTTGGTCCGCGGCTTATTTTGTTTGAACAGCAGGCTGTTTTTGACAAGGAGATTTTAATAATGCATATACAAAGAGGCTCCTGGGCGGAGATAAATCTTGATGCCATTGCCCATAATGTGCAGCAGGCCAAGGCTAATCTTAAGCCTGGTACCAAGCTGTGTGCAGTTGTAAAGGCTGATGCTTATGGACATGGTGCGGTACGTGTTGCTCAGGAGGCTGCACGCAATGGAGCTGACTTTTTTGCAGTTGCATTACTGCAGGAAGCAGTACAATTGAGGGATGCAGGTATTGACATGCCAATCCTTGTGCTTGGATCCATGCTGACAGAGGTTGCAGACCTTGTTGTTCGTTACGACATCAGTCATGCAGTTTTTGATGAAGAACGCTTATATGCCTTAAATAAAGCTGCCTTAAAGCAGAATACTAAGGCTAAGATACATATTAAGATTGATACCGGCATGCATCGTATTGGTGTGCATGTAAAGGATGCAGGCAAGTTTGCCAAGCTAGCAGCCTCTTTGCCAGGCATTGAAATTGAAGGCGTATTTTCTCATTTTGCCACTGCAGATGCAGATGACAAGCAGTATGCAGCTTATCAATTTGAACGTTTTCAGGAGGCGTTACGCCTAATCGAAGCAGAGGGAGTAAAAATTCCTTTGCGTCATATTGCTAATAGTGCAGCCTTGACAGAGCTGCAGGAATATCAGCTGGATATGGTACGTCAGGGAATTACTCTCTACGGACTTCATCCTGCCCATATGATTGATTGCTACAAGGATTTTGAACCTGTTATGACAGTAAAAACCAAAGTAGCTTTTCTTAAAACACTGCCTAAGGGTGAAACAATAGGCTATGGCAGAACCTATACCCTGCCTAGAACAACTGTTGTGGCAACCCTGCCAATTGGTTATGCTGACGGTGTAAGCCGGCGTTTATCCAATAAGGGCTACATGATTATCAATGGTGAACATGCACCTATTATTGGTAAGGTTTGTATGGATCAGCTAATGCTTGATGTTACCGACATTCCTGATGTTCATGTAGGCAGTGAGGTAATTGTCTTTGGTGGCCGTGAGCTGCCGATGGAGCTTGTTGCAGAATGGGCAGATACTATCTGCTATGAAATCATCTGCGGCGTAAGCCCAAGAGTCCCGCGTGAATACGTTAGGGGCAATTAAAAACGCTTTCCCTTATTTTATGACTGCGACTGGTCTGACCAACCTGAGCAGTCATCTTTTTTTGCAAAAAAGTCCTGTGGAGTTGTACACAGGACTTAATATTATTCTAAATTTTCACATTTAAGGTTATCAAGATAATTTTTTATGACAAGTGCCAATAAAAGCTCAATGCAAACAGAAGGGTCTGTAAGGCTGCAACCCAAAATATCCTCAATCTTAGTAATACGGTAGAGGAGCGTATTTCGATGGATTACAAGTATTTTAGCGGTTTTGCTAATGTTATTAAAGCATTCCAGATATACCTTTAATGTAGAAAGAAAATCAGTATTGTTTTTATTATCATGTTCTATTAAAACATCAAGCTGATTATGATAAAAATATTCCATTTCAGCAGGCTTCATTTGCAGAAAAAGGCGATATAGTCCTAAATTCTTATAACGGCAAACTTTTTTGAAGCCAGTTCGTTGCATTGTTGTCATGGTGGCGGATGCTTCCTGGTAGCTGGTGCGGATGTAGGCAGATCCCTTGTGGATATCTCCTATTGCTAGGATTAGTTTATCATCATTGCAAAGGATGGAGAGGCTATTATGGACTGTTTCCAGATAGGTAATATATCGTTCCAGCTCTTTTTGTGAGCGTGAGCTGATTAGTAGTACGACTTTGTTACCATAAATCATAGAATGGGCAGGAATATTTTTAGCTTCACAAATCTCCTGCAGGTAATGCTGGAGATTTGTTTCATGAGAGTCGCCATTAGTAGAAAATTCTTTAGATGAAGCAAAAATAGAAATAAAATTATAGCTGCTGATTTTTAAAATGACAATAGCCTCATGATCAAGGCTTGGTTTGTATTCGGTATCAGAAGAAAAAATAAGGTAGTTTAAAAGATGATGAATTTTTTGGGACTCAATTTGATCATAATCTATGATACGGGTGATTTCTCGAGTTACATCAATAAGCTTTAAATCCCAAGGCATGGTAAACAGTGGGAATTTTGCCTGATTAGATATATCCAAAAGCTCTTGTGGTAGCTCCTTTATATATTTACTGCCAGTAAGAACAACTAGTCCAGCCAGCTTTTTTATAATACATTCCTGTAAAAGCTTAGGAAGCAAACCTCTGTTGTGTGATACACCAGTGATAAATAGCAGCTCACCACCATGTACCCAATCAGAAACAGAGGCCGTTTGACCTGTGTAGGGATAAGTAATAATGCGGTCAAGGCCTTCTTCGCCTGCGACTAGCTTTATTTTTTGGAAATGTTTTAGAGTAAGTAAATCTTTACAGGTTACGGACATTTTACCACCTCCATTGCCACAATTATATCATATAAGGGAATATTGTAATAGATAAAATTTATGTTAAAGTGAAGATTTTATGCTTACAATGTATTATGCTATGGGACAAGTGGATTTAAAATAAATACGATTTAGTGAATGAAACGTTCATTGCAGTAATGCTTTTATTTTTGCTGACTTGTATATTTAAGAATCAAAGGGTTAGTAATGTTTTACTCCATTTACTAGGATGCTTATAACTACAGGGGTTAGGCCTTGCGTTGTACATTTGCAATATAGAAGGCATAAAAAAGACAAAAAGTAATGTATGATTTTATGCTATAATAAATAAAGAATATAAGCTGCTTAGGTAAATTCTGCCTAGGCAATAGCTAATGATAAAGGAGGATTTTCTTATGGAACTTCAAGAATGGCAGGGTTATGTAAATAAGATTGCAACCTGTGATTATCCGTTGCCCTCTTATATGATTTCTGATTACAACGATTGGCATTGTCGTAGCATTGTTGGCAGAATGCTGTGGCTTTTGAAGGATGTTGAAGGTGCTATGGCAGTACTGAATACTGTTAAGGACATAAAGGTTGACATGGACGATGTTCCGGAAATGGGCCTTAGTGATCCTGAGCACAAGGTGCTGTGCTTGCGCGATATTGCGGAAATTGTATGGCAGCTTACTGGAATGGGAAGTGCTTCCTTATTTTATTTGCGTGAGGCTGATAAGCTGTGTCGTGAATATAAGCACATTTTCCGTAGTGCAGATAGAGGCAAAATCTGGGTGCGTCGTTTAGAGATTTTGCGTGACAGCGGTGAGGGTGAAAAAGCTACCGCTGAAGCTCATGCACAATTAGAGGCGGATAAGGATAAACAAGGGATTAATTCCTATGCCTTTTATGCGTACCGTTTCTTGGCAGAGGATGCTGCTTTGAAAGAAGAATATTTAAAGGCCTGCGAGCTACTGCAAATTGCCTATAAATACTTCCCCGTAAACGATGTGGCAGAGCGTGATATTGCTGCTGCGTTAGAGATTGCAGAGCCTAAGGAGCGATATGAAGCATTTCATCATTGTACAACCATTTTGTATCAGCCTTGGGAAAGAGGCAATACACCTACATTAGATGATGTACGTCGTTTGCAGGAGAAAAAATTCCTGGAGCGTGAGGCGAAGAAAAACGCTGATAAGGCTGCTGATTTGCTGAAAAATTTGTAAGTGATATATAATCTGTATTATAGAAGAAAATTTTGACTGACTTCTTGAAAGGAAATGTGTTCTAAAATGTAGACATATTTCTAAAATATGCTGAGCATTGTGGATGCTATTCTGTATTTTACAGGTAGCATCCATTTTCTTTTTAGTTTGGGCATTATATTTGTGGTAAAGCTAGTTATGTATAGAGGATTTACAAAACAATGTGTAGGGATTTGCTTGGTGTGAGGTGTAAGCTACCATTTCTCATTTGCTTAATTTGGGATCGCTTTATACATTTTCATACAAGTAGGTGCATTGCCTTTAACAAATTTTTAATCAAGCGTTTAAAACGAACGATTAAAGTTTTTAGTACCAAGTCATAAAGAAAACTGATACAATGTATACATTATTGCTAGAACTATTTTGAGAAGGGAAGTTTAAATATGAAAAAATCTTTATTAGCTGTTGGCCTGGCTGCAGCACTGCTGGCACCCCAAGCAGTTGGTGCAGAAGGCTTTGGCATTGTTGAATGGAGTGCAGAAGGCGTAGCAATGGGCGGCGCTCGCATGTTTGCTGAGGGCGATGCTGCTAACGTAGCTTATAACCCTGCTTCTATTACTAAAATTGAAGGCAAGGCTATGAAATTTAGTGCTACCTATTTGAGCCCGCATGGTGAATATGATATGGAACTGAATCAAAAAGGCGAGGCTCTTGGCAAGGAAACTAGTGGTCGCAATCGTGTACATCCTGCATGGGCTCCCGGTTCCTACTATGTACGTCAATTAGATGATAAGAACTGGTTTGGTACAGGTACCTTTGCTCGTTTTGCTATGGTTTCTGAGTTTGAAAATGGCTCTGCTGCTTCCTTTAACTCTCGCTTAGCAAAGCTGAACGGCATTAGCTTTACTCCTGTTTTTGCTCATAAATTTGATGAGAAATGGTCTGCTGCCGTAGGTGCAGAAATTAACTATGTTGGTTTGGAACTGCAAAAAAATATGATGGTCCCAACTGGTGTTGCACAAAAACCTTATGTAGCTGCTGAAACTCAAACTAAGGGTGAAAGCTTTGCTATGGGTTGGAATGCTGCTGCTAACTACACCTTTGATGAAAAAAATGAAATTGGCGTTGTGTATCGCAGTCGTATAACTCACTCTTTAGAGGCTGATTTTAAAGTAAATGGCAATAAGGTGGCAAATGCTTATGGCGTAGTAACTCTGCCTGATACTTGGTCCATTGGCTACAATCATAAATTCGACGATAAGACTCGTGTGGAATTAAATGCAACTCGTACTAATTGGAGTACTTATGATGCGTTGAATATTTTCTTTGATAGACCTATTGTACCTGGTGTAGATAAGGTCCTGAGCCCCAAAAATTGGGAAAGCGGTTGGCGTTATGCCATCGGTGCTGAGCACAAGCTGAGTGACAAATACTCCGTAATGGCAGGTCTTGCTTATGACGGGTCCTGCATTCCTTACGATGGTGCAGACTTTATCGTTCCTACTGGTAATCGCAAAACTTATACCATTGGTGGTCAATATCATGACGATAAGCAAACCTTAGGTGTAACTCTGGGTTACATGGATGTTGGCAGTTTGGACATTAAAGGTGCTGCAACTGATTTATATGATAGTGCTCATACTCATGACAATTATGTTACTATCTTCGGTATCAGCTATCAAAGAAACTTCTAATAGCTGGCTGTTAAATTAAATAGGGAAAGCTGTTTTAAGAGAGTCATCCTTCGGGATGGCTCTCTTCGTTTTAGGTGTTGTTAATGTTGCTTGTGAAAGTTTTGGTATTTATAGTTAGCGCAATCCTAGAGGATAGTAAGTCATGGGTAGTAATTTTAATTTAGACAAGTGGTGAATCTAAGCTCATGAACTTCCTTATAGAAGGTGAGTGATGTTATTTGCTTAAAAGCGATAGTTTGATTAAATAGACACTTTAGTTACTTTCTTTTTACATATAAGACAAGACAAATGCTGAATTTTATACTATAATTAAGCAATAGATACATTTTGATAATGTGTGGTGGGACAAATGTCTGTAATTTTTTACTTTAGTGGCTCAGGCAACAGTTTATATACTGCTAAAATGGCCGCACAGTCTCTGAAAAGCTGTAGACTGGAAAATGTTGCTAACTATATAAAAAATCCCTATAAGGTGGAGGACAAGGTTGTGGGAATAGTTTTTCCTGTGTACTGCTTTGCTGTACCGCCTATTGTAGAGGAGTTTGTTAAGCTGCTTAAAGCGGCTCCTGATTATATCTTTGCCATTGCTACTATGGGTGGTAGTCAGGGACAAACGCTTTATCAGCTGCAGCAGCTTTTGAAGGAGCAGGATATTGCTCTTGATTATGCTAATACTGTGGTAATGCCTGATAATTTCTTTAACCTGTCCAAGGAAAAGCGTGCCAAAATGGTGGAAGACGCAGAGCCTGCAATTAAGACGATTTGTAAGGCTTTGGCAACGCAGGAAAAGGATGTGTCTTTATGTAAGGAAGCATCTTTTTGGAGGTACGCAGGTACTCCTTTAAGCTGGTGGTTTATCCGTACCTTCCAGCATCTTGATGTGGTGCATGTTATGGAGTATCGTTGTATTGGCTGCGGACTTTGTGAAAAGCTCTGTCCGGTGGATAATATTAAAATGAAGGACGGTTATCCTCAATTTGATATGCATTGTGCACACTGCTTTGGTTGTCGTCATTGGTGCCCAGGAGAGGCCATTAGTATTGGAACTAAAACTACCTACAAAGGAACCAGTTATATTCATCCTAAGGTTACTAGCGCCGATATGTTAAATGCTTTGGTTGGTAAGATTAAAACATAAAAACGAAGACCTTGGTCTTTTACGTATTATAGATTTTATGAATATGCTTATATGCTGAATGGAGGTAAGAAAATGAAAGAATATGCTGTATTAAATGAAGAAATGTTAGCAGAATTAGTGGCTGCTCTCGGCGCTGAAAATGTAATGACAGATCCTGAAAAGCTGGACCATTATAAAACTGACGAGGAGTATGACCCTCGTCGTTTTCGTGTGCCTGAGGCCGTAGTTAAGCCTGCTAATGCTGAAGAAATTGCTGCAGTTGTAAAGCTGTGTAATAAGTATAATGTGCCTGTGACTGTGCGTGGTGGTGGTACAAGCCTTGCCGACGGTGCTATTGCTGTATGTGGTGGCATTGTGCTTTTGACTGAGCGCCTGAATAAGATTATTGAGCTGAATAAAGATGCTATGTACATGGTTGTTGAAGCTGGTGTACGTACTGTAGATATTCAAAAAATGGCTAATGAAGCAGGTTTTCTTTATGCAGGTGATCCCTGCTCCGCAGAAAGCTGCTTAATTGGTGGCAACCTGGCAACTAACGCAGGTGGTAACAAGGCTGTGCGCTATGGTGTAACTCGTAATCAGGTTTATAGCCTGGAAATGGTTACACCTACAGGCGAGATTGTTGAGGTTGGTGCACGTCTGAAGAAATGCTCTACTGGCTATTGCATGGAGCAGCTGGTAATGGGTAGTGAAGGTACCTTAGGTATCATTACTAAAGCAACCTTAAAGCTGTTGCCTTTATGTCCCTTCCGTTTTGATGTGCTTGCTGTATTTGATACTCCTGAAAAGGCTTTGGATTTAGTGCCTAAAATTATGCAGTCCGGTATCAATCCTACCAGTATCGAATATATGGATAACTCATATGTACGAGATACTGCAGACTTTTTGGAGTTCAAGGGTGCACCTCATTATGAAGATGGTATTTACGTAATTATTACTGTAGAGACATATTCTGAGGACGAGCTGAACAGCAAAATGGAGCAGCTCAGCGATTTGTGTGATGAAGCTGGTGCCATTGACGTATTAGAGGCTGATGACAGAATTTGGGCTATGCGCCGCAACTGTCAGGAATCTGTAAGCATGCTCAGCAAGGTTTCTCTTACTGATGATGTTGTTGTTCCTGTAAATAAAATTGCGTCTACTATTAAGGAAATTATGAAGATTGGCGAAAAATATCCGTTCCCTATTCCTGCAAAAATCAACGCTCACATTGGCGATGGCAATTTGCACATTGTTCTTTGCAAATGTGATCTTGAGGATGATGTTTGGGAGAAACTGGTGCATGATTTCCATGAAGAAGTATATGCCTACGCTTATGCTCAGGGTGGCAGATTAGCTGGTGAGCATGGTATTGGCGCTAAAAAGCTTAGCTACATGGAGGAGTTTACTCCGGCAGGCGAGCTGGATTTAATGCGCAAGATTAAATTGGCTTGGGACCCCAATCTGATTTTGAATCCTGGCAAGATTTTTAATGTATAATTTTTAATATATTTTGTTTGCAATGAGGGAACGTTATGACTAAGTACAATTCTGTAACAGATGAATTTGTAGCAGCGCTTAAATCTGTCCTAGGTGCAGAATACGTTTATACAGATGCTGCTACTCTTGATAAATATAAGACTGACGAAGAGACTGACGAGCGTTATTTTCACTTGCCGGATGTTGTAGTAAAGCCTGCTAATGCTGAGGAAATAGCTGCTGTTGTCAAGCTGTGCAATAAGTACCTTGTTCCCGTTACTGTACGTGGCGGCGGCACTGGTATCAATGATGGCGCGATTCCTTTTTTTGGTGGCGTAGTGCTGCTGATGGAGCGCCTGAACAAGATTATTGAGCTGAACAAGGAGGGTATGTACCTTGTTGCTGAAGCAGGCGTACGCACTATTGATATTCAGGAGTTGGCCAATGCCAATGGCTATCTCTATGCAGGTGATCCCTGCTCAGCCGAAAGCTGCCAAATTGGCGGTAACCTGGCAACTAACGCAGGCGGCAATAAGGCAGTACGCTATGGCGTAACCAGAAATCAGGTTTATGGAGTAGAAATTGTAACTCCAACTGGCGAAATTGTTGAGCTGGGTGCACCTCTGAAAAAGTGCAGCACTGGCTACTGTATGGAACAGCTTGTTATTGGCAGCGAGGGAACCTTGGGTATTATTACTAAGGTAATATTAAAGCTGCAGCCTCTGCCTCCCTATCGTATAGATCTTTTGGCTGTCTTTACTGATCCGGTGCAGGCTATGAGCGTGGTTCCTAAAATTGCCAAAGCTGGTATTAATCCTACTAGTATTGAATATATGGACAACGCAAATGTGCGTACTACTTCTCAATTCTTGGATTTTGCTGGTGCACCGCACTTGGATAAAGGTATTTACGTAATCATTACCATTGAAACCTTTGACGAGGACGAGCTGGATACAAAAATGGAGCAGACCAATGACATTTGCGAGGAATGTGGTGCCATTGATGTATTAGAGGCTGATGACAGGATTTGGGCAATGCGTCGTAACTGCCTGGAATCTGTCCGCTTAGTAAGCCTTGTCTGCACAACTGATGACGTAGTTGTACCTGTGGACCAAATGAGTGATATGGTTAAGCATATTATTGCAACAGTTGAGAAATATCCCTTTCCGCTGCGCATAAATGCTCATATTGGTGACGGTAATCTGCATATCGTTTTATGTAAGATGGATTTGACTGACGAAGAATGGGAAAGCAATTTGGCAAGCTTTACCAAGGAGGTTTATGATTATGCCTATGCTCATGGCGGTAGACTGTCTGGAGAGCATGGTATTGGCGCTAAGAAGAGCCGCTTTATGGAGGAATATACACCTTCTGGCGAGCTGGAGCTGATGCGCAGAATAAAGGTAGCCTGGGACCCGAATTTGATTTTAAACCCTGGCAAGGTATTCAATCCTTGAGCAGCAAGGAAGAACAGTAGAAAAGGAGATTGAATAACATGACTAAGTACAACCCTGTAACAGAAGAGGTGCTGGAGGAGCTGCGAGCAGCTTTAGGCGCTGAGTATGTGAAAAACGACCCCGAAACTTTGGAACGCTACAAAACTGACGAAGAGCCTGATCCTCACTACCATCATTTGCCTGAAGTAGTAGTTTTGCCGGGCACTACTGAAGAAGTAGCCGCTGTAATGAAAATTGCTAATAAATATCTTGTCCCCGTAACTCCCCGTGGTGGCGGTACCAGCGTTTCCTGCGGTGCTATTCCTACACATGGCGGTATTGTACTGCTTATTGAACGTATGGATAAGATTCTGGAAATGGATGCAGAGGCTATGTATATGCGCGTTCAGGCTGGCGCCCGTACTGTAGAAATTCAGCAGGTTGCCAATGAAGCAGGCCTTTTATATGCAGGCGACCCATGCTCCGCCGAAAGCTGCCTGATTGGTGGTAATCTGGCAACTAACGCTGGTGGTAATAAGGCTGTGCGCTATGGCACTACTCGCCATCAGGTATATTCTATTGAGGTAGTAACTCCTACTGGTGATATTGTTGAGCTGGGCAGCCGTTTAAAGAAATGCTCTACTGGCTACTGCTTAGAGCAGCTGGTTATGGGCAGCGAGGGTACCTTGGGTATCATTACTGCAGCTACCTTAAAGCTGCTGCCTCTGTGTCCTTATCGCCTTGACATTCTGGCTGTATTTACTGATGTACAGAAGGCCGTAAACCTTGTGCCTATGCTCATTAAGGCTGGCCTGAATCCTACATCTGTAGAATTTATGGATAATGGCTTTGTGCGTGCTGCTTCTGATTATACTGAAACACGCTTGCCGCACTATGAGGATGGCAGCTATGTTATCGTTACTGTAGAAACCTACAATGAGGATGAACTGGATATGAAGATGGAGCAGCTTGATGAAATTTGCACTGCAGCAGGTGCAACTGACGTCTTAGAAGCTGACGAGCGTGTGTGGAGGGTTCGCCGTAATTGCTTAGAGAGTTCTAAGGCTTTGAGCAAGGTTTCCACATCTGACGATTTAGTTGTTCCTGTTGATAAAATTGCTGTCTGCTTAAATCATCTGATGGAGGTTTCTAAGCAATTCAAATTCAAATGCATGTGTCTGGCTCATGCAGGCGATGGCAACCTTCACTTCAATATCCTGAAGATGGATATGACTGATGAAGAGTGGGAGCAGCAGGTTGCAGAATTCCACGCTATTTCCTTTGCTTATGTTTATAGCTTAGGCGGCCGCTTATCCGGCGAGCATGGCATTGGTGCTAAAAAGGCGGATGCTTTAGAGAAGTATTGTGACCCTGTAGAAATGAATATTATGAAATCCATTAAGAGAGCGTTGGATCCTAACAATATTCTTAACCCTGGTAAATTGATTAATGCTTAAGCGCATCGGCCCTAAAACTATGCCTTAAGTAGTGGCGGTGTTAAGGGGATGCTGAGCATACTCCTAACGCCGCCTTCGTTTTTCTTAACAGAATCTTAACATCGTGCTTAGCATCTTAACGTTGCCTAAATAAGACCTATGGTATAATCAAAATGAGTAAAAGAACATGGTGATATTATGTTGGATAATTTAAATAATTCTTATACAGGACAACAAAATAATCACGGACAGGGCAACCTGAAAATTTTCTTTGGTTATGCCGCCGGCGTGGGCAAGACCTGTGCTATGCTGAAGGCTGCTCATAGAGCCAAGGAGCAGGGACTGGACGTGGTTGTAGGTTATGTGGAGCGTCATAGCAGGCCTGATACACTGGCTCTTTTGGATGGCTTGGAGCTAATTCCTGATCAGATAATTGATTATAAGGGTATTAAGCTGAAGGAATTTGACCTTGACGCTGCTTTGAAGCGCAAGCCCCGGATTATTCTAGTAGATGAGCTGGCTCATAGCAATGCAGCAGGCTGTCGTCATCTGAAGCGTTATCAGGATGTGGAGGAGCTGTTAAGAGCAGGTATAGATGTTTATACCACTATTAACGTACAGCATTTAGAATCATTAAATGACCTTGTGGCTTCTATTACCCATATTGCTGTAAGCGAAAGAATACCTGATTCTGTTTTTGACTCTGCAGAGCAGGTTGAGCTTGTAGATATTGAACCTGATGATTTGATTGAGCGCTTACAGGCTGGTAAGGTTTATCGTGAAAAGCAGGCTATACGTGCTTTGGAGAATTTCTTTACTAAGGAAAATTTAGCGGCTTTAAGAGAAATTGCTTTGCGTCGTACTGCGGACCGTTTGAATCGTAATGCTCAGAAGGAGGGTCAGGACAGAGCAGCTAGAGCAGGCGAGCATATCCTGATTTGCTTATCAGGCTCTCCCTCTAATGCACGCGTAATCCGTACTGCTTCGCGTATGGCTGAGGCGTTCCACAGTGGCTTTACAGCGCTACTGGTTGAGACTCCGGAAACAAAGAAGCTGAAAGGTTCTAGTCTGAAGCGTTTGCAGGATAATGTACGTTTGGCAGAACAGCTTGGCGCCAGAATTGCTACTGTTTATGGTGATGATGCAGCAACACAGATTGCTGAATACGCTAAGGTTAGCGGTATTACAAAAATTATTCTAGGTCGTATAAATCATAAGGTTTCTTTTATTGCACAGGGAAAAACCTTAGCAGACAAGCTGATTCAGCTGGCAGGCGATATTGATATTTATATTATTCCTGATGCCCAACCACTATATAAAAAGAAGTATTCCCTGCTGCATCATGCAGATGTACGCTTTGACTGGATGGACGTGCTAAAGGTTATTGGCACTACCGTAGCCTCTACTATTATTGGTTATGGATTTTACGCAGTTGATCTGCGTGAGGCCAATATTATTACTATCTATATTTTAGGCGTACTTTTGGCGGCTATCTGGACTAACGGACATCTTTATGGCGCATTGGCGTCATTTCTTAGCGTTATCGCTTTTAACTTTTTCTTTACGGTGCCGCGCTACACCTTGCAGGCTAATGCTCCGGACTATCCTGTAACCTTTTTGATTATGCTGCTTGCCAGCGTAATTTCTAGTACCTTGGCAACAAGGGTTAAGAAGCAGGCCCGTCAATCTGCTAAGAAGGCCTACTATATGGAGCTTTTGATGAATGGTAGTCAAAAGCTGCAGCAGGGCAGGGATGAGCAGGAAATAATCCACATTGCTGCAGAGCTGGTTGGTAAGCTTTTGAATAGCCCTGTGCTGTATGCTTTGTCTTTAAAGGGCAAGAAGCTTGATTTTCAGGTGGAGCCTATTAACGAAGCAACTAAGCTGTTAGGAACGCTTAATGCAGAGGAGCTGGGAGTTGCTGACTGGGTTGTTAAAAATAATAAGCACGCAGGTGCTACTACCAATACATTGTCCAGTGCACAAAACCTGTATATGTCTATTAGAGGCAATCAGGAGGTTATGGGTGTTATTGGTATTCCCGGCAAATATTATCCGGTGTTAGATGTGTTCGAAAAGAATATCATTATCTATATTCTCAATGAATGCGGTCTTATTTTGGAGCGTCGTCGTCTCCGTTCTGAAAAGCAGGCTATTGAAATGGAAACACAGCGCGAAAGATTGCGTTCCAACCTTTTACGTGCTATTTCTCATGATTTGCGTACTCCGCTGACCAGTATTAGTGGTAACGCTGGCATTCTGATGGAAAAGAGCATTGATCTAAGTCAGGAAAAGAAGCAGGAAATTTACAATTCTATTTATGATGATTCTATATGGCTGATAAATTTGACCGAAAATCTTCTTTCCATTACCCGTTTTGAAAACAGCTCAATGCGTTTGCAGATTAATGCCGAGCTTTTGGACGATGTATTCAAAGAGGCTGTATCTCATTTGGACCGCAAGGCCAAGGAGCATAAGATAATTGTGGAGCTGGAGGACGATTTACTGATGGCCAGGATGGACGTGCGCCTTATTATCCAGGTTATCATTAACATTATTAATAATGCTGTTAAATATACTCCTGTCGGCTCAGAAATTAAGCTGAGCGCTAAAAAACAGGATAAAATGGTTTGTATCAGCATTGCTGATGACGGACCAGGTATTTCTGATGAAAGCAAGGAGCAGATTTTTGATATGTTCTATACATCAGGTATAGACGCTGATAGCCGTAGAGGCTTGGGCCTAGGCTTGAGCTTGTGCAAATCTATAGTTGATGCTCACGGTGGCAGTATTGAGGTTAAGGATAACGAGCCTCATGGAGCAGTATTCTCCTTTACATTACCATTAGAGGAAGTGAATTTAGACTATGTATAAACCGAAGATTCTTGTGGTTGAGGACGACCCGGCCATTGTTAATTTAATTAGAACTACGCTCGATACTCAGAATTATCAGTATCACATTGCTAATAACGGTTCAGGTGCTTTACTGGGCGCTGTTTCCTATAATGCTGATGTAATGATTCTTGATCTTGGTTTGCCTGATATGGATGGCGCGGACATTATCCGTAAGGTTCGTGGCTGGAGTAAGCTGCCCATCATCGTAGTCAGTGCTCGTAGTGAGGATCAGGATAAGGTTGATGCTCTTGATGCTGGTGCTGATGATTATCTGACTAAGCCCTTTAGCATTGATGAGTTTTTGGCCCGCCTGCGTGTGGCCTTGCGCCGTAGCAGGGCGGAAGAGGCAGCTGCTGATTCCGCCGCAGGACAGTACCACAATGGGGAGCTGACCATTGATTATGTGGCAGGCTGCGTATTTATGGGTGACGAGGAAATTCATCTTACTCCCATCGAATATAAGCTGCTTTGCGTATTGGCTAAGAATACAGGCAAGGTGCTTACTCATAACTATATCCTTAAGGAGGTATGGGGTAGTGCTCTTGATTCTGATACCACCTCTTTGAGAGTGTTTATGGCTACGCTTCGTAAAAAGATTGAAGGGAAAGTTAAGGATACTGATAACAAATACATTCAAACACATATTGGCGTGGGCTACCGCATGCTGCGTCGCTAAATATAGGCGTAACGCTGTTCGTTCGTAAAGAATGGGCAGCGTTTTTCTTTTTCTAGAAAATCTTAACATTAGCTTAATATGGAGCGACAAATGTTAAGACGGACTTTATGACAAAACTGCTACAATAAACTATGCAATTAGAGATGATTAGCACTACTATTTCAAATGAGGAGGATAGATACCATGATGGATATACTGATGATATTAACTATTGTTGGATGTGTTGCATTAGTTTTTCTCCTGCTGCATTGGTGCACGGAGCAAGTTGATAGTGATGAGTAAGGAGGAAGAAAAATGTTAGTACTTGAAGGTATTGTTTTGGCTTTGGGCATGTATCTAGTTTATGCGTTGGCACATCCCGAAAGATTTTAAAAAAGGATAGGAGGATGATTTTATGCTGCAACTGATATTGACCATAATCCTCTATCTGATTATGGTTGTCCCTGTTGGTTTTTATGTTTACAAGATAGCAACCAATAAGCCCACGCTTATGGATCCTATCTTTGACCGTCTTGATGGCCTTATCTACAAAATCAGTGGTATTGAACCTGAGGAGGGTATGAGTTGGAAAAAATATGCTGCCGCTCTTTTAGGAACTAACTGTGTAATGATGCTTATTGGTTACGCTATTCTGCGTCTTCAAAGCATTGACTTCTTTAATCCCAATGGTATTGGTGCAATGGAGGAATCACTTTCCTTTAACACCATTATCAGCTTTATGACTAATACAAACCTGCAGCACTATTCCGGTGAGTCTGGTTTGTCCTATTTGTCCCAAATGCTTGTCATCATCTTTATGATGTTCGTTTCCGCAGCTAGCGGCTATGCAGCCTGCATTGCCTTTATTCGTGGCATTGTTGGTAGCCGCAAGGAGGACGTTGGTAACTTCTTTGTTGATATGGTACGCATTACTACCCGCGTGCTGATGCCTTTTTCCATTGTTGGTGGCTTACTTCTGGTATGGCAGGGCGTTCCGCAAAACTTCTCTCCCAACGTAGTAGTTGATACCTTAGAGGGTGGCAAGCAGATTATTGCTATGGGTCCTGTAGCGGCGCTTGAGATTATTAAGCACTTAGGTACTAACGGCGGTGGCTATATTGGTGCCAACTCTTCTACACCTATTGAAAACCCTACTATTATCAGTAATCTGATTGAGCTTTATTCCATGATGCTGTTCCCCGGTGCCTGCGTAATTACCTTTGGTAAGATGGTGCAGGATCGTAACGAAGCAAGAGCACTGGCTGCTGAAGAAGGCGCTGCTCCTGCTGATATGGCTGCAAGAAAGGGTGCTCACAGCAGCCTGACTGCTTGGATGTATGGTCGTGAGGGCCGTAGCGTTTTTGCAGCAATGGGTATTTTGTTCGTGTTAGGCTTAAGCCTGTGCTTCTGGGCTGAAAGTCAGGGTAATCCGCTGCTGGCAAATGCAGGTCTGAGTCAATCCATGGGCAGCATGGAGGGCAAGGAGGTTCGCTTCGGTATTGCTCAATCTGCAATGTTTACTACTACAACTACTTCCTTTACTACTGGTACTGTTAATAATATGCATGATACCTTAACTCCTTTGGGCGGTATGGTGCCCCTGCTGCATATGATGCTGAACGTAGTATTTGGCGGTAAGGGCGTTGGCCTGATGAACATGATTATGTACGTTATCTTAGCTGTATTCATCTGCGGCCTGATGATTGGCCGTACTCCTGAATACCTCGGCAAAAAAATTGAAGGCCGTGAAATGAAGCTGACCGCACTGTGCATTATCATTCATCCGCTTTTGATTCTGTCCTTCTCTGCTTTGGCAGTTGCAACTGAAGGCGGTCTGGCAGGTCTGAACAATCCTGGCTTCCATGGCTTGTCCCAGATTCTGTATGAATACTCCTCTTCTGCTGCTAACAATGGCTCCGGCTTTGAAGGCTTGGCAGATAACACTGTATTCTGGAACGTAACCACCGGTCTGGTAATGTTCTTTGGCAGATTCCTTTCCATTGTTATTCAATTAGCTATTGCAGGCTCCCTGATGAAGAAATGCTTTGTTAATTCTTCCTTCGGTACTCTGCATACCGATAATTTCGCATTTTCCGTAATTCTGGTATTTGTAGTATACATCTTTGCTGCACTTACCTTCTTCCCGGCACTGGCTCTCGGTCCTATTGCTGAGCATCTGATGCTGTGGTAATAAGGAGGCCTTGATATGAGTAAGAAAAATCAAAAGCTGATTACTAATGACATACTGCGTCAGGCAGTAATCGGCTCCTTTACTAAATTAAATCCCGCCTACATGATGAAGAACCCCGTTATGTTCGTTGTTGAAATCGGCTTTTTCATCACTTTGGCTCTGAGCTTCTGCCCAAGCCTCTTTGGTGAGATGGGTGACGAACCTGGTCTACGTACCTATAACGCTATTATTAGTGTCGTACTCTTTGTTACTGTACTCTTCGCTAACTTTGCAGAGTCTGTAGCAGAGGGCAGAGGTAAGGCGCAGGCTGCAAGCCTGAAGAAAACTCAAAAGGACACTCGGGCCTGCTTAGTGACTGAGGATGGTATTGAAACCATCGTTATGTCCAGTGAGCTGAAAAAAGGCGATGTTGTTCTTGTGGCTGCAGGTGAGATTATCCCTGGTGATGGCGAGGTTATAGAGGGCATTGCTTCTGTTGATGAATCTGCTATTACCGGTGAATCTGCTCCTGTTGTACGTGAATCCGGTGGCGACTTCTGTTCTGTAACCGGTGGCACTACCGTTGTTTCCGACTGGCTGAAGATTCGTATTACCTCCGAGCCGGGTAATAGCTTCCTGGATCGTATGATTAAGCTAGTTGAGGGTGCTTCTCGCAAGAAAACCCCTAACGAGATTGCTTTAAACACACTGCTTGTTTCCTTAACCATTATTTTCCTGATTGTAATCGTTACTCTGTATCCTATTGGCCTGTACTCTGGAGTACAGCTGCAAACCTCTACCTTGATTGCTCTGGCTGTTTGCTTGATTCCTACCACCATCGGTGGTCTGCTTTCCGCAATCGGTATTGCAGGTATGGACCGTGTTACCCGCTTCAATGTTATTGCTATGAGTGGTAAGGCTGTAGAAGCATGCGGCGACGTAGATACCATGATTCTGGATAAGACTGGTACTATTACCTTTGGTAACCGCTTAGCTGCTGATTTTGTTCCCGTAGGCAACGCTAAACGCAGTGATCTTATCAGCTGCGCAGCACTGACCAGTATGCAGGACTCTACTCCTGAGGGTAAGTCCACTCTGGAGCTGGCAAAACGTTTTGGTGATACCAGCAAGGAGACTGCAGGTGCTGAATACCTGCCATTTACTGCACAAACCAGAATGAGTGGCGTGGATTTGCCTGACGGCACTAAAATCCGCAAAGGTGCTTCCGATGCCATCGAGTGCTATGTAAAGGCTCAGGGTGGCAAGATTCCTGCTGACTTATATGAACAGGTTGAAAAAATCGCTAATTTAGGCGGTACACCTTTGGTTGTCAGCAAAGATGCTGAAATTCTTGGCGTAATATACCTGAAAGATACTGTTAAGCCCGGCATGGCGGAGCGCTTTGAGCGTTTGCGTATTATTGGTATCAAAACCATTATGTGCACCGGCGATAACCCGCTGACTGCTGCTACTATTGCTAAAGAGGCAGGCGTTGACGGCTTCATTGCTGAATGCAAGCCCGAGGATAAAATTACTGTTATCAAGAAGGAGCAAGCCAAAGGTAAAATCGTAGCTATGACTGGTGACGGCACCAATGACGCTCCTGCACTGGCTCAGGCTAACGTAGGTTTGGCAATGAACAGCGGCACTACTGCTGCTAAGGAAGCAGCTAATATGGTTGACCTTGATTCTGATCCTACCAAGATTCTTGAGGTTGTAGAAATTGGTAAGCAGCTGTTGATTACTCGTGGTAGCTTAACTACCTTCTCCATTGCTAATGATATTGCTAAATACTTTGCCATTATTCCGGCAATGTTCATGGTTGCAATTCCTGAGCTGGGTATTTTGAATATTATGGACCTGGCAACTCCCTATAGTGCTATTTTGTCCGCGCTAATTTTCAACGCTATTATCATTCCTTGCCTGATTCCTCTGGCTATGAAGGGCATTGAATATAAACCCATGTCTTCTGGTAAGTTGTTAGCAAGAAATATGTTGATTTACGGCGTAGGCGGTGTAATTACTCCCTTCGTTGGTATTAAGGTGATTGATATACTGATTAATCCTCTGCTGAAGGTAATTGGTCTCTAAGAAAGGAAGCTTTGTTATGAATAATAAATTTTTGAGTATATCTCGTCAGGCTATTTTATCAACAGTTTGTCTGATGGTGCTCTGTGGCTTTATCTTTCCCTATTTGATGACAGGTCTGGCTAAGGTGCTCTTTCCTGCTCAGGCTAGCGGCAGCCTGATTAAATATCAGGGCAAGACTATTGGTGCGGAATATGTTGGACAAGAGTTTACTAAAGACTACTTTATGTGGAGTCGTCCTTCTGCTTATCATTATAACGTGTATGTTGAAAAAGCAGATGGTAGCAAAGTTTACAATGATGGCTCAGACTTTGCAGGTCTTAGCTCTGGTTCCAATAACTATGCTCCCACTAATCCTGCTTTAGTAGAGCGTGTAAAAAATGATATGCAGAAATTCCTAATTGCCAACCCCCATCTTAGTGCTGTTGATATTCCTACAGACCTTTTGACTGCTTCCGGCTCTGGTTTGGACCCTCATATTTCTCCCGAGTCAGCAACGGTACAGATTCCTAGAATTGCTGCTGCTTCCGGCTTGAGCAAAGCTCAAGTAGAAAAAATTGTTGCCGAAAATACTGATGAGAAGGTTTTAGGGGTGTTTGGCGAAAGAGTTGTCAATGTATTAAAGGTTAATGCTGCTATTGCTGAAAAATTACAAGTTAAATGATGAAATGCTTTATGAATAATTAGGCTCTACCTATATAGAAATGTGTTGGAGCTAATGATTCTGATTTAACATCATTATTAAAGCCTTACTGTGAAAATTGATTTTAAAAATAAGACTTGGGTGGAAAACAATATAAAGGGTGCCTATGTTAAAAAAATGCTTACAAAGACTGCTATTTATAATTCTGTTGCTTTCTCTGTCATCAATAGCTGTTGCAAAGGAAAAGACTACAGTTATCTTTGGTGATGCAGGTTGGGATAGCGTCAAATTTCATAACGCTGTGGCCGGTTTTATTGCCGAATCAGCCTATGATATTAAGCCTAAAACTATAAGTGGTTCCAGTGCTATCGTCGAGGCTTCTTTAGTACGTGGCGACGTCGATGTTAATATGGAGCTATGGACGGACAATATTCCATCTTATCCCAAGGATAAAGCTACAGGACGGTTGATTGAACTTAGTGTTAATTTTGATGATAATCGCCAAGGCCTTTATGTTCCTCGTTACCTTGTAGAAGGTGATGAAAGCAGAGGTATTAAGGCTTTGGCTCCCGATTTGAAAACAGTAAAGGATTTAAAGCGTTACGCCCATCTTTTTGCCAATTCCGAAAATGCTGCTAAAGGTCGTCTTTATGGAGCTGTTCCAGGTTGGGCTATTGACGAAGTACTTTACAAAAAATATGAAGCTTATGGTCTGAACGAAAGTTTTACTTATTTCCGTTCAGGCAGTGAGGCTGCCTTAAATAGTGCTTTTCTGGCAGCTTATACCAAGGGAGAACCGATTGTAGGCTATAATTACGAACCTACATGGCTCACTGGAAAGCTGGATTTAATCTTGTTACAGGATGAACCTTATAATGAAAAAGATTTTTTGCATGGTCTTACAGAAGCTAGGGCAGTTCCTGTACTTGTTGTGGCTAACAGACAGCTTTTGGATAAAGCTCCTGAATTTGCAGAATTTCTGAAAAAATATCATACATCCAGTGCTTTGACTGCAGAAGCTCTTGCTTATATTTCTGATACAAAATGCAGTTATGATGAGGCAGCACGTTGGTTTTTAAACAAACATCCTGAGCTTTTGACTCAATGGCTGCCGAAAGATAAATTGGCCGTAGTTGAGCAGGATTTGCAAGGTAATGAGGATAAGAAAAGCAATTGGCTTTTGACATTTCCAGAGGAATTGCAAATAGATTTAACAAAGCCTATTGATGATTTTTTTAGATATATAAATACTGCCTATGGTAACTTTTTCGATGTAGTGAAAAAAATACTTACTGGTGGGATCAATACTATAGAAAGAATTTTAAATATCATTCCCTGGTGGATGACGATTATTGGAGTTGCCTTTGTAAGCAAAAAGCTGACAGGACGCATTATGAGTGCAGTTCTTTATGCTTTGGGATTTTTGACCATCGGTGTATTTGGCTATTGGCAGATGATGAATGAGACTTTGGCTATTGTTATTTCCTCGGTTCTTTTGTCGCTATTTATTGGTTTGCCGCTTGGTATTTTGGTTTCTATCAGTTCGCTGGCAAACAAGCTGATGACGCCGCTGCTGGATGCAATGCAGACTATGCCGACCTTTGTCTATATGATTCCTGCTGTAATGTTGCTTGGTCCTGGTAAAGTGCCTGCAGTGCTGGCAACTGTGGTCTACGCTGTAGTTCCAGTTATACGTCTGACAAGCCATGGTATACGTCAGGTTGACCCTGATATTGTAGAAGCTTCTAACTCTTTTGGTGCAACTCGTTGGCAGACCCTTTTCAAAGTGCAAATTCCGCAGGCTTTGCCGACAATTATGACTGGTGTGAACCAAACTATGATGATGGCTGTAGCCATGGTCGTAACCTGTGCTATGATAGGTGCCAATGGTTTAGGCATGGAGGTGCTTGTTGCCATAAATAGGACTGAATCTGGACGTGGCTTTATTGCAGGTATCTCAATCGTAATTATAGCCATTGTTATTGACAGACTGACACAAAGTTTAGTCAAATCTGAAAAAAATCCAGTAATAAGTAAAAAAAGATTAGGATAAGATACTATTGGGAAAAACTAGAAACTATACTGCAATAATATTGTAAGTATGGTTTCTAGGAAGCACGGTACGTATTATACAAGGGGAAATAAATATGACTACACCTATTGTGAAAGTAGAAAATTTATACAAACTTTTTATTCCTTTGGAATGCAGACATAATGAGGAAAAAGCTTTAAATATGCTCAAGCAGGGTTTTTCACGTTTGCGTGTCATGGAAGAAACAGGCATAACAGCAGGTTTGGCAGACATTAGTTTCGAGGTTCAAAAAGGCGAAATATTTGTTCTTATAGGTATGTCAGGCAGTGGAAAATCTACACTTATACGTTGCTTGAATTTGTTGAATGTACCTGCTTGCGGCAAAATTTTTGTTAATGATAACGATATTACAAAATACAGTAGTCGTGAACTGGAGCAGTTGCGTCGTAATAATATCGCCATGGTTTTCCAAAATTTTGGTCTGATGAACAATAGAAGTGTTCTAGAAAATATCAGCTATGGTTTAGAAATACGGGGCGTATCTGCCAAAGAACGTAGAATCAAGGCTTTGGAAATGCTAGAGATGGTGGGGCTTAATGGTTGGGAAAACAGCAGCGTTGACAGTTTGTCCGGTGGTATGAAGCAGCGTGTAGGCATAGCTAGAGCTTTGGCTAATGATCCTGATATTCTGCTTATGGACGAGGCGTTTTCTGCTTTGGATCCTCTTGTTCGCAGTGATTTGCAGTTTGAATTATTGCGTATCCAAAAGAAAATGGGTAAAACAATTATTTTCATTACTCACGATATCAATGAGGCTTTTCGTGTTGGTACTCATGTGGGTATTCTCAAAGATGGACGTATGGTACAGATTGGAACTCCGGAAGAAATGCTTCTGCAACCTGCAAATGACTATGTACGTAATTTTATCAATAACGCTGATTACAGCAAGGTTTTTACGATACGCAGTATAATGAGCACTCCTAATTGTTTGGTACGCAGTAGTGATGGAGCGGCTCTAGCATTGCGTAATATGAAACTTAGCGGTGTATCTAGTGCATACGTAATCAATGACAAATTAGGATTTGAGGGAATAATTACATTGGATGCTGCTATTAAGGTTCTTTCGGGCTATACAACATTTGAGTTAGCAATCATACGGGATATTTCTGTTGTAAGTAACTGTAATGCCAAAATTTCCGATATTATGGATATTTCTGCAAAAACACCATTTCCTTTGCCTGTTTTAGATGATAACGGACTTTTCTGTGGTATAGTTACTAAGGCTTCAGTGATTTCGTCTATGATTCAGAGTTAGAAAAGTTGCTAGTATGGCTTAAATGGTTGAAGTCTCATAACATTCTGCGTATGTGTAGAGCTGGTGGTGACGGATGTAGAAGTGTAAAATTTTTTGCGGTATTGCAAGTTACGTTCTTTGCTTACACATTTCCCTTGCAAATTATTCTGCTTATGATAAACTAATGATAATAATTTAATCTAAGGCTGTAGAAGGAGTTTTGCTTTTTGCAGCGAAATAAATAGATTAATATATTTTTTTTAAGGAGCAGATGATGAGTACATTCGCCAAGGTCCTGTTGGCAACAGATTTAACGCCGCAGGCCGACAAATTGACTGAGTGTCTGTTTAGCTTATGTCCTGATACAGAAACGGAAGTGGTTTTAGCGCACGTCTTTGATGATGACGATGACGCTGACCCCGATGGTAGTAGCTTTAAAAAGGCTCGTAGTCGTCTGGAGGGCTATCAAAGCGATTTAGAACAGGCAGGCTACGAAGAAATTTCTATAGAGACACCTGTAGGTGATACCTGTGAGGTGCTAGAGTCCATTGCGGAACAGCAGGATGCTGAATTGTTAATGGTTGCTTCCCATAATAAAGGCTTTTTTGAAAGAGCCTTAAGAGGCAGCACAACGCTGGAGCTGGCACGTAATGCAGCTTTGCCATTGTTTATTTACAAGGGTGATGAGGATACTAGTCATGAATCTAGGCTGCTGAGCGCCGTTATGGTTCCTACGGACTTTTCTAAAAAATCCCTAGAGGCACTTAATGTGATTCGCACATGGCGTGAAGAGGTGGGCAAGGTTGTTTTTGTCCATGTTGTTGAACGTGTGCGTAATAAAAAGAACTATAAAGAAAAATACAGCAATGCCATGCTTCTTTTAAAGGAGCTGGTGGATGAGATGAATATTTTTGGTATTAAGGCAGATTTCCGTATTGCTAGAGGCGTTGCTTCTAAGCAGATTGGCAAGATTGTTGGTAAGGAAAATATTAGCATGATCATGATGGCTAAATCCGGCTCTGACGTTAATAGTGGCCTTACACTAGGAAGTACCTCTGAAAATGTAGTTCTTAATGCGGAATGTCCTGTTTTACTGCTTCCTGCAGAGGAAGATGATGATTAAAAATCGTCTTGTAAAATCTTTTTTCAAAAAATGTTAAAAAATTTATAAAAAACGCTTGACTTTAATATTAAATACCAGTATAATACTACTTGCAGTCAGCTGATTGCGAGTATGTATTGTACTGGAAAATTAAACATAGTCTTTAGTTTTCAACCTGGAGAGATGACCGAGTGGTTGAAGGTGCACGCCTGGAAAGCGTGTGTACGGCATAACCGTACCGAGGGTTCGAATCCCTCTCTCTCCGCCATTTAAAAAGCGTGCCGCATGAGCGGCTTTTTTATTTCTCTGTAGGACCGTAAGATTGGGTCCTGCGCAATGGGAGCCTGTGAACCAGGTCAGGTCCGGAAGGAAGCAGCCTTAAGCGGATACTTTCATGTGCCGCGGGGGTGCCCTTTTTTGCGGCCCTACAGGGAAGTAAATCCAAGCGTCGACTTTTGTCGGCGCTTTTTTTCTTATGTTTATATATTCCCCTATAAATTTAGGAGAAAATAATATATAATAGATTAGATGTAGTATTTATTCTTAGAGGAGGTTGCAGTAATGGCTTATGTAGCTTTGTATAGACGTTGGCGTCCTAGTGATTTTGATACATTAGTAGGACAAAAGGCTGTAAAAATAGCCTTAACCAATGCTCTTGAAAGTGGTAGAATTGCTCATGCCTATTTGTTTTCCGGACCTAGAGGAACTGGTAAGACAAGTACAGCACGTATTTTTGCCAAAGCGCTAAATTGTGAGCATGGACCTACTGCACATCCCTGTGGCAAGTGTCAAAATTGTCAAGAGATTACTGATGGTACATCTATGGATGTTTTTGAAATGGATGCCGCATCTAATCGTGGTATTGATGATATAAAGGCTTTAAGAGAGCGTCTACTTAATCGAAGCTATAATCAAGGCAGCTACAAGGTGTATATAATTGACGAGGTACACATGCTGACTACGGAATCCTTTAATGCCTTGCTTAAGACCTTAGAGGAACCGCCTGATAATGTTATTTTTATCCTTGCAACTACTGATCCACAGAAGGTTCCTGCAACCATCCATTCTCGTTGTCAACGTTTTGATTTTAGGCGCATAACTGTTGAAGAAATTACTGATCATTTGGAAATGGTGGCTACTAATAGTGGCTTAGAGGCTGAAAGAGAAGCTCTGCGTTTGATGGCTATTCAGTCTGAAGGTGGCATGCGTGATGCCTTAAGCCTGCTCGATCAGTGTGGCGTAATGTCAAAGCACATTACAGTTGATACTGTGCAGGAGGTTTTAGGTATTGTTGGCCGTACTGCTTTAAGGCAGCTGGTGGAATCTATTGGCAAACAGGATTTGTCACAGGCGTTGGCTAATTTAAATAAGCTGCTGGAGCAGGGTAAGGACGTTGGTCAGGTATTAGTTGAACTTGCAGAGTATTTACGTGCTTTATTGCTCTTTAAGTCAGCTCCATCCTACGATGAGGTTTATCTTACTGACAGTAAAGAGTCATTAGAGCAGCTGGCGCCGCTTTTCGGCCGTGATAGGCTTATGGCGGCAGAGGAAAGACTGCATGGTGCTATTTATGAACTGAAGGGTACTATGCGTCCTCGTATAACAGGTGAGCTTTGTTTATTTGACCTGTGCCGTCTTGAAGGTAGTACTATTGCTGCACTGCAAGCAAGAATAGAACAGCTGGAGCAACGTATTTCTAATGGTGATTTTATTACAGCAGCTCAGCGTACAGCTGATAATGATGTACCAGCTCCAATTAGCACAACGCAATATATTAAGCCAATGACTGCTCAGACAGTAGCATTACAGAATCAGCAGCAGTTTGCTCCTGCGCCGCACAGCGATGAAGCAATGGATACTGCTAAAGCTTCTGCCGTTGATGTAAAGAATATTCCGGCAGATAAAATCTGCGATTTTGATATTCCTGATGCTATGTATGAGGATGACGCTTATATTACTGCTGATGAGCTAGCTATGGCAACTAATAAGCCACCAGCTCAAGTTAATAAGCAGACAAAGCTGCAAGAACCTACGAAGCCTGCTAATGTAAGTGATAATACACCTAAAGCAACTGCAGAAATGGTGCAGGCTATTCAGACAAAGGCTTCTGTTGTCAATAATGCAAATGCTAAAGCTGCTGCACCAGCAAAAAGTACTGGTAGCACAGTTGTAGAGTATGGTGGCGACTGGGCTTTAGGAGAAGAATACTGGAAGAAGGCTTTAGAGATATTAGCCGGAGAAAAGAAAATATCCGTAGTATCCTGCGCTAAAGGTGGCAGGGCAATTGGCTATGAAAATGGTATTTTACGAGTTGCCTTTAAGGCTGAATTTACCTGTAAGCGTATGAGCAAAAAAGATTATTGCGACATGGTAGAGGATGCACTTTTACGTATTGCTAGACAGGAAATTCGTCTAGAATGTATTACAGAGGCAGAACTGGCAAATATGAAGTCTAATCCTACAGTTCAGCCAAAAGCTTCTGTGAAAAAGGAAGAGCCTAAGGTGGATACAGGCGGTTTGCCTGATAATGTAAGAAAAGCAATGGATGTTTTTGGTGGAAGCATTCATAAGCTGTAATCAATTTGGAAACTGCAAAAAACGAAGGTTGACTTTGCTTTTTGCTGCATATAAGCTTCGTTATAAAAGGCGAGGCATAAATTAATTATTAATAATCAATGAATTTTAAGGAGGAATTTTATTATGTTTCCTGGTGGCATGGGTAATATGGGTGCTATGATGAAAAAGGTTCAAAAAATGCAAGCCGATATGGTGAAAATGCAGGAAGAACTGAAAAAGCGTACTGTTGAGGCTTCTGCTGGCGGCGGTGCAGTAACCGTTGTTGTAACAGGCAAAAAAGAGCTGCAATCTGTAAAAATCAATCCCTCTGCTGTTGATCCTGATGATGTAGAAATGCTGGAGGATATGATTCTGACTGCTGTTAATGATGGCATGAAGCAAATTGACGAAATGACTGAAAAAGAAATGGGTAAGGTTACCGGCGGTATGAAATTGCCTGGTATGTTCTAATAATGGCTAGAATTATTAAGCCTTTGGCTAATCTTTATGAGCAGCTGCGGCGTTTGCCCGGTGTAGGCTCAAAGACAGCCATGCGCCTGGCCTATCATATTGTGGATATGCCTAAGGAGGATGTGCAGCTTTTGGCAGAGGCTCTGCGCAGTGCTAAAACCCAGATTCATTTCTGTCCGCGTTGCTATAATTTGACGGATGGAGAGCTGTGTGAAATTTGCAGCGATGCGTCTAGAGATAAAAGCATTGTTTGCGTTGTGGAGCAGCCTCAGGATATTGCTGCTATGGAGCGCAGCCGTGGTTACAATGGCTTATACCATGTATTGCATGGAGTTCTTTCTCCGTTAGATGGTATTGGCCCTGACAAGCTACGTATACGTGAGTTGTTTTTGCGTCTGCAGCAGGAATCTGTAGCAGAAATAATTATTGCTACCAATTCTGATGTGGAGGGCGAGGCAACTGCAACCTATTTGGCGCAGCTTTTAAAGCCTGTTGGTATTACTGTTAGCCGTATTGCTCATGGCCTTCCTATGGGTGGCGATTTGGAATATGCTGATGAAGTGACACTTTCCAAGGCTTTAGAGAACAGGCGGGAAATATAGCTTTAGAAAGGCGACTAATATGGAAGCACTAAATGGTTTTGCGGCCAGCATCGGCTTGGGCTCAATGGGACCGTTAGGAAGTCTGATTGTTGGTATTTTATTAGTTTTTGTTATTGTACAATTATTCACTTTGCCGTTTAGATTAGTATGGAACGGAATTTGTGGCGCAGCACTCCTGTGGTTGGTTAATTTGTTTGGAGGTATTGTTGACTTCCATATGCACATTACCATCATCAAGGCACTGATAGCTGGCTTCTTTGGTGTGCCAGGTGCTATCGCGGTTATCTTGTTTGAGATTTTTGGCTAAAATAAAGTGAAATTAGATGGGGGTATAAAAATGACTGCTTTACATAAAGCTATGACTATTGCCGGTAGTGATTCCAGTGGCGGCGCTGGTATGCAGGCTGACTTAAAAACCTTTGAGGAGCTGGGCGTTTATGGTATGACCGCTCTGACCTGTATCGTAACTATGGATCCTGACAATGAATGGGCTCACAATGTTTTTCCTATTGATATGCATACTGTTGAGCAGCAGCTGAAGACCATCGTTGAGGGCATTGGCGTAGATGCTATGAAAACCGGTATGCTGGGCAGTGCACAGCTTGTTGAGCTGGTAACTCATACCATCGACAAGTATCAGCTGAAGAACATCGTTATTGACCCGGTTATGGTTTGTAAGGGTTGTGATGTTATCCTGGTTCCTGATGCTGCTGCAGTTATTAAGGAACAGCTGGTAAAACGCTGCGATGTTATTACTCCTAACGTTATCGAGGCTGCTTATTTGGCGGATATGCCTGCTGTAAAGACCGTTGAGGATATTAAGGAAGCTTGCGGCCGTATCAAGGAAATGGGCGCTAAGAACGTTGTTATCAAGGGTGGCGAGCGTATGGAGAGCAATGAGGCAGTGGACGTGTTCTATGATGGCAAGGACTTTGTAGAAATGAGCACTCCCAAGATTTATCCCTCTTACAATCATGGCGCAGGCTGCACCTATTCCGCAGCTGTAACAGCAGGCTTAGCTAATGGCTTGACCGTAGCAGAGGCTGTGGCGCAGGCTAAACGCTTCATTACTGTTGCTTTGGAGCATTCTTTTGCTCTGAACAAGTTTATTGGTTGTACTAATCATACTGCCTATAAAAAATATTCTCTCTAGTATTTGAGAGTGCTGAAAAGATGACGTTGTACTTAGGTATATGCTGAGTACAGCGTCTTTTTGTATTTTTAAGGCAGAAAATACGGTGGTTTATACAAAATCATGCTGGGCAATGGATGGCAATAATGTGAAATACTTTACTTAAATGACCTGGAAACCTAGATTTTATCGACAAGCTGACAGCTTAAGATTCGGGAAATATTGTGCACGCAAGAATAATATTGTATACACGGCAATAATACTGTATACAATCAGACTTATTGAGTGTTATTTGGTATAATACGTACAAATGAAATTTAATCTATTTATTTAGGGGGTCGTATTATGAACTTATCTACAAAAATCTTAATAGGCCTAGCACTCGGTATTGTTGCCGGCTTAGAGCTAGGTTCTGAGGGTGCAGCATTCGCTAAGGAATGGATTGGACCTTTAGGCACTATTTTTATGAACATGATCAAGATGATCATTGTTCCTCTGGTTTTTTCCTCTCTGGTTATTGGCGTATGTAGCTTAGGAGATATTAAAAAGGTTGGCCGCATTGGTATTAAAACTGTTGGCTACTATATGTTTACCACTGCTTTCGCTATTGTTATTGGTCTGGCAATTGGTACCATCATGCAACCTGGTGTTGGTATGCAAATGCCTGGCTCCGATGTAAAGGTTGTTGCTAAAGCTGCACCGCCTATTATGAAAGTTATCATTGATATCTTCCCGACTAATCCTCTGGAAGCAATGGTTAAAGCAAATATGCTGCAAATCATCGTATTTGCACTGTTCACTGGTGTTGGCATTACCGCTGTAGGTGAAAAGGCTGAATATCTGCGTCGTACCATTGATGGTTTGGCAGAGGTTTCCTACAAAATCGTAGGTATCATCATGTCCGTAGCTCCTATCGGTGTTTTTGGCTTGATTACTCCTGTTGTTGCAGCAAATGGTCCTGCTGTTCTGCTGCCGCTGCTGAAGGTTGTTATTGCTGTATATATTAGCTGCCTGCTGCATGCTATTTTAGTATATGGCTCTTTAGTAAAATTTATCGGTGGTATGGGCTTTGTGAAATTTATTAAAGGCGTTGCTCCTGCATCTTTGATGGCATTCAGCTCCTGCTCCTCTGGTGGTACTCTTCCTCTGACTATGAGCTGTGCTCAAAAGATGGGCGTATCTAAGGAAATTTCCTCCTTTGTACTTCCTCTTGGCGCTACCATTAACATGGACGGCACTGCTGCTTACCAAGGTGTTTGCGCACTGTTCATTGCTCAACTGTATGGTATTGACCTGACTGGTGCTCAATATATGACCATCATTCTGACTGGTACCTTGGCTTCTATTGGTACTGCAGGTGTTCCTGGTGCTGGTTTTATTATGCTGACCATGATTTTGACTGCTCTGGGTCTGCCTTTGGAAGGTTCTGCTCTGATTGCTGGTATCGACCGTATCCTCGATATGCCTCGTACCTCTGTTAACATCACTGGTGATGCTTGTGTAGCTATGCTGGTTGATAAAAGCGAACGCACTGAGGTAAAGGACCCTCTCTACTAAGATTTATATTTAGAAAATAATAAAAGATGGCACCGGTTGCTGTAGCAGTCGGTGCTTTTTCTTTTTGCTTAGTGCTAATAGTTTGTCATTGAAGTATAAGAAAATCTACTTTTTTGATACAAAAATTGGAATTTATATGGTAATAGTGTTCTTTTCACAACTTTTTAACATTCTAATTGCAGGATATGTAAAATTTATGTAGAAGGTTTTAGTATTGAGTTATGAATAATATTAAGCTATAGTTATGTGAGAGAAAAGGAAAAGGTAATTTATGACTAGAACTAATAATTTACAGGAAAGGATTGCTGCAAGGCTTCAGGAAAGACCAGCTGGGATAGATAAGCTTGACCGCTTGTGGGAGGCTGCTGTCCTACTTCCGTTAGTTGAAACTGCGGATGGTCCAGCTCTCCTTTTTGAGGAGCGTGCTCATACTCTTAGACGTCAGCCAGGAGAGATCTGTTTTCCGGGAGGCAAAGTAGAATGTGCAGATAGCAGCCATGCTATGACTGCTGTTCGTGAAACCTCTGAAGAGCTAGGACTTGATCAGAAGCAAATCAAAATTTTAGGTGAGCTTGATGCACTTGTTACTCATTCTGGACCTATAATTCATCCCTTTGTTGGTTTTATTGATGATGTAGACAAAATAAGCTTTAATCCTGACGAGGTAGAGTGCGTTTTTACTGTACCCTTAAAAGCACTTTTAGAACAGACGCCGCAGCGCTGTTCAATGAAGCTTGCTGACCACCCAGGAGCAGATTTCCCCTTTGACCTAGTGCCTAATCGTCAGCGCTCCTGGCGAATGAATAAGGAATATTATGTTTATTTTTATAGGTACGATAAGTACGTTATTTGGGGACTTACAGCAAGGATTCTTTATGGCTTTTTAAAGCGCAGCCGAAAAGTCTTAGAAGAAATGCTTTAATGATATGGAGAGTAATATGATATGAAAAAGTTTTTTACAGCACCGTTTTTAGCGGTTATAGCTATAGTTTGCATAGCAGTCTATGCCATTGTTAATTTTATGTTTCCTGAAAAGGGACTGGATAATTTGGCCCCTAGTGATAGATTATCTCTGAAAAAGAATATTGTAGTCCTTGGTGTTGATGAACGTGCAGAGGAGCATGATGTAGGTCGTAGTGATACTTTGTTTGTTGTTATGTTTGACACTCAGACAAAAAATGCATCTCTGCTGTCAATTCCACGTGATACTCGTGTGCGTATTCCTGAATATGGTTGGGATAAGATTAATCATGCTTATGCCTATGGTGGACGCGAGCTTACTCAAAAAACTGTAGAGGAGCTTTTAGGCCTGCATATCAATAACTATGTTATGGTTGACTTTAAGGGCTTTAAGGGCTTGGTAGATGCTATTGGTGGCGTTGACATTGATGTAGAAAAAGATATGTATTATCATGATACCTGGGATGGCTTTACTGTGGACATCAAAAAAGGCATGCAGCATATGGATGGTGAAACAGCCATTCAATATGTACGTTATCGTGATGAAGAAGGCGATATAGGACGTATTAAACGTCAGCAACGCTTTATTATGGCAGTTTATGAAAGAATCAGCTCTGCTGATATGATGCTGCATATTCCTGGACTAGCACAGCAGCTTAATTCTATGATTAAGACAGATCTGCCTATTAATGATATGCTGAATCTAGGAAAAGCATTGCATGCTATGGTAAGAGAAAAAGGCTTATCCATGGCAATGGTTCCTGGTACTCCTGAATATATTGATGATATTAGCTACTGGCAGCCTGATATTACAGATTTGCGTGAGCTGATGGTTAAGATGCAGGGCGCAACTATGACTGAGCGTTATAGAAATGCTGCAGAGCTTATGGAAAGAGAATATAATGATGCTGTAGAGCGTGCTCGTCAGGGTGATACTAGCGATGAAAGCAAGCAGGCTGATAAGAAAGATAAGGATGACGAGGATAAGGATCAGGATAAGCTTTCTAAGAATGATGAAGCATCTGATAAAGACAAGTCAAAGGACAAAAAGGATGCTGATAAGGAGCGTCGTAGCAGCAAGAAAAGCTCTGCAGCTAAGGAAAACGCAGCAGAACTTGCCGTTAGTAGCAGAAGCAGCGGTACAGTTGTACAATTAATTAACTGCAGTGGTAGAGAAGATGCTGTTAAGGCTGCTACAGCGCAGCTGAAAGCTGCGGGCTTTACTGTTGTTAATGGTGGTAGTGGTGACGTTATAGCTGAGACCAAGGTTGTTTCTAATACCAATAATGGTGCTGTTATCAGCAGATTATCCAATATTCCCTTTGCTCATAAAATGAGCATCATTCGTGATGGCAATAAGGATATTGACGGTGTAATTATGCTAGGTCAGGATTATAATTAAAATTGTAAGAAAATTTACAAAAAAGCACTTGAAGTTTATATACAAAAATGCTATACTTTAATTATCAAAACAGCCCCTCATTTGGCCCTTCTTCGTAAGGGCTTTTTTTTTGTCCTTTTTTAGGATTGTATTGTTTAAAATAGAAAAAATAGCAGAAATTTATGTAAAAATAAGGAATTTTGTGAATAAAAAGTATCTTTTAGTAAGTTAATAAGGAAACTTTAGTAGATATTGTAGCAAAAGCAATCGGAATATGGTAAAATATAAGGTAATATTGGATAAGTACGGAAAAATTTAGGAGGCTCTTATGCACAACGATATACATGTTGTTTTAGATAGTGTTGCTTGCTCTGATGAAACAGAGCTGAGGGATAATCCTCGTTGTCACGTTATGCGCTTAATTGTTAATCATGGCAAGGAGGAGTGGGTCGATGGTGACCGTACCCTGAAAGAAATGTTTGATATGGTAGAGCGTAACGGTGAACTTCTGGGTACATCTCAACCTCCAATTGGTTGGTTTCTGGAAATGTTTACCAATCTGTCCAATCAAGGTAAAAAGGTAATAATGATTTGTGTAGATAGTGTCCTGAGTGGCACTTATCAGACTGCCTGCCTTGCTGCTAAGCAGGTTATGAAGGAGGTCAAGGGCGCTGATATTCGTGTAGTGGACAGCCATACTGCTGCCTGCTCTATCAGTGGCTGTGCAATAGAGATTTTACGTAAGACTGCTGAAGGTATGTCCTTGGATGAAGCAGAAAAATATGCTAATGATCTGATGGAGCGTACTGAGACTTATTTTACTGTAAACACTCTTGATTATTTAAAAAAGGGCGGTCGTATCGGTGCTGTAGGTGCATTGGTAGGCAATATTTTGGGTATTCGTCCTATAGTACATCTTGACAATTTAGGACGCTTGGAGATTGCGGATAAAATTCGCACTCGTAAGAAAACTTTGAAGAGAATGCTTGATATGGCGTCAGAAAATGCTCCTATTGAAGCAATTTTCATTGCTCATGGCGAAGCTGATGAGGACGCAGAAATGTTAAAGCAAGAAATGCATTCACGTTTTCCAGAAGTACCCATTATGGTTACCGGTATAGGTACAGTATTAGCAGCTCATCTTGGACCTGGCGCAATAGGCATCTTTGTGCGGCGCAAGGCTTAAAGGAAGGGTGTGGGTGTAATGAAGGAAGAAATTCAGGAAATTACAGGTAAGCAGTTAAAGGATATGCTTTTGGGTGCTTATCATAGCTTTGAAAAAAATTTTGAAGCAATTAATGATTTGAATGTGTTCCCTGTTCCTGATGGAGACACGGGTACCAATATGATGTATACCATGGCTTCTGTAGCGAAGGAAATCAGTGCTATGAGCGATGATTCTGAGGCTGGTGAAATAGGTACTGCGGCTGCACGTAGTGCTATCATGGGTGCAAGGGGCAATTCCGGCGTTATTTTGTCCCAGCTCTTGAGGGGTATTGGCAAGGGCGTAGCTGGAAAGAAAACTTTGAATAATACTGAAATTGGTAAAGCATTCCAGTTTGGTATTCTTTATGCTTATCGCAGTGTTTCTAAGCCTGTTGAGGGTACTATTCTGACTGTTGCCCGTGGTATGGCTAAGGGTGCTTACAATGCTGTGCGCAGTGATGTAAGTCTTGAGGCTGTACTGGAGGAGGCTATTCGTACAGGCAAAAAAGAGCTGGAGCTCACCCCTGAAAAGCTCCCTGCTTTGAAGGCTGCAGGTGTGGTTGACGCCGGTGGTCAAGGCTTAATAGTCTTTTTTGAAGGCTGTTTATCCGGTCTTCGTGGAGAGGATTGTGCTGTTCTGGAGGTAGCTCCTGCAAAGGCTGGTAGCAGAGTAGTTAATGCTGAGCCCTTGGATTTAGAATTCCCCTACTGTACAGAGTTTATTGTTAAAGGTGCTAATGTAACTAAAAAGCAGGTTAGCGATGCTCTGCAGGATATGGGTAACTCCATGATAGTTGCAATTGTTGAAGATATTGTTAAGGTACACATCCATACTAAAAATCCAGGTAATGCTTTAAATAAGGCACAGGAATGGGGTACTTTGCACGATATTAAGATTGAAAATATGTGCGATCAGCATGAGCATAGATTGTTTACTGCTGAAGATGCTCAACCAGCTAAGCATGGTATTGGTGTGCTGACTGTAGCTGCAGGCGACGGTTTGGCTGCAATTATGCATGAGTTGGGTGCTTCTGAAATTATCAGCGGTGGTCAAAGCATGAATCCTCCTGTAGAGGAGTTTGTGAATGCTATTAATGATGGCGAATGTGAGCAGTACATTATTCTGCCTAACAATAAAAATATCATTTTGGCCGCAGAGCAGGTGCGTAAGCTTTTAGGTGCTTCTAAGGTATCCTTTATTCCTAGCACCAATATGGCTCAAGGCTTGGCTGCGCTGTTGCGCTTTGATAGTACCCGTAGCCTAGAGGAAAATACTGTGCTTATGACTAAAGAGGCTAAAGAAGCTCATGGTGGCAGTGTTACTGTTGCTGTACGTGATAGCGTAGTTAATGGCCTTGAGGTTCATGAGGGTGAATACTTAGGTATCATTAATGATAAGATTGTTTGTACTGGCAACAGTATTGCTGATGTTCTTAAGGAAATGTTGGCTGATGGTGACTATGAAGCCATCAGTTTGTATTATGGTGAAGGTTTAAGTGAAGATGACGCCCATGAGCTGGCAGAAGGGTTAGAAAATATTAATGAGGATTGGGAGGTAGATGTCTTCTATGGTGGACAGCCTCTGTATCCTGTTTTACTGGCAATGGAGTAATAAATTATGTTGACAAATGTTGAGCTTACAAGAATTTTGCGTGATAATGGCTATAAGGTAACACCACAGCGTCTGGCAGTATATGAGGTTTTGGCAAGTAAGCGTTGGCATCCAAGTGCAGAAATGCTTTATAATGAGTTACAGCCTAGATATCCTGCTATGAGCTTTGCAACTGTTTATAAAACTGTTGAGATTTTGGAAAAGCTTAAGCTGATTCAGGTTTTGAATAGCGGTGAGGATTGCTTCCGTTATGATGCCTATATTGAGGAGCATTATCATTTGCAATGTGAAAAATGTGGTGAGCTTTATGATGTAGAGCTGCCTGGCAGTGCTAGAGAGCTTACTGCCATGGTTGAAGCAGAAAGTGGCTTTGAAGTAAATAGTCGTCAGTTCTATTTCTTTGGCGTATGTCAAAAGTGCCGCGGTACACATTAATTTAGTAGTTGAGAGGTGTATTGACTAAAAGTCAGTACACCTTTCTTTTTTATAGGCTTATTGTTTTCTAATTTGCCACAATAAAAATGTTAAAATTTGCTATAATTATGTTATTGAATGATGGGAGATTTTTATAAATGAGTGATTTTAAGGTGGCTATGCTTGCCAGTGGCAGCAAGGGGAACGCTGCTCTTATAGGTACGGACAGCCAAAGATTTTTAGTTGATATGGGTATTAGTTGCAGAGCCTTGGTTAACAAGCTGAAGGAGGTTGATTGCCAGCCTCAGGATTTGTCAGGTATTTTTATTACCCATGAACACATAGACCATGTTAAAGGTCTTGTAACATTTCTAAAAAAATATCAGGTGCCTGTATATACCAGTGAAAAGACTTGGAAGGCAATATTAACGAAGTATAATAATTTAGAAAGACGCAGTCTACAAATCATCAGCAGTAGCATTATATGTGGAGATGTTGAGGTACGCAGCTTTCCTATTCCTCATGATGCTATTGACCCTCATGGCTACGTTTTTATCCAGCGTAGCACAGGAGCGCGCTGCACCTACCTAACTGATACTGGATTTCCTACAGATTTGGCAAGGGAAGCCGCTGACGGGGCACAAACACTTATTTTAGAGGCTAATCATGATATAGAAATGCTAAAGAATGGCAATTATCCATATATGCTTAAGCAGAGAATATTGGGTACAAGAGGTCATTTATCTAACAATAGTGCAGGCTGGTTGCTTACTCAGCTGAGAAAAATGCCAGAGCATGTAATTCTAGCTCATTTAAGCCAGGAAAATAATTTGCCATCATTGGCTCTTAAAACAGTGCAGCAAAACCTTGAAGAGGCGCGTCTTTTAGATAAAACTCAACTCCTTGTTGCTTCTCAGGAACGAATTGTTGCTAATTATAAGTCCATTCAGCCTGTTATTTTTTTATAAAGCTAATAAATTAAGAAATTTTATTTGAGGTGAACAGTATGAGAAAAACTATCTGGAAAAAAACAGCTAATATTCTCTTGTGTGGCGTTATTGGTGCCACTATTCTTATTGCCGGCTGTGGTGATAAAAAGACTGAGGCCGTTCAGCCTGCAGCTAAGGTGGAGCAGCAGCTGAGTTCTGCTCGCAATACTCCTATTGTAGCTGCTGCTAAAAAAGTAGGTCCTGCTGTAGTTGGCATTACTAATAAGGCGTATGTTAGAGATTTCTTTAACAGAGTTGAATTGCGTGAGCGTGGTACAGGCAGTGGCGTAATTTATGATAAAAATGGTTATATTGCCACTAATAACCACGTTATTGAGGGTGCTTCTGAAATTATTGTCAGCCTTCCAGATGGCCGTACTGTAAAGGGCAAGGTTCTTGGTGCTGACGCTGCAACCGATTTAGCCGTAGTAAAAATTGATGCCAAGGATTTGCCTGTTGCAGTATTTGGTGATTCTGACACCCTTCAGGTAGGTGAGCCTGCAATTGCTATTGGTAATCCCTTAGGCTTAGAGTTCCGCGGTAGTGTTACTGCAGGTGTAATTAGTGCATTAAATCGCAGTATTGAAATTGGTGAACGCAAATTCCAATTGATTCAAACTGATGCTGCTATTAATCCTGGTAATAGTGGTGGTGCTTTAGTAAATGCTGATGGCGAGGTAGTTGGCATTAACAGCGCTAAAATTGCTTTAGGTGGTGTTGAAGGTATTGGCTTTGCAATTCCTGTAAATACTGCTAAGCCTATTTTAGATGAGCTGGTAGAGCGTGGTCGTGTTGCAAGACCGTATCTAGGTGCATCCTTATTAGATAAGGAAACTGCTGACCGCTTTGGGTTCGATATTGATATGCATGGTGGTATTTTCTTAGCTAAGGTAGTTCCCAATAGTCCTGCGGCAAAGGCTGGCTTCCAAGCAGGTGACATCATCCTTTCCTTTAACGGTGCTAAGGTTTCTAATGCAGTAGAGCTGCGTACTAAGCTTGCTGAATGCAAGGTTGGCGAACAGGTTGCTGTTGAATACATCCGCAACGGCATTCAACGTACTAAGAATGTGGTTCTGGAAGAGGTTCCAGAAAACTATGGTAGTGCTCGATGAAGGTAACAATTGCTTGCGTAGGCAAGCTTAAAGAAAAATATCTGACTGCAGGCGTAGAGGAGTTTACCAAAAGACTTACTCCCTTTTGTAAGCTTGAGGTAGTTTCCATCAATGAGGAAAAAATGCCGGATGATCCTTCGCCTGCTATTAAAGAGCAGGTGCTGGAAAAAGAAACACAGCGTCTTCTGGCCATTATTCCCCAAAACTCATATGTCATACTTTTAGATGTTATTGGTAAACAGCTTAGCTCGCCAGAGCTGGCAGATAAGATTGACGCCTTGGCGCTGAGCGGCAATAGCCATATTACCTTTGTAATTGGTGGTGCCTTTGGTTATACAGATGCTTTGCGTAAAAGAGCGGATTTTGCCTGGAGCTTTTCTAAGCTGACCTTTACTCATCAGATGATAAGACTGCTTTTGGTTGAGCAGCTATATCGTGCCTTTAAGATTAGCCGAGGTGAAAAGTATCACTGGTAATGGCAATACAGCATTGTAACAATAATTCATAATATTAGAACCTGTCGTCATGTAATGGCTTCAGGTTCTATTTTTTGTTTAGATGAAGGATATTTAGGATGATGGTTATTTAATGCAACAAAAAAAGCGATATAATTACAATCAAAAGCATATAATATGTATATTATGTGAAATATCAAACAGATTAGCACTCAATAGTTGACAGTGCTAACAAAAAGTGATATAACATAATTAACAAAAGAAATGAGCTACTACGACAGGTAAGCTACTCAAATCCGAGTTGAAAATCAAATATAACTTGCAGCATCTGATGAATACTACAAGCGTAAAAATTGGAGGAATGACTTATGATGATGCCTAGAATGTTTGGTGAAAGCTTATTTGATGAATTTATGGATTTTCCGTTTGAAAAAGAATTCTTCGGACATCATGATCCGCTGTATGGTAAACATGCAAAGAATATTATGAAGACCGACATAAGGGAAAAAGAGAATAGCTTTGAGATGGATATCGATTTGCCTGGTTTCAAAAAAGAGGATGTTAGTGCTAAATTAGAAAATGGCTATTTGACCATTACTGCTGCTAAGGGCATTGACAAAGATGAAAAGAATGAAAAAGGCGTATATATCCGCAGAGAACGCTATTCTGGTAAATGCTCTAGAACCTTTTATGTTGGTGATGCAGTAAAAGAAGAGGATATAAAGGCACGCTTTGAGGATGGTATTCTTAAGGTATCCGTTCCTAAGGTTGACCATAAAAAGGTTGAAGGCAGTAAATATATTGCAATTGAAGGATAAACAACAGACATATACAAACACCTTTCAGACAAAAGCCCCGCACTTTAAGTGCGGGGTTTTTGTCGTATATGTATATTTAGCTAGGTGCTGAGTCAAACAAAATACAGAATAGGTGATAAATTAAAAATTTATTATCTGAAGAATTTGGTGTAGTGTATAGATAATTCTCTAATAGAAAAATAGGAATGATTAATTGCTGATACCTTAAGGTTGGAATTTTTTAGATACATTTTTATGCTTCCTTCAGCTCTAGTTCACATAAAGTTCACATATGTGAAGCTCTTATCAAGGCAGAAATAAAGCTTTGTCGAATATATAGCTATAAAGGGAGGTGAGAGAAATAGATTTTTTAACCTGCAGAAAGCCGTTGAAATATTCTCAACGGCAGAAAATGGTATTTTATAAGCAATTGGCACTGATTTTAGGTAGTGGACTATCACTGCTTCAGGGATTGGAGCTGATGGAAAAAAGAGCGGATAAAAATTTGACAAATGTTTGCGCGGAGCTGAGGAGTAGCTTGATAAAGGGACATTCATTAGCTGAGGCAATGCAAGAACAAGGACGATTTTTTTCACAGCTTGCTGTAGCACTAACAATAGTTGGAGAAGAAAGCGGTCATCTAAGCGAGGCGTTAAGAGAGCTATCTGATTATTATGGCAAACAGGAGGAGCTAAAAGCTGTGATTATTAAGGCTTCATTGTATCCCGTTTTTTTGCTTTCATTTTCTACAATAATATTGTGCTTTTTTATAGTATTCGTACTGCCAATATTGGGAAATGCTTATTTAGCTCTGCAGGTACAGCCAACGGGGATTTTGTCTATGCTATTAATGCTACAGGATAGGGAAGCTGTGAATGTGGAATTATTGTTCTTTATAATAAGTGCGATTGTTGTAATTGCAGTTTATAAAATAAAGAGCATTAAAGAATTTGTGTTGAGCATTCCGCCTATATGCAATGTGTACCATATGCTTTTAGAACTGCGTTTTTGTAAACTGCTAGCACTAATGCTTAGTAGTGGTATCGATATTACTCGAGCTGTTGATTTGTGTAGTGCTGCTTTAGGAGATAAAAATTCAAGGCTAAGAGTACAGCTTTTTAAAAGATACTTACAGCGGGGAATGGACATAGGCAAGGCTGCTGGTGGATGTAGGATGTTTTTTAGTCCTATGACCATAGAGCTAATAACTGTTGGTGCTGCTACGGGTTATTTGCCAGAGATGCTTGAGGAAGCAGCGAAGCTATGTGAGCGTGACTTATATGCAAAGCTGGATAAGCTAAGAGAATTATTAGCTCCGTGCCTGCTTTTAATCGCTTCTTTGGTGATAGGCACAGTAGTGTGCTCTGTGATAGAACCACTTTTTGGATTAGTAGGACAAATGTAAAAAAGAAGGGAGGATTCATGATGAAGGGGTTCCTTAAAAAACAGGGAGGCTTCACTTTACTTGAAATCATAGCCGCAGTAGGGATAATTAGTATTATGGCAGCTATGCTTATGCCATCTATTTCTGGCGTTGGTGCTAAGGCGAAAAATGCTAAGCTGAAAAATGACTTTGCAATAATCGACCAGGCTATGCAGCTATATATTTTAGATAATGGCACGCATACCACCGATTTAACTAAACTGCATGGTAAATATGTAAGTGGCAAGCCTAATTTTGAGGATGCATCTGGTGCGGTTATTACTGTTGTTACCAATAGTGATGGAACCTATTCATTGCAAGGAAAGGATGCTAGTGGTAAGACTGTGACATATCCTTATGATGAGGCTCAGAATAAAGTTGATTAAATAGTCAAGAGAATAAAAATTGGTTCAGACAAAACTAGGTTTAGATAATGGCTTAAATAGACAATCTGGATATATTCTGCTAGAAATTATGGCAGCTATATTTGTATTAGTGATTTCCTTTAGCTTTATTTTGCTTAAATATGATGCCTATAAGGACGCTTACTACAAGCAACAGGTCTATTTGGCCGCAAGTCAGCTATCAGGTGATTTAAGACGTATGCAGCAAAAAGCTATTTATGATAATCATGCTAAACCTGCCATAAGAACTCAGAATGCAGACAGTTATTTAATTAGTCAAAATGCACAGGTAATGAAGCTGCACTATTTTTATGAACATGGTTGTAGTGGTGTTTATTTTAAAGCAAGATTGTATAATATTTCCTTTGGTACGGATGGTGTTCCTACTACTAGTGGAAAATATATCTTGAGTCATAAAAATAGGCCACAATGCCAATATGTAGTAGAGGTACAGCCAATTACAGGGAGGGTTTTGGTAAGTGAGAAAAAGTAATGGGTTTTTACTTGTATATGATCTAATAGTTTTTTTGCTTTGCTCTATGCTTATTCTTTCAGCGGCTAGTGCTTGGAAAACCTGTATCATGCATAGACAACAATACCATAAGTTAAATGAAGCAGTGTATGGGATTGAAAATTGTATAGTCAACGATGGGATGCAAACATCTGGCAATATTACATTAAGTCAGCAAGTTATAAAGACAGGTAGGCTCAAGGAGCTACAGGCCTGGGAGGATGATAAGCATGAACAGCTGCTGGTCAATTTGTTTATTGTTGAAGCAAAGGACTAAGCCAGGATTTTTTCTAGTAGAGCTGCAGATAAGCCTTTTTTTGTCGATGCTTTTATTATCATTATTAGCAGGTGGAGTTACGCTTGGCTGGCAAAGCTGGAAAACAATCTCTCTGGATGCTGAACTTCGTGACTGCAGTCGCTATATTTTCAGTCGCATTGATAAGGATATAGGTACGGGTGCTTCTAGCGTAAGCTTAAATGGCAGTGGTGCTTCGCAAATAGAGGTGCAATGCCTGGAAAGTAAACATGTAATACGCATCTACTGTGAAAGATCGCGCATATATAGGAAAACTTTGACAAGATCTGGTAGTGGTGTAAATCCTTTATATATTAATGATATTTTAGTGGAAAACTGGAATGTACAGCCAGTAGGAAACAAGAGTGTCTTAGTTAGCTATACTCTTAGGAAAAATGAGCATAGTCAGTATTTTCAGCAGCTAATATTTTGTCATAATGGTTATTTAAAGAAGAGTGAGGTCTAGTAGTGTATGAGCATTTTTGCCTATAAAAGGAGTAGCAGTAAGGGGAGCATATCCTTGATTTTGCTTACTATTTGTCTGTTTATTGGCTTATCAGCACAGGTAGCACTTCTTTTAACTGGTCAGGAAATGCGTCAAACTATAGAAAGTCTTACTGGTAGACAGATGAGGACATTATGTTATACTGCAATGGATGCTGTGAATGGAGCTATCCTTCCCGAGGGTAGTGGTGAGCTTGTTAATGTCGTCTTAGAACCAAGTGGCAAAAATGTTACGTTAAACTATAACAGTATGTATAGTGATGATAGGTCTTTTTATAATCTGCTTTTTCAGGCAAGAGGAGAAGATGGTTCCTTGTTTAGAATGCAGAGATTAGAGTTTTTTGTACCACCGCTACTGTTGGAGCTGTCTGCTGAGTATCCGTTAATATATAGAAACAATATTGAAGGAACTGAATATCTGATAGGTGCCGAGATATATACAAGCAATGAAGAAGTAAAAGTGCCACAGGTAAGCTTTCTTGATGGTATTGGTATTAATATAAGTAAGGATGAACAGCTGCATAAAAAAGGCTTAAGTGGAAGGTTTTACCATATTAGGAACGACAAATTTGACTTTTTTGGCCATGATACGTATTACGGAAGTACTGTTTTTACTAGTAGTGGCAGCATAAATATTGGAGAGGAAAGCAAATTCCCTGATAAAATTGTTTTTATAACAGATAGGGGTAATATAACGATTGGTAGTGGTGTGCAAATGGATAATGCAATAATAATAGCTAAAAATACCGTTGTTATAGAGCCAGGCTGCAGAATTAAGGGGGTTATCTACGCAGATAGGATTCGAATAGTAGGTAAATCGGATTTTATGGTAGCTGATAATATAGTAGCGCAATTTTCAGCTAAAAGTTTCATTTCATAACATTTTTATATCGCATATATGGCAAAACCCTGTGCTCTGCTAATTGTACTGATAGCAGAAGCATAGGGTTTTAAATTTTAACATAAAGATAATTACGAGAAAAATATGCAGTGAAGCTGCATGGTATAAAATTAATTATAATAGTAAATAACTAGAGATTGACATGTGCTTTTATCAAATAAAGGATAAAATAGTAAAATTATAAATTTAAATAAATATATGGAAGTATGTTTTAGCTTAGTTTTCTAAAAGCGAGATGACTTAGACCGTGGTAGAGTGTTTTATTTTTGAAATATGCAAGAAGCTTTTTCAGAGTTAAGAAATAAAAGTAATTGACGATAGTGTCAAAAATGTTATACTATATAGGGAATGGCTTTTTATATGATTTTGAAGGGGTAAGAAAATTAAGATTAATTTTTTGGAGAGAAAGAGAAAATGCTGAGTGCTTATGGTTTTCCTTTTTTGCTTGCGATGTTTGTAAGCTATGTGTTGACTCCGTATATTAAGAAGTTGGCCTTTTATATAGGTGCTATTGATAAACCGGACAATCGTAAGGTGCATAAAAAGATTATGCCGCGTTTAGGTGGTCTTGCTATTTATATAGCATTTATGGCAGGTGCTATTGCCAGTCTAGAGATGACCATGGATATTATTGGCATACTTTTGGGTGGTACAGTTATTGTTGCAATAGGTATTTTAGATGATAAATACCAGCTTCCTGCCAAGGTAAAGCTTTTGGGACAGATTGCAGCAGCTTGTATTTTAGTGCTTTTTGACATACGTATAGAATGGGTTAATAATCCGTTTGGCGGATATTATTATTTGGATTTGCTGTCAATCCCGTTGACAATTTTTTGGGTAATCAGCTTTACCAATGTAGTAAACCTAATTGATGGACTTGATGGCTTGGCTGCAGGTGTATCTGCTATTGCTTCTGTTACCGTTATTCTTGTTTCCATACAGATGGGATATTATCATGTAGCTGTAATGACCGCTGCTCTTGCTGGTGGCATTGTAGGCTTTATTCGTTATAATTTTAACCCAGCAACTATATTTATGGGTGATACAGGCAGTATGTTTATTGGTTATATGCTGGCTGCTATTTCTGTATATGGAGCTGTTAAAACAGCTGCTACCGTGGCACTGATTGTACCAGCTATTGCTCTTGGACTTCCGATTATGGATACGGCATTTGCTATTATGCGTCGCTATAGTAATGGCAGGCCTATTTTCCAGCCGGATAAGGGGCATTTACATCATAGACTTTTAGCTATGGGTATGAACCAAAGGCAGGCAGTGCTTTTAATGTATGGTATTACAGCTATGCTTGGTATTGCAGCGGTGCTGTGGGCCGAGTTTGATGGCTTTTATGCCGCACTTATTATTGCCGTAATCATTACTGCGGTAGCTGTAGGTGCTAAAAAAATAGGTATTCTGAACGAACGCTAAGGGGAGGAAGAGTCGTGAAAAAATTAAAGATTATGACTGTATTCGGTACTCGTCCGGAGGCTATAAAAATGTGTCCGCTTGTTCTGGAAATGCGCAAATATCCTGATTATGTAGAGCCAATTGTGGCTGTTACCGCTCAGCATCGCGAAATGCTGGATCAGGTATTGGAGCTGTTTAATATTGTTCCAGATTATGATTTGAATATAATGACCAGTGGACAAACCTTATATGATGTGACAACTAGGGCTTTGATGGGCTTGAAGGATGTTATGGAACAGGCTAAGCCAGATATTGTATTAGTGCATGGCGATACTACTACAACCTTTGCAGGTGCTCTGGCTGCTTTTTACGCACAAATTCCTGTAGGACATGTAGAGGCTGGCTTGCGTACTGGTAATAAGTACTCTCCCTATCCGGAGGAAATGAATCGTAAGCTGACTGGTTCTTTGGCAGATATTCACTTTTCACCTACATCTACTAGTAGAGCTAATCTGCTTAAGGAAAATGTCAATCCTGAAACCATCCTTGTAACAGGTAACACTGTAATTGATGCTCTACAGACTACTGTACGTGACGATTACAAGTTTGCAGATGATGACTTTAATAAAGTTTTGGCAAGTGGTAAGCGTTTGATTCTTATGACTACTCATCGCCGCGAAAATCTTGGCGAACCTATGCGTCACGTGTATCGTGCCTTAAAGAGTGTGCTTGAGACTCATGCTGATGTAGAGGCAATATTCCCTGTTCATAAAAATCCTAAGGTTAGAGAAATTGTTCGCGAGGAGCTGGGTGATTTAGCCCAGGTGCACCTCATTGAGCCTATGGATTATGAACCCTTTGCTAATTTAATGGCTAAGGTGGACATAGTTCTTACTGACAGTGGTGGAATCCAGGAGGAGGCTCCCGCATTAGGTAAGCCTGTTTTGGTATTACGTGATACTACTGAACGTCCTGAAGCGGTAGAAGCTGGTACAGTTAAACTTATAGGCACAGAATATGAGGATGTGCTGAGAGAAACAAATCTGCTTCTAGATGATGCAGCTCATTATCGCTCTATGTCAGAGGCTGCTAATCCCTATGGTGATGGCAAGGCCTGTGAAAGAATTATTAAGGCGATTTTAATAAAAAATGGCTTTAATGTGGAAAATTTTTCGGAATTTACTCATAAGGCATAGACAAAAGTTGTGAAAAATATTAGAATTATAGAGAGTAAGTTTGATAAATTTGTGAAGTATAGTGGCGGTGAGTAATATGACCCCAAAGGGACCCGATAGGGAGCATATGCGTATGTTAGAGGCTTTGGCCACAGTATCGTCTCTAGCATTTATGGCTGTAATTGATTTTATGCTGGCATATTTTGGCGGTGATTGGCTGGACCGACACTTTAATACAGGTGACCATACAATGCGTGGCCTATGCATAGGCTTAGCAATAGTGTCGCTTGTTATGACATATTACAATCTTATTCAGAAAAGTATTCTTTCACGAGACGAAGACAAAAAAGATGAAAAATAGTTTTGATTTAACCTCTATCGCTAAAGATGGAGGTAATAAATTTGTTTTTAAGATTGCACTTGGTGCTCTTGTGATTGCGCTTCCATTGTGGCTATGGCAAAGAACCGGTTTTACTTATGGTATTCTTTGCGGTGTTTTAGCTGGTACTATTGATTTGTCAATCCTGTTTTTAGGCATCAAAAAGTCTTTACCATATGTTGATGCTCCCAAACAGGGACTGAAAATCATGAAGCGTTTTCGCTGGTGCAGGGTTGCCGCAGCTGCAGCCTTTGTTATTACGATGTTAAGAATGAAGCTTGCCGTGCATGGTGCATTTGGTGGGTTTCTTCTGATACATATAATTTTTTTACTAAATTTATTATTTATCGCGTACCAACATAATCATGAGAGGGCGTGAAGAAAGGAGTGTGTAAAAATGGGAAATGCAGCAGCTGAAGGTGCAGAAAAATCCGGAGAAATTATCCATTATCTTACCCAAACAACCTTCTTAGGTGAAGTAAACATGCAAACCATGTATATGACTTGGGTAACTATGGCTATTGTTCTGGTTCTGTTCCTCTTGGTTTGTAGGAATCCGAAAATGGTTCCGTCCGGACTGCAAAATGCAATGGAAATCATTCTTGATTTCTTGAATGGTCTGATGGAAGACAATTTGGGAACCAAAGGCCGTAAATTTATGGCTCCGTTCATTGTTACTTTGTTTATGTTTATTCTGGTATCAAATGAATTGGGTATTTTGCTTCCGCAAGTTGGCGTTCACTGGACTTCACCTACTAATGACATCAATACCTGCTTTGCGCTTTCTTTGTTAATTGCTTTTACAGCATATGCTGTTGGCGTGATGAAACAAGGTATCGGTCATTTTAAACATTTCATTAGTCCTAGCCCGGCGTTCCTGCCGTTGCATCTGTTAGATGCATTGACTAAACCGCTGACCATGGCTCTTCGTCTCTTTGGTAATATCCTGGCAGGCGAAATTCTGCTGATTGTATTATATCAGCTGTCCCCGTGGATCGTTCCTGAACTTTGGGTAATGTTCTCCTTGTTCATTGGCTTTGTTCAGGCTTTTATCTTTACCATTTTGTCTCTGGGCAGCTATGCACTGGCATTTGCTAGCCATGACGAACACTAATTTATTTAGTACAATACTAAAGTCATATTTACTTTTGAAAGGATGAATCAAATGTCTGAAAATGCAATCATTACTGCCGCATCTGTAATCGGTGCAGGCCTTGTATGCTTGGGTGCTGCTGCTGGCGCTGGTATCGGTAACGGTAATATGTGCGGCAAATCTATCGAATCCATGGCTCGCCAACCTGAAGAAGCTAGCAAAATCTTCACTAACATGCTGGTATGCGTAGGCTTGATCGAATCCATGCCTATTCTGTGCTATGTAATCGCAATCGTTCTGGTATTCGCTAACCCCTTCATTAAATAATTATATTTTGCAAGATTTTGAAAAGGAGAGTGCTATAATTGGTTAATTTTAACGCAACACTTATCGCGCAGATCCTGAACTTTTTGTTCCTCGTGTTCGTTCTTGCGAAATTCGCTTACAAACCTGTGGTGAACATCATGGAAGAACGTAAGGCTAAGATTTCTAGCGACCTGGACGCTGCTGATAAAGCTAAAGCTGAAGCTGAAGCTATCAAGTCTGAATATGTTGCTAAACTGGCTGAAGCAAGACAAGAAGCACAGGCAATCATTGAAAATGCTCGTAAAACTGCTCAAGCTGCTCATGACAAAATCATGGCTGAAACTAAAGCAGAGCAAGAAATGGTTATTGCAGCTGCAAAAGAAAACATCGCTTCCGAGAAGAAAAAATCTCTGGACGAAATTCGTGCACAGGTTATCAGCCTGTCCATGATTGCTGCTAGCAAAATCGTAGAACAAAAGTTAGGTTCTGAAGAAGACAAAAAAATGGCCGGCGAAATCGTTGACTCCATTATGAAGAAATAATTTTGCCGCTTTCCCTAAATAGGCCGGACGACATTTGCTGAAATGCGAATCAGCTAAACGAGAGCCGGTATTCGGAGGTGATTGGTACAATATGAAGAGCGAAGAAAATATTGCTTTAATTAAGCAAGAATTATCCAGCTTTAATATGGATCTGGGCTCTATTAAAGAGCTGTTAGACGTTAACGTTACTACAGCAAAGAAATTGTCTGTAGAAGAGTATCAATCCATTTCTGCAATTCTTACCGAGAAACTTGGCCGTGAAATTTTCATGAACAAGAAAGTGGATCCTGCACTTCTCGGCGGTATCGTTATCCAAATCGGCGATAAAGTATTCGACGCTTCCGCAGCTCGCAAGCTGAAAAAAATGGAAGTTGCTCTGAATGGCATTGACATTCACGAATATGAAAAACCCGAAGCTATGGGTAACGCTCTGAGCCAAAAGCTTGAGAATTACAATGTGGATGAAACTGATCTTGAAGAAGTTGGTGTTGTAGAGAAAATTGGTGACGGTATCGCAACCGTTATCGGCATGAAACACGCAATGGCTGGCGAGCTGGTAGAGCTTCCCCACAACGTATCCGGCATGGTTCTGAACCTGAACCCTGATTCCGTTGGTATCGTATTAATGGGTGGCGAAACCAAAATTAAAGAAGGCGACCTGGTTCGTCGTACCGGCCGTATCATGGAGGTTCCCGTAGGTGAAAACCTGCTGGGTCGTGTAGTAAGCGCTATTGGTAATCCTATCGATGGCAAAGGCGAAATCGCTGCTGCTGAATACCGTCCTGTAGAATCTCCTGCACATGGTATTGCTGACCGTAAATCCGTTGACACCCCGCTGCAAACCGGTATTAAATGTATCGATGCTCTCGTTCCTATCGGACGTGGCCAGCGCGAACTTATCATCGGTGACCGCGGCACCGGCAAAACTGCTGTTGCAATCGACACTATCATTAACCAAAAAGGCCTGGGCGTTATCTGCATTTATGTAGCTATCGGTCAAAAGGCTTCCAATATCGCACGTATCGTTCGTACCCTCGAACAACACGGTGCGCTGGAATACACCATTATCGTAGCTGCTACTGCTGCTGACTCTGCTCCGCTGCAATACCTGGCTCCGTACTCTGGTGTAACCATGGCAGAATACTTCATGGACCAAGGCAAAGACGTTCTGTGCGTATACGACGACCTGTCCAAACACGCTGTTGCATATCGTGCAATGTCCCTGCTGCTCCGTCGTCCTCCCGGACGTGAAGCATACCCTGGCGACGTATTCTATTTGCACTCCCGTCTGCTGGAGCGCGCTGCTAAACTGAATGATACCGAGCTGAGCGGTGGTTCTATCACTGCACTGCCTATCATTGAGACCCTAGCAGGCGACGTTGGTGGTTTTATTCCTACTAACGTAATTTCCATCACCGACGGTCAGATCTTCCTTGAATCCGAGCTGTTCTACTCCGGTATTCGCCCGGCTATCAACTCTGGTCTGTCCGTATCCCGTGTAGGTGGTGCTGCGCAAATTAAAGCTATGAAACAGGTAGCAGGTACTCTGCGTCTGGACTTAGCTCAATTCCGTGAACTGGCAGCATTTGCTCAGTTCGCTTCCGACCTTGATAAAGCTACTAAGGCTCAGCTGGATCGTGGTCAACGTCTGACCGAAATCCTGAAGCAAGGCCAATACAGCCCGCTGTCTGTAGAAAAACAAGTTATGGCTATTTACCTCGGCACCAAAGGCTATCTGGATGACGTAGCTGTAAAAGACGTAACTCGTTGCGAGAGAGAATTCCTGGACTTCATGGAAGCTAACCACCCTGAAATTGGTGCTGACATCCTGAATACCAAGAAAATCACCGATGAGAATGAAGAAGCATTGAAAAAAGCTATCGCTGAGTTCAAGGACACCTTTGTATCCAGTGAAGGCAGGTGATTAACTGATGGCTACTGCACGCGAGATTCGTCGTCACATGAAGAGCGTAGGTAACATTGGTAAAATCACTAAAGCTATGAAGATGGTTGCTGCTGCTCGTTTAAGAAGAGCTCAAGAGCGTGCTGCTGCTAGCCGTCCCTATGCTATCAAGATTACTGAAGTGTTATCTAATATTGTGAGCGACGCTAGCATTCTTGCTGGCTTAGATGTTAAGAAACACCCGCTGCTTCAAAAACGTGAAGTAAAAAAAGTTGGTTATCTGGTGCTCTGCTCTGATAAAGGTCTGGCAGGTGCATATAGCTCCAACGCTCTGAAGAAGGCTGTCGCTGAAATTTCCCAATGTGATAAAGAGGTTGTAATTATCGCTAGTGGTCGTAAAGCTAGAGACTTCTTTACCCGTCGTGGCTATAAAGTACTGAGTGCTCATTTTGGCTACTCTGACAGACCGTCCTATGATAATGCAGTAGAAGTTGCTAAAGATGCTGCAGCTCGTTTTGCAGCTGAAGAGTTTGACGAACTGCATATCGTTTACACTATTTTCAAAACTGCTCTTACCCAAACTCCTGCCAGCGAAAAGATTTTGCCGGTAGAAGCTCCTGCAACAGGCAAGGGTAAAGCAGAAGCAAGCTTTATTTTCGAGCCTAGCGAGGACGAGGCACTTGAGGTATTAGCACCCAAGTATCTGGAAACCGTTGTATACGCTGCATTGGTTCAATCCGCTGCCAGCGAATTAGGTTCTCGAATGACTGCTATGTCTTCTGCAACTGACAACGCAGCTAAGCTGGTACAAAATCTTGAACTGTCTTACAATAAGGCACGTCAAGCAAGCATTACTCGCGAGCTGAACGAAATCGTTGGCGGTGTAGAAGCACTGGCTCAAGCTCAAAATTAATTTGAATAATTCGTAGGGAGGCTAAAACCTTGAATACAGGTAGAATCGTACAAGTTGTTGGTCCTGTTATCGACGTAGAATTCCCTCCGAAAAGCATGCCTGCTATCCTGAACGCAATTAAGATCGATGGTACCACCGAAGACGGCAAGGTGAAAATTCACCTGACCGCTGAGGTTATGCAACATATCGGCTACAACGTAGTTCGTGCTGTTGCTATGAGTTCCACTGATGGTCTTGTTCGCGGTATGGAAGCTGTAGATACCGGTGCTCCGATCAGCGTACCGGTTGGCCCCGGTGTACTGGGCCGTATCTTCAACGTGCTTGGAGAGACTGTAGACCATGACGATACTCCGGTTGAAGCTGCTGAATACTGGCCTATTCATAGACCTGCTCCGAGCTTCGATCAACAGGCAACATCTACTAAAATCTTAGAAACCGGCATTAAAGTCGTTGACCTTATCGCTCCGTATGCAATGGGTGGTAAAATCGGTCTGTTCGGCGGTGCAGGTGTAGGTAAAACCGTTATTATTATGGAGCTTATCCATAACATCGCAACTGCTCATGGTGGTTATTCCGTATTCGCTGGCGTAGGCGAGCGTACTCGTGAAGGTAATGACCTGTGGGGCGAAATGAAAGAGTCTGGCGTTATCGGCAAAACTGCTCTGGTATACGGCCAGATGAATGAGCCTCCTGGAGCACGTATGCGTGTAGGTCTGACCGGTCTGACCATGGCAGAATACTTCCGTGATGTTGGTGGCCAAGACGTACTGCTTTTCGTAGATAACATTTTCCGTTTCATTCAAGCTGGTTCCGAAGTATCCGCTCTGCTGGGCCGTATGCCTTCCGCAGTAGGTTACCAACCTACTCTGGCAAACGACATCGGTGCATTGCAAGAGCGTATTACCTCCACCAAAACCGGTTCTATCACTTCCGTACAGGCTGTATATGTACCTGCGGATGACTTGACTGACCCGGCTCCGGCAGGCACCTTCGCCCATCTGGATGCAACCACCGTATTGTCCCGTCAAATTGCAGAGCTTGGTATTTATCCGGCAGTTGACCCGCTCGACTCCACCAGCCGTATCCTGGATCCGCTGGTAATTGGCGAAGAGCACTATAAAGTTGCTCGTGGCGTTCAAGCTATCCTGCAACGCTATAAAGAATTGCAAGATATCATCGCAATTCTGGGTATGGAAGAATTGAGCGAGGAAGACAAAGTAACTGTTGCTCGTGCTCGTAAAATTCAAAAATTCCTCAGCCAGGCATTCTTCGTTGCTGAACAATTTACCGGTACCCCCGGCCAATATGTTCCTCTGAAGGAAACCATCCGCGGCTTCAAAGAAATCCTCGAAGGCAAGCATGATGACCTGCCGGAAGGTGCTTTCTACATGGTTGGTACCATTGATGACGCTGTTGCCAAGGCTGCAACTATGAAGGATTAATAATGGCTACACCTTTTAAATTTGAAATTGTCACGCCGGATAAGATGCTTTTTGTATCTGAAGAAGTAACCTATGTAGGTTTCCGTGCATTATCTGGCAACTTAGGTATTAAAGCAAGACATATACCTATTATTGCTACTCTGGATATTGCTCCGCTTAAAGTAGAATTTCTTGATGGCTCTGTCAAAGAATTTGCTGTATGTGGTGGCTTCCTGGAAATGATGAACAACAAATGCACTGTATTAGCAACTGTAGCTGAGATGGACGAGAATATCGACGTTGCTCGTGCTAACGCTGCTAAAGAACGTGCAGAAGCTCGTTTACAGGCTAAAACAGAGGACATTGATGTAAAACGTGCTAGCTTAGCTTTGAAGAGAGCTATTATGCGTATCCGTACTGCATCTACTCGATAATATCAGAGGACAAAAAGTACTCAAGACAATGTAAAATAACATTACCCCCACTCATTGAGTGGGGGTTTTTGTATGTAAATATAAAATCGAAAGCACTCAGATTTATTAATAATTTGTTACATATATGAAGCAGAATAGAATGTTTATAAATAATAATTATAGAAAAAGATAAATTAGAAGCAAAAGCCAAAATATATGAGAAAATATGAAAAAATATAGGTATTATGCACATTCTTAAATAATAAACTTGCAGAAAGATGATGTTTATAGTATTCTATAAGAGTAAAAAGGAGGGCTGTGAGATGGCTGATGTAATTGAAAGTCTGGCAGGCAATAAAATGTTCCAATTAAAGCAAGATATAGCTTATTTGCGTGAGCGTTTAGAAGAGTGTAAGGATGAAGAGACAAAGACCTTGATTCGTCGCGAACTGATGGAGAAGCAAACATATTACAATATTCTTGCAGACCGCCAGCGCATTAACTACTAAGCCGGATTTTTAACCGGCTTTTTTTGTGTATCTTCTGTGAAACTATTGAAAAGTAACAGTTGATAATGATAAAATAAAACTATTATAATAAATTTTAATTAGCTTCGCATTGCGGGAGGATTATTTTGGAGAAACTAATTGTTAAAGGCGGTAATCGTCTTGTAGGCACGGTAAAAACCAGTGGTGCGAAAAACGCAGTTTTACCAATTATTGCAGCTTCCATTCTAGGTGCAACCCCTAGCCACTTAGATGAAGTGCCTATGCTTGAGGATGTGCATACTATCAGCGAGGTATTGAAATGCCTTGGTCTGACTGTTACTAACACGAAACCAAATACACTTGAAATAGATAGTAGAGAGATTACCTCTTGTGAGGCTCCCTATGAATTAGTGCGTACAATGCGTGCTTCTTTCCTTGTAATGGGTCCCTTACTGGCTCGTATTGGCAGGGCTCGTATTTCTATGCCCGGTGGCTGTGCTATTGGCGCCCGTCCTATTGATATTCATCTTAAGGGCTTTGAAGCATTGGGCGTAAAAATTGAACAGGGTCATGGCTATATTGAAGCAAGTGCTCCTGATGGCTTGAAGGGTGCTAGTATTTATTTTGACTTCCCCAGTGTTGGTGCAACCGAGAATATTATGATGGCTGCAGCCCTAGCTGAGGGTACAACTATTTTGGAGAACGCAGCAGAGGAGCCTGAAATTGTTGCTTTGGCTAACTATCTGAATAAGATGGGTGCTAAGGTACGTGGTGCAGGTACTAATCTGATTCGTATAGAGGGTGTAAAGGAGCTGCACGGTGCAGATTACACTATTATTCCTGACCGTATTGAGGCAGGAACTTATATGATTGCTGCTGCAATGACTGGCGGCGATGTAATAGTGGAAAATGTCCTTCCTGAGCATCAAAAGCCTTTGATTGCAAAGCTGCGTGAAGCTGGTGCAATTGTGGAAGAGGATATTGACCGTGTTCATGTTGTTGGCACAGGTCAGCTTAAGGCTGTAGATGTTAAAACACTGCCTTATCCTGGATTCCCGACAGATATGCAGGCGCAGATGATGGCTATGATGGTAGTGTCAGAAGGTCGCAGCAAGGTAACTGAAACTGTTTTTGAAAACCGTTTTATGCACGTTGTTGAGCTAAATCGTATGGGCGCTAAAATTTCTACAGAGGGACGTAGTGCTGTTATTGATGGTCCTTGTCAATTGACAGGCTGTGATGTACGCGCAACTGACTTACGTGCAGGCGCAGCTATGATTTTGGCAGGCCTTGTAGCAGATGGTACTACTCGTATTGGTGATTTGTACCATATTGATCGTGGTTATGAACATATTGTAGATAAGCTGAGACTTTTAGGTGCTGATATTGAGCGTATCAACGTTGATTAAGTCATTTATTTGAATGAACAGGAGATAAGAAATGTTTAAAAGTACTGATATAGGCATTGATTTAGGTACTGCTAATATTTTAGTATTTGTTAAGGGCAAGGGTGTAGTGCTGAAAGAGCCTGCTGTTGTTGCTATTGACACAGTACGTAATAAAGTGCTTGCTGTTGGCGAAGAAGCTAACGAAATGCGTGGTCGTGCTCCTGGAAGTATTACTGCAATCCGTCCGTTAAGAGAGGGCGTAATTGCTAATTATACTGTAACCCAGAAGCTTTTGGCGTATGTTATTGAAAAGGTTGCCGGTAAGAGTTTGTTCTTTAAGCCCCGTGTTATGACATGCGTTCCTATTGGCATTACTTCTGTTGAGAAGCGTGCTGTAATGGAAGCAACTATGCATGGCGGTGCATCTAAAACCTATTTGATTGAAGAACCCTTAGCTGCTGCGCTTGGTGCCGGTATTGATATTTCTGTGCCTCGCGGCAATATGGTTATTGATATTGGTGGTGGTACTACTGATATTGCGGTTTTGAGCTTAGGCGGTATTGTTGTTGATTCTTCTATCCGCATTGGCGGTGACCACTTTGATGAATGCATTGAACGTTATGTAAAAAAGGTGCATAATGTTGCTATTGGTGATAGAACTGCAGAAGAGATTAAAATGAATGTTGCAACTGTATCTAAGGATGGTCGCAATGAATCAATCAGTGTACGTGGACGTGATTTAATTACAGGTCTGCCTACTACTATTAGTGTAACCTCTGAAGATTGTCGAATTGCACTAGAGGATTCCATTGCTTCTCTTGTTGCTACCATTAGGGGCGTATTGGAGAAATGTCCTCCTGAACTGGCAGCAGATATTGTCGATAATGGCATTTATCTGACTGGTGGCGGTGCCTTGATGGATGGATTAGCCGAGGTAATTGCTGCTCAAACTGGTATCACTACTAGAATTGCTGATAATCCATTAGATTGTGTGGCTTTGGGTACTGGTAAGGCTTTGGAAAACCTTGATAAGCTTCATCCTGGTAGTATTTACACTGCTTCTAATTTGGATATTTAAATAGTATTTACATAAAATACACAGCGAAAGCTGTGTATTTTTCTTATTAACACGAGGTTTATATATGAAGAAAATAATTGCCTTAATTTTAGGTGTTTTGTGTGTAGTAATGACTTCTGTTGTATATGCTGCACCTGTAGGAAAACTGCGTACTAGTATTAGTCCTGCGAGAGTACGTATTGTTTTAGATAGTCAAGCTCCTATTGAGTATAAGGTTGAGAAAAAAGGACTGAAACTGGAGCTAGATTTGCCACAAAGCAGCTCACAAAGACAGCATGTAGAGCTTAAGGATACCTCTATTAAGAATGTAATCTTACAGCCCAAGGGTAAAACTAGTAAACTAACTATCAATTTAGCTAAGGACTGTCAATATAAGGTTTATCGTTTAGAAGGACCTAATCGTTTGGTCATAGATGTATTTCGCATCAATATAATCACTCAAAATAAAACCCTTGCTAATGGTGTTACTTATTCCTATCGTCAGGATGAGTTTAATGGTAAACAGGTACATGCCTTTGTTCTTGCCTTAAGCAAGGATGCACTCTGTGAGCTGCGTCCTTTTTCTGCAGCAGGTGCTTATAATGGACGTGGCTTGCTGACTACTGCAGCAGCAGGTAATGGTGCTTTAGCTGCTATTAATACATCTTATTTTGATACTGATGGCTGGGTTATTGGTAGTACAAAGTATGGTGGACAATTTATCAGCATGGATGAAAATCCTCGTAGTGGCTTAGTTGTGTTTGCAAATCAAAGCATGATTATTCCTGACCTTAGATATAAGGGCATAGTTCATCTGCCTAAGGGCAAGACCTTACAGCTTAAGGGCATGAATCGTGCTCGTATAGCTGATGATTTGGTGCTTTACAATGAGCATTATGCACTTACTACAAAAACTAATAACTATGGTAGAGAAATAAAAATAAAGAATAATAGAGTAGTAGAGGTTTCTACTAAAGGTAATATGAGGATAGAGCCTGGTTGTGTTGTTGTTTCAGGTCACGGTGTTAATGCAGCTGCTTTGGCAGGAGTTAGAGTTGGTGATAAAGTAAGCGTATCTGAAACACTTGGAAATCCTTTGGCAGACCAGGCAAAGCTTGTAATTACTGGCGGACCGATGCTTTTGCAGAATGGTAAGGTTTGCGTGCGTAGTGTAGAGGAAAACATTCCAAGAGATATTGCTGTTGGACGTGCTCCACGTACGGCAGTTGGCGTTAAGCGTGATGGCACTATTCTGCTGCTGGTTGTTGACGGACGAAGCTTTGCATCATCTGGCATGACCTTAAATGAATTGGCACAGTATTTTTTACGTTTAGGTGCTATAAATGCTGTTAACTTTGATGGCGGTGGCTCTAGTGCTATGGTAGTAGATGGTAGGCTTGTAAATAAGCCATCTGATGGCAAGGAAAGAAGAGTCAGCATGGGATTGGGAGTTTTTAGAAAATAATTATTTTTACTAAAAGTAATTGTTAGAAGAATCAGAGGTTTTATATAATAATACTGAGCTTGCTGTTGTAAATACCGTAAATATGGCCAATAAGCTACTTAAAAGTTACAAATAAGTGAACTGCTTGAAAAAAGCGTTTTTACGTTGTATAATTTATTTTAGAAAAGTGTATAAAGCCCCAAAAAGGAGGCGGAAAAAATGCGTAAGAAAATAATGTCTATTGTAGCTTTAGCTGTGGCTGGTGTTATGAGTGCCTATGCACTTGCATATGCAGCTGTTACTGAACAGTATGCTGCTGTTAGTGGTGTTGTAGCTGCTGATGGTCTTGTACAGCCTGGTACTATGGTACAAAAAGGTGATGTATTGGTTAAAGTAACATCTCTGGCAGGCGGAAGCATTGCTGCAGCAAGAGCATCTGCTGCTGGCAAGGTTACTGCAGTGCTGGTTCAGCCTGGTGATAAGATTGTAGCTAAACAAGCGGTAGCAAAATTATCTGAGTAAATTTTCGCAACCGGCGTGGTCTTCACGCCGGTTTTTGCGATATATAGGAGAAGCTAATGTTGGTAAGATTACTTTTTGTATTATTGATGTGCTTTAGCCAGCTGGCGTATGCTAATGTACCTATTATGCCTGTTAAGGATTTGCAGCCTGGTATGCAGGGTGTTGGTAAAACTGTAATTCAGGGAGATACCATAGAAGAATTTAACGTAGAAATCTTGGGCGTTAGTGGTACTGAAACATCTGGCTATAGTATATTTGTAAGACTGTATGGTCCTTTAATTGAAAAAACTGGTGGTGTAGCTCAGGGTATGAGCGGTAGTCCGGTATATGTTGATGGCAGACTTGTAGGTGCAGTGGCCTTTGGCAAAACCTTCAACGATCCGCATTATTGCTTTTTGACTCCTATTGGTAATATGCTGCAGCTTTTAGACGAGCCGTCTGCAAAGCCTCAGGAATGGCTTCCTAAGGGAACCGGTCTGATGGCTGGTGGCTTTACTCCCTTTGGTTTAGAGTATTTACAGGAAAAGCTGGCTCCTTTAGGTTTAGAGGCAATTGGTGCAGGCAGTGCAGGTGGCAATGGTAGTAATAAAGCTTTAGAGCCAGGCAGTGCCGTAGGTGCAGCCATTATGCAGGGAGATATGACCTTGGGTGCATTGGGTACAGTTACTTGGACTGATGATAAGGGGCAGGTTCTTGCCTTTGGACATCCTTTTATGCAGCGTGGCAATAGTAATTTCTTCATGAATAGAGCTTGGGTTTTGGGCTGTATTCCTAATATGCAAAGCAGCTATAAGGTTGGCAATATTGGTGAAGCTATTGGAACGTTTACTCAGGATAGAGCCAGTGGTATTGGCGGTACCGTTGGTAAGCTTCCAGAGCAGATTCCTGTTCATATTGCTTGTAGTGATTTGACTCGTGGACTCAATCACAGTACCAGAGTACAGGTTATTGAGGATGAAGAGCTTTTGCCTACTATTGTTGATTCTGCGGTTATTAACTCTATCAGTAAAACTGTGGACCGTAATGGTGGTGGCACAGCTAAGATGCATTTTGTTATCACAGGTGTTGATAGCAAGGGCAAGCTACTGAAGATTGATAGAGAAAACATGTATTATGCTAATCAGGGATTGCTGAGAAATGTTAATCTGGAAATGATTGAAGCTTTGAATATCCTGATGCAGAATAAGCTGGAAAAGGTAAATGTATATGGTATAACAGTGGAATCTGAAATTAGTGAGGATGCTCAGGTAGTAGAAATTACCAGTGTTGCCACTAAGGAGCGTAAGGTTAAGGCTGGTACCAAGGTTCCTATAATGGTTACTATGAAGCCCTTCAGAGGTCAGGAGTTTACTGAAACAGTGTATTTTGTAGTGCCTAAGGACCATCCTGGCGGACACCTGATGCTTAATGTGCGTGGTGGCAGCAGTATGGCATGGATTATCAATACCCTGCGTAAGCAAAAGGAAGAGGGCCTGCCTTCTGCTCAGAGACAGGAAAAACAGCGTACCTTGGAGGACTATGTTAAGCGCGTTAATAATGCAGACAAAAATAATGAGCTTATTATAGATATTGCCTCTGTTCCTACAAGACCAGAGGATATGCAAAATGATGCTGGTCTGGAAGGCTTGCTGCAGGGATCTCCCTTTAAACAGAAGTATCCCTTTGATTTTATACTTGATGGTGAGTGCGAAATTGCTTTAGAAGTATATAAATAGGATATATGTAAAATTTTTATGATGTCAGATATTTGACATAAATATGGTTTATAATGATAAAATAGTACAGCTTTAATTGGATATAAGGATTTGCTATGGTAAATAAGCTTTGTGTTTTTCTCGGAAATAGAATACTGAATTTTACTGCAGCCAGTGGACGCATAACATTATTGTTTTTAGCGACTGTAAAAAGGCTAAAGGATGCAAATTGGCGTGAGGTAATCAGACAAATGGCTCTTTTAGGTGCCGATAGCTTGCCAATAGTGCTCATGACTATTCTTTGTACTGGTATGGTTTTTTCTATTCAGACCGCAAAGGAGTTTGTAGAGCTAGGAGCAGCTTCCACCGTTGGTGGCATTGTGGCTATTGCTATGGGCCGTGAGCTTGTTCCAGTACTTACAGGTGTAGTTGTTGCAGGAAGAATAGGCGCAGCTATTGCAGCTGAGCTTGGCACTATGAAGGTTACGGAGCAAATTGACGCTTTAAAGGTTATGGCAGCCAATCCTATTAGCTTTTTAGTGGTGCCACGCTTTATTGCTATCATACTTATGATGCCACTGCTAATTGTTTGTGCTAATCTGATTGGTAATATTGGTGGTTGGTTTGTAGCCCATTATTATGCAGGTATTGGTAGCTTTACTTATACCAACTCTATTCAAACCTATGCTGAATTTTATGATATTTTTGGCGGCATGGTAAAGGGAGCCTTCTTTGGTGCTATCATTGCTATAGTTGGCTGCTACAAGGGCCTTAATGCACCCAATGGTGCTGAGGGAGTAGGCTTGGCTACAACCGCTTCCGTAGTATTATCAATTATTCTTATTTTTATTGCTAACTACTTTTTGTCCATTGTGTTGTATGTATAAGGAGCTGGCGTAATGAGTGAAAATAATGCAGTTATTAGTGTTCGCCAGCTAAAGATAGCTTTTGGACCTAAGGTTGTTTTAAGTAGTGTTGATTTTGATGTGTTTAAGGGTGAAACACTGGCTATTATAGGTCCCTCTGGTTCTGGCAAGAGTACCATCATGAAGGTTCTGACGGGTCTTTTACCACCAACAGCTGGTAGTGTATTAATAGATGGTCAGGAGACAAGCTCCTTTACCGAGGAGCAGTGGGATGAGCTGCGCAAGGAAATGGGCGTGGTTTTTCAGTATTCTGCTTTATTTGATTTTCTTGATGTTGGTGAAAATGTAGCCTTTGGCTTAAGACGTTATTTTAAGCTAACAGAAGAGGAAATTGTAGCTAAGGTGGCAAGTCTTTTGGATATGGTTGGCATGCCAGGAACCGAGCGTATGATGCCTTCGGAGCTTTCTGGTGGTATGAAAAAACGTGTAGGCTTGGCGCGTGCCTTGGCTATGCAGCCTAAATTTATTTTTTATGATGAGCCAACCTCGGGTCTTGACCCAGTTATGACCATGACTATTAGTCGTTTGATTCGTAAAACCCAGGAGCTGGGAATTACATCTATTTTGATTACTCACGATATGGAATCTGCCTTTTATGCAGCAGACCGTATCGCTATGCTATACAAGGGAAGGATTGTGCAGGCTGGCACAGTTGCAGAAATTAAGGAGAGCAGCAATCCTGTGGTAAGTGCTTTCATTAGTGGACAGGAGCTGAAAGAGGAGGATGCAATAGATGAGTAGCAGTGAGGTTAAGGTAGGTGCATTTGCTTTAGGAAGCGCTGCTGTTCTGGCAGGCATCATAACCTTTATGGGAGCTTTTTCCTTTGGTAAAAGTGGCTATCAGTTAAATATTAATTATCCTAGCGTTAATGGATTGATGCAGGGACATGTAGTACGTTATGCAGGTGTACAGGTTGGTACTGTTAAAGAGATAAAAGTAGAAAAGGATAAGGTTGCCGTAGTTGTAGAGATTAACGATGATATCAAGATTCCTCAGGGTGCTGCCTTTTCTATAGGTGCTGATGGTATCATGGGCGAAAAATTTGTTAATGTTACACCGCCACATCAATTTGGTAATGGCTATATTGCTGAAGGTGCAACAATTAATGGCGCTTCAGGTGGCGGTATGGATGAATTTTTTGCCAATTCCGGTGATCTTCTTAAGCGTTTAGAAAATATTGCTGTAGCCTTTGAAAATATCTTTGGCGACAAAGAGGTTCAATCTGCTATGCGCAGCGGCTTTAAAAGCATGGGCGGCGTTATGGATAATATGAATACTTTTACCAAGGTTATGGCTGATGTAGCTGTAGAAAATCAGCAGCAGCTTAACGAGATGGTAAAAAATATGAACGAGCTGAGTCGTCGTATGAATAATACGGTTCATCATTTAGAAAGCATTATGGCAAATGTTGATAATAATGGTCAAACTGGTCGTAATGTGGCCGCTATGGCGCAAAATATGGCTGAAACAAGTCAGCGTATAGAAAATATTGTGGCGGCATTAGAAACAGTAGCTCAGGATCCAGAGACTACTAAGTCCATTAAAGAAACACTTCATAATGTGCGTGATACAAGTGCTAGTGCTAAGAAAATTTTAGGAGCCGTTTCAGATGCCGAGTTTTCTGCTGATGTTGGCAGTAGTATGAAGGGCAGCGATTGGCGCTCCAATTTAGGCGTAACTCTAAAGCCAACTGAAAGTGACTACATATATATGGGTGGCTATGATATTGGCGAAAAAAATCGCTTCGATTTTATTGCTGGTAAAAGTTTTGGCGCTGCAGGAGTTAGTGCTGGCTCTATGCAGGGAGATTTTGGTGTAGGTTTAGACTTGAACTTTGGTCCTAGCTTTAAGGTTTACTCTCAGGTGTATGATTTTGACGATACTAAGGTGAGGGTAGGCGGAGAGCTGAAGCTTAAGGATAGCTTGTCCCTGTATGGTGAAACCATGGATGTAAAAGGCGATAAAACCGATACCTATGTTGGCGTGCGTTCACGCTTCTAAATAAATTTTATTTGACTTTTTTGAAGAAAATAAATATAATTCTGTTATACTGACTGACCAGTCAGATGTGAATGGAGGTTTAAAAATGTCAAGAAATAAATTAAGCAGACGTCTTTTAATGCTGTCTGCAGCTCTGACTTTGGCAATGAGCCAGACTGCTTTTGCCGGTGAAACTGTGGAGCTGAATTTGCAGGAAGCAATGGAGCGTGCCTTTAATACAAATCCGGCTATTAGCATTGCCGGCTATAATGTACAATCTGCTAAAGCTGGCTTAGATGCCGCTCGCAGCAGTCATTTGCTGAGTATTACCGCAAATCATCAAAGTCAACGTGGTGGTGCAGATGAAGAACGCGTATCTAGGCAAATGGTGATTAATCCTACAACACAAAAGGTGGAGTTTGTAAATATTCCTGTTGGTAAGCAAATCGGTAATTCTCATTCTAATAGTGTAACCGCAACTTTACCTATTTATACCGGTGGCAAGATTCGTGGTACTGTACGTCAGGCTAAGGCTAACTACATGGCTGTTGTAGAGGGTAAGCAAAAGGCCTACAACGATATGCGTGCAACTGTTACTACTGGCTATTGCGATTTACTGCAGGCTGGCAATATGCAGCAGCTGGGCCGTGAGTCCGTACAGCGTCTTGAGGACCATCTAAAGAACGTTAAGGCTCAATACGATGTAGGCGTAGTTGCTAAGGCCGACGTGCTGCGTAGCCAGGTAGAGCTGTCCAATGCTCAGCAAAGCCTGATTCAGGCAGAAAACGCTTATCAGGTGGCTGAAGCTAATTTAAACCGCATTGTTGGTTTGCCCATGGACACTACACTGAAGCTGGATAATATTTTGACCTATAGCGAATATACAGAAGATATGGCTTATTGCCTGGATTATGCTTCTAAATATCGTCCTGAGCTGGAGCAGGCTCGTCAGGGAGTAGAGGCTGCTAAGGGTGCTTTAATGGTGGCTCGTAGTGGTCATATGCCGCAAATTGGTGCTAGCGCTACTCAAAGTTGGAGCGATAGTGAATGGCCTGGTGATGAAAACGGCGAATGGGGCGTTGGTGTAAGCGTAAGCCTGAATGTTTTTGACTCTGGTGTAACCTGGAGCAAGATTAATGGCGCTAAAGCTGATTTAGCAGCTGCAGAGGAAACCTATCGTGATACTGTAACTGCAGTTGATTTGGATGTCCGCAACAGCTATTTGAGTATGCGTGAGGCGGAAAAACGCATTCAGACTACTCAGACTGCGGTTTCTTTAGCAGAGGAGGATTATCGTATTGCCCAAGTACGTTATATGGCCGGTGTAGGTACTAATACTGATGTATTGGATGCACAGGTTGCATTGACTCAGGCTAAGACCAACTATCTGCAGGCAATGTATGATTACAACACCTCTAAGATTGAGCTGGAAAATGCTATTGGCGTACCTATGGTATTCCCTACCAAGGTTACTGTAGAGCCTCAAAAGGAAGCTTTGGCAAAGGCTGAGCAAGAGGTTAATAAAACAACTGAAGAAGCAGCTAATGAAAAACCTGCTGAGGAAGCTGCAAAGTAATTAAAGAAAAAGCATTCTAGAGCTGTGTCAGCTTTGCTGGCACAGCTTTTCTTGTATTCGAACCGGTAAACATACTATCTTTGTAATAAATTTGTGAATTAGTCATAATTAAAAGGAAGTTTTTGCTTTTTGTCGAAAGAATATAAGTCGAAGTGTTTTTGTTAATATATTTTTAAGTATTCTTTGATGGTGGAGCTTATGAAAAGATATTTTCATTTTTTAGGACTAATCATAATAATATTAACGGTTGGCTACATGTTTTTAGTAAATACTTTAGCTCCGGATTATATACGTAAACAATTACCCTTGATTGAAGAGCAGGCACAGGGGTATATTAATGGCCAGGTGAAGATTGGTAAGATTAACTGGAATGGTGGTCTTACTGTCGAGCTGGAGGATATTGCAGTAACTGATAGTAACAACGGCAAAATTGCTCAGCTGCCTCATACTATTGTTAAAATAGAGCCTTGGCGTGCAGTTAGCAATCCCATGGCTGTAATAAGCTGTATCGATTTAGACAAGCCTATTATTTATCTTACAATGAATGATGAAAAGCAATGGAATATGCAAAATCTGTTGAAGCCATCTGACTCAGATGAAACGCCTTTTTATGGTCTATTAAGGGTAAAAAAAGGTACATTAAAGATTAATATGCCTGAAGGAAATTGGGATTTTGGTGTTAATGGTAGTCTGAGCGGACATGCCAATCCTGATTTTGCTATTGATATTGATGTGGCTGCAGGTAAAGATATTCTTAAATTAAAGGGTTTAACAACAATGGAGGGAAAAGGCAAGCTTTCCTTAACGGCGAAGCATTTTAGTTTAGCTCCATATGGCTCTTTAGTGAAAGAATATGCGCAGCTTGATAATATTGATGGTGCTGTAAATAAGCTGAGTCTGCTTTATGATAATAAGGGCGATGGTCCGCTTTACTCTGGCGAGGCTCAATTAGCTAATATTAGAGGTAATATTGAGCTGAATGGTAATAATTATGATGTATTTGTTGACGGTAGCGTTAAAGCTGCTGAAAGCGTAATTACTATCGCATCAATGGATGCAGGCTTTAATGATGAGCGAATGCACATAACTGGTGAGGTTGATGTTAAAAATTTAGACAAGCCTACAGGTACTGCACTTGTGACTGCAGAAAAGCTTGCTTATGCAGGTTGGCGTGTAGATAATCTTAGCTTGCCAATTGCTTTGACTACCAAAGAATTGCAGCTGCAAAATGTTGCCTTTGATTTTGGTGGTGGTCGCATTGCTGCTAATGGCTCATATTTGTTAGATGAGAAGACTTTAGCTGCAGATGTAAGCTTTGATAATGTAAGCTACGAGCTAATGTCAGGTGAGGCAGCTAGAGCAAATGGCAGCATAGCTGTAAAGGCTGTGGTTGATGGTGACGACGTTAAGCTAGAGGCTGCTGCTGACACCTTTGATTTAAGCTGGCATGATGTGAGAATAAGCAAAATGGCCCTTGATGGTAGCTTTGATAGCAACGGCTTAAATATTAAGCATTTTAGTGCTTTTTCAGGTGCTGGAACTCTTGCTGCCAACGGTACTATTGGTAAGGATGGTGCTTTGGCTATAAAAGGTCGTATGGCAGAGTTTCCTATTGACCCTGTTCTGGCAATGATTAGTGAAAAAGGTGGTAGTGGACTTTGCTCAACTGGTTTTGAGCTTAGCGGGAGCATTTATGCGCCAGAATTCGACGGAATGGTGCAGCTTAGTGAGATGCACTTTATGGAGCAGCATGTTAAGGAAGCTCATGGTAGAATTAGCTTGAAGCAAAATGTCCTTGGAATTAGTGGCTTTAAGGCTAATATGGAGCAGGGCTATCATCTAATTGATGGCAGTATTAATTTACAGAACAAGGAACCTATATTCGATGTTGCTGTAGAAACTCATGGCGTAAGAATAGAGCCTATTATGGATATTGTAGCGCCCGGTATTTCTGTAACAGGTAATCTCAATAATATTGTTCAAATAAATGGTACACCATCTAGTCCCTCCATTTATGGCGAGGTTCTTGCTACAGATGGTAGTGCAATGGAGCAACTTTATAGCAGTGTTGCTGGACGCTATAGCTTTGTAAATAATTCTCTAAATCTTAGAGATTTTGTGATTAATGCACTTTATGCTGAGGTTACTCTTGATGGCAGTATGTCAGCAGACAGAAAGCTTGATTTTACCATGGATGCTAGAAATATTGACCTTGCTCATCTGCCTATAGATACAGATGACGTGGCGCTTACAGGCTTTGTAAATGCTCGTGGTCAGCTTGGTGGTACTCTTACAAAGCCGTTCTTCCGTGGTGACATTGATAGTGATTACTTTACTATTAATGGCGAAGCCATTACTGAGCTTAAGGGACGACTGGATAGTAATGGTCAGGATATGAACAAGCTTAATGTTACCTTTAAGCAGCCATATAAGGATAATGAAGTTGAATATGGTATCTACAGTGCAGATATTAACCTCAATCTTCCTGCTAAGTATATGAAGGGTGAGGTAGCAACTATGTGGGGCGATATTGGTGGCCTTCTGCGTATGTGTCGTCAGGAATATGATATTAACGGCCAAATGCAGGGTAAGCTTGATATTAATCCCAAGGGCAAGGGTAGCGGCGTCAATATTGATGTTGTTGCTGATAATGTAACAGTTCATAAGCTTCCTTATCATAAGATGAACTTTAATGGACGTTTGCAGAAGGGTGTTCTGTATTTTGATGACGTTAAGCTGCAGGAAAAGGAAAATATTACTGACAAGGGCATTATTGCTGTTGGTGGTAAGGTTGATTTTGCAAATGAGCAATATGGTTTGGAGATAGGTGCTTTTAAGGCAAATCCGGCAATAGTAACTGCAGTTATGAAGGATCCACCAGAAATTACAGGTGAGGCTGATTTATTAATCCAGATAGGTGGTAGCTTTGATAAGCCGATGGGTGTTGGCTCATTGGAGATTATTAATGGCGCTGTATCAGGTGTAGGCGTGGATAAGGTTATTGCCATGGTAGAGCTAAATAATGATAATATCCATTTAAGTCAGTTCATTGCATCTAAGGATATTTACAGTTTGAAGGCTGAGGGTGATATTCCTGTGGATTTATTCCGCTTGAAGGAAGAGCGTCGCAATCCTAATGCTGAAATGAAGATTGAAATTGATATGGATGAGGCTCGTTTGGGTATGCTGCCAGCTATGACACCAATGGTGGAATGGGGTATTGGTGATACCAAGGGTAAAATTACTCTTGCGGGAACCTTGGAGCAGCCGTTACTTTATGGCAAGATAAAGCTAGATAATGGCAGTATTAAGCTTAAAGATATTGATACTGTTATGGAAAACATTCATGTGGATATTGACTTTGAAGGTAATAGTATACGCATCAATGATATTTCTACCAAGCTTGGTGATGGCAAGGTATCAGCAACAGGCAGCTATGCTCTTAACACTGATGCTGCTGAAGCATATAGCCTGAAGATTCTTGCCGAAGATGCAGAGGTAGAATCAACTATCTTTAGTGGTAGGCTAAATGGTGAAATGAATTTTATTCCTCAACGGTATAAGGATTATGCTAATCAGGGAGATAATGATGAACCGCCTGAAAGATTACGTCCCTTGATTAAGGGCAATCTGCGGTTAGATGATGTCTTGATTAATATGCCTACTATTCCTGAGCTGGGAGAGGGTAGCAGTAATTTTGGCCTTGATGTAGTAGTAGAGCTTGGTCCTAAGATTCATATGCAAAATAGTTATTTGTATGATATCTGGCTGAGCGGTCGTGTACATGCTAAGGGTAGTACTTTATTCCCCGTTGTGGATGGCATTATTAAGGCTGAAAAGGGAACCGTAACTTATTTGCGCACCAACTTTAAGCTAGAAAAGGCATCCTTGGTTTGGGTGGATGTAGGTACCTTCCTGCCCAATGTAAACCTGGAAAGTACAGCACGCTTTAGTCGCTACAATATCTCCATGCGTATTAACGGTCCCTTAGAAACAATGGATTTACAGCTGACAAGTAATCCTCCGCTGCCGAGTAATACCATTATCAGAATGCTTACCCTGCAGCGTGATAATGCTGATGGCGGCAATTCTGTAACAGGTGAGGACATAAATAATCTGATGACAGCTGGATTGCAGATGACTGTACTGGGTGACGTAGAAATGCTTATTAAGCAGACACTTGGTCTTGACCAGTTCCGTGTTTATACTGGTAAAGTTCGTGCTGGTATCGGCTTTGAAGGACTTGATGATAAGAACCGCGAGCTGACAGATGAGGAACGCAACCAATACAATGTTTTAGTAAGTAAATATTTGACCAATAAATTCTTAATAGGCTACACTACTAGCTTTGACGGTATTGACAGAAGCGTTTTTGGGCAGTACGATATTAGCAGACATTTAAGCCTGAGCTATACCCGCAGCTATGGACTTGATAAGGAAGCTGACGATTGGTATGGCTTGGAGTATAAGGTAACATTTTAAAAGAGAGGAGGTGAACAGATGCTGCAACGTTATTTAGAGGAGCTTTTAAAGACACCGCTTTTGCAGCCGCAGGAGGAGTACGACCTGTGGGTACAGGCAGAGCAGGGAGATTTAGATGCTCATCGTAAGCTTATGACAGCTTATCAGCCGTTGGTATTTAAAATTGCTACAAGCTTTAAGCTACCTGAAGCAGAAACAATGGAGCTAATTCAGGAGGGAATGGTTGGGCTTTTAGAGGCAGCTGAAAACTATGACTATAAGCGAAAGGTAGCGTTCAGCCTGTTTGCCACCTATCGTATACGTGGAACTATGCTAGACTATTTGAGAGAGAATAGTGACAGGGGTATGCTTTATTTGGAAAGTGAGCTTTCTGATGGCTTTACACTTAGTGAGGCGCTTGCTTCCCCTATGGAATCACCAACAGAGCTTGTAGAAAAGCAGGTACTGTTAGAAAAGGTTAATCAAGCCTTAGAGCGCTTACCACAAAAGGAGCAGCAGGTACTTAAAGGAATGTACATAGAGGATAATACTGCTCAAGCTATGGCCGATAGGATTAATGTTAGTCTTGGTCATGTTTACAGACTGCAGAAGCAGGGAGTAAGGCGTATTCGTGGTATGTTGTCTAGGTTTGTACATGATTTTAATAAAGAATAGACACGTATAGTTAAATAGTTGAAAATGAT